>Ga0222666_1000001_pt1:597500-636435 | contig 636435 bp, 609 predicted proteins | sample AntAcemetagen655_FD_181710 | JGI IMG/M metagenome (GOLD analysis project Ga0222666, IMG submission 181710) | Saline water microbial communities from Ace Lake, Antarctica - #655 | ecosystem: Environmental > Aquatic > Non-marine Saline and Alkaline > Saline | place: Antarctica: Ace...
TTGGATGTACAGCCTGCACACGCGACTTCAGTTCTGGATGGAACTGTACAGCAACAAACCAGGGATGATCCTTAATTTCAATAATCTCCACAAGTTCACCATTGGGCGAGGTTCCCGAAAAAACCATACCATGCTCTTCAAAGGTCTCCCTGTAAGCATTGTTGAACTCGAAACGGTGCCGGTGTCGCTCGTTGATAAGGAATTTGCCATACACCTCGTTTGCCTTCGTCCCCTCTTTGATAATGCAGGGGTAGCTTCCAAGGCGCATTGTTCCACCCTTCTCCTTAACTTTTTTCTGCTGCTCCATCAGGTCAATGACCGGATAGCGCGCCCTCTTGTTGAACTCTGTAGAGTTGGCCTCCGCCAGCTTGCACACATTGCGCGCAAACTCAACCGAAGCGCACTGCATTCCAAGGCATATTCCAAAAAACGGAATCCCCTGCTCCCTGGCGTAGCGGATAAAGGCAACCTTGCCCTCTATGCCCCTGTCGCCAAAGCCTGGAGCCACAAGAATGCCGCTCACGCCCTCAAGCTCCCGAGCGAAATCATACCCTTCATTCTCCGCCGCTTCAGCCCCTATAAGCCGCACATGCACCTTCACATCGTTGCTCGCACCGGCATGGATAAAGGCCTCCAGAATGGATTTATAGGCATCGGGATACTCGGTATACTTGCCGCAGACAGCAATGGCAACCTCACCCGAGGCCGGATGCTTTACCTTGTTGCAGAACTCGCTCCAGTAGGAAAGATCAGGTTCCTTGAATTTTTTCAGCCCCAACTTTTTCAGTACCCGCAGGTCAAGCCGCTCCTGCAGAAGGATAAGCGGCACTTCATAAATGGTATCGCAGTCATTAAGCCCGATAACATCAAGATTGTTGACATTACAGAAATGGCCAACCTTCCGCTTGATCTCCGATGAAAGAGGCTTTTCACTCCTGCATACAAGTATGTCGGGCTGAATGCCTGTTTCCAGAAGCATTTTCACGCTGTGCTGGGTTGGCTTGGTTTTCAGCTCGCTCGCTGCTTTGATATAGGGAACAAAAGTCAGATGGATGTTCAGCAGATTGCGGTCTCCCATATCCAGCTTCATCTGCCGCATAGCCTCAAGAAAAGGCAGGGACTCAATGTCACCGATAGTTCCACCGATTTCAGTGATGATCACATCATAATTGCCGTTCTTTGCCAGCTCAGCGAGTCTGTCCTTGATTTCGTCAATAACATGCGGCACAACCTGCACTGTTCCGCCCAGGTAAGCACCATGCCTCTCCTTATCTATAACCGACTTGTACACCCGGCCCATGGTAAGGTTTGAAGCCTGTGAAGTAGACTCATTCAGAAACCGTTCGTAATGACCGAGATCAAGATCCGTTTCAGCACCGTCATCGGTCACATAGACCTCTCCATGCTGATAGGGCGACATAGTGCCAGGATCCACATTGATATAGGGATCGTACTTCTGTATGGCAACCCGCAGCCCTCGCGACTTCAGCAGCATCCCGAGCGAGGCGGAGAGAATCCCCTTGCCGAGCGACGAGATAACCCCGCCAGTCACAAAAACATACTTTACATTCTTCGGTCGAGCCATGACATCGTCGTCGTTTATTGGTGTAGTATTCCAGTTTCAGTCAACGAATCCATTTCAGAGAAGCGGCAGCTGGCCATCGGGATCCTCCAGAAGCGTCTCCGTGTCCGTCTCATCATCACTCTTCGGTACTCGCGCAAGAGCGGAAACCGTATCTCCCGCCATAAGCCTTACAAGCCTGACGCCAGAAGTATTCCTTCCGGTAATGCGGATGTCGGAAACATGCTGTCGGTTCACAATACCGTGCGAGGTAATGATGATAAGATCGTCATCGTCATTCACATCAATCAGCCCCACAAGCGCTCCTATCTTTTCATGCGCCTTCAGGGTAATGACTCCGCGTGCACCGCGCTTGGTCAGGCGGTAATCCTCCACCTTGCTCCGTTTTCCGAAACCATTGTCGGTTACGGCAAGCAGAGCAGTATCGAGCCGCTTGGTCGTCACCATCGAAATGCACTTCTCGCCACGGTCGAGCGTTATGCCTTTGACGCCCATGGCGGTCCGTCCCATCGGCCGCACCTGAACCTCGGGGAAGCGCACAACCAGGCCGGAACTTTTGGCCAGAATCACCTGATGATCGCCATCGGTCAAACGGGCATCGAGCAGTGCATCGCCGGTGTCGATGGTAATTGCCGCAATACCGTTACGCCTTGGATGGGAAAACTCTTCAAGCGCCGTCTTTTTGACAATGCCGTCGGCAGTCGCCATCATGATGAAGCCAGGCTCATCAAAGTTGCGGATATTAATATAGGTCTTGATGGTCTCGCCAGGGTTCAGCTCCATGATGTTGGCAAGCGAGCGCCCTCTTGCAGCACGGCCAGCCTCGGGAATCTCATAGACTTTGAGCCAGTAGCATCTACCGTTGCTGGTGAAAAAGAGTATATAATTATGGGTAGAGGCCACGAACATGTGTTCGATGAAGTCGTCATTCTTGGCCTGCGCCCCCGTCACGCCTTTACCGCCTCTGGCCTGCCGGCGATAGCCCGACACCGGGAAACGCTTGATGAACCCGTCATGGGTGACGGTAATAACCACATCCTCCTGGGCAATCATATCTTCAATTGAGAAATCCCCCTCCTGCGGCACAATTTCCGTGCGTCGTTCATCACCATACACCTCACGGACCCTAAGAAGCTCGGTACGGATAATCTCCATCTGCCGCTCTGGGCTAGCAAGAATGGCGCGAAGCTCTTCGATAAGGGCAAGCACTTCAGCATACTCCAAATCAATCTTCTTGCGCTCCATGCCGGTCAGGCGCTGCAGACGCATCTCAAGAATTGCCTTCGACTGCAGTTCCGAAAGTCCAAACCGCTCAATAAGTCGGGCCTGTGCGGTATTTGCATCAGGTGACTCACGAATGGTGGAAATGACCTCATCAAGATTGTCGAGACAGATTTTCAGACCCTCAAGAATATGAGCCCGTTTTTCAGCAGTTGAAAGGTCATAACGGGTTCTTCGCAGAACAATCTCATTGCGATGCTGTATGTAGAAGTGCATCATCTCCTTGAGATTCAGCACTCTCGGCACTCCGTCAACAAGAGCAAGCATAATAACGCCGAAGGTATCCTGCATCGGCGTGTGCTTGTACAGATTGTTCAGAACAACCTTCGCCACCGCGTCGCGCTTCAGCTCAATAACCAGGCGCATACCGTCACGGTCGGACTCATCGCGGATATCGGCAATACCCTCTACCTTCTTGTCGTGAACCAGCTCCACAATTTTCTCAATCAGACGAACCTTGTTGACCTGATAAGGAAGCTCCGTCACCACAATGGACTCACGGCCATTTTTCTGTGTCACCTCAACAATAGCGCGAGCACGGATAACCACCTTGCCCCGTCCTGTTGTATACGCCAGGCGAACCCCTTCATACCCGTAAATAATACCGCCAGTCGGGAAATCAGGAGCAATTACATGCTTCATGAGCTCCGGAATTTCAATCTCCGGGTTCTCAATCAAAGCAATCATGCCGTCAACAACCTCTCGGAGGTTCTGAGGCGGAATATTTGTAGCCATACCCACAGCAATACCCGAAGCGCCGTTCACAAGAAGGTTTGGAATTGCAGCAGGAAGCACGGTAGGCTCCTCAAGGGAGTCATCGAAATTGAGTGAAAACGCAACAGTCTCCTTGTCGAGATCCTTGAGCATTTCACCTGCAATAGCCTTCATGCGAACCTCCGTATACCTCATGGCCGCAGGAGAATCACCATCAACCGAACCAAAGTTACCCTGGCCGTCAATCAGCGGATAGCGCAGCGAAAAATCCTGCACCATACGCACAAGACTGTCATACACAGCCGTATCGCCATGCGGATGGAACTTACCAAGCACCTCACCAACCACACGGGCCGATTTCTTGTGCGGTTTTCCAGCCTGCAGACCAAGCTCATGCATGCCGTAAAGCACCCTGCGGTGAACAGGCTTCAGACCATCGCGCACATCAGGAAGAGCGCGGCTGACAATAACCGACATTGAATAATCGAGATAGGAACCCCGCATCTCGTCTTCAATCGTAACAGGGAGTATTCTTTGGCGCTGCATAAGGCAATGAGAAGTGATAATTGCTATAAAGAATCCGACAGATCAATGTATGAAAAACCGGCATAAATACCGTCCACAACCATCATCCGAAAAACTAAAAAAAGACAGAAGTCACCGTAACCAATCAGGTTACCGTAACAACAGGTGCATCCGACCATAGCGATTCCAGATCATAAAAACCTCGTTCCTCAGGCATGAATATATGAACAACAACATTCACATAGTCCAAGAGAATCCAGTGCATGGAGTCGAGCCCCTCCACATGAAGTGGCCGTTCGTCCTCATCGCGCAGTTCCGCAATAACATGGTCCGCTACAGCTCTAGCCTTCCGCTCCGAATCGGCAGTTACAATCACAAAAAAATCAGTTACGGAAGTCAATTCGCGAAGATCAAGAATCTTCACATCCTCGCACTTCTTTTCAAGGGTCAGCTCCGCCGCCCTCCGGGCAAGCAGTTCACCATCTTCAACCTCGCGCACCACCGGCTGTACCGATTTTTCGTTCTTTTTGAGGCCACCCATATTGCTCCAGTCATTCATCAGTTAAGAAGAAAATCCACCACCCAAAAATTCATTTCCCAAGGCGCAAGCGCCTCTCGTGCGGTCAATATAGCAAAGATCACGAACCACCCGAACCGAAACTCTGCCGGTAATCGGGCTCCACCTCGCCAGCCCCCGTCCTGCAAGGCTCCGCGTAAGCCCGAAGCGCAAAACCAAAGAGCGATGCAGCCGAAAAAAATGCGGCATCTGCAACACCCGCTCCCCCGGCCTCAAGCACAGCGCGCAGAGGCTCAAGATTCCGGCCAACCGCCACCACCTTCCCATCGCACCCCTCAAGAGCAGCAGCAACCGCCTCCGCCCCTCCGCGGCTCACCCCGTCATGCCAACGGAATGCAGCAAGGTCATCCCTTTTGTAGAAGGCATAAAAATACTCACCCTTCCGGGAGCCAACAACAGCCATAACAGCATCCGCCGCAACATCCTCCGGAAGCGAAGCTGCCAAAGCCGGAAGGGTTGGAACAGCGAGAAGCGGTACATCAAGAGCATAAGCCGCCCCCTTCACCGCCGACATACCGATACGAAGAGCGGTAAACGAACCTGGCCCCGAAGAAACAGCCACAGCATCCAGTTCGCGGGGAGTAATCCCCCCCTCGACCACAACCTCATCCATCAACGGCACAATGCTTTCTGCAGTCTTCTGCCAGCCGCCGCCACGCCGCTCCCCAACCATCCCACCGCAAAGCAGGGCAACACTGAGCACCTCATGCGTGCATTCCACAGCCAAAATATTCGTCATCCCTCTCTCTCAATAGTTATTGTCCTACCCTCTTCACCCTCATACGCAATCTGAACACGCGCCGTATAGCTGCCATCATACTCCACGAACCGCTCCGCCCACTCCACAAACGAACACCACGCATTCGAAAGATACTCCCCGAACCCCAGCGCTTCCAACTCCGACCCCCGTTCAATCCGATAGAGATCAAAATGATGGATGCTCACCTCTTCGCCCAGAAGCTCGCCACTGTAGATATTCATAATGGGAAAAGTCGGGCTTGAAAGCTGCTCCGCGCAACCAAAAAACTCAGCCACCCCCCGCATGAACTCCGTCTTGCCCGCGCCCAACTCACCCGACAGCGCCACAACAGCACCGCAAGAAAGCTCAGCCGCAAACTTCCGCCCCACAGCGCGGGTCTCCAATGCGGAACCCGTATGGAACACCTCTTTCACAGCGCTGTTCATCCAAGAGAATGGAACACCAATCCCGTCATAATTTTAGGATAGAAAAAGGTCGACTTCTGCGGCATAACCTCACCCGAGTCCGACACATCAAGCACCTGACGGACCGTTGTAGGATGCACAACAAAACCAACCTGAGCCTCCCCCGCCTCCACAGCCCGAAACACCTCGCCCTCATCCTTTCTGTACACAAGGTAGCTCTGGCTGGCCATGGCCTCTCGCGTAATGCCAAGCATACCACCCAGCACTGCGTCATGCAGCACAACCAGGCCAAGCCGTTGCATTGCCTCAGGGCACGAAGCCTCAAGCACATCCTCTGCACGCCCCTTAAGAACAATACCAACCACCCGTCCGGGAAGAACCACCCCGTAGGCATAGCTCGACTGCTCCCTATCCATAAACTCCTTCAAAGCCTCACGCCCATCAAGCTCCGTCAGTGAAAACTTCTCGCCGAGTTTCCCGAGCAAAGCCTCAGCGTCAAAATCTGCAAGCCCGTGCACAACCCTGTGAATCGGAAAAATCAGAAGGCCCTCGTCATACATGTTCGCCAGGTAGGTCAGAATAAAATTGTACGGCTCCTCGCCCGTATGGCAGGTATTGGCTTCAGCCCGCTCATTGCGGTAGTTCAGGCCGGTTGCATACCGGTGATGCCCGTCAGCAATGTACACCGTCCTCTCCAGCAGCACTTCCTGGAGCTCTGCAAGCAGTTCCGGCTCTGTAATCCGCCACATTCTGTTCTCCACCCCCTGAAGCTCAGCCTCAAGAACCGGCTCGTGCGACGCCGCATACTCCTTCAGCAGCCTGTCGCCTGTCCCTGACTCATCAGCATAAATCCCAAACACCGGGCTGATGTTCGCCCTTGTCTTTCGGAACAGGTTCAGCCGATCAGCCTTCGGCCCCGACAATGTCTTTTCATGTGGCAGCACCTTTTTCTCGGAAGGCTCACTGAGCCGCATTGCCGCAAAAAAGCCACACCGCATCACCTTGTTCCCCTCAGGGTCCGCAAAAGTCTGAAAATAGGGATAGAGCGCCGGCCGTGAATCCTTCACCAGCTCACCCTCAAGCAACCACTCGCGCAGCCGTTCCGCTGCCGCCGCATAAGGATCCGCTTCAGAGGGAAGCTCAAGGCGCACCGCGTTGCACGAAGAAACTCCGTACAGCTCCTTCTGGTAGTCGGGAGTAATCACATCATACGGTGGGCAGATAAGGCTGGACGCATCACGAAGCAGTTCATCACTGTAACGAAGCGCTTCAAAAGGCACAATTTCAGGCATACGGCTATTGTAATATTATTATAAGAGTAACTGGGCCCTTGGATCAGGACCCTTCAGGGCAATCCAGAAATCATCATAACCCTCCTTCACAAGAACAAGAATCCTTCCATTTTTACACATTTCCAACACAGCCAGAAAAGTAACCACCAGAATAATCCGCTGGCTCACCCCCTCCAGCACATCAGTGAACGACACCTGCACCCGATCCTGAAGCTTTGACACAATAAGCTCAATCTGCTCCTGCACCGTCACCGGCGCATCCATCACATTGCGGATCATCGGCTTTGGCATATTGTCTAGTACTGCCCGGTAAGCGCTCATAAGATGATAGACTGTCGGGCAGTTCACCTGCTCATCAAGTTCATCAACCACCTCCGGCAAAAACTCCTCAAACAGCCCCCGCGCAAACAGATGCTCCCGCTCAAAGGCACACTGATCCAGAATTTCGCTCGCCTCCTTTATCTGCTTGTACTCAAGCAGCCTCTGCACCAGCTCCGTACGAGGATCAAACTCATCCGTAGCTTCATCATTGGCGCTCTGTCGCGGCAGCAGCATGGAAGCCTTGATGCTCATCAAAAGAGAAGCCATATAGATAAACTCCGCCGCAACCTCAAGGTTGAAACGCCGCGCATTATGGATATAACTGACGAAATCCGTCGTTATTTTCGAAATGGGGATATTGTAGATGTCAAGTTCGTCCCTCTTGATAAAGAAGAGGAGCAGATCAAGCGGTCCTTCAAATTCCTCAAGGCTGATCCGGAACATTGAATGCAGGGAAGCGTTGGAAAAAGCTCTGCATCAAGATAGACAAAGTGGGGGGAAATGCCACACCCCGGACCAAAATCGTATTGGACCGGGGTGCAGTGAGAGAAAACAGAGAAAATCGATCAATAATCAGCTGAATACTTTTTTTCCGTATCTCTTTTGAGCTTTACATACTCCGCAGTATTTATCTGCTTTAATCTCAGCTTGTCATCCAGCTCACTGATCTCAGCCGCCTGCTTTTTGGCAACGACCGACTTTGTAGCAAAATAGTTATCCGATTTAGCTCCATTGCTACCACTAACCGGATCCCATAAAATTGAGGCAGGCCATAGCAACAAGTTAACTACTCCAAGTCCGATATTACCCGTATAAAAAGACCCGCCACCAGGAAGGATTCCCAGAGCAGCAGCAGTTCCCGGATCTTTATCTTTAACAAGAAGACCTTTCGACTCCCATGTTTTGTACTCGCTGCTCTGCACTGAATTCAGGCCAGACGCACACCCCGTAACAAGGGAGCAACTAAGAACCACAGCAATAATGGGGGCACGATTTTTCATGTATAATAACCCATATCGTCTTAATTACAAATTAATTAAGAGATAAGAACGTAATATTATTACCAGAAGTGACTCAATCATCACACAGTCGAACCCATCTCTTGTTTTATTCCCCCATAACTATTCGTACATTTCTTGCATATATCCGACTGTGCGCAGAACAGAATGAATGGCGCAAGTCGTGATCGAACAATCTTACCCGAACCCTTTCAGGGCCCCTGACAGAATGAAAAAGACACTCCTTTCACTTGCGCTTACTGCTGCAATGGCAATGAGCACCACCTCGCCAGCCGCTGCTGAATCGGCCAACAACTGGTTTGACCTCGGCCTCAACCACCAGATGCAGGGCGATATAGAATCTGCTATTGATTTTTATACGAAAGCCATTGAGATTGACCCGGTGTTTGCCATGGCATACCAGATGCGCGGTGCGGCGAACCAGAAGCTGAAGAAATACAAAAAGGCGATGCAGGACTACTCCATGTGCATCACCTGTGGTGAACAGAACTTCCGGGCTGTAGGATTTTATAACAGAGGGATCATCAAGAATCTGACTGGTGACTTCACCGGCGCTACCTCTGACTTTTCAGAAGCAATTGCGCTTGACAAAAAAATGGCTCCGGCGTTTTTCCACCGCGGCATAGCACGAAGCAAGAGCGGAGATATTTCCGGACGGCAGGCTGATTTTCAGGCAGCGGCACGCCTTGGCGACAGTACCGCTGAAACTTGGCTGAACACCTACTGCCCTGGCTGGAAAGACGCTTCGAAGGTTGCCGGGCGCTCCTGACCCTCAGGAACCGAACTGCCCCGTATCTATCCACCCCATGCTGAAGAGCGACCAGAAATCAAGCGCGAGCCCTTTCAGTACATAGTCGTAAGGCACCCACCCATATCCATCTTCACCCCATTCGGCCCCCCAGGAGTTCCTGATCAGGATTGCCCCGCGCGACTTGGTGCCACACCGGGTATTTTCAACCACTTTTTTATCGTCATAGCCAACCGCAAGGATAGCATGACCCCACTCCGCCTGTTCATTGGGGCACGGCATCGGAATGTGGCCAGGGGCATCGCCCTTCTCAAAAGAGCCGAACCCGAAAAACCCGAACACCGAAGGAATACCGGAAGCGATAAACTTTTTTACCCCCGCAAGAACCTCTTCCGTCTTGACGCCGGAGGCGATGGGGTCGTGGCAGAAGTAGCGGAGCGCCTCGAAGTTGTCGGCAACGGCATAAGCAAACCCGCTTGGCTCTGCATCGAATTCAGGATCTTTGTCGGTGTAGGTCCAGTATTTTTCAGGGGGAACACCGCACAGCGCAAGGGCGCCCATGGTGTTGCGGAGCCATGCACCGGTGTCGCCGGTGGTGCCCATAAGGTTGCGGGTTGTTTTGTAGATGAAAAGGCGGGAGCAGTCGATGTGGTGACCAAAAGCACGCCGCTCAAAATACTCGACCAGCCCCGAGGCGGCATGCGCCGTGCAGGAACCAATGGCCCCTTGGGTTTCAACAGGGGAGCACCACTCCCTGAGGTCAGCTTTCGGGGGAAGGGATGAGGCTCCTGATTTTTTGCTTTTCGGAAGATCAAGATGCTGCCTCAGCATAGCCACTTCGGGATGAAGTACGCTGTAGTCGCGCATATCCGGTAAAGGCGTAAGCCAACCGGTGCCCACAGCAGCAGAGGAACCTCCTGAAAGACAGACGGTTTTCTTCATTGCATACATAGCAAACTCCCTTTTACTGGTTCAGGAAAAGGACAAGCGCCAGTATGTGCGCGCCACTGCCATATTACACAAAAAAGAGCACTTTACCCTATACTGCCGAGCCTCCCCGTTCGCGGGTACGGATTCGGATACAGTCTTCAAGGGGGGTGATGAAAATTTTACCGTCACCAATAGCCACGGGATCATGGCTTGCCGAATCAATAATGGCATCAATGGTCTTTTCGACAAACTCCTCATTCACAGCAATATCAATCCTGATTTTGGGAATCAGGTTCGGCGCAATCTTCTGGCCGCGATAGATATCAATATCCTCCTGGCGCCCATGGCCTGTCACCCTGCTGACGGTGATTCGGGTAATGTCTGCCTGAATCAGTGCCTCACGCACATGGTCGAGTCGGTCGGGGTTGATGATTGCGGTAATCAGCTTCATGGTTTAAAATCAGTTAAGGTTGATGAGGCCGTACCCATGCTCGCCGTGCATGCTGTGGTCAAGACCCGACATTTCTTCGTTTTCGCTGATGCGCAGACCGATGGTTTTCTCAATAAGCACAAGAAGAATCAGCGACACAACCGAAGCGTAGAGCGCCGTAATGCCCACCGCCGTCGCCTGCACACCAAGCTGCTGCCACACGCTCCAGCTTCCGCCGGCAAGTTCAGCCGCCTCGGCCATCCATGCCGGACGGATGAAGAAAACAAGAGCAAGAGCCCCCACAATGCCGCCTACGCCATGAACGCCGAATGCATCGAGGCTGTCGTCATACCCCATACGGTTCTTCAGCAGTATGGCGCCGTAGCAGACAATGGCGGCCAATGCGCCGAGAGCAAAAGCCCCCGAAGGCTGCACAACCCCCGCAGCAGGAGTTATGGCAACAAGTCCCGCCAGAATGCCCGAAGCAACACCAAGACTGGTCGCCTTGCCGTGCTGCACCATTTCAATAACCATCCAGGTAAACGCCCCTGCCGCCGCAGAGAGCTGGGTGACCGTAAGGGCTCTAGCCGTTGTAAGGTCGCTTGCTATGGCGCTGCCTGCGTTGAACCCGAACCAGCCAACCCAGAGCAGGCCGGCCCCTATAAGCGTCATCACAAGATTGTTGGGATGCATCACATTGCGCGGATAACCTCTGCGGCAACCAAGATAAAGAGCAGCCACCAGCGCGGTGACGCCCGAAGAGATATGCACAACCGTGCCGCCGGCAAAGTCAATTGCGCCCGCTGCGCCAAGATTGAAAAGGAAGCCATCGGAAGCCCACACCCAGTGGCAGATAGGGCTGTAGACAATAATGCTCCAGAGTGCAATGAACACGGCATAGCCGCGAAAGTTCACCCGCTCGGCAAACGCGCCCGCAATCAGCGCGGGGGTGATGATTGCAAACTTGCCCTGGAACATGGCAAACACATATTCGGGAATGTGCGACGGCATAATGGTATCGTCAATGCCCTGCAGCATAAAATACTTCGGGTCCCACCCCACGAAGCCTCCAAGCACGCCAGGCCCGAAACTAAGGGAGTAACCAACCATTGGCCAAAGCACGCCGATGATGACCATTGCTCCGAAACTGTGCATCATGGTGCCAATAACATTCTTCGTACGCACCAACCCGCCGTAGAACATGGCAAGTCCGGGAATCATGAGCAACACGAGAGCAGTTGAAGTCAGCATCCACGATGTGGTCCCCGAATCAGTATACACCTCTTCAGCGCCATAGAGAACACCGCCGGAATGCATCAGAAAGGGAAGCAGCAGAAAGGCCATTATAAATCTATTCCTCATAATAGGAAAAGTATAAAGAAGTTGTCGATTACTTTAAATTTTAAGGTGAATGCTAATAAATAACTATTTTTTTAACCAAAAACAAAGATAAAGACAAGGCTTTAACAAACGGCAAATAAGCACATACTCCTACCTGCAACCAAAAGCGATCAAGCAAAAAAAACTGAGCCACCCGCCCGCCACCCAAAAAAGGCTAAGGATAGGGTGCAAATTTTTCACTTGGTAAAAATCGGAGATTACGCTAAATTACCAATTATAAATCAGCCAATGGTTGGCTGATCGCTTACAGGTTATGTGTGCTTTGGTTTCCTGCTGAGCGTTTCTTTTTTTTACAAATGCACGCGTATACCGAGACCCAACAATGAATATTTATGTAGGTAACCTGCCTTATACCATCACCGAAGACGATCTTCGCGACACCTTTTCCGCTTTCGGTCAGGTCGACAGCGCAAACATCATCAACGACAAGTTTTCCGGTCGCTCAAAAGGATTCGGTTTTGTTGACATGCCTAACGACAGTGAAGCACAGGAAGCAATAGAGTCAATGCACGAGAAAGAGCTCAGCGGACGCACCATCACGGTGAACGAAGCAAGACCCCGCGAAGAACGCCCTGCAAGAAGAGATTACTGATCCTTTTATATAAAGGTCAAAGTTTTCAGCCAGACGGAACATATTTTCCGCCTGGCTTTTTTATTTTCACTACCTACCGCTGTCAATAAGGTCCTTCAGGGCAACGGCAAGGTTCTCGTAATGAAAAGGGTACCCCTTCTCCTGAAGGAATCCGGGAACAACCTTCTGGCCCGATGCGGCATACTCACCCCCCTCTCCAAGCAGCAGTTTCACGACAAGCTTCGGCACCGGAAGCAGCGCCGGCCGACCAAGAACCCGGCCAAGCGTATCTGCAAACTCCTTCATCGACACAGGACGCGGCGCCGCGAGATTTATGGGCCCATGCCAGTCATCGTGGTCAAGTGCGGCGAGAATGGCATCAACCTCATCGTCAAGGTGAATCCATGAAATACACTGATGGCCTGAGCCGACAGGCCCTCCCAGAAACATACTGAATGGCCCGAGCAACTTTTCAAGCATCCCCCCTTTTGATGACAGCACAATACCGGTTCTCAAGAGAACAAGACGCACACCATCAACCTTTTCGGCCTCCCGCTCCCAGTCAACACATATTTCAGCCAGAAAGTCACTGCCGCGCTTGCCCGATTCTGTAATATCAGGGGTTTCGTCGCACCGCTCAAACGAGCCGTAATAACCCACTGCCGAGGCCGAAATGAAGACTGCCGGCTTCACCGCTGCCTGTGCAATGGCAGCTACAATATGCCGGGTTCCCAGAATACGGGAATCGTAGCACTCTTTTTTATGCTCCTCCGTCCAACGGGCATCAAGCAGAGGTTTTCCCGCCAGATGAATCACCGCTTTAGCCCCATTGATATATTCTCTCCATTCGCCATTTGCCATATCCGAATCCCACCGCACATACTTCCGTGCGCCCGGAACCTTCTTTTCCGCCGACTCGGGCGAACGGGCCAACACCACCACAGACTCTCCCCTAGCAGCAAGCTTGGCAACAATCTCCGCCCCGATAAGGCCGGTGGCGCCCGTAATGACAATCTGAGCATGCATAATCACTCTCTCTTTTGGATGAAAAAAAGAAGCCTCCTGTGCCGGATATGGACAAGAGGCATGAACAGGTGCTAACCTGTTAGAAAAGGGAAAAATTCCCGGATGAACAGTCTGCCTGTCGGAAGGGGAAACTGAAAGAAACTTTCGGGCCGAGTGCAGGAAGCAAGATAATCAACAACCACAACTTCGGCCGAACAGATCGGGAGTGCGCTCAGACTATACAGCAGCAGTCCTGCTGCTTACAAATACACACCGGCGGTTGTCTTTCCGTTCGACTCAGCACTCATCGCCGTTGATGAGAAGAACAACCAGCCTGTCATCACCAAGCAACTCTTTCACCTCCAGAGACCACTCCAGCGAAGCGTCTGAAATCCGGCTGACCACAAAATCCTCAAAATCGTCCAGCCGACCGTCGTCAACATCAAAATCCTCAGCAGACTCGATTTTTATGAATATCGCCGGCTCGGCCGTGTTTCCGCAGCCGTATTTGTCGAAGGCCACAACAACATCACAATCATCCGTGCCGGTAAGTTCAGCAAGCTGGCCGCTTTCCAAAACGCCCTGCCTAATTGCCTCCAGGTCAGTAAAAACGCCTGAGAAGCGCTCGTCCCCCTCCATCTTTATGCGTTTTGCCATTACTCCACCGTCACCGATTTAGCCAGGTTACGAGGCCTGTCGACATTGCATCCACGGAGGAGGGCAATGTGGTAGGAGAGCAGCTGCAGCGGAATAACCGTAAGCAGCGGCATTATCTGAGCCGAGGCCTGAGGAATGTAAATGACATGCTCAGCAAGCCGGCTCACCTCCATATCGCCCTCGCTAGCAATAGCAATAACGCGGCCCTTGCGGCTCCGCACCTCTTCAATATTGCTGAGAATCTTGTTGTAGGAGCTGTCGCGGGTGGCAATAAAAATAACCGGCATATCCTCGTCAATCAGAGCAATCGGGCCATGCTTCATCTCGGCTGCAGGGTAGCCTTCGGCATGGATATAGGAAATTTCCTTGAGCTTCAAAGCGCCTTCAAGCGCCACAGGGAAGTTGTAGCCGCGTCCGAGATAGAGGAAGTTGCGCGCGTCCTTGAAGCTTTCAGCAATCTTCTGAATCTGGGCGTCCAGTTCCAGAATTTTTGCCGCATGCTCCGGAACCCGCGACAGTTCCTTCAGGTTGAGGCGCATCTCGTCATGCGAAATGGTCCTCCCCTTACTGAGGGCAAGAGCAAGCATGTAAAGCACAATCACCTGTGCGGTGAACGCTTTGGTTGAAGCAACACCAACCTCCGGACCGGCATGGGTATAAATACCACACATGGTTTCGCGCGGAATGGTGGAACCAACCACATTGCAGATACCTATCACCATGGCGCCCCTCTCTTTTGCTGCACGCAGAGCGGCAAGTGTATCGGCGGTTTCGCCTGACTGCGATATGACAATCACCACATCATCAGGGCCAATAATGGGGTTCCGGTACCGGAACTCCGAAGCATAATCAACTTCAACGGGAATGCGTGCAAAGTCCTCGATAAGGTACTCGCCGATAAGGCCCGCATGCCAGCTGGTACCGCATGCGCAGATAACAATCCGCTTTGTCTGCTTGAGCCGGTCGAGATAGTCCTCAATGCCACCAAGCACCACCCGGCCATCTTCAACTCTTACCCTGCCGCGCATCACATCGCGCATAACCTCCGGCTGCTCGAAAATTTCTTTCAGCATGAAATGCTCAAACCCGCCCTTCTCAATTTTTTCAAGCGAAAAGTCAAGTTCGGTAACCACCTTCTCAGTCTCAACATTCTCGATTGTTTTGACATGGAACCCCTCACGGGTAACCACCGCCATTTCGCCGTCGGAAAGATAGACCACCTTGTTTGTATGCTCCACAATAGGAGCCGCATCGGAAGCAATGAAATACTCTCCCTCACCAATACCGATGACGAGCGGACTGCCTTTGCGGGCAACAACAATTTTATCGGGGTCGCGCGGCGAAATCACGCAGAGACCGTACGCCCCATCAACATGGCGCAGGGCTGTACGCACCACAGACTCAAGGCTGAGCGAAGGGTCGGTTTTCCAGATACGGTCCACCAGATGGACCAGAACCTCCGAGTCCGTATCGCTGCGGAATGCATAACCCTCGCTGATCAGTTCCTTGCGCAGCACGGAATAGTTCTCCACTATACCGTTGTGGATAAGGGCTATGTCTTCATCGGTGTTCAAATGTGGATGGGCGTTGCGGTCGCTGGGGTCACCGTGGGTTGCCCAGCGGGTATGGCCTATGCCGAGGGTTGCTCCCACCATCTTTGCGGGCGACTCTTCATAAGCCGCCAGAAGGGCACCAACGCTTCCCTTCTGCTTCATGAACGGGAGCCCTCCGTTCTGCAGTGCTATTCCTGCCGAATCATATCCCCTGTACTCAAGTCGTTGCAGGCCGGCAAGCAAAATTGGCGCCGCTTCGCGCATTCCAATGTATCCAACAATTCCACACATAGCATTCCATTCATTTAGATGACTCGGCAACATCAGTTGCCTCAAAAATCTACAGTACCTTTCTGACGGCCTCGTGTACCCGCTGGGCCTCAAGAGCCACAGCCTCCTCATACTCCCCTATGGAAGCAAAATCGCCGGCCGGATAGATGAGACTCCGGCTAATATTAATGAGGGCGCTGCACCGGTTGGCATCAACACCAAGGTCAGCCGCCTCCTCAAGCGATCCCCCCTGCGCACCCACTCCGGGTATAAGGAAAAAAAGCCCCGGAGCCTTCTTGCGAATATCGGCCAGCATTGCACTTTTCGTCGCCCCCACAACCACGCCGCCATTCCCCTCACGGCTCCATCCGGAAACCCTGTCGAGCACCCTGTGGTAAAGCATCTCTCCACCCTGAAGCTGCTGCTCTTCAAAATCCGCCGACCCGGCGTTGGAAGTAAGGCAGAGTACAAACACCAGCTTGTCACTGTAAGAGAAAAAAGGCTCAAGTGAGTCCTCTCCCATATAAGGAGCAACCGTAATGGCGTCAAACGGCCAATGCTCAAAAAAAGCACGGGCATACATCCGGCTGGTGTTGCCAATGTCGGCCCGTTTGGCGTCAGCAATCGTGAGGCACTCCCCGGGAATCTCCTTAAGGGTCGCCTCCATGTCGCGAAGACCCTCAATCCCGCGCGACTCGTAGAAGGCTGTATTTATTTTATATGACACGGCATGCTCGCCAGTAGCCCTTATGACCGACCTGTTAAACTCCAGAACCGGATTAGGACAGGACGAAAAAACTTCAGGGATCTTCCCTGGATCGGTGTCGAGACCGACACACAGCAGTGATTTCAGCGCTGCAATCCGCTGGTTCGCCTTGTTACGGGCTGCACTCATAACTCTTTTTTTTCAGAATCGTTACAGCAAAAACCTTCAACGCCATCAGCCACACAGGGTGCAACTAATAACCACCCGAAAGCATTGATTTATCAACTAATATATGATATGTTTTCCAACGACATGCTTCATTTAATGGAAGATTCCAGTAAATTGGAAACTGCCCTGAACTGGCTTTCGATGGAAATGATACGATGCAACCTTAATTAATGACTATTACAATAGATGGCAAAAAATTCTCTGAAGCCCACCAACCCCTATAAATCAGAACCCGAAAACACCGAAAAGAAACCGAAACTCCCCATGATGTACTATGTGGCGGTGATTCTGCTTCTCATTGGCGTACAACTTGCGTTCTTCTGGTCAGGCTCAACCCGCGAAATTCCTTACAGCTCGTTCCGCACATTCGTTATTGAGAACAAAGTGGAATCGGTAAAGATAGCGCCGGAAAAAATTTATGTTACCCTCAAACCCGGAGTGGACAGCGGCCTGCCCGTCGTTGACGAAAAAAACGAACCCGCCCGCCAGTTTTTGCCGAACGCAAAAAAGAATCCCAACGAGGTGGAGGTTAACCCCGTGCGCGATGACGGACTCACGGAACTGCTTGAGGCACACGGCGTCAAATACGAAGGAACCCCCGGCTCAACCTGGATAGGGGAGCTCATACAGTGGATTCTTCCCTTCGGCCTGCTTTTCGGCCTCTACTTCTTCATTTTCAGGCGCATGGGCGGAGCCGGCGGACCCGGAGCCCAGTTCATGAACATCAGCAAAAACAAGGCATCCCTCTACGAAAACCTTGACGAACACACACGCATCAACTTTGCCGATGTAGCAGGGCTTGACGAAGCCAAGACTGAAGTGATGGAGGTTGTCGATTTCCTTAAGGATCCGAAAAAATACACCCGCCTTGGTGGCAAACTCCCCAAGGGAGTGCTGCTCGTCGGCCCTCCAGGAACAGGAAAAACCCTTCTCGCAAAAGCTGTAGCCGGAGAAGCCGAAGTCCCCTTCTTTAGCATCAGCGGCTCCGACTTCGTTGAAATGTTTGTTGGTGTTGGTGCGGCACGCGTCCGCGACCTCTTCAAACAGGCAAAGGAAAAAGCCCCCTGCATCATCTTCATTGATGAAATAGACGCTGTCGGCCGAAGCCGTGGCAAAGGAGCCATGATGGGCGGTAACGACGAACGGGAAAACACCCTGAATCAGCTGCTTGTAGAAATGGACGGATTTGCTACAGACAAGGGAGTCATACTCATGGCAGCCACCAACCGCCCCGATGTGCTCGACCCCGCCCTGCTTCGCCCGGGCCGGTTTGACCGCCAGATAATGGTTGACAAGCCCGACCTGAAAGGCCGCATGGATACCTTCAAGGTACACACCAAAAAGCTCGCGCTCGCGCCCGATGTAAACCTGAAGGCCCTTGCCTCGCAGACCCCGGGATTTGCCGGAGCTGAAATTGCCAATGCCGCCAACGAAGCCGCTCTTCTGGCCTCACGCCGGAACAAGGAGAGCATTGAAATGAAAGACTTCGAAGACGCCATTGAACGGGTTGTTGCCGGCCTTGAGAAAAAGAACAAGGTCATTAACCCCAAAGAGAAAAGGATTGTAGCCTACCACGAAGCTGGCCACGCCATTGTCAGCTGGATGATGGCCGAAAACGATCCGGTGCAGAAAATCTCCATTGTTCCCCGTGGAATGAGCGCACTTGGCTACACCATGAACATACCGCTCGAAGACCGCTACCTGATGACAAAAAAAGAGCTCTGGGCAAGAATTTGCGGGCTCCTTGGAGGAAGGCTGGCAGAAGAAGCTGTGTTTGGCGAAATTTCAACCGGTGCCCAGAACGACCTTGAAAAAATTACCGGCATAGCCTACAACATGGTTACCGTGTACGGCATGAGTGAAAAACTCGGCAACCTCTCCTTCTACGAAAGCAACAATCCCTACTACGGGGCACCGGGCATGGACAAGAAGTACGGCGAAGAGACCGCTCGCCTGATTGATCAGGAGGTAAAAGAGATTGTGGAAAGTGCCGCCACAAGCGTCAGAGCGCTGCTGCAGGAAAACCGCGACAAACTTGAGCAACTTACCGGAGAGCTTCTCGCAAAAGAGATGCTCCAGTACTGCCAGATAGAGGAAATACTCGGCAAACGCCCCGGCGGAGAACACTCCGAACATGAGGTGGACTGCAGTAAAAAACCAGAAGAGGCGAAACCGGAAATACCCGTTGCAGAATCGAACGGCGAGGACCCGGAAATCAGTGAAGCGGAAATGCAGGAGCTCCAAGCAGCCGCAGAGCGGCTGAAGGAGTCGAGAAAGGCGTCTGAGAATTGAGACTGGTGGGTCCCGAGGGATTCGAACCCCCGACCTACTGGGTGTAAACCAGTTGCTCTAACCAACTGAGCTAGAGACCCTTGAGGGGGCTTAGTATACCATAATTCCCAAGGAATACAAAAAGAAAAATCCGTTCCATCAGGGGGAACGGCCTCCTGCTTGTAAGCCTTGCCGAAAAAGGCTAAATTCTGCTTTTTACGGCAAGTAAACCCTGCAACCTTTTTTACCATTATTATGAGAGCTCTCTCCATTCTCGGCAGTACCGGTTCAATCGGCCTCAGCACCCTTGATGTCGTCCGCCGGCATAAAGAAAGCTTCAGCGTTGTCGGGCTTGCCGAAGGCCACGATGTGCACACGCTTGCCGAACAGATAAAGGAGTTCCGACCCGCTATAGTCTCCGTAAGAGACGAGGCGTCCGCCGCTGAACTGAAAACCCTGCTCGGCCCCGCCGACCGCCCCGAAATTGTACACGGTATTGAAGGCGCAGGAACAGTTGCTGCCGTTGAAGGCTCAGACATGGTAGTATCTGCCATTGTGGGCGCAGCAGGCCTCACCCCTACTGTAAAAGCAATCAAGGCAGGAAAAGACATTGCCCTTGCCAACAAGGAAACCCTTGTTGTTGCCGGCCAGCTGGTTTCCGATCTGGTAAAACAGAACAGTGTACAGCTCCTTCCGGTAGACAGCGAACACTCCGCAATATTTCAGTCGCTTCTCGGCCACCGCGCTGAAGATGTTGAACGCATCATCCTTACAGCCTCGGGAGGCCCCTTCCGCACCACGCCGATGGAAGAGATAAGAAAAGCCGGCCCCGAGCAGGCCCTGAAGCACCCGCAGTGGACTATGGGAGCCAAAATCACCATCGACTCAGCAACCATGATGAACAAGGGGCTTGAGGTCATTGAAGCCCACTGGCTCTTCAACATGCCAGCCGATAAAATAGGCGTTGTTGTCCATCCCCAGAGCATCATCCACTCCATGGTTGAATACATTGACGGCTGTGTTATCGCCCAGCTTGGATCCCCCGACATGCGCGCCCCAATTGCCTACGCCCTGTCATATCCCGAACGGACCGAAAGCGGCGTCAAAAAACTCAACCTTGCAGAAATCGGCACGCTCACCTTTGAAGAGCCCGACATAGTCCGTTTTCCTGCGCTCCAGCTTGCATTTGACGCCCTTAAGGCGGGTAAAACCTACCCGGCCGTCCTCAATGCCGCCAACGAAGTGGCAGTTGCCGCATTCCTCAACAAAAAAATCGGGTTTACCGACATTGCCGACACCGTCAACAAAACCATGCAGGCTCATGAAGCCTACACCCCGGTTGAGCTTGATGAATACATTCAGGCCGACCGCTGGGCCCGTCAGACCGCCAACACCTTTATTACATCCTGAAGCATTGATGAACCACTGATACGATAAACGATACCAACCATGGATTTTCTGAGCACGACATTCTTTTTCATTGTAGCCATATTCATTCTCGTCACCGTCCACGAGCTCGGCCACTTTCTGACCGCCAAGCTCTTCAAGATGAGGGTCGACAAGTTCTATATAGGCTTCGACTTCTATAACATGCGGCTATGGAGCAAGAAGATCGGTGAAACCGAATACGGTATCGGCGTTTTTCCGCTTGGCGGGTATGTGAAAATAGCCGGCATGGTTGATGAAAGCCTCGACACCAAGTTCGAAGCCTCGGAACCCCAGCCATGGGAATTTCGCGCCAAACCAGTATGGCAGCGCCTTATCGTTCTGGCTGGTGGAGTTACCATGAATCTGCTGCTTGCCGCTGCCATATTCATTGGCGTCACCTACACATTCGGCGAATCACGAACCAGCACCAAGACTGCTGCTTTTGTGGAGTCGGGTTCCATCTTTGAAGGCATGGGGCTCAAAACCGGCGACCGCTTTCTGGAAGCAAACGGCACACCTGTTACCACTTGGGAAGATGCGCTTGATCCCGAACGATTCACCTCCGGCGCTCTCAGCTACACAATCCTTCGCAACGGAAAAAACTTTACCATCAGTGCCCCCGCGAATATTCTCACAAAGCTCAATGAGGCCGAAGGGTTCGGAATTCGCCCTATCGTCCCTCCTGTGATTGACCAGGTTCTTGGAGGCAATCCCGCTGAAAAGGGGGGCATGAAACCCGGAAGTCTCATTACAGCAATCAACGGCAACGCCGTTTCCGACTGGACCGAAGTTGTAGGGGTGATTTCATCGCACGCAGGCAAAGCACTGAACTTCACCTGGGTCGACAGCTCCAACACCATTACCGCAACAATCACTCCCGGAAAAGACGGCAAAATCGGCATCATGCTGCGCCAACCTGAAGTCTCCGAGCGCATCAAGCTCTCCTTCCCTGCTGCAGTTGCCAGTGGCTTTGGTCAAACCTGGAAAATGAGCGCGCTCACCGTTCAGGGATTCGGCAAAATTTTCTCCGGCCAGGAAGACTTCCGCAAATCAGTTGGTGGCCCCATAAAAATAGCCAAAATAGCCAACCGCAGTGCAGAGCAGGGGCCCGTCAGCTTCCTCTATTTCCTTGCTGTACTCTCCATATCTCTGGCCATCATCAACATGCTTCCCGTCCCCGCCCTTGACGGCGGACAGTTTGCAATCAATGCCGTTGAAGGCATTATCCGTCGCGAAATTCCCTTTGCAGTTAAAATGCGTATACAACAGATTGGCATGGTACTCCTGCTGACACTGTTCGCCTACATTCTCGTCAACGACATTCTGAACCCCTGAGCCTTGGGCTGAACACATGTTCGACAATCTGCAGTCCATAAAAGAACGCCATTCCGACCTTGAGCGCATGCTCGCCGACCCCGCTGCCGCCAGCGACCAGGCAAGGTTCAGAAAACTCAACAAAGAGTACAGCGACCTGCGGGAAATAGTTGAAACCTACAACAGGTACTCACTCGTAAAAAAGCAGCTCGAAGAATCCCGCCAGCTCCTCAAAAGCGAACAGGACCAAGAGATGAAAGCACTTGTGGAAGATGAAATCGATGACCTGCAGCTGCAGATACCAGCTATTGAGCAAGAAATCAAAGTGCTTCTGCTTCCCAAAGACGAAGCCGACTCTCGCAATGTCATTCTTGAAATCCGTGCCGGCACCGGAGGAGAAGAAGCCGCACTCTTCACTGCCGACCTCATGCGCATGTATCAGCGCTATGCTGAAAAACAGGGATGGAACTTCCAGACGATGGACTTTAATGAAAGCTCCGCACCGGGAGGGTTCCGTGAAGTCACCATATCCATTACCGGCCACGATGTGTTCGGTACCATGAAATACGAAAGCGGCGTTCACCGGGTGCAGCGCGTCCCCGACACAGAAACGCAGGGGCGCATTCATACCTCGGCCTCAAGCGTAGCCGTACTGCCTGAAGCCGAAGAGGTTGATGTGGAAATCCGCAAAGAAGACCTTCGCCTTGACACCTACCGCAGCGGAGGCAAGGGGGGCCAGAATGTCAACAAGGTGGAAACCGCCGTACGAATCACCCATATGCCTTCAGGAATGGTAGCCGCATGCCAGGAAGAACGCTCGCAGCTTCAAAACAAGGAACGGGCCATGAAAATGCTCCGTGCAAAGCTCTATGACATAAAGCTTACCCAGCAACAGCAGGCACGGGCCGACCTTCGCCGCACCATGGTGGCTACAGGAGACCGAAGCGCAAAAATCAGAACATACAACTACCCCCAGTCACGCGTAACCGACCACCGAATCGGATTCACCACGCACGCACTACCGCAGTTCATGCAGGGGGAACTGAATGAACTTATTGATGCACTGAAAATGCACGACCAGACAGAGCGCCTGCAGGCCGCACAGGCATAAGAAGCCCAATCATCCAACAACACGAAGGAAAAGGGAGAGCACAACAGAATGGAAATGGAAGCCACAGGCAAAAGCAAAGGCGAATGGATTTTTCCAGCCCCCTTTGAACACACGGTCAACTACCTTTCGGATCAAAAAAAGATCCTCGGCTTCAACCCGTTCTGCCACAATGTGGAACTCACCGAGGAAGAAGATGTCTACCGCTGGCATTTTCGGGTCACCGATCCGCAGAACAACCCATTTGATGTCCTTTTTTATGTCCACCAGTCACATGAACTGCTTGTTGCCCTACCTGAAGAACTTCAGCACATGGCACCCGAAGAACTTAGCGACGACATCATCAGCCGCCACACAGTAGGGCAGAAAATCAAATGGCACCACCACCCCTCACCTAACCCGATTGACGACCCCAAAAACCATCTTTTCGAAGGCAAAGCCTTCGCCGACATGGTTATGGAAGCCATAGATCCCGAACAGACCAAAGTTCATTTCGATCTCAAAATCGATGTGAGCTTCCACCTCTACCCCGCATTCCGGATTCTTCCCGAACCCATCATCCGCGCAATGACCAATGCTGGCATGTCGATGATCATGCAGACCGCGACCAACAAAATGTTCCACAGCATATCTAAAGATTTCGGCGGCATCCGACACGCATGAACAGCTAAAAACCGACGAACCATGGACTTTCTTGAACTTGCAGCCTCCCGCTGCAGCACACGCAGCTTTAAAGCGGACCCCATCCCCGACGAAGTAATCAACCGCATACTTGAGGCCGGACGGCTTGCCCCTTCGGCAAAAAACCTCCAGCCATGGCGCTTCACCGTTGTACGAACACCCGCAATGCTCGCCAAAGTACATGCATGTTACTCCCGCAACTGGCTCTATTCAGCCCCCGCCATTCTGATTGTCAGCGGAAGGCATGAAAATGCCTGGGTTCGCAGTACAGACAGCTACAACTCCCTTGAAACAGACCTGGCCATCACGCTCGACCACATGATTCTCTCAGCGGCAGACGAAGGCGTCGGCACCTGCTGGATAGGGGCATTCGACCTTCAGGTTCTGAAAGAAGCTCTCAGCATGGATGAAAAAGAAGAGATTTTCGCCTTCACCCCCCTCGGCTACCCCGCCGAAGATTTCACCCCCGTACCCAAGAACCGCCGCCCGCTTGAGGAGACCATCCGCTTCCTTTGAACGGGCAACCTGAATTTTCTGCCCCCCCAGAGCGTTCAATATAGCTCCCTCTTTCGCCAATCCGCCCCCCGCAGGAGCTGTTCATGCGCAACATTATCTTCACAGGAAAGGGGGGAGTGGGCAAAACCTCCATTGCTGCCGCAACCGCACTCAGGGCGGCTGAATCCGGACACCGCACCCTCATCATCTCTACCGACCCGGCCCACAGCCTGGGCGACTCGTTCGATCTGGAGCTCGGCCCCACGCCCGTAAAAATAGCCGACAATCTCTTCGGCCAGGAAGTCAGCGTCTACGGCGACCTCACCCTCAACTGGGAAATTGTACGGGAGCACTTCGCCCACCTCATGCAGGTGCAGGGCATTGAGGGGGTCTATGTGGAAGAGATGGGAGTACTGCCCGGCATGGAGGAACTCTTTTCGCTATCGCATATCAAGCGCTACAATGAGACCGCCGAGTACGACCTTCTCGTCATCGACTGTGCCCCTACCGGAGAAACGCTCCGCCTCCTCTCCCTCCCCGAAACCTTCGGATGGATGCTGAAGCTCATGCGAAACCTTGAAAAATATGTTGTCAAACCGGTCATAAGGCCCCTCTCCAAAAAGATCAACCGCCTGCACGAAATGGTTCCCGAAACCGAAGTCTACGAGCAGATAGACCACCTCTTCTCTTCCGTTGAGGGCATCATCGACCTCCTCTCCGACGGCGCCAAAACCACCGTCCGCCTTGTCATGAACCCCGAAAAAATGGTCATCAAGGAATCCATGCGGGCCCTTACCTACCTTAACCTCTACGGCATCACGGTCGATCAGATCATAATCAACCGCATCTTCACGGACGACGCCGACGGGGAGTTCCTCAAGGAGTGGAAGGAGATACAGAGCGGATACATTGCCGAGATTGAGCGCTCATTCGCACCCATACCCATTACAAGAGTACCGCTGTTCCGGCGCGAGGTACTCGGCATACCCATGCTCCGGAAAGTAGCGGAGGAAGCATACCATGAACAAAACCCGATGGAGATATTCTACCACGAAGAGCATGTGGAGATCAAAAAAACCGGGGAAGGAAGCTACACCATGAACATCCGCCTCCCCTTCTTCGTCGACAACCAGATGGAAGCAGATGTATCTCAGCTCGGCGACTCACTCACCCTGCGCATAGGAAACTACCAGAAAGGGGTGATTCTGCCGGTCTTCCTTGCAGGAATGCGGGTAAAGGGAGCCCGATATGAAGAGGGGTGGCTGGCAATCGACTTCATCAGAAAAGAGACCCTTTAACCGCCATCACCCTACCTGCTTGCCGGCCATCACCAGGGTCGGCGGCATGCCCAGATGGCGTCCGCCAAGCAGCACATTCCAGTAGAGCGGCTCAAAGGCAAGCTTGCCGTACCAGTTCGCCTTGGTCTCCTTCAGAAGACTGAAGGGTCCCAGATGCGGAGCGGGGAACTTGCCCGGCAGAGGCTCAATCTTGTAATTGAAGTCAATAAGAGAGGATGTTCCCTTTGAATACACAATAAAACAGGTGGAATGGCCGTCAAAGATTTCCTCTGGCTTCACTCCGTGAATTTCCGCCATAATGTTGAACACCACCACATCAGCCTCATAATGGGCAACCGATCCAGCCTTTGAAGTCGGTACATTGGTGGCGTCGCCAATCACATATACCCCGTCGTGCTTCAGCGCCCTCAGCGTGTTCTGGTGGGTGGGCACATAGCCGATACCATCATCCATCCCCGAATCGCTGATAACCTTGTCGCCAATCGTTGTAGGCACAACCACCAGCATATCGTAATCAACCTTGGCGCCCTGCACGCTCTCGATGTACTTCCCTTTACCATCAACCCTGTTCAGCTCAAAACCGGTCGTAATCTTGATATTTTTCTCTTTCGCCGACTTACTGAACACAGCCGAAGCCTTCGGCTTGGTAAATGCACCCTGAAGCGGAGTCACCAGCTCAATCTCAACCTTTTTCCGGATACCCCTCTTCTTGAAATACCAGTCCGCCATAAACACAAACTCAATAGGCGCAACCGGGCACTTGAAAGGAAGCTCGGCAATATCCATCACCAGCTTTCCGCCATCGAATTCCTTGAGCTTCTGATGCAGAATGTCGGCCGCCTCCAGATAATAAAAGGTGAATGCGTTCTTTCCCCATGCATCCAACAGACCGTCATTCTCTTCCGGTACCACCTTGCAGCCAGTGCTGATGACAAGAAAATCATACGGGAACTCATGTTTCTTCGTCTTCACCCTTTTTGTCTCAGGATCAATATGGGAGATTTCATCCATCACGAATGTCACCCTTGGCAGAAAGTACTTCTGTCGCGGCTTCACCAGCGTTTTTGACTTCTGCAACCCAAAAGGCACAAACAGCAGCCCCGGCTGGTATATATGCCGATCATCCCGGTCAATAACCGTAATGTTCCACTCATCCGGCAGGTGCCTGCGCAGATTATTGGAAATAATGGTGCCTGCCGTTCCACCGCCCAAAACAACAATGTTCTTTGCCATGCCGAAAACCTCCTGTTATGCAGCCAGAGCGGCTGTTAGAATGAATGTTGACGCGACGGAGCACCGGGAAAAATTACTAAATCGCTATATTACTATAAGGTAATATAAGCACACATACTCATGAAACCAATCATAAAAATGACCGCAAAAAAACAATCATACAGCAAACCATGGCCGGCAGGATTTTCTATCCCCCTCCAAAAAGAAGTGAGTTTTTTATACTAAACACTCTTGACAAGACACAAAAAAATATATATAATACACACGAGTTCAAGATGCAGGCAGCTCTTCAGGAACAACCACATTTTCCTGAAAACAAAAAAAACCTGCATCCCCATACATGCACAACCACCTGTCGTCTCGGTTTTCATACCCAACCAATGGTTCCGAATGGTGCCATAGAAGAGAATAGTATCACCAGTTCAGGTCGCTTTGACCTGAAGAAGCCCTAGTGTAGCAGTGTAACTCTACCAATAAACAGAGGGAGATACAATCATGACGACGAGCGCAATAGAAACCAGCGCGGTATCCCTAAAATGTTGCCCTGAACTGCAGGAAAAACCTGTATGCGACACCTTGACCTTCCGCTACAAACTGCCTTTTCAGCCGAAGGTAGGAAAGGACGGTCAGCGGGTGCCAGTAGAGGTGGTACTTCATTATGAACTGAAGCGGTGCACGGGCCCGCTGACCATAGGCGACCCTATCTACTCCACAACCCTTCTGCCCGGCGAACAGGTACGGCTCTTCACCAGCGACCGACACACCCGGTGGTCATACGACAGTGAGTCGCAGCTCTCCTACCGCCACGAAACAACTTCGGAAGAGGCCTTTTATACCCACGCCATGGCCAAGGCCATAAGCGACATCACGGCAAGTGACGATGTAGAGGCCGAGTCAACCTTTGAAGAGTCATGGGCAAAAGGGGGGGAGGGGCCAGCCTGAACCTCGGCTTCATCAAAATTGGTGGCGGAGGTGGAGGAGGAAGCTACGACAGCAAATCAACCTATGATTTCAGCCGCAACATTTCACAGCACGCAGAGGCCGCATCGTCCTATGTAGCCGCAGGCGTCCGGGCCGCAAGCTCCACAGCCATTGGCGAAGTTGAGCAACGCACCCACGCCGAAGGAGAATCGGAAGCCCACTATGAATCCTCATCACGCAGCTTCCGCAACCCGAACCGGTGCCACGCAGTGACCTACCTGTTCCACAAAATCAACAAAACCCAGACCGTCTCGTTCAGACTGAAAGCCATTGAGCGGAGCGTTGACGACCCCAAGGTACCCACGGGCGCATACCAAAGAGTGGTTCCCGACACCACCGGCCGCATCATGGTCAAACCCCAGTACATTACCGCCGCAAACAAGGACCGGCTCCAGATTGAACATGTAGCCTATACAAGTGCAGCCGAGCACCAGCAGGCAGCAAATTCGGGATTGGGCATATCCGCCAACAAGTCATTCGCTTTCGCTGCGGCCACGGCAACACCCGTTGCAGCAGACCTCAGCGAACCGACTTATAGCATTGTCACCCGCGACGCTGCAATCAAAGCGGTTGACAACGAACTCGTCGAAGCCGGACTGCTCGACCGCAAAACCGGACTGGTGTCAGAAAAAATTATCGCCGAGCTCTCATGGGAACGAACCGAAATTCTTCCAACGCCAGGAATCATCGTCAAAGGGTGCCTGGACGACTGCGATACCTGCGAAACCTCGCTCAAAAAGGAAATTGATCTTGACCTTGAACGCCGCCGGCTTGAGAACGAACTCCTGAAACGCAAAATCGAACTGCTCGACAAAGCACAGGAATACCGTTGCTGCCCTGCAGACATCATACTGGAGGATGAGGATGAAGACGACGAATAAGCCGCGCTGAAGCGGAAAGAACACACCTCATGCAATGAGGTGGAGCATGCGTAATGGGGGACGCGTGCTCACCAGAAAACGGCCGAAAGGCCGTTTTCTGGTTTATGGCCCAACAAGTTGCACCCCTGAACCGCGTCCACAGAAATTCACCGCACCTGCAGAATTTCATCCCACTGCGTGCTGCACCGAGGTGAAAGGCGCTGCCGAACCGGCCGCCAGGCATTCATATCCTCCGCTGCCAACCGGATGGACGACTTTCCGTACCGCCGGTTGACCTCATCCATCACCGCCATCAGCCTCGTGCCGCGGTCCTCGTCCGGCTCCTCCTCAAACAGCAGCATTGTCGTCCCCGGCTGATCCCGCGGCACCATGCCGCTCAGCATCACCCCGGCTTTCCGGTACTCGAACCCCTCCCGGAAAAGCCCCTCCAGCATTGCAGCAGCCGTTTTCAGAATCACCGACGAATCCATTGAAGGCGCCTTGAGGGTAGCCGTGCGGCTGAACCAGCACCGTTCACCCTCATCAGCAAACGGACTGCTCCCGATAAACACCGTCACCATTGAAGCCATTTGCCCTTCAGCCCTAAGCTTCACGGCAGAGCGCCCCGAAAAAGTTGCCACCGCCTGATACAGCTCTTCAAGCAGCACAACACTCCGCCCGAAAGAGCGCGAAGTACAGATGCTCTGCTTTACCGGCCGCACCAACTCAAGCGGCAGACACGATTCCCCCTTCAGCTCAGCCTGCACCCTTACCCCAACCACATGCATCTGCATCCTAACCCATGAAACCGGAGCCGCAGCAAAATCCGAAGCCGTCAGTATCCCCCACTCCTGCAACCGCCGGCTCCACTTCCGGCCGATACCCCACACATCTTCCACAGGCGTAGCTCCAAGGGCCGCAGCAATCTCCTCCGGTGAAGAAAGCACCACAACCCCGCCAGAGGCAGGGTTCTTCTTAGCCATCCGGCTAGCCACCTTCGCCAGCGTTTTGGTTGCGCCAATGCCAATACTTATGGGAATACCCGTATGCCGCCGCACCGTCCGGCGCATCTCCGTCGCATAGGCCGCAAGGTCAAAACGGCCAAACCCGCTCATATCCAGAAACGCCTCATCAATAGAATACACCTCTATCTCCGGAGCCATCTCCGCAAGGGTTGCCATCATCCGGGACGACATATCCCCATACAGCGCATAGTTCGAAGAGAACACCTCCACCCCTCCCTGGCGAAGACGATCGCGGCACTTGAACTCCGGCTCGCCCATTTTGATGCCCAGCGCCTTGGCCTCAGCGGAACGGGCAATAACGCACCCGTCGTTGTTTGAAAGCACAACAACCGGCACGCCCTCAAGAGCAGGGTTGAACACCCGCTCACACGAAGCATAAAAATCATTGCAGTCCGCAAGGGCAAACATATTCCCCCTCCTACCGCGGTTTGTGGATGATATAGCTCACAATCCCCCACACCAGAAACTCATTCTCCTCCGTCACCCTCACAGGCTGGAACTCCGGGTTGGCCGGCATAAGAAACAGCCCCCCATCCTCCAGGCGTATACGCTTCACCATAAACTCCCCATCAATAAAACAGACCGCCACATCGCCGTCTTTGGGCTCAAGCGCTTTATCTATAATCAGCAGATCCCCATCCTCAATGCCCGCGTCCATCATCGAGCTGCCTTTCACGCGCGCATAAAAAGTAGCCGCGGGATGGCGGATGAGCGCCTTGTTCAAATCAAGCGAAACCTCATCATGGTCCTCAGCCGGCGAAGGAAACCCCGCCGCAACAGCCGAACCCGCCACCGGTAGCGGCATGGGGGCAGAGAAATCCGGAACATAAAAGTCAAACATTGACCCTGAGCGGACCCGTGAAAGACTTATCATAAATATTACCCCTTTTTGCTGATATACGCATTAAGCCCTATAGTTACCGGCTTGCCATCCACCAGCACATCAGTCACCGCATTACCCCGGGAGCTTGCAACCACAAGCGTCTTACCCGACGACGAAGGCGTTGGCGTCTCAAGATCAATCTCAATGCACAGCTTCCCATCCCGTATCTCCACCTTCATAGCCATAACAGTCTCTCCAGGGTTAAGTGAACAAATCCTCTGAACAAATATAGCACATCACCGCCCAGAAAATGAACGAGGGGGCCAAAGCCCCCCGGAAAAACAAAAAGAAGTAAAAAAAACGGACGATAAGCGCAAAGAAGAATGTTTTTCCGTATTATTACCTACAATCTATATTATAAGCAACGAACCCAAAACCCACGGGAACCATCATGGAACACAACCAGGCAACAAGCAGCACACAGGATGAGATTACACGCCTCCGGCAGACGGCAACCGACAATGAGGCTGAATTGGAACGGGTTGCAGGCGCCCAGGGCAACAACAGAACAACGCTCCTTGAGCTCCTCAACCAACTGCACGCCCTCCCCATCGACATGCAAACAAGAAGATCCATGACATCCATCTGCTTGGAGCTCGCCGATCAGCAGAAACTTGAAGAGTACCTTGGCGTTGACCTCACCCAGTCGGATTTCAGCTTCCTACAACGACTGAAAGAAAAACACCCGGTACTCAACCGCCGCGAACAGAAAATAGCCCTGTTCATCAAGATCAACTACAGCACCGTCCACATAGCGAAGGCAGTGGGCATAAGCGCCAGAGGCATGGAAAGCATCCGCTACCGCATGCACAAGAAGCTCGGACTCCAGCGCCACCAGTCAATAAAAACATATCTCGGCGAACTCTAACAAAAAAAGCCGACAGCTCCCCCCCTCAGCGCTCCATGAGCTGCCGCTGCATCTTTTCAGCCGCCTCCTTCATCTTCCCGAGGTTCTTCTCAGAAAGCATACCATCGCCCATGTCCGGCATTTCGGTTTTCGTGTATCCCGCAGGGATGGCGAACATAGCAGGATCGGAAACCGTCCGCTCCACATTCACAAGATCAGTCACAACGCCCGACTTGACATGCAGCGTTCTAACCGGAAACCCGTCAATCCCCTCCGCCTTCAGCTTCGCAGCAAGAGCAGCAACTGACTCGCGGCCCGACGCCTGCATCCGCGAATAGGCGAAATAACCCAGAAGATCCGGATTCAGCCACATCTCCAAAGCCTCCCCGCCCTTGGTGCTGGTGATGCGGATATGATTGCACCGGTAACCATTGACGGTTTCCGTTCCAAGCTGTTCAACAACAGCATCCTTGAACGGAACACCGGCATCAGCTGAATCCGCCGCCGGAACCGCCGCCGTATCAAACTCCATGTAGGTCTTCGCTGCATCATTGAGCATATAGATGCGGTCGGGAGCCGAGTTAAGAGAAATAACCGTTACCGGCATCCGGCCGGAAAGGCCTGCAAGAGCGGCCTCGGTTTCAGTGCGGACGCCCTTCGGGCCGATATAGATCGTCATGGTGGCCGTACCGGAGCCCGGCATGGTCGTTTTCATGCTCATCACCCCCTCAAAGGGATGCAGAGCATCAACAGCAGCAACCGGTTCTTTCGTGTCACCGCCGCCTTTGCAAGCAGAAAAACAGAAAAGGGGAAGGAGAACAAGGAGGAGCAGGCGAAAAGCGTTTTTCATGGCAATATGCGTTTGGTTCCCAAAAAATGTTGCGCCAGTCATGGGGGAAACACGGCAACTGCGTCATTATAACAATATATACAAATCCATTGGAATCATAGATCAAGGTAAACCGTTTCGTCCGGAAGAAACCCGTAATCACCCACGACAACCAATTTCATAAAAAAAACAGGAAAGGCAGAGACTGCCCCCTACCTCGCTCTGCGTTTCAGTGTTTGTTCAGAACGGAGCCTCACCGTCATCAAAAGTCGAAGGACCCGGCTCATACCCCTCATCAGCCGCCGTGTACCCTTCACCTCCCCCACTGGCTCCACCGGCAGCCTCCACTTTCCACGCCTTCACATCAGTGTACCATTTTCCGTTAAACTCCCTGCTCTCAAGGTCAAAAGATACCCGCAGCTGCGCTCCCATCTGCAGAAGCGACCGGTCAACCTTATCCCCCCAGATCGACACGCACACCTTTTTCGGAAACTTTCCCTCCGTCTCAACCACCACATCCTGCTTCTTCCACACACCGTTTTTTCCATTCCCCGTCTGTTCCGGCAGCACCGCAACCAGTTTCCCAGTCAGTTCCATATTTTTTTCGTCATAAGAATTAAACAAACAAAAACTCCCGCACCCCGGCGGCACATATCAGCTCAAATATAGCACTTCAGCCACCATCCCCCCTTCAAGAATCAAACAAGAACCGCAAGCCCCTTGCGCTCAATCACATCAAGGAGACGCTTTGCCGCTCCACCGGGACGCTTCTGCCCCTGCTCCCACTGCTGAATGGTTGTCTTTCCAATACCAAGCATAGCAGCAAAGGCAGCCTGACTCATATTGTTAGCAAGACGAATCCGACGAATATCATCCGCCTGAAAGGCCTTTTTTTGAGGCAAACAAAGAGCCTCTACATCACGCAAGGTAACCTCATCCATGGCTCCAACCCTGAACAGCCCTTTTGCCATGTCATGTGCTATATCCAGTATTTCACTCATATCTTTTGATCTCCCAGTATTCTTTAGCTGACAACAATTCCGTGACCTGCTGATCAGTAGCGGCAACAAATTGACGGAAAACAATCTGCAGTGCCTGCTTTTCTTTTATGGTTATGTTTGATCGCTCGTTTTTTGCAAAAGCGTAAAGAAACACTACTCTGCTGGAATCCGGCTTCCGATAGCCAACCAGAACCCGGAACCCATTGCTTTTCCCGCTATTGTGCTGAGGAATTCGCTTTTTGAATAAATACTTGCCCAAATCAGCCTCAAAGCGACCCAAAACAACCTCTTTCGCCACACCCCAAAGGGTATTCTCCGATATACCCTCATCTTCTGCCCATCGGTGAAAACGCTTGTACTTGAAAACTCTCATACAACTCAATATATCACTTAGTGATACACCAACAAAATCATTGAATGCCTTGCTTCAACTGAAGCCTCTCGAATAATATCGCCCCCCCTCACCTCTTTTTCGGATTGACCCGCTTATCCATCACCCTTTCCGAAAGCATGTCCATACAGCAGGCCATCCCTTCCGCACTTTTATCATACGACAGGGCCGACTCCTGATGAAAACCAAGCCGGACAGCCTCACCAATAGCGGCAAGGTCTGCACTGAAGAAAATGAACTCCCACCCGGCAACACTCTTCTCTTTTATCATCTTCTCCACCTGCTTTTTGGTGAACTCTTCGCTTGAGTTTTCCTGCCCGTCAGTCACCACAGCAACAACAACCGTTTCCGGCCTTTCACCAGCCTGAAGCTTTCCGACACTGTAATCAATGTCATTTATCCCCCGATCGACCGCGTCAAGCAGCGGAGTCCCGCCACGGGGAACATAGGTCTTCCTATCCAGCGGAGGAACATCCCCGATCGCCATAAACACCCGGACAACCTCATAAGGATCACCCGAATCGAACTGCACAAGCGTGAGGGTAGCCTCCCCCGGCACCATTTTCTGCTTTTCCAGAAAATCGTTCACCCCACCAATTGTGTCATCACGAATGCTGTCCATGGAACCCGAGCGGTCAAGAATGACCGTAATGTGCGTATATCCTTTTTCAACATCTCCGTTATTTCCCGAAACAGCATACTCCCATAACTCCCCCTTTGTTGTTATTTTAGAGAAAGACTCTGCGTCACTGCCACACCCGTCAGAATCCATACCCAAAAAGGTAGTTCGTATTCAGAACATCGCTTGTTCTATCATAGAACATATCGTATAATAAAGCAAATGACAAACGAACAGATCGGACAAAGGATAAAAGAACTCCGCTACGAGAAAGGGTTGTCGCAAGAGGAGCTCGCCAGACGGATAGAACTGCCAAGAACCGCCGTCACAAAAATCGAGTCAGGCAGCCAGGAGGTTCGTTTCCGCGAGCTTGAAAAGTTTGCCGAAGCGCTCAACATACCTCTCACAACCCTTGTTGAAGAGGAGCCTCCACTTCTGGAGAGCTATGATTCAGCGTTCTCCATGGTATCAGAAAGCTGCATGCCAGAGTACCGCCCCGCCCCCGATGCGCTCCGCACAATACTGCTCCTCATCCTCCAGCGCACCGCCGGAGACCCGCAAATGAACGAGCGACACCTCGCAGCAACAGTCCAGAATGCCGACCTCATGCACCGTAAAGCATACGGCGAAACCATAACCAAACGCACCTACGCCAACCTCACTGAACTCCAACAGGCAGTACAGAAAACCCTCAACGAGATGGTCGAAGCCAATGAGCTGACAAAAGTCAGCAGCATCCACTCAAGCAAACCAAGGTACCTGCCACAGAAGCGGCCCAACCTTCAGGAGCTCACCGCCGCCGAATATGTGATGATTGAAAAAGCCATCTGCACGACGGCGGTATAGAAGAGCATAGCAGTGCCACTGGGACAATTGCTGTCCCGCACTTCAAAAAAGCAAGAGAAGAGCATATGATGAATGGCGAAGAAGAAAAAAAGGCACCTTCATCACCACCCTAGCAAACAGAAATCCTTGAATCTCGCCGTCATGCCATAAAAACCGGCAAAGCGCAGTTCCTGACACTTGACGATCTTAAGAAGCTGAACGCAGCATAACGAAATCCTGCCCCTCATTTTATCAAGCCGGCAGAAATGAATAAAATATGTAATTTACCCACAGCACTTCCTGCCACGCAAACGAAACAACCCGAATGAAAAAAGTCTTATGGTTTGACCTCGAAACAACCGGCACAGACCCCGACCGTAACGGCATCATCCAGTTCGCCGGCCTCGCTGAAATTGACGGGGCTGTAGTTGAGACTTTCGAAATCAAAATGCAGCCGCACGAGGGTGCAGTCATTGACGACGAAGCCCTTGAAGTCACCGGCTTCACCAGAGAGGCAATACGCACCTTCACCCCACATGAGGAAGCATATAAGCAGATAGATGACTTTCTTTCACGCCATGTCTCCCGCTTCGACCGGAACGACAAGTTCTACCCGGCAGGCTACAATGTCCGCTTTGATCTTGAGTTCCTCAGTCGCATGTTCAAACGGTTCGACCAGTACGGCCTTGGCTCCTTCACCAACTGGAGAATCCTTGACCCGCAGCCAATCCTGAACCTCATGGACTACATGGGAAGAATATCACTCCCCAACCACAGGCTCCAGACCGTCTGCGACCACTTCGGAGTAAAGCTCGAAAACGCACATGACGCACTGGCCGACATCATTGCAACGCGTGAACTGATGGGAAAGCTGTTGGAGCATGTTTCAATAGACACCATTCAAAATTGACTAGCACGCTCTAACCAGCCGAAATTATTTGATTGATAACCAAACGCCAGCGTTTCTGGATATAAAGTTCAAGCGCACTCGAAGCGGTCAAGGCTCATTACCTTGTTCCAGGCCGCCACAAAGTCATGCAAGAACTTTTCCTTGGCGTCATCGCTTCCGTAGACTTCCGCAAAGGCCCGTAGCCGAGAGTTCGAGCCGAAGACGAGGTCGACGCGGGTGGCGGTCCATCTGAGTTCGCCGGTTTTGCGATCACGGCCTTCGAAGGTTTCATGCTCTTTCGAAACCGGTTTCCACTCCGTGCCCATGTCGAGCAGATTTACGAAGAAGTCGTTGGTGAGCGTTTCCGGCTGTTTGGTGAAGACACCATGTGGCGACTGCTGGGAATTGATGTTCAGTACTCGCAGGCCGCCCAGAAGCACGGTCATTTCCGTGGCGGTGAGCGTCAGCAACTGCGAGCGGTCAATCAGCATCTCTTCAGCCGACACACTGTATTTTTTTTTGGTGTAGTTGCGGAATCCATCAGCGTGTGGTTCGAGTACGGCGAATGACTCCACGTCGGTCTGTTCCTGCGAGGCATCGGTGCGGCCCGGTGTGAAGGGAACGATTACATCGTTGCCGGCACGTCTGGCGGCTTCTTCAATACCGGCGCATCCGCCCAGCACGATCATATCGGCAAGCGAAACCTGCTTCCCATCCGACTGTTCGCCGTTGAACAGATCACGAATATTCTCGAGTTTGTGCAGCACCCGTTGCAGTTGTTTCGGCTGGTTGACTTCCCAGTCTTTCTGCGGAGCGAGCCGTAAGCGCGCACCGTTGGCACCGCCGCGTTTGTCCGAACCGCGGAAGGTGGAAGCCGAAGCCCAGGCCGTCGAGACCAGTTCAGGGATAGACAGACCCGAAGCCAGAATCCTGCCCTTGAGGTCTGTGATGTCCTGTGCACCGATCAACTCATGATCGACTGCCGGTACCGGATCCTGCCAGATCAGCTCCTCCGCCGGAACCTCCGCACCGAGATAGCGTGATTTAGGGCCCATGTCGCGATGGGTCAGCTTGAACCACGCCCGCGCAAAAGCGTCGGCGAACTGGTCGGGATGCTCATAGTATCGCCGTGCGATCGGCTCGTAGATCGGATCCATGCGCATCGCCAGGTCAGCGGTGGACATCATGGTCGGTACGCGTTTCGATGGATCGTGGGCCGCTGGAGCGAGATCCTCCTCGGCTACATTTTTCGGCTTCCACTGCCAGGCGCCAGCCGGGCTTTTCGTCAGCTCCCACTCGTATTTGAAGAGCATGCCGAGATAGCCCATGTCCCAATGGATCGGGTCAGGCGTCCATGCGCCTTCCAGTCCGCTGGTCATGGTCTCGTCCCCCTTGCCGATGCCGTAGCCACTTTTCCAGCCAAGCCCCTGCTCCTCGATGGGTGCAGCTTCCGGCTCAGGGCCCATCAGCTTCGGATCACCGACGCCGTGACATTTGCCGAAGGTGTGTCCGCCAGCGACGAGCGCGACGGTTTCCTCGTCGTTCATGGCCATGCGTGCAAAGGTTTCGCGGATGTCCTTGCCTGCGGCAACGGGGTCCGGCTTACCGTCAGGCCCTTCGGGATTGACGTAGATCAGACCCATCTGCACCGCAGCCAGGGGGTTTTCAAGATCACGCTCCGCGGTATAGCGCCTGTTGCCGAGCCACTCGACCTCTTTGCCCCAGTAGATATCCTCTTCCGGTTCCCAGATGTCAACGCGCCCTCCGCCGAACCCGAAGGTTTTGAATCCCATCGACTCAAGTGCGCAGTTGCCCGCAAGGATCATGAGATCGGCCCAGGAAAGTTTTTTCCCATACTTTTGCTTGATCGGCCAGAGCAGTCGGCGCGCCTTGTCGAGGTTTGCATTGTCAGGCCAGCTGTTGAGCGGTGCGAAGCGTTGATTGCCTCTGCCTCCGCCGCCGCGCCCGTCGCTGGTGCGATAGGTACCGGCACTGTGCCAGGACATGCGGATAAAGAGCCCGCCGTAGTGGCCGTAGTCGGCAGGCCACCAATCCTGCGAATCGGTCATCAGCGCAGAGAGATCTTTTTTTACTGCCCCCAGATCGAGTTTTTTGAATTCCTCTGTGTACCTGAACTCTTCTCCCATAGGATTGCCGAGGGAAGAGTGTTGATGAAGCATATCAAGATTCAACTGGTTCGGCCACCAGTCACGGTTCGACATGCCGCCGCCGGCTGCGGGATTGCCGGCTGTTCTGCCCGTTACGGGGCACTTGCTGTGCTCATTCATGCTGTTCCCCCTCTTTTTGTTTTGAAAACGTTGCCTCCACACTCATCTGCATAATAATGGCATTAATCGGAATCGTTCTTATTAAAAATAATAAACAAATATCCGCTCATTTCATGAAGCGTCAACCATTTATTCGTGCATTCAGGGCAAAGGCCGCCAGATTTCTTTCGCAAAAGTTTACGTCGTTGCAAACGACCCATCGCCCGTCCTCATGGCGTCGAGCAGGTCATCGAAGAGCGCGAAGAGTATGGGACGTAGTGCAATAGCGTAAAAGATTATGTATTTCTCGAAAGGCGCATACAGAAGAGGGAGATGACGTTGCATGATGCAGTGAAGGAGCGGTTACCGGCGATAGCAGCAGCATCAGAAGCATGGGATCGGTTGGTGCAAGCGTGCGAATATGCAGGCAATACCGTACAGGCATTGCAGGGCTGAAGCCGAAAGAGGGAGTGCTCGGATCTGCGGAAATCGCTTGCTTTGGAGTACGTGCTTGAGCTTGTGATAACCTATGCCGGAGCGGCACGCCTGCTCGGAATTTCAGCAGCAGCGGTGAACCAGATTGCGAAACGCTGCGGGTGGTAAGTTTATGTGGTAGTGGGCGTCCCCGTGCTCGTTGTCAATCAAGATTGTGTTTTTCTGGAACCTTCAAAAACGGGAGCGTCTGCACCGACTGACTGGCAGGAGCCGGGAGCTGG
>Ga0222666_1000003_pt1 | contig 295957 bp, 253 predicted proteins | sample AntAcemetagen655_FD_181710 | JGI IMG/M metagenome (GOLD analysis project Ga0222666, IMG submission 181710) | Saline water microbial communities from Ace Lake, Antarctica - #655 | ecosystem: Environmental > Aquatic > Non-marine Saline and Alkaline > Saline | place: Antarctica: Ace Lake...
TCATCACTTGACCCACCGTAGGTTTGTTCCCATTCAATAGTTCCAATACTATTTATTTTCACTACCCAATAATCACTTCCACCATGATTACCAGATTGAATATCTCCATCGTTTGAACAAGTAACACCACCAAAAAGATAACCACCATCAGAAGTGGGGTTTGTGGAATATATAAATTCCCAACTAGCCCCACCATAGGTTTGTTCCCATTCAAGAGTTCCAGTACTATTTATTTTCACTACCCAATAATCATAATCACCATGATTCCCAGATTGAATATCCCCATCGTCTGATTGAGTATACCCACCAAGAAAGTAACCCCCATCAGAAGTGGGGATAGTGGAGGATAACCAATCATCACTTGACCCACCGTAGGTTTGTTCCCATTCAATAGTTCCAATACTATTTATTTTCACTACCCAATAATCACTTCCACCATGATTACCAGATTGAATATCTCCATCGTTTGAACCAGTCCAACCACCAAGAAGGTAACCACCATCGGAGGTAAGGATAGTGGAGTATATATTATCATCAGAAGAACCCCCATAGGTTTGTTCCCACTCAATAGTTCCAGTACTATTTATTTTCACTACCCAATAATCAGAAGAACCATGATTTCCTGATTGAATATCTCCATCGTTTGAACCAGTCCAACCACCAAGAAGGTAACCACCATCAGAGGTGGGGGTAGTATTGTTTAACCAATCATTATTGGATCCCCCATAGGTTTGTTCCCACTCAATAGTTCCAGTACTATTTATTTTTACTACCCAAAAATCAATTCCACCATGATTCCCCGACTGAACATCTCCATCGTTTGAAAAAGTATACCCACCAAGAAGGTAACCACCATTAGAGGTGGGGATAGTGGAGTTTATCAATTCAGTACTAGATCCCCCATAGGTTTGTTCCCACTCTAAATTTGGATTCTGGGTTTGTGAAAAAACAGTTAGTGAAACGAGAATGAAAATAAGGTTGAGTAATTTTTTCATAGTAGTAGGTTTTATCAATAAACAGTTAGTTTAGTTAGGTTTATTCTAATAATGAATAGAATCTAGTAAAAGTACAATTAATTTAAGATAAAGAGGTTATAAGTATCATGTATATCCAATGAGTTATGTTTTACTAAAAATTGAGGTTTAATTATCATTTTAATTCATAAATTTTAACAACACAAGAACGCTAAAATTTATTAAGGATAGAGTTTCTTCTTTATAAATTATGAAAATAACAAAACTGGCATATTATATTGTAAGCAATATTAATTTATCTTTACAATTCACTAACATATATAAAAATGGAATCAAAATCTTACTCTATTAATTGGTGGGTATTAGCCTTTAACGGAATAATTGCCTTACTATTTGGTTTAATGGCCATTTTTGCGCCATTGGATACGCTTAATGTTATAATTATGTATTTCGGCATCATTATGCTGATTGTGGGAGTTGCAATGCTCTTTGGGGTGTATTCAAGTATGAAAAACAAATTAAATTATGGAACGGATCTCGTAAGTGCAATAATTACAATTGGGCTTGGTGCTGTATTAGCTTTTTTTACCGGAAAAGCACTTGAAATTTTTGTAATTATTATAGGTATTTGGGCCATTATGTTAGGTATTGGACAATTAATAATTATGTCTAATTTAGAAAGCAAGGGTGATAAAAAGTTTTTACTTTTTAGTAGTTTGTTTACTTTAGTATTTGGTGCCCTACTTTTCTTTAACCCTTTTGCAATGGCTTCTGTTTTCTTGATAATTATTGGGGTTATGGCAGTAATAATAGGGCTTGTATTAATTTCTTTTGCTTTTAAGCTTAAAAACCTGTAAGCATTGATTAGTGAGTGGTGAGTAGATTATCAATTCACAGTTCACTATTCTCAAAACTTAATATCTAATACTCTAAGCTGAAGAGTTGTATTCCCTAACCATGTATTTTCATCTATATGGTAACATATTTTAAAAGGATTTCCTTTCTGCATTTCCTCAAGATGGTGACCTTGGTTAAAGGCAATGGCAGGAACTGGGTTTCCTGTCATATCAGGGTGTACAACTGAAAACTTTAAATGCTTATTTTCCTTTTTGCCAACGTGTTTTGCATAACCTGTGTCGATGACATTTTCTGTTTGAAAAATTGGTGACATATTTCCAGGACCAAAGGGAGCAAATTGTTTTAGAATTTTATAGAAATTAAAATTAATATCACTTATGTACAGGTTGGCATCTATTTCTATTTCAGGGACAAGCATATCATCAGAAATGTTGTCATTAACATATTTTTGAAATTCTATTACAAATTCATCAAAATTTTCTGGTTTAATTGCAAGTCCTGCAGCATATTTATGTCCGCCAAAGTTTTCCAGCAAATGACTGGTTGAGTCAATTGCATCATAAATATCAAAATTCTTAACCGACCTTGCTGATCCGGTTATTAACCCATCAGCTTTTGTAAGTACAATTGTGGGTCGGTAATAGTTGTCAATAAGTCGCGAAGCAACAATGCCAACAACACCTTTATGCCAGGTTTCCCTATAAACAATTGTTGCTTTTTTACTATCTATATTCTTGTCATCTGATAGAATTTGTAATGCTTCTTTAGTAATATTACTATCCAATTCACGACGAGTGGTATTTAAGTCGTTGATTTGCTTTCCTAGTTTGGAAGCATATTCATGGTTATTACTTATAAGTAACCGTACCGAATCAATAGCACTATCAATTCTTCCGGCAGCATTAATTCGGGGTCCCAGAAGAAAAACAAGATCGCTAACTGTGATTTTTTTTCTAAAATACTGCTCTCCACCAAGACTTGCTTTTTTATCAACACCCGCCGACTTAAACAATGACTTTACTCCAACACGAGGTGTTTTATTTATATGTTTTAGTCCATAAAAAGAAAGAATTCTGTTTTCGCCTGTTATAGGAACAACATCAGCAGCAATACTGATTGCTACAAGATCGAGGCAAGAATAAATTTTTTCAAGAGGCAAATTATCTCGAATAGAAATTGCCTGAATTAATTTGAACCCAACACCTGCTCCTGATAATTCTTTGAATGGATAATTACAGTCGTCCTGTTTAGAATCCAGAACCGCAGCTGCATTAGGCACAATATCTCCGGGTCTGTGATGATCTCCAATTATAATATCAAGACCTTTTTCTTTAGCATAATCAACTTTTTCAATAGCTTTTATACCGCAGTCAAGAGCTATAAGTAGTTTATGTTCATTTTCAACAGCAAAATCAATTCCTTTATACGATATACCATATCCTTCTGCATATCGATCTGGTATATAAAAGTCAACCTTCTTATAAATATTTTTCAAAAAAGAATATACAATGCTTACTGCTGTTGTTCCATCAACATCATAATCACCGTAAATCATAATTTTTTCACCATTTTTTCTGGCACGATTTATCCTGTCAACAGCTTTATCCATATCCTTCATAAGGAACGGATCTAATAAACCGGATAGTTGTGGGCGAAAAAAGGATTTAGCTTCATCGTAAGTTGTAACACCCCGATGAACTAATAACTCTGTAAGTTTATTATTGATGTTAAGCTTTCTTGATAGCTGCTCAACAACCTCTTTATCAGGTTTATTTTTAAGCATCCATCGCTTTTCCATCTTTTCGTAATTTTGCTTGTAAAGATAACCAAATATCTGCTGTAATTACTATATGGTATTTTCAATTTTTGTGTTCACTTGCTTTTGGGAACTAACTAAAACACAATCAAGAAGTTTATATTGCTACTTTTTTTGAATGGTGATTTGAAAAGGGCTATTTGCTTAATAAACAAAAACTTGAAAACTGTATCGCGAATTAAAAATTAGCTCGCATAGCTTCAACAGGATTTAGTCTGGATGCTGACCAAGATGGTAAAAATCCCGAAATAAGTCCTATTATGGCAGAAACAAAAATTCCCAGGGCAATATTACCAATGGTAAGTATTAGCTCAAAGTTAAACAACGAGCTAATTACAAAAGTTAGAATGTAGACGATTATTAAACCCACAATTCCTCCGATAATTGACAAAAATACTGCTTCAAATAAAAATTGTAACAGTATAAAAAAGTTTTTAGCTCCCAGTGATTTTTGTATTCCTATTTGGTTTGTTCTTTCTTTAACAGAAACAAACATAATGTTGGCAACACCAAACCCTCCCACAAGTAACGAGAATCCCCCAATAATCCACCCAACCAATGCAATTACAGCAAACAGCTGATCGAAGCCTTTATTAATAATGTCTGTTTCGTTAAGGGCAAAACTATCATCAGCTGATGGGGGAAGTTTTCTTATTGAGCGCATTATCCCAGTTAATTCATCAATCATTTGAGGATTTGTAACGTGTGGTTTAGCCATTACTATTATAGTGGATCCTAGACGTCTAAAATCCAACACTTTTTGTGCATATTTAGCCGGAATAATAATCCAGTTATCTTTTGAATTTCCGAAAACATCTTCACCTTGCTTTTTTGTTACTCCAATAATATCAAGTTTTCTCCCAAAAACTTTAATTTTTTCGCCAACAACATCTTCCTTCTCAAATAAATTTTCAGCTATATCTGCCCCAATTATTGCAATATTTCTTCCTCTATGCGACTCGTTAGGAGTAAAATACCTGCCCTCTTGTAAATCAAAAGGCATAACTTTAGTATAATCTTGAGAAACGGCAACTACAGGAATATCTGATACGGAATTATTTCCATTATAAACTGTTCGGGAAACACTGACCATAAATGCTGATGCCTCAACAGTATTACTACGTTTCATCAACTCATCCATTTCCTTTAGTTTTGGCTCCGGACGTTGATAATATTTCCACCAGGGATATTCACCACCCATAGACCATGGCCATTTCTGAATAAAAATAACATTACTGCCAAGTGAATTAATTTCACTTTTTATGGCATTCTCCAAACTATCAAAAACTGTAAATACTGAAATAATTGAAAAGATACCAATTGTAATCCCAAGTAATGACAAGAAGGTTCGTACTTTATTAACTGTTAAAGCAACTATGGCAAACAGTAAACTTTCGTATATGAGCTTTAATATTTTCATCTAAAAAATGATGATATTAACTAACGTTAAAATTAAACATCCTAATTTCCCAAAATTCGTAAAAATTTGTATGTAAAAGTATAATAAGTTTTAATTAAATCTTGTTATTTTGCAAGACAGTAATTATTTTAACAAAATTTAGTAAAATCAGCAGCCGTTATGAAAAGAATTAAAACCGCTTTAATTTCCGTTTTTAATAAAGACGGCCTAGATGTTCTACTTGAAAAGCTTAACAATCTTGATGTTAAATTTATTTCAACCGGGGGTACTTATGATTATATTGTAAGTCTTGATTACGAAGCAACCACTGTAGAGTCACTCACATCATATCCATCAATATTAGGTGGGCGAATTAAAACCCTTCATCCAAAAGTTTTTGGCGGAATACTTGCTCGTATGGACAATAATATTGACAAACAACAGCTCGATGAATATGGTATTATCCCAATAGATTTGGTAATTGTTGACTTATATCCTTTTGAAGATACATTAAGAATTTCTGATAAGGAAGAAGAAATAATTGAAAAAATTGATATTGGTGGAATATCATTAATCAGAGCTGCAGCCAAAAACTTTAAGGATGTTCTTGTTGTCTCTTCCTCGGAGTTATACAACAACTTTGTTGAATTGCTTGATAACAAAAATGGTAACACAAACATTGACGATAGAAAATATTTTGCAGCACAAGCCTTTAATGTGAGCTCGCATTATGATACTGCTATTTTCAATTGGATGAATCCTGGTAATATTGATGCGTTTAAATTAAGTGTTGTTAATAGCACAAGCTTACGCTATGGTGAAAATCCTCATCAGAAGGGTAATTTTTATGGCAAATTGGATGAGGTTTTTGAACAAATTCATGGTAAAGCCATTTCATACAACAATCTACTGGATTTAGATGCTGCCATAAATCTGATAGGTGATTTTGATGACACAACCTTTGCTGTAATAAAACATAATAATGCATGCGGACTAGCCTCTCGTAATAATTTAACTGATGCTTGGCGTGATGCGTTGTCAGGAGACCCAATATCAGCATTTGGAGGCGTGCTGGTTACAAATAGAAACATCGATGTAGCCACAGCAGAAGAAATAAACAAAATATTTTTCGAAATTATTATTGCACCTTCATATGATAATGATTCCCTTGCAATATTAAAAACAAAAAAGAACAGAGTAATTTTGATTTATAAACAAGCAGAATTTCCACCTAAGCAATTCAGATCCTTGTTAAACGGTGTTTTAGTACAAGAAAGAGATCTTGTAACTGAGGAGACTTCCAGTTTAAAAACTGTAACAAATCAAAGCCCAACACCAACTGAAATAGAAGATTTGATTTTTGCTAATAAGATAGTAAAACATACTAAATCGAATACTATTGTGCTTGCAAAAAACAAACAGCTTGTAGGTTCAGGTACGGGTCAAACATCAAGAGTAGATGCATTAAAGCAGGCTATTGAAAAAACACGTAACTTTGGGCTTCCCATTGATGGTGCTGTAATGGCTTCAGATGCTTTCTTCCCTTTTGCTGATTCAGTTGAAATAGCTGGCAAAGCAGGAGTTAAAGCTGTTATTCAGCCCGGTGGCTCAATCAGGGATCAGGAATCAATTGATTATTGTGATGAACATGGAATGTCGATGGTTATGACAGGCGTTCGACATTTTAAACATTAAATGGAGTGGGGGATGTAAGAATCAGGATGCAGGAGGTTTAAATCTATTGATTTTGGATATTGACTAATTGCCCTTAACTCTATAAAACAAATTTTAACATAAATAGAAAATAAAAATTAGCATATGGGACTGTTTTCATTTCTCACTAAAGAAATAGCAATTGACCTTGGCACTGCCAACACAATCATAATTTATAACGACAAGGTAATAGTTGATGAACCATCAATTGTAGCACTTGAGCGAAACACTGGAAAAATTATTGCCGTTGGAAAGAAGGCTATGATGATGCATGGTAAAACTCATGAAAACATAAAAACAATAAGGCCATTACGTGATGGAGTGATTGCTGACTTTCAGAGTGCAGAATTTATGATACGAGAGATGATAAAAATGATAGGGATTAAAGGAACTCTTTTCCCTCCAGCCCTTCGTATGGTAATTTGTATTCCTTCGGGTATAACTGAAGTAGAAGAACGTGCTGTTAAAGATTCGGCGGAGCAGGCTGGCGCCAAAGAAATTAAATTGATTCACGAACCAATGGCGGCAGCAATTGGTATTGGTATTGACGTACTTGAACCTACAGGAAATATGATAATTGATATTGGAGGTGGTACAAGTGAAATAGCAGTTATCGCCCTGGGCGGAATAGTTAATAATAAATCAATAAGAATAGCCGGGGATGATTTTAATGCCGATATTGAAGAATATATGCGTAAGCAACACAATATTATTATTGGTGAAAGAACAGCTGAACGTATTAAAATTGAAGTGGGCGCGGCAATAACCGAATTAGAAAATCCCCCAGATGATTATGCTGTTCACGGACGTGATATGCTTACCGGTATACCAAAAGAGATAACTGTAAATTATAAAGAAATTGCCAGCTGCCTCGATAAATCAATTTCAAAAATTGAAGCTGCTGTTTTAAATGCTCTAGAAAAAACCCCCCCTGAACTTTCAGCAGATATATATCGCACAGGCATTTATGTTGCCGGAGGAGGATCTATGCTAAGAGGGCTTGATGAAAGGTTACATCACAAAACAAAATTACCAGTTCATGTTGCCGAAGATCCATTAAGAGCTGTTGCTCGCGGAACCGGTATAGCTCTTAAGAATTTTGATAAATTTACTTTTCTTATTAAATAAAAGATCAGTAATTAAAGTGCCTAGAATTTGCAGTGCCTAAAGTAAATAAAAAAGGTGTTTAATACAAAAATCTAATCACAGGAGAATGCGCAATCTTTTTGCTTTATTATGGAAAAATCAGTTTTTTGTGCTGTTTATTCTCCTTGAAATCGTTTCATTAGTATTACTTAGCAGAAGTTATTCCTATCATAGTGCTATTGCTCACACTACTACAAGCGACATTAGTGGGAACTTGTTTTCAACCTATAGTGGCATAACAGATTATCTTTACTTAAAAAAAGAGAATGACCTGCTATCAGAAGAAAATGCTATCCTAAAAAATAGTCTGACTTCTTCATTTTTACTTACTGACACAAACTATATTTATAGTGATAGCTTATTTAGGTTTATTCCTGTTAAGATTGTTAGTAATAGCGTTTCCAAAAGAAACAATTTCATGATGGTTAACAAGGGCAGAAAACACGGTATTGAAAAAGAAATGGGGGTCGTCTCTCCAAAGGGCATTGCTGGTATTGTGATAGGTGTATCTGAAAATTATTCAACCATTATGTCGATGTTACATCAGAATATGCGCATAAGTGCTCGTATTAAAAATAATGGACAGCTTGTTAATGTTATTTGGGATAATGATAATTATTTATTTGGGTCAGTAATAGATATCCCATCACATATAAAACTATTTCCTGGTGATACAATTATTACAAGTGGTAATTCATTAATATTTCCCGAAGGCATTATTATTGGAACTATTGAATCGCATAATCAAAATAATAATAAAAGCTTAAGCAGAGCTGTATTAAGGTATATTACTGATTTTAATAGTGTTAAGCATGTTTATATAATTGATAATTTAATAAAGATTGAGCAGGACTCACTTCTAAAACAGATAGTAAACGAAAATGAATAGCCCATTAGGTAGAAATATAATCAGATTTATAATCCTAATACTTGTTCAGGTGTTGGTTCTTAACAACATGAATCTGGGAGGATATATGAATCCATATATTTATATCCTTTTCATATTGTTATTGCCAGCAAATACTAATCGTAGCCTACTATTAATTATAGCTTTCTTTACAGGACTTACCGTTGATTTTTTTGCGCACACGCTGGGGCTTCATGCTGCAGCAAGTGTTTTTATAGCTTATTTGCGTCCGGGTACAATACGATTATTTTTTAGGAATTATGAGTTCGCCTCAGGAGAAGAGCCTGGTCCGGCATCAATTGGAATTGGCGGATTTTTCAGATACACAATAGTGCTGGTTTTTATGCATCAGTTATTGTTATTTTATTTGGAAGGATTAAGTTTCAACCACTTTTTTGTCACACTATACAGGGTTATTTTGAGTACTATACTTAGCACTTTTATTATACTTGTTGCAATGCTTTTGTTTGGAAAACGCAAGAAGAAATAGTTTTCCTATGCATAGATTATATTTGAAGATTCCTGTTATATTTATTTAGTATTACATATTACAAGTTAAACAAAAAAAATGAAATCATTAAAACAAATAGCTATTCTATTTGTGTTTTATTTCTCACTGATTAGTTGTTTCGGTCAGGATAAAGCAACAAAACAAATAGACCAGCAAGTTGAGGGAAGTAATAATGGTCATCTGGTAATTGTAGGGGGTAATCTTAGCGACAGTTCAATTTATGCACGTTTTATTGAGTTGGCAGGAGGGTCTGATGCTCCAATCGTGATTATTGTAACTGCCGGAAGTGATGAGAACCTATTTGATTATGGCGGTTTGGAAAACATTAAAAAACGCTTCAGCAAGAATGGGTTTAACAATTATGTAATTCTTCATACTCGCGACAGAGATGAGGCAAACAGCACAACTTTTGTAAAGTCTATTACAAATGCATCAGGTCTATGGTTTACCGGAGGACGACAATGGCGGTTAGCTGATTCATATTTAAACACGCGTACACACGAAGAAATTAATAAACTTCTTGACAGGGGTGGTGTGGTTGGAGGTAGTTCTGCCGGAGCTTCTATTATGGGCTCCTATCTTGTAAGAGGTGATACAAAAACAAATACCGTTATGATGGGAGACCATGAAACGGGACTTGGTTTAATGAAAAATTGTGCCATCGACCAACACCTATTGGCATTAAACAGACAATTTGATATCCTTGAAATATTGAATGTGCACCCCGAATTATTAGGAATAGGATTGGATGAAAATACAGCTATTGTTGTTCATGGTAATGATTTTGAGGTAATTGGAGAAAGTTTTGTTGCTGTTTATGATGGAACTTTTTGCCAGTTTGTAAGAGATAAGTCCGATTGGTCAATAGAAAGACCCGAAATTACAAGATTACCCAAAGGAAGTGAACGGTTCTATTTATTAGGTGCCGGAAGAAAATATTCATTATCAGATAGAAGGGTTATTGAATAATATGCAAGCATTGAAATATTCATTGGAAGTCCCAGAAAAAACGGAAACACTCATTCGCTGGCTGAAATATTTGTAAATGGCCTGTATAAAAATAAGTCAACTTCCAAAATTTCTTTTCTTTATAATTATAATATAAAGCCTTGTAATGATTGCAGAGCATGCAAAAGAGGAAATTTAGTATGTGTTCTCACAAATGATATACAAGTGTCGATTTATATCTTATTAAGTGTTCGTCAACGGACAAAGATGTTCATTAGTCGGCAAAAACATCCACAAAAATTTAACATGTTTATCCAATCAACATACACATAATAAGCACATTACAATTTTTGGCATAATTATCGAACAAGTCTATAGCAGAACACTAATAATGTCAGAAATCATGAAAACTCGCATATCAAAAATTACCTTAACACTAACAATTTCAATAATATTATCATCATACATTTTTGCATCAGCTACAATTTTTTCATATTCAGAAAAACCAACTGTTAAAAACATGCCAAGTATTTCTAGTAACATAAATGTAAGCTATGAAAAAGCAGTAGCTGTAGACTATTACATTGAAGAAGAAAATTATATAAATGATATTCCATTTAATACGTTTAGTGTGTCTGCTGAATATAACTATTTGGAATCTATGGAAGAAGATTTTGAGATAGAAGAAGAGTCATATATTGATGATATCCCTTTCAATACTAAAAGAATAATTAGATTAAATAATAGTTTTTAGATGTTCAATTAACTTCTTCTCTTTTTGATAGCCATAGTTTTTAATGATTAATTATACAATAAGCCACAGATTCACAGATTATTATTAATGTTTTTTTTGATTTGTCTTTTAAAAATTACCACAGACAATATCTGTCTTTGACAGATATAATTAATCTGAGCAATTCTTAGTAAATAGATTATAATAATAATTTTACAAGAATTAATCTGTGAATCTGTGGCAAAAAATCTATCCTAAGTTATCTTTCCATATGATTCATCATAAACTAACTATTTATTGGTAATTTAACTAAGTAATTAATTGTACACCTCAGTAATAGTTAATAAGTTTTCTCATCAAATATTACAATTAGTTATTTTAATGGAAGTAAATAATTGAAGTTATTTTGAAGCGTTAAAAGCCCGATTATGTCGGGATTTTTTTATTAAGTATATTTGTGAAATATCTGGTAGGTGTAAATAAATAATTCTAATGGATGATTTAGGTTTAAACAGATGTGCATGGACTGGTAACAGGCAACATGATATTCAGTATCATGATCAGGAATGGGGTGTGCCTGTTCATTACGACCAAAAGCTATTTGAGTTTTTAGTGCTGGATGCTTTTCAGGCAGGGCTTAGTTGGACAACAATACTTAAAAAGCGCGAAAATTTCAGGGCTGCATTTGATGGCTTTGATGCCAAAAAAATTACAGAATATGGAGAAGAAAAGGTAGCTGAACTTATGCAAAATAAAGGAATAATTAGAAATCAGCTTAAGATTAGATCTACAATTAGTAACGCGGCACTTTTCCTCAGTATTCAACAGGAGTTTGGCAGTTTTGATAATTACATATGGCAATTCACAGGTGGCACTACAATAGTTAACAGGTGGAAAACAATGGATGAAATTCCTGTTAGTACAAACGAATCGGATACCATGAGTAAAGACTTGAAAAAAAGAGGGTTTAAATTTGTGGGTACCACAATTTGCTATGCGTTTATGCAAGCCGCCGGGATGGTAAATGATCACCTTATTGATTGTTTTAGGTACAATGAAGTTGTTAGTGGTGAATAGTCTATATATATTTGTCAAAATAAAAATTCAAATAAATAACATTGTTTCACATGAAGCAAAATAATGAAATAATGGATTATAACAGTCTATTGAAAATATTTGTTATTTCGGTTGTTTCTGCCATATTTGCTTTTCTTGTTATTTTCTTCTTCTCAAATTATGCATCATTGTTTTTTGCATACGATTTTGACATACCTGCCTCGTTTAATTTTACAGGAATAAGTTTTCCCACAATCAATGATAGCACACACTGGTCACGTGATGCTTTAGTAACAATACTTCTTTCAAAGCCTATTTCGGCTGTAATTGGAGGAATTGTTTTTCTATTTGTTTTTATGTTGGCAACAAAAAAGCCGGTGTCAGTTATTATGCTTCTGTTTTGGTTGAATGTGTTTGCATTTAATTCTGCTTTTGGTGTATTAATTGATGATGCTGTTGCCAGTACAGGTACTTATGAGGTTGCTGTTGCTATGAATATAGATATTGTTTATTTGATAGTAACAGGAATTGTTTTTGTTTTTATATTTTTAAAAATTGGGATGATGAACGGACATCTTATATTACTTTCTTTCCCAAATCAAAAGCTATATTCAGTTAAACCACGAATAATGTTTTTTTGCACAATCTTTTTAATTCCCTGGTTACTTGTTGTTGCATTTATGTGTTTTTCAGGGTGTACAATGTTTTCGATTTCTGGAGCTCTGAAAAATTTACCGGCAATAGTTTTGTTAATTCCATTCCTAACCGCCAAAAAACCTGAAAATTTAAAATTTGAATATTTACCAACTGAACGTTTTTTAAAAACAGATTTAATATTAACTATTCTATTTATTTTAATATCAATAATATTAATAGTTGTAATTAATAATGGGATTGCTATTTCTGGTTAAATTTTGAGTGTCTGAAATAGATTCATTTTTTATACTTTTAACAACTATTTATAAAAACTTAATTTATTATGAGAAATTTACTTATTGCAATTTTAATTTTGATGGTTGGGGTTACAACCACAGAGGCGAAAAAGAAAAAAGGAGAAATAAAGAAAGACAGTTTATCGTCGTCAACATTTAATGGGCTTAAGTGGAGAAGTATAGGTCCCGCTTTTGTGTCGGGACGAATAGCTGATTTTGCAGTTAACCCTGATGATTTTAGCACATATTATGTTGCAGTTGCTTCCGGGCATATCTGGAAAACAATTAATAACGGCATTACTTTTAAACCTGTTTTTGATAATTATGGCGTGTATTCTATGGGGTCGCTGGCTATGGATCCTAATAACAATAATATTGTTTGGGCGGGAACAGGTGAAAATAACCACCAACGTGCTTTGGGTTATGGAAATGGTGTTTATAAAACAATTGATGGTGGTAGCTCCTGGAAAAATATGGGCTTAAAAGAATCACGTCAAATAGGTGAGATATTGATCGACCCAAGAAACTCAAATGTGGTTTATGTTGCAGCCGAAGGTTCTGCCTGGGGACCGGGTGAAGAAAGGGGTGTTTATAAAACCATTGATGGTGGTGAAACCTGGGAAAAAGTCCTATTTATAAGTGAAAATACTGGTGTAGCAAATTTGAGTTTTGAACCAGGTAATCCTGATGTTATTTATGCCGGAGCTGAACAACGAAGAAGACGTCAGTTTGGAAAAATTGGTGGTGGACCAGAATCAGCATTTTACAAGTCTACAGACGCAGGACTTACATGGAAAAAACTTGAAAAAGGTATTCCCGGTGTAGATAAAGGAGGAATGGAGATTGTTGTTTCAAATACTGACCCGAATATTGTTTATGCTATGTTCGAAGCTTCAAATGGCAAAGGTGGGGTTTATCGTTCAACTAACAGGGGAGCATCATTTAGCAAGCAGAATGATTATAACAGTAGTGGACAGTATTACAGCGAACTTGTTTGTGATCCTGTTGATGCCAATAAGCTTTATTCACTAGACACCCGAACAAAGGTGAGTAACGATGGTGGAAAAACCTGGAATGGCGTAGGACTTAGCAAACGCCATGTTGATGATCATGCTATGTGGATTGATCCTAATAATACAAATCATTTTATGATTGGTGGTGATGGTGGAATATATGAAAGTTGGGATGCAGGTAGTACATATAGTCATAAAACAACATTGCCTGTTACACAGTTTTATAGGGTTAATGTTGATAATACCGAGCCTTTTTATTGGGTTTATGGTGGCACACAGGATAACGCAAGTATGGGTGGCCCATCACAAAATATTAAGTCAGGTGGAGTTGCAAGCGATGAATGGATTGTAACCCTTGGCGGAGATGGATTTTGGCAGGCTATTGAACCTGATAATCCTGATATTGTATATTCAGCATATCAATATGGTAATATTTACAGATACGATAAAAAATCAGGCGAGAAAATTAATGTTAAGCCTGTTCCAAGAAAAGGAGAATTAACATATAGGTGGAATTGGGATACTCCATTTATACTAAGCCCTCATTCCGGAACACGATTATATATGGCAGCAAATAAGGTGTTTAAAAGTGATGATAGGGGTAATACCTGGGAAGTTATTAGTGATGACATTACTCGTGATGAAGACAGAAACCAATTTAAGGTAATGGGAAAATACTGGCCTGCTGATGCAGTTGCTAAGGATGTGTCAACTTCACAATGGGGTACTGCTGTTTCTATTGCTGAATCATCTGTAAAAGAGGGCTTGATATATGTTGGAACGGATGATGGCGTAATTCAGGTTAGTGATGATGGTGGTAGTAGTTGGTCGAAGATTTCATCTTTTCCGGGTGTTCCTGAATACACTTATGTAAGTGATATTTTTCCATCAAAGTTTGATGAGAATGTAGTTTTTGCTTCATTTAATAATATAAAAAGTGATGATTTTAAACCATATCTTTTAAAAAGTAATGACAAAGGAAAAACTTGGTCATCAATTGCATCTAATCTTCCAAAAGATCAATCGATTCATACTATTTACCAGGATCACATTAATGATAGTTTATTGTTTACCGGAACTGAGTTTGGAATTTATTTTTCAATTGATGCCGGAAATAATTGGGTAAAACTTGGAGCAGGGTTGCCTGATATTGCTGTTCGCGATATTGTTGTACAGGAAAGAGAGAATGATCTTGTTATAGCCACTTTTGGTCGTGGTTTTTATATTATTGATAATTATTCACCTCTGCGTTATGTAACTGAAGAGTCATTAAAAAATGAAGAAGCCATTCTCTTCCCTGTTAAAGATGCTCTAATGTATATTAAATCAGGAAGTGGACGATATGGAACAGGTGCAGGATATTATCAGGCAAAGAACCCTGATTTTGGTGCTGTTTTTACTTATTATTTAAAAGAGGTTCCAAAATCACTTAAATCAAAAAGGCTTAAAAAGGAAAAAGCTTTATTTAAAGAAGGAAGTCCAATTCCTCAACCCGATAAAGCAACTCTAAACGCCGAAAAAAATGAAACAAAACCTTATTTAATTTTTTCCATTAAAGATGAAGAAGGAAATCTTGTTAGAAATATTTATAAGAAACCATCTACTGGAATTAACCGGGTAAATTGGGATATGAGGTATAAGAGTTCAAATCCTGTAAGGCTTAGTAATGATAAATTCGATCCGCTTAAGAGTGGGAGAACCAGCCTTCGTGCTTTACCTGGTAAATATACTGTTACAATGTCGATGTACAATAATGGTGAACAAACTGAACTTGCAGGACCTGTTGATTTTAATACTATAGTGTTAAACAACACTACTCTTCCTGCCCCCTCTAACAAAGATGCTCTTGAATTCTACAAAAAAGTTACTGAGTTGTGGCGAGTTATGGCAGGTGCAATGAATTATCGTGAAGAACTTGCGGAAAAAACAGCTTATATCCAACAGGCATTACAATCGGTTGATAATGCTCCTGTCGACATGAAAAATAAGATGCAACAGATTAAGCAGGAACTGGAAAATATAGAGTTTATGTTTGATGGAACTCCCGCAAAGGCAAGTTCAGAAGAGGTCCCTCCTGAAAATGTACCAATGAGCGATAGACTAGGTGCAATAGCATGGGCAGCTTGGGGATCAACATCGGCACCAACAAGTACACAAAAATCGAATTATGATATTGTGATGGACGAGTTTCCACCTGTATTGGAAGAGCTAATAGGCATCAATCTTAAGCTCGTTGAAATGGAGAAAGAACTTGATAAAATGAAAGCTCCTCATACACCGGGTAGAGTGCCGGGGTTTTAAGTGACTAGAATGACTAGAGTGCCTAGAGTTTGGAGTGTCTGAAGTACATAGTACTATAAATACTCTCAGCTCTAGGTATTCAAGGCACTTCAGTCTACCGTTTTAGGTTTTTTCCGATTGATGTAAAAATGGCGAGTATTTCATTGGCTTCGGTAAGAATTTTTTTTACCTTTTCATCATTAGACCATTTTAATATTTCAATTATCTCAATCCAAAAAACAGTTTCACTAGCTTCGCTTTCACAGATCTTAATTTTATTTGCAAAATCTGCTTTACTTCTAGCTCTGTTTGCTTCCCTGTAGTTAGCACCTACACTCGTTCCCGATTTAGTAATCTGATTTCTTATTACCTTGCCTTCAGGCGTATTTGATAATGATGATGATAAATTGATAATACTAATCGCGAATAGCTTTGTTTTGCCTTCTAATTGCTTTCCAAATTCTTTGTTGTCCATCGTGATTAATTTTTTGAGGTTAATTTATATTTAGGTAAGATACTCCAAACTCTAGGCGCTCCAAACTCTAGGCACTCCAAACTCTAGGCACTCAAAACTCCCCCATCATATACCAGTAGCCAATAACCAACAAAGCGCCTTCTACAATTATTGAAACCAGCATTAGAGGCACTGCCTCACGCCTATCACCATAATATTTACGCAGCAGAAAAGCACCTAATATCAATGAAATAAGAATAGGAGTGAAAATAATAATAGTGTACATTCCATAAGTTCTGCCAACTTTTACGAGTAGTCGGTTTTTACGTGTAAATATTTTTTTGTTTTTACGCCGTAATTTTTGTCTGTGTTTGTAATTATTATAATGGTTTTGTAAATGAAAAGGCAGCACTATTTTTGCAAAAGGTTTCAAATGCCTGGTAGAAATTATAATAATCCTGCTAATGTGGTAATAAATTAAAAAACCAACTATACCCCCACTTATCATTACAATAGCTGTTCCCCAAATATCCAAACCTATCATGTATGCATAAATAGGTGTATAAAAGTATTTTACCGTTGAAAGAAGAAAAACATTTATTATCTTTAAATAATAGGCCATGCAAAATTATTTGATTACAAAAATAGCACATTATTTTTCCATTGGAGGTAAAACCCCGGTAGGAAACATTTAATTAAATTTTTTTATTAATTCTCTTTTTTAATGTCGGAATATACTTTTGCAAGCCCGCCTAAAGCAGTTTCCTTGTATAGGCTTGGCATGTCTTTTCCGGTTTGTTTCATTGCCTCAACTACTTGATCGAACATAATAAAATGTCTTCCATCAGAGTTTATGGCATAAAGTGCCGAGTCGATGGCTCGTTGAGCACCAAATGCATTTCTTTCTATGCATGGTATCTGGACAAGCCCTGCTACTGGGTCACATGTTAATCCAAGATGGTGCTCCAATGCTGAAGATGCTGCATATTCTATTTGGTAAACAGTTCCTCCAGCTATTTGAGTTGCTGCCGCTGCTGCCATTGCACTAGCAACCCCAACTTCACCCTGGCAACCAACCTCTGCTCCTGAAATAGAGGCATTTTTCTTAACAATATTACCTATTAATCCGGCTGTTGCCAATGCTCGTATAATAAAATCCTCTTTTATTTCCTTCTCTTTATATAACAAATAAAGCACAGCGGGTAATATTCCTGATGATCCACATGTTGGAGCCGTTACAACAACATTCCCTGCAGCATTTTCTTCACTTACAGCTAGAGCATATGCAAACAAATAACTATCATCATGTATAAACTGGTTTTGCATTCGGGCTTTAAAGTGGTATGATGCAGCTTTACGAAGAAGTTTTAATCCACCAGGCAAAGTACCTTCGGTGCTCAATCCTCTTTCGATGGCTTCTTTCATGACTGTCCATACTTCCCACAGGTAATCTGTTAGGTCATCCTTTTCTATTCTATGTACATATTCCCATAATGTTCCACCCTCATTTTCAAGGTGTTTTAAAATAGAAGCCATATTTGCATGGGTATAAAAAACCTGTGGATCAACTTTATTGTCTTTATCCATTAGTTCTTCACCACCAACACTATATACTTCCCACGAATCAATCAAATTAGAATTTTTATCAAAGGCTTCAAAAAGAAGACCATTTGAGTGAAGAGGCAACAGCTCAGTTTGATGCCAAATAATTTCTGTATTTTCACCTAAGGTATCTAATATTGCAATATCGGTCATATGACCTCGACCTGTAAGCGCAAGACTTCCATATATATGTGCTTTAAAAGAGAAAGCTTGAGGATTGTTAGCCAGAAACTTCGCTGCAGCAAATTTTGGCCCCATGGTATGACTGCTAGAAGGGCCATTGCCTATTTTGTAAATTTTTTTAATCGAATCCATATCGTAAAAATACAATAATTTGATATGGCCTCTTTTTTTATTATAGGATTAATAAAAATGTGTTAACCAACCTTTATTGAGTGTTTTACAGACCCAACCCATATATCAGATGCCCGCATTTAACGCCATTAAAATTGATAATATCTGGTAAATACCCCCATTCTTTAAAATTAAATTTCTTGAGCAGTTTAATACTTTTAGTATTTATATCGAGTAAAATTGCAAGGAGGGTGGTTTTGCTAATTCTATTGCAATCAGAAATTGCATAATTTATTAATGCAGTTCCAATTCCTTTACCATGATGTGAATAGTCAACAAAAAAGCTTATTTCAGCAACTTGTTTCATTGCTTCCCTACCCGGCCTGTATGGCGAAATTGTTGCATACCCAACAACTTTTTCGTTTAACTCTACAACATACAATGGATAGTTATCAGAATCAAAAAATTTAAACCAATCAATTCTTTCCTCAATCATAAACTCTGTCATATCTCCGGTAGCTGACCCCGATTTAATGGCTTGATTATAAATGTCAACAATGGCAGGTAAATCTTCTATGGTAGCTAACCGTGGTTTCATTAATACTAAATAATTGGTGATGGGTACTAGTTTGTATGATTATATTTTAATTTCAGTTAAGCCCTTATTTTTTTCAATTATTTGCGGATAATTTTCTTTAAAATTTGAATAAATAAATTCTGTAGGAACATCTTCAAAATGTCCGTAATCTTCTAAATAATCCATGAACTTATTACCGATATTATCGAACTCGTGAAATATGGAGTCATTTTCTCCATCAAACTCCAATGTTGCCACATTGCATTTTTGGCATAACTCTTTATTAAAAGCAGGTGATACTTTTAGCCATTTTCCTTCCAGAAAAAGATTTACCATTCCATGAGGAGTTATTTCATCTGTACCAAATTTTTCCATGAACCTTTCAACTCCAATGTGATTTTTAACTTTCGCCAGGTGGATCCTTGCCGGTATTTCCAATCCGCGCAAGCAGGCAATTAACAAAATCGACTTCTCAATACAGTGTCCGTCAGGTTTTTGAGCAATAACACTTGCTTTGTAATTTTCTTCAGCAAAACTTAAGTGATAAGGATTATATCTCCATGTATCTCTAATTTTAACGTATAATTTTATTGCTTTTTCTTTTGGTGTAAGAGCATCAGTTTTGAATTCTTTAATAAGATTTTGTATTTCCTTTGTATTGTAGTCAAAATAATAAGTGGAGTTTAAATAATTCATGGTTTTAGAAAAGGTTGTTGGTTGAATGGCAAAAATAAGAATAAGATGGTTTTATATTATAACTAATTATTATATGTTGTGAGGTTGCTCTACAGATGAAATTACAATTGAATTTTTATGATTTCATTGTCAGCAATTTCTTTAGTTAGAAATATTTCATTCTCATTAAAAACTACTATAAAGAGCTTGCTATTTTCTCGTTTTACTTCAATATCAAAACTTTGATTAAAAGCTTTTATGTTTCTTAATGCCATTGAATCCCAGTTATGGGGTAGTTTTGGTGAAAACGAAAATGTGTTAAACCCTTCAGGTCTAATTCCAAAAATTCCTTCAGTTATTATTCTGCAATATAAAGCACTTTCTGCCGACAAATGCCGTTGGTTTCCTTCGGGATATGCTTCAACCGCATAAGGTACATGTTCTCCTAATAATCGTCTTTTTGAATAATAAAGAAGATAATCCATGGCTCGTTTTGTTTCACTGGCTGCAAATACACCCCGTAAAGCATAAAGCGTTGCTCTATCCCAGAATGTTGTGCTTCCATCCTCCGAAGCTAAACCATCTATTGTCCAGAGTTTCTCTGAAAACAAAGCATCAACAGTTCCTGTGCTTCTATTAAAAATACCTACGGTTAACGGAGTACAAATCCATGCTCTTAACAGTTTGTTGCCCTTAAAATATCTGTAAGTTTCAAAGCCATCCATGGTTGCACCAAAATAAGTCTCAATGGATTTTTCAAGAGTCTTGGATTGTTCGAGATATGTATCAAGTTGTGCCTTTTTAATTCCCAACTCTTCCCCCAAATTTGTGGCAGAAATTAATGCATCGTAATAAAGAGATGACGTATTTAAATTAGCCTCTCCGGCAGGAAAACGACCTTCTAACTCGTCACTATCTGAAGTTACAACGCCTTCGCTATTAATACTTCTTCTATTGTATTCGAGGCACCAGCTAATTAATGGCCACAGTTCTTGCGCTGTTTCTTTATCACCATAAGCTAATGCAAACCGCGAAGCCCCATACGCAATCATTGCCATATCACCACGATCACCAGCACCATTCCAAGAATCAACACCTTCAGCGATAATTGAGCTGGGGATGGGTTTGTAGTCATCGTTGATAAACCTTGCAAAATGACGAAATGAGTTTATTGCAGATTCATTTCCTGCAAGGTTTCCCAAAAATGGAAAAAACGGATTAGCATATTCTGCTTGATCGTTGGCCCAAATTGCTGCATAATATCTACCTCCGCCAGGGCCATGCATTAGTCCTCCTTTTGTTTCATAAATGCTTTCAACAGCTCTTAATTTTGCAAAAGCAAAGGTTCTGTTTAGTATTTCATCAGGTGATTCAAAGACTAAATCAGAAAAAGTATTATTTACAAAAGCCTCACGTTTTTTAAGTTCATAATCAGGTGAAACATAATTTTCTTCTGTAGTAATTTTACGTGCTGTGGTGATTATAGCATATTCCAACGATTCATGAACATCTAAACTATAGTTGCCATTTTTATTAGATGCTATTTGAATAATATACGATCCATATACACCTTTTTTAGCATCTGTTGTATCACTGATGTCAATTTTTGGGATTTCAATTATAACTGCTTGATGCGTGTTATTTGTTATCTCAAACTTTTCTATAAATACAGCTTTATCTGTTGAAGGAAATAGTTGACGTTTAATTTCAACACCTTCACTAGTTTTTGATATGCATGTTAACTTGCCTTTAATGCAGAAAGTGGATGGATATTCATTAACAGCATTACCATTTATTTTTATCGAGGAAATATTTTCATTGTCAATATCATATGATAAACTAGCGTGGGTATCATTGGGGATTGTTCGTAACATTGGGAAAACGAGATGTATGCTTTGTTTCAGTTTGCCATTTATTACCCCGTAATGAACAATTGACGAAATATAGAAACCACTCATTTCAATATGATCCACATGCGAATCATTTTCTTCAACTTCCCATACTATACTTTCTCCTTCAGCTAATGACCACCGTAAAGAATCCTGACTCATTGAATGGTTTATTATTCCTGTTGAAAATATAATAATAAGGATTCCTTTATATAATGTTGTCATCTTATTTGTTTTTCTCTCGGTTTTCTAAACGGTATTTATCCTGTTCTTTACTTTCACGAAACATATCCTCAACATTATCTATTTGTGGAGAATCTTTTAATGCTTTCCAGTTGAATTTTTCATCAAGAGGATCTAAGGCTTTCTGAGGATTAAAGATATTGCTGTCAACGCTTATGGCATTATATGAACTAAAATCCGGTGTGTTTGTAAAGAAATCTGCCAAATCATTTGCACCTGCATCATATTGATTTAAGTAAGGGAGGCCTAATATATTCCAGAATGATTTAAAAAGACTGCCAAAACTGTAATGTACATGACTAACATAATCTTTTTTTACCCATGGAGATATAATCATAAGGACACTTCGATGGGCATCAATATGATCAACGCCGTTTTGAGCATCATCTTCTGTAATTACTATTAACATATTTTTCCAATATGGTGTTTGTGAAAGATATTCAATAATACGACCCACAGCTAAATCATTATCAGCCATATAACTTTCGCGGAATGGGTATCCAGCATCCGGGCGGTCACTTGCACCGTGGTCATTTGGAATTATTATTGTAATTAGTTCGGGCATAGTATCCTTCCCATTTATCCAACTATCATCAAATTCTTTAATAAACTGATCTATTCTGAATTGATCAGGAATTGCCATGTTATAGGTTGGATATGTTCGTGAAGTACGATCGTAAAGGGGCTGTGGCATTGGGTAATTAATATACTGGTGAACGCCCGTGTATTTATATTCAGGTTTATAAAGAGCTGGCTCGAACATAATACCAAAGCCAAAATTATAGTAACTCACATTATTGCGTACCAGATGATCCCACATCGATCCGGCTTCATTATAATCTTCCGGGTAAATAGCTCCAGCATATTCATTCATTGCAAAAACACCCGGGGCGTTAGAATTTTCGCGGTAGTTTCTGTTACCTCCATATGTGGCTGCTGTACATGTTTCGCACCATTCGTTTGGGTAGGTGTTTACTAACCAGCGATGGCCATCAGCTGAAACATCTGAATCAACATAAAAATTATCTGAAATGGCAAACTGATGAGCTAAAGCCAAATGATTTGGCATCACCGTTGTGTTAGAAATAGAATCAGTTTTCCCCCAATTTGAAAATGAAGCATCCTTCCCGTATCGTGCAAGAGCAGAGTCGCCTTCTCCCTTTTTGATTTGCCCGAAAATTTCATCATATGTTCTGTTTTCTTTGGATATAAATACAATGTGCTTTATTGGACTTTCGTTATATCCGGGAAATAACGGAATAGGATTATTAGCTCTGTTATTAAAAACCGTATCACTTGCTTTTGTGAATTTAAAATTGTTTGCGATTACTTGTTCTGTCATTTTTACAAGACTTGTATCATCTGGAATATCAACTATCTGAACAGTTCCTTTCATTAGTGAACCTATGTAACTTCCTTCTGATCCCCGGTTAAAGGTAGCTCCTCCATTGGGGCCGCTTCCATAACCTTTGGCATTAGCGATAATTAATTTTTTCCCGTCATTACTTACCTCAACTTTTGAAGGAAACCATCCTGTTGGAATATGTCCCAAGACTTTTAAAGTCACGGCATCAATAACTGCTACGGCATTAATTCCTGATTCAGCAACGTACAATCGTTTTTGATTGGGACTTAAGGCTAAACCAAAGGGGATAACTCCCCGAAGGTGTTTTATTCTGGCATCAGGCTTGAGATATATAGTATTGACTACAGTATCCTTTTCTATCGAAATGACCGATATATTATCATTGTTTCCGTTGCTAACGAATACAAATTTGTTGGTTGCAACAATGGAGTTAGGACTTGAGCCACCAACTGCCGGAATACCTTCTATTATTGCGCCAACCAAATGACCGGTTTTAATTTTAGCAATAACACCAGGATTTGTAGTATCTTTCAAGTCAATTGCAAATACTGAAAAAGCTTCAATAGCATTTAGGTCACCTAAGCCGGGAATTGATATTGTGTCATTTTCTATTCCCTCTACCATCTCTTTTGAACCATAAGCAAAAGCAGGATAATCAATGGGTTTAACCTGTGAACTATCTTCAGACCCATCTTTTATGAGACCATATTCAAACATTCCCACATTAGCCACATAAGCCTTTTTTTCATCAGGAGAAAGACAAATCCCAAATGGATATCTTCCTACAGGAATAGAACTTTTTAGAGTTCGGGTCTCGGTGTCAATAATGACTATTCTGAATCCAATCTGATCTACAGCATATAGCGTTTTTCCATCGTTAGATAATTTCAGATCTCCAATATATCCATGTGAGTAATTTGTATTTTCACTTACATAAGAACAATCAATAGAGTCTGTTTTTTCTCCTGAGTTAATATTGAACATATATATCTTATTCTCTTGGCCTCCGGCAACATATACTGTTTGATTGTTAGGAGATATTGCCAATCCCATAAACACTGATGCCAATACCCCTTTGTCAGTAGATGGACCGGGGGGTATTTGTTGTATTTCAGGATTCTTAGTAAGAATATTACGAACAATTGTAATTGATAACGGATTGGTTCCGGAGTTGGCTGTAATTGCAATATTGCCATCAGGACTTAAGGTTAGCCCATATGGATGCGGTGCAGTTACAATACTTTTCCCGGCAGGTGTAATATACCTTCCATTAGGAATTACTGTTTTTTCTAATTTGTCGATCTTAGTAAATTCGCTTCCGGCAGGTGCTGAGATTATCCATCTAGTTTTATCATTTGATTTTTTTTGATAGTTGCAGGAAGCAAGAAGATATATTATTAAAAACAGGGTGATTACCTTTATGTTTTTTGTCATCTTAGCAGTAGTTATTTTTTAGAAATGATAGCTGCCCATCCACCACCCGAAGCCAGTTTTATTTTTAGCAGGGAAGTATCGTTAATTTCAATAGTCTCGTAAATGTAATCTTGTGCATAACGATCTGTGTTTTCCCCGTCACGTATTATTTCCATATTGTACGAACCCTCATCAAGGAAAGAAAAATCAATTTCCAATTCTCTGGGAGTCCAGTCAGTCATAGCACCAATGTACCAGATATTATCTTTCTTACGAGCAATCAAAACATAATCAGCCACTTTTGCTTCTAGCACTATTGTTTCATCCCACACAGTAGGGATTTTCGAAATGAATTTTATAGTTTCTTCTTCTTTATAATAAGTGCTTGGTGATTCACAAAGCATCTGCAAAGGACTTTCATAAACTACATACATTGCAACCTGATGACATCTTGTTCCCAGGCTCATGGGTCTATTAAATGAGATTTTGTGGTTGTTAGCGGAGGCATTTACCATTGCTCCCGGAGTATAATCCATGGGTCCTGCAACCATTCTGGTAAACGGCAAAGTAACGTTGTGCTCAGGGGTAATAATATGGCTCCACTTATTATTTTCATTTCCCTTTACACCCTCATAAGTAATAACATTAGGGTAAGCTCTTCTTAATCCTGAGGGCTTAAATGAACCATGAAAATCAACTATTAATTTATTTTCAGCAGCTTTCTTAGCTATGCGCTCATAGTAGTTAACCATATACTGATCAGCGCGTTGCATAAAATCAACCTTAACGCCTTTGACTCCCCAACTGCTGTATAATTCCAGTATATTTATGTCATTATCCAGAGGCTCCCACAATACCCAAAATATAATCCCAACATTTTTTTCTTTGCCATACTCAATAAGTTCTTTAACATTAATATCCGGATTACATTCTTTAATATTGATTGTGCTCTTGCTCCATCCTTCATCAAGAATAACATATTCAATACCATATTTTGATGCAAAATCGATATAATATTTATATGTATCAGTATTTATACCAGCCGTAAAATTCACTCCGTATATGTTGTTTGCATTATACCAGTCCCATGCTACTTTGCCCGGTATTATCCAGTCGACATTTTTAATTTTTGATGGACGTGATAGTTGATACACAAGGTTACTTTCAATAAGTTTTTCATCCTGGTTAGTTATTATCATTACTCTCCAAGGATAGTTTCTTGTGCCCGAAGTGCTTGCAATATAGTTTTCAGAAGTAAGCACTTGATTTCTATCAGACCCTGACTTGGGATTTGCTTCGGATACAAATTTTGGAAACCCTGCTGCCAGAGCATCTCTTTTTGTTCCATACATAAACATACCCGGATAATCAAACACATCTGCTTCTGTAAAAAGGATGTTAATATTTTTTACTTCAGTTAAAACTGGTAATGAGCAAAAACTTGATTCTTTAAGGGTATCCAACATAGTTGATATATAAAGCCTTTCATAATGTGAAACAAGTGATTGTTCTTCAGGAAATAAACAGAATGTCTCATCAGAAAAATTGAGGTTAAATGATTCATTAACTACTATAACATCATTCTTGAGTGAGGTACTAAATCGATATGCCACTCCGTCATTATATGCCCTAAATGTTAATTGATAGTTTCCATGGAAGAAAATGGAAAGCTGTTTGTATTCATCTTTAATATAAGATGATTTTTGGGCAACAGCTGGCGTTAATACATGGCTAATTTGTGATTCTGTTTTCTTTTTAATTTTTGGTGATATTCCGAATGAGGGTAAGCCATCCAATTTTAGTTCAACAGTACTATTTTCAATAACGGGAATGTTTTTGTAATCAACACTAAATGAGATATTATCAACTATATTAACTTTTAAAATTATGTTATTATCAGGGCTTGTTAATTCATAAGTTTGTGCATTTAAAAAGCAAAAACTGAAAATAAGAATTAAAAGAGAAAGTATAGTTTTCACAGCCGTTTTTGTTAAAGTGAGGATTTGTTTATGTTAAATCAACATTGGTAAAATTATTATCCAGTTACTTATTAATTTATTTTTAGTTGGTTATTTTTTTAATAGCCAATTCAAAAGCTTCAGCACCACCCACAATTGGTAATGTTAAAGAGGTTCCGTCAAGATCAATAGTTAGTTCTGTTCCTGGTTCTGGCCAAAGCGTAAACTCTCTATCACTTGAAAATATCAATAACCCAATTTGCTGTCTTGCTGGAATAATTTGGTCATCCGGCATTAGATCGAAAGTAACTTCATAGAATTTGCCAGGTTTCAGGGGCTTGCTTTTATTTAATGACTTATAATTTTGTGGATCAGCCCAACCACGAGTAATAATATTATCTGTAATCTTGGCTCTCCTGCTTTCATTCCATGGCAATGATACTAACCATACTGAAAGATTCACTGCAGGTTTGCTGCTTGCCAGCCTTACTGTAACTGTTGAAATTCCTGAAATATGGATGTCTTCAGTAAGCTTTGGTGTAACATAAATCAGGCGATGTTCAGTAATTTCAGCTTTTGCCAATGCTGAACCATCAAACGAATAATTATCAATCAACGTTTCTGACCCCTGATTTGTTGGAGCCATGGTGCTCAAACTACCTCTTTCAGGAGCTCCTGAACCAAGATATAATGTTACAGATGATGCGTCAGAGTTTGGATATGCGTCATAGGAAGTAGGTTCATCCATTTTGTCATTTTCACGAACTATCCATACGGGAGGATCGTTTTCTACACCATTTTCTACACCATGTAAATAACGGGTAAACCAACGATTCATCATAGTCATAGGAGGTGGCCCTCCATGTCCGTATTGATGATAATATAGTTGAACAGGAACACCTTTGTCTTTTGCATACTTCCATATTCTGTAACTGTGCTCAGGCATCACATTCCAATCGTTAAAACCATGCGACATAAGAAGAGCAGCCTTAAAGGGTTCCATATCATTTAGATAATCACGACCTGCCCAAAAATTATTGTAGTCTCCGGTTATTCTATCCATTCCATTTTTCATTTCGGTGTCGCGTACAGTAGCATTATTATATGCTCTTTTTGATTCATCTCCACTATGGATGAAATCGTAAAGCACATCCACATCTTCACCCAGATAACCACCGGGAGATCTTACCAACCCATTCGATCTGTAATAGTGATAGTATGAAGTATTGGGTGCAATTGGAATAATTGCCTCAAGACCTTCAACACCGGTTGTTGCTGCTGCTACCGGGATTGTTCCATTATAGGAAGTTCCTGTCATGCCAACTTTACCTGTCGACCAGAAAGCCTCAACCGTTTCATCACCATCAGGTGTTGTGTAGCCCGGTATTCTTCCACATAACCAATCAATAACAGCCTTTGGAGCAAGACTTTCATTGTCTCCGCCTACTGTTGGTGACCCCTGAGAAAGTCCTGTACCAGGTGAGGATGAATGAACAACAATATATCCTCTTGGAACCCATGTTTTAATATGTGAATTTGAGATTATGGGTCTTTCTCCGGTGCGGGTAACATCTGCATGTACCCTTTCATGAGGAGCAGGTTCTCCAAGCTCATGTTTAACATCCCAAAATCCACCATCTACATCGGGAGCAACTCCTGCGAAATATGGGCTTGAAATATAAACAATTGGGAGTTTAAGACTGTCTGTGTCAGTTTGGTATGGTCTGGTAACATCCACATGCATTCTGTCGAGTTTACCATCACCATCGGTATCAAAATCTGTTTCAACCCATAAGTCATGTCTTATCCATTTTTCACTATCACTGAAAGCTTCAACAATTTGAGCTTCTCCATTTTCAAAAATGGGGATGGCTTTTTCTGTTATTGTGTCTGTTTGCTGCTGTGCAAAAGTGGAAGATATTAAAGCAGCAAATGCTAATAAATAAATGGGGGATTTGAATAATTTTTTCATGACAAGAAGTGTTATTATTTATAACGTCTAAATTAGTTATTCTGTATGAATGGGGATAAAGGATAAAAATATTTGGTGTAGCATAACTAACTTAGGATTCCAAAAAAGTTGTTGTCAACTAATTTTGAATATATTTGATCTTTTTATAAAACACCATCTATGGTAAGTATTAGGGTAGTTACAGGCCGTCGTTTAACAAATAAATTCATAGGATTTCCATACAATCTTTATAGAAAAGATAGTAACTATGTACCTGAGCTACGAATTGCTCAACGTGATATATTAAACAGAAAGAAGAATCCGTTTTTTCAACATTCAGAAGCTGAGTATTTTATAGCTATTGATGAAAAAGGAGAGGTTGTTGGACGCATTGCTGCGATTATTAATGCTAAATATGTTGAGCATTGGAATGAAAATTACGGGTTCTTTGGATTTTTCGAGTGCATTGATGACCAAAAAGTAGCAGACGCTCTATTTAATAGTGCATTGAATTGGCTTAAGAATAAAGGCGTTGATGGAGTTTACGGACCAATGAACCCTTCAACTAACGACCAATGCGGAACTTTAATTGATGGATTTGACACTCCACCATACATAATGATGATTCATAATAAAGATTACTACCAAACTTTGACTGATAATTATGGGTTTACAAAAAAGATAGACTTGCTATCCTACCATTTAATTAGAGATGAAGTTCCTAAGAAAATGCTTGATTTGGCAAAAAATATTGAGGCTAGACTTGCAAAAAAATATATTCTCATACGTAAAGTCAACTTTAATGATATCAAAACTGAAGCTCAAAAACTCAGGTATATTTATAATAAGGCATGGGAGAAAAACTGGGGTTTTATACCAATGACAGAAGACGAATTTGAAAAGATGGTGAAGGAACTTAAAATGGTAACTACTCCTGATTTGGTTTATATTGTTGAGGAAAAAGGAGAACCAATCGCTTTTGTTGCATGCTTACCAAATATTAATGAGATTACAATTAAGATAAGGAATGGGAGACTGCTCCCGTTTAACATCTTCAGATTGATAGGCTTTAAAAAAAGAGTAAAAAGTGTTAGGGTACTTACTCTTGGATTGATAGAAAAGTATCGTAAAACGGGAATAGATGCATGTCTATATGCAAAATGTTTTGAAGGAGCCAAAAAAATGGGTTACGAAGAAGCTGAAGGGAGTTGGATTTTGGAAAACAACCTGATGATGAATCGCGCATTAAAAAATGTTGGAGCAAAAGTTTATAAAAAATATCGTATTTATCAGCATAATTTTAATAATGGATAGGTGAAAACAATATTTATTACCGGAGCAACAGGATTTTTAGGGCGCCACTTTGTTGAACAAGCTGTGGAGAATGGTTTAAAGGTTATTGCTTCAGCACGAAGAAGTAGTAATATTAGCTGGTTAAAAAAACTAAATATTCCAATTGTATTTCTTAGTTTATCAAAGCCTGAGAAGCTTGTAATAGAGCTTTTTAGTGTTGTTGAGGAATATGGTGCTATTGATGTTGTTATACATAATGCAGGGATAACCCAAAGTTTAAAGGCTTCCGATTATTATGAAGTAAACTATGAGCTAACTAAAAATTTAATAGTTGCTTTGACCGGCATGTCAGGACCACTTCCTAAATTTATTTTTACAAGCAGTATAGCGGCATTGGGACCTGGTAATCCTTTTACTTTCAGCCCAATTTGTGAGGATGACAATCCACTACCGGTAACTCATTATGGTAAAAGTAAACTGAAGGCAGAACAATTTATAATGTCTCAGCAAAAATTACCGTGGATTATTATAAGACCAACTATAATATATGGCCCGCGCGAAAAGAATTTTTTTAATATGATAAAAACAGTAAATAATGGGTTTGAGTTATATGTTGGTTCCCGAAAACAAATGTTAAGTTTTATTTATGTTAAGGATTTAGCAAAGGTTTTGCTTAAGTTGAGTGATAGTATTATTTCCCAAGAGTCGTATAATATTTCTGATGGAAATACTTATTCAGCCAAAAATGTTAATCAAATCATAAGTTTAGTATTAAATAAGAAAACGAAATCTATTGTGTTTCCCTCCTGGGGTGTTTGTATAATTGCTTTTTTTAATGAAATAATTGGATGGTTTACGGGCACTGCACCAATACTGAATTGCGATAAAGTAAATGAAATGAAACAACTGAACTGGTTGTGTGATAATTCTAAAATTAAAAATGAGTTGGGATTTTCTGCAAAGTATAATTTGAATAATGGAATTATAGAAACTATTAATTGGTACAAGAAAAATGGCTGGCTCTAGTTTTACAAATAGTATCAAAACTACTGATGTAATTACTGTTTTGTACATGGTAATAACTGCTATGTACATGTTAGTTTTTGGTGGATTATCTGAATTATTTGTTATTCCTATGCTAATTCGATTATTAGTTGTTTTGTTTGTATGGGCAGTGATTTATTTACAAAGAACCTGGAATAATAATTGGATTAATTTTATTCATTTATTTTACCCTATTTTAATGCTATCTTATTTTTATGGAGAAACGGCGTTAATAAATCACATTATATTTTCTAATAACCTGGATCCCATAATATATAACTGGGAAGAGGCATTATTTGGGTTTCAGCCAAGCCTGGAATTTTCTATTAAGTTTCCTCAATATTGGTTTAGTGAAATATTGCATTTTGGATATTTCTCCTATTATTTATTAACCTTTGGTATAAGCCTTATTTTTTTTATTTATAAACCTGACATGGTTGAGAAAGTTATTTTTCTGGTTATAACTTTTCTCTTTATAAATTATCTTGTTTTTATTGTTTTTCCTGTGGTTGGTCCTCAATACTATTTTAGTCCACCATTTTCAGAGGTTGCTGATTCAGGAGTTTTTAGTCGTGCAGTTAAGTTAGTTCAATTTTATGGCGAACATCCAACCGGAGCTTTTCCCAGCTCACATGTAGGGTTAGTAGTTATATTTCTTTATATTAGTTACTGTAATATTAGGTGGCTTTTTTGGGTAATTATTCCATTATTCATACTCATACTTTTTGCTACCGTTTATATTAAAGCCCATTATGTTGTTGATGTATTTGCAGGGATAATATCAGCACCAATAGTTTATTATTTTAGCCTGATTTTATTCAAACAGATAAATTTTAAATTATCCAATTTTTCAAATATAGTTTAGCTAATAATAATTTTAAAAAACTTAATTATTTAACGAGAGATCGTATTTTTATCGATATATAAATTCAATATGGAACAAGTAAGAAAAGCTTTAAATGAATATGCAATTGCACGCTGGGGTATATTATTATTAGTTGGGTTTATACTTTCGGTAAACTATTATTTTTATGATGCTTTCTCGACACTTAAAGACCTAATGTCCAGAGAATTTGGTTTCACAAACACACAATATGGATTATTTGTTGCATTCTATTCTATACCCAATACTTTTTTGTTGATGGCCGTAATTGGTGGGGTAATTCTTGATAAGATTGGTATCCGCCGAACAGGCTTTATCTTTGTGTTTTTTATGACTATTGGTGCTTTTATTACAGCTTATGGCGGGTCAGAAATATTTAGAGAGGGTGGTTTTGGCTATGGTTTTATGCAGTCTTTTTTACCAGATTACTCACCCGAACTTAAAACGATGCTTATTGGGAGGTTTTTTTACGGGCTTGGTGCCGAAACCAGTATAGTTGTTGTTAGCAAGATTCTTGTAAAATGGTTTCGAGGAAAAGACCTTGCCTTGGCATTTGGGCTGAAGGTAGGCTTTGGCCGCCTTGGAACATTTGCTGCATTACAATTGTCCCCGGTAATTGCCGACGGAGGAGAGCATCTTAGTACGGCAATATGGTTGGCAGCTGTACTAGTAGGAATGGGTTTGCTTGCAATGATAATTTATATATTGTTCGACGCAAAATTAAATTCACAAACAGAAATAATAAAAGAAGACTCCGAAAAGGATAAATTTGCACTATCTGATATTTATAGAATACTGAATAACAGAACGTTTATTTATATTGCTCTATTATGTGTTACATTTTATTCTGCGGTATTTCCATTTATGGCTTTTGCCCCCGATTTTTTCTTTCACAAATTTGGTATGAGTTATGAGCAAAGTGGTCAAATTGCCTCATTACTTCCTTTGGGCACATTGATATTTACTCCGTTTTTTGGATTTATAATTGATAAATATGGGAGAGCTGCTACCGCAATGATTTTTGGATCACTGGTGTTGGTTGTTGTATATGCTACATTTGCTTTTACAGGAATTTACCCATATTTACCCATGATATTACTGGGTATTGCATTTTCACTCATACCGGCAGCTATGTGGCCATCATTGGTTAAACTTGTTGATTATAAACAGATGGGAACCGCATATGGATTAATGTATTCAATACAAAATTTGGGGCTTTTTGCAATACCTATTGCGGCAGGAGCTTTGTTAGATTACACTAATCCGGGAGATCCGCTAACGTTAGATTATTTTCCAACAATTTTAATGTTTGGAACTTTAGGTTTATTGGGACTAGCATTTGCGATTCTGCTAAAAAGGGAGGATAGTAAACGTGGAATGGGTATTGACTTGCCAATGAATAAGGAATGATATTAGTGTTTAAAAATTGGATGATTCATTTTTGTCTTGTAATATCATCCATGCTTTTTCAGCAGCAAGATTTTCAGCCCCTTTGATTGAATAGTCTTGTGACTTCGAAATTATTTTATTGTCGATTTCAACAGCTACAAGATATTGCTTTTTGTGTTTTTCACCAATTTCTTCTACAACTTTAAAAAGAATGCTTCTTTTTTCTTTTTGTGCCCATTCATTTAATTTGCTTTTATAGCTTATTTCTGAAACTATAAGTTGTTCAATATCGAAATGAACATTTACGATTCTGTTAATAATAATTTTTCGGGTGAAGTTGTAATTTTTATCAATATATAATGCTCCGATAAGGGCTTCAAAAGCGTCACCTCCTGCCGATTTAGCTTTTGCTGATGGCTCGGTTCCTGATCTAATCAATTGATTTAAACCTAGTTTTAAGGAAAGCTTGTTAAGTGATACCCTGCTCACTATTTTCGATCGCATTTCAGTTAAAAAACCCTCATTTTCATATGGGAATGTTTTAAATAAATAATCAGCTATAACAGCACTTAGTATTGCATCACCAAGATATTCAAGCCTTTCGTTATTTAATCGTATGCCATTAACTTTTTTTGTGGTGGCTGATTTATGACGAAGAGCAAGTTTGTATAAATGTATATTTGTGGGATAATAACCAAAAAGATTCTTTATTGACTGATGAAGTTTTTTATCAGAAGAAAAATAGAATCGTAGTTTATTACAGATAAGCAAATCGGGAAGTTTTATTTTATAAACTTCTTAAAAATAAGCGAAGCATTATGTCCTCCAAATCCGAAAGTATTTGTTAAGCCATAGTTAACAACATGTTTTTGAGCTTTATGAAATGTGAAATTGAGGTTATTGTCAATTTCAGGATCATCGGTAAAATGATTTATTGTAGGTGGAATTATATCATTCTTAACCGATAACATAGTTGATATCGCTTCCACAGCACCGGCGCCACCAAGTAAATGGCCCGTCATCGATTTAGTAGAATTAATATTTATCTTATATGCATGATCGCCAAAAAGGTTGATGATCGCTTTAGGTTCTACAATATCGCCCGCAGGTGTTGATGTTCCATGAGTATTAATATGATCAATATCTTCAAGCTGAAGTCCTGCATCATCAATTGCTGCTTTCATACATATTTGAGCTCCCAATCCTTCAGGGTGTGGAGTTGTCATATGATATGCATCACCTGATAAACCAGCCCCTGCTACTTCGCCGTAAATTTTTGCACCTCTGGCTAAAGCATGTTCTAGTTCTTCGAAAACAAGACCACCTCCACCTTCACCAATTACAAAACCATCACGATCTTTATCAAATGGACGAGATCCTGTTTTGGGGTCGTCGTTACGCGTTGATATGGCATGCATAGCATTAAAGCCCCCAATACCACTTTCGGTGATGGCCGCTTCCGAACCTCCGGTTACAAAGGCTACAGCTTTATCTAAACGAATGTAGTTATATGCATCCGAAAGAGCATTGGCCGATGATGCGCATGCACTAACAGTTGCAAAATTTGGCCCTCTGAAACCATATTTAATTGAAATATGACCTGCGGCAATATCCGCTATCATTTTAGGAATAAAAAACGGGTTAAATCTAGGAGTACCGTCACCCAATGTATGTTCTTTAACCGACTGATGAAATGTGCTCAATCCGCCAATACCAGAAGCCCATATAACGCCTATACGATTGCGGTCAACTCCCGCATCGTCTAATAACCCAGAGTCGGTAATTGCTTCATTTGCTGCAATAATACCAAACTGAGCATAACGATCGTATTTGCGTGCTTCTTTTCGGTCAAAATACTCCTTGACATCAAAGTCTTTAACATTGCAGGCAAATTTAGATTTAAATTTGGTCGTGTCAAAGCTTGTTATTGGTGCGGCTCCACTCACTCCTGTAAGCAAAGCAGCCCAATAATCAGTTACATTTTTGCCAATGGGAGTTATTGCTCCAAGTCCTGTTATTACAACTCGCTTTAACTCCATAAAATTGTTTTCTATTGGTGTTTTTCTATGTAAGAAACAGCATTACCTACTGTTTCGATTTTCTCAGCTTCTTCATCAGGAATTGATAAATTGAATTCTTTTTCAAATTCCATAATTAATTCAACAGTATCAAGAGAATCTGCACCAAGATCATTGGTGAAGCTTGCCTCGTTAGTTACTTCGCTTTCTTCTACTCCAAGCTTATCAACAATAATGCTTACTACTTTTGAACGTACATCTGACATTTGTATATTTTTTGGTTAAACTAGATGCAAAGAACGGTATTAATGCAATAAAAAGCAAAAAAATATTTTTTTTTTAGTATAAAGCTGAAAATTATGAAATTGTAGTAAAAAACTTAGTTAAAAAACTTAGAAGATAAACCCATCTATTTATAGTAAAAAGATACAGTATCTAGCTGTAAGAATACATTGTAATTTACACTAATTTAGTGGCGTATAAAATGATAGTTAATACCGCGAGATTTTTCTATATCGCAAAACACACATGTAGTCAGCGTTCTTATAATACGGGTATAGAATAATAATTTTTCAAGGTATTGTTTAATGATTTACAATATGAAGAATATTGCAATTTTGGCTTCAGGTAATGGCACAAATGCTAAGCGTATTATTAAATATTTTGAGGATAGTGAAATAGCTCAGGTTAATATTGTTCTCACCAATAATAGTGATGCAGGGGTTATTAGTAGAGCTAATTCACTGTTTGTTGATGTTTATGTTTTTAATCGAGATGATTTTTATAATTCAAATAAAGTTCTGGATATTCTTACCCAATATAATACCGACCTAATTGTACTTGCCGGTTTTTTATGGTTGGTACCAGAAGATATACTTATTACTTATGAAAATAGAATAGTTAACATTCATCCGGCATTATTACCTGCATATGGAGGTAAAGGGATGTATGGTGCAAGAGTCCATGATGCTGTTATAAAGGCAGGGGACTCCACATCCGGTATAACAATACATAAAGTAAACAAATACTACGATAAAGGACAAATAATCTTTCAGGCAGAGGTTAAAATTGATAATAACGAAACTCCCGATAGTCTTGCTACAAAAATTCATTTGTTAGAACATGAACATTTCCCTAAAGTGATTGCTGAACTATTGACTTAAAACAATTACAAACAATTGTTAATAATAGGTGTTAGTATAATGTTGGTTAATAATTGTTTATTTTACTTGACAAAATATTGCAGATTGCTTATATTTGTGCCTGCAACTGAAAATAAAGGGTGGGCTCAAGTCAGGTAAGGAAATGTGGTGCGTAAGCAACACTGACCTTTAGCCGAGGGGAAGCCAGAGCAGAGATCGGGCAACCGAAGGAAGCAAAGGACAAACCTAGGACTTATAAGTCGAAAGACTTATACTATGACTACTGGGAGAAGCGCAAGCGGAAACCCGTAAGCCCCGAAAAGAAAAGACGCCGCAAGGCAGAGGTTCATAACGGGAGCAGAGCCCGGCAAAGCTGCCAAACCGAAAGGAATAGCAGTAAAGCCTGAAGAAAAGCGGAGAGCCTATGGGCACGAAACAGAGTAAACATCCGTAATAAAATAAGTTGCTGCCAAAACAGAGGCTACGGCCAAAGATGCGGTAAACCGGGGATTGATGTCAAAATCGATTTCCGGTTTTTTAAAAGATATAAACTATTCAATTCACGAGAAAACGGGTTAATTCAAAAATATGGGGGCTTGTTGTATTCTTAAATTCCAATAATCAATTTTAAAATTTCTAATATCCCAGACAAATTCCAAGGCCTTTGGCAGTACTAACTAATGCATTATCTTTTGTAATAAGATTTGCTTTTGCAACAGCCTCTTTTAAGGTTACCGCAACAAATTCAGGATGTTTATATGAAACCATTTTCCCATAATCACCAGCAATTGCCATTTCCATTGCTTTAACGCCCATTTGTGCCGAAAGAACCCTGTCGTAAGCAATGGGAATACCACCTCGTTGTAAATGTCCTAGTATTGTTTCACGCATATCATGCTTAAAACCAGCTTCTTTAAGTTGACTAATAAATTGCCGTGAAACTCCCCCAAGCTTAATATTTTCGTAACCTATTTCGTAATTTTCTTTAAATACAATTTCACCATCTTCAGGATATGCTCCTTCTGAAATTACCACCACAGCAAACCCTCTGTCTTTGTGGAATCTTTTTTCAAGAGCGTTCTTAACAAGTTTTATATCATATGGAATTTCCGGAACAAGGCATACCTCAGCACCACCTGCTACGGCAGCATTTAGGGCAATCCAGCCCGCATTTCGTCCCATTACTTCTAATACAAATACACGGTTATGGCTAGCTGCTGTTGTAACAAGTTTATCAACGGCTTCAGTTGCAATTTGTACGGCGGTTTGAAATCCAAAGGTTGTATCCGTGCTACTTAAATCGTTATCAATGGTTTTTGGAACACCAATTATATTTAGCCCTTTTTCAAACAGTCGTTGTGAAATGGACTGGGAGCCGTCGCCACCAATATTTATAACGGCATCGATATTCATGTGTCTTAGTCGACGAATCATTTCATCTGATCTGTCTACAGTTGACCAAATTCCCTCATTGTTTTTAACAGGCCAGGCAAAAGGACCGCCTTTGTTAGTGGTTTCTAGTATTGTTCCCCCCTGAAAATGAATTCCTGCAACTTTTTTATTGTCCAGTTCAATAATTTCCTGTGGCTCCCTAAGTACCCCATTAAATGCCTGAATACTTCCTAATACCTCCCAATCGGGTTCTTGAGAAGCACGATGAACAATTGCTCTGATAACTGCGTTTAACCCGGGGCAGTCGCCACCTCCTGTTGCAATAAGGACTCGTTTCATAGTTTATATAAGTTTTATCAACCCCAAACACATAGTGGTTCTTGGCTGCAAATATACAAGAGAGTTTTAAATACGAAATTTAATATTGACGTTTAGGAAATAATAACGAAATAACTATGCTTATTACCAGTATCCCCAGTACAATTACTAACGAATGCATTGTAGCTATCTGATAATAATCATGGATCAGCATTTTAACACCAATAAATACTAACAAAACCGATAATCCTATTTTCAAATAACTAAATTTTTCTACCAAATTCTCCACCAAAAAGAATAAAGATCGTAAACCGATAATCGCAAAAATATTTGAGAAATAAACAATATACGGATCCTGTGTTATTGAAAAAATTGCCGGAACAGAATCTACAGCAAATATGACATCGGTGAACTCAATTACAAGTAATACAATAAACAATGTTGTTATATATGTACGACCATCTTTTTTTATGAAGAATGAAGATCCATTGTATTTTTTGTCAACTTTAAAAAGTTTGGATGCAAACACTACAATTTTATGATTACCAGTATCAATAGTTTCTTTTTTATTTCGATCGATGAACATTTTTGTTCCGGTAAAAACCAGTAATCCACCAAATAAATATAATACCCATGCAAACTGTTGAATTAATGCAGCACTAACGAAAATAAATAAGAACCGCATGATTATTGCACCCAATATCCCCCAAAATAATACCTTGTGATAATATTTTTTTTCGATTCCAAAAGAATAAAAGATCATTAATATAACAAAAATGTTATCCACCGAAAGTGCATATTCAATTAAGTAACCAGTAATATATTCAAGGGCAAGATTATGCTTGTATATTACAATGAGTTCATCAAAATTATCAGTGATTATAATTGAATGCTTGTATTTTTCAATTAGAGCGATTAACTCACCCAGGTTTTGTGGGTCATGAATTTTATTACCAAACAAGTAAATTATTCCCCAAAAAATCAGCGAAAGCGACACCCATCCAATTGTCCAGTAAAGAGCACTTTTAAAACTCACTTCCTTAGCTTCTTTGTTAAAGATACCAATGTCGATAAATAGCATGAATATAATAAAGAGCAAAAATCCCCCAAAGATTAGTATTTCGTGTAAGTGCATTTCTTTTAAATTGGATGTCAAAAATAGTTAAAGATTGACATCCAAACAGGAATTTATTGTAATAGTTCTTATATCTTTGGCTACTCGTATGGAAAAAATATCGGTTGTAATTATTACTTATAATGAGGAACGCAATATTCGCAGATGCCTGGAATCGGTTATGCCAATTGCAGATGAAATCATTGTAGTTGATTCATTATCAACTGATCGCACAGAGCAGATTTGTGCTGAACTGGGAGTGCAATTTGTTAAACAAAAATTTCTGGGATATATTGAGCAGAAGAATTATGCTTTGAAATTTGCTGAAAATGAACATGTACTATCACTGGATGCCGATGAAGCACTTTCTGATGAGTTAAAAAATAGTTTGTTAGAAGTAAAAAATAATTTTTCTACACAAGGATATACGATGAATCGCCTAACAAATTATTGTGGCAAGTGGGTTAGGCATTGTGGGTGGTACCCTGATAGAAAACTTAGGCTTTTTAATCATAAACTTGGTAAGTGGGGAGGAATAAATCCACATGATGAATTTAAATTTGCGCAAAAAGAAAATGTTAAGCACCTTCAGGGCGATTTATTACATTTCTCCTACTATACCATTGACGATCATTATAAACAAGTTGAAAAGTTCACCGATATAGCCGCAAAAGCGTATTTTGACAATGGAAAAAAAGCTTATTTATTGAAACTATGGATTAGCCCTGTTGTGAAATTTATAAGGGATTATGTTTTCTTGTTAGGATTTATGGATGGGGTAACAGGATTGAGAATTTGCTATATATCAGCAATGGCAACTTATATGAAGTATTATAAACTCAGGAAAATGATTAAAGGAAAGCAAGTTTAATATATACAGTTAATAAAATTATGCAATAATAATTTAATCATTCATATTTGAAAATAACATCTAACATAAGGTCTGCTAAAAGAGAAAAATTCTCCATTATTATTCCAACATGGAATAATCTTGAATATTTAATACTTTGTATTTATAGCCTAAGGAAAAATTCAATATACAATAATCAAATTATTATTGCGGTAAACGAAGGTGCAGATGGGACACTTGCATGGCTTGAGAAACACGACGATATTGACTATATTCATTCAGAAGTAAATCTGGGTGTTTGTTATGCAGTAAATGCATGCCGACCCTATGTAAGCACTAATTATATTGTTTACATGAACGATGATATGTATGCCTGTCCGAATTGGGACAAGGAACTTTATAATGAGATTCAAAAAATTGGGACTGACAACTTTTTTCTTTCATCAACATTGATAGAACCTCGTAGCAATACAAATCCAAACTATGTAGCTTTAATTAAAGATTTTGGTGATTCTGTAGAAACCTTTAATGAAAAAGAACTATTGCAAGAGCATGTTAATTTGATTAAAAAGAACTGGCGTGGAGCATCATGGCCACCAAATGTTGTTCATAAAAACATGTGGGATTTAGTAGGAGGTTTTAGTATCGAGTTTTCTCCCGGAATGTATTCCGACCCTGATTTTTCAATGAAGCTTTGGCAAGCTGGGATTAGGATAATGTATGGTGTAGGAAAAAGCATGGTTTATCATTTTGGTGAAAAATCAACAGGCAGAGTTAAGAAAAATAAAGGAAGTAATACTTTTTTGCTAAAATGGGGATTAACTGCCCGGACTTATTATTCTGAATATTTACAACTGGGAAAAGAATATAATAATGTATATCCTAAAAATGTTAAAATAAATTTGTTTTCACGAATTAGAAATAAATTAAAAATAATTTTTAGTTCTTTTAAAGATTATGGTTAGTGCTGTAAAAAGTTGCAAAATAAAACACAGAATCAGTTTTAATTCTAATTACTATTATTATTTCTCAAACTTTTTCTTATTTTTATCGTTTTTAATAATCAAATTTCATATTTGAAGAAAGATGTAAACAAAAGCTGGTATGTAGTGGTAAACCCACATGCCGGAGGAAAGAAGGCTCAATCTGATTGGCCTGAGATAAGAAAATTACTAAAGGCCGAAAACATTAATATAGAGAGTGTTTTCACCGAATATCAATATCATGCAACTGAGTTGGTTAAAAAGGCTATTCAGGATGTGGGTTACTTAAATATTCTTGTTGTGGGTGGTGATGGAACACTTAATGAAGTATTAAACGGGATTTTCCAGCAAGACAGATTTAAGACAACTGATATAACCATGGGAGTTATTACAGTTGGACTCGGTAACGACTGGGGCAGAATGTACGGTATGCCAAGTGAATATGCTGATCAGATAAAAATTATAAAAAGTAATAACACTTTCATACAGGATGTTGGAAAGGTTTCATACTTTCATAAGAATACTGAGAAAACGCATTATTTTATGAATATTGCAGGAATGGGTTTTGATGCATTGGTTGCAAAAAAAACTAACATTGCTAAACAAAAAGGCGCTACAGGGACATTTACCTATTTGTTCAACCTTATTTCCGGATTGTTTCAGTTTACTTACAATAATATTAAAGTTGAAAATAACGGAGAACAAATATTATCAGGTAAGGTATTCAGTATGAGTGTTGGACTTTGTAGTTACAATGGTGGTGGTATGATGCAGTTGCCGTTTGCTAAATCCGACGATGGTCTTTTTGATGTTACAATAATTAGAAAAGTGTCTCGGATAAAAGTACTTAGAAATATTAAAAACCTATATGATGGTTCGTTTGTAAAAATTAAAGAAGTTGAAACGTTTACGGGTAAGCAATTTACAATAACAGCTATGCCACCCAGGTCAGTATTTCTGGAAACGGATGGTGAATCACTAGGTCATTCTCCTTTGAACTTTACTTTATTACCACTTGCTGTAAAGGTCATTATAAAATAGTTTTTGATAGGCGGACTATGGTAATCAAAAAATCTAACAGAAAAAAAATAAAAGCCATAAGACATTGAAGACAATTTAATACCCCAGGCCTTATGGCTTATTACTTTAAAGTGTAATACCCGCAATTATTTATTTAATAACTCCCAATTCTTTACCTACCTTAGTAAATGCAGCAACAGCTTTGTCAAGGTGAGCTTTTTCATGTCCCGCTGATAATTGAACTCTTATACGTGCTTCTCCTTTAGGAACTACAGGATAGTAGAATCCAATTACATAAATACCTTCTTCCAATAAACGAGCAGCCATATCCTGCGATAGTTTTGCATCATATAGCATTACAGCACAAATAGCTGATTTTGATGGTTTGATATCAAATCCGGCATCTTTCATTTTATTGATGAAATAATCAGAATTCCAGTGCAATTTGTCTTGTAGCTCGTTAGTCTCGCTCATCATATTATACATTTCAATACTTGCTCCAACTGCTGCCGGAATCAATGAGTTTGAAAATAAATATGGACGCGATTTCTGGCGTAATATCTCGATGATCTCCTTTTTACCGGTTGTAAAACCACCAATACCCCCACCAAAAGCTTTTCCTAAAGTACCTGTTATGATATCAATCTCACCACGGACATCAAATAACTCAGTAACTCCACGACCTGTTTTTCCAACTACGCCGGCAGAGTGGCATTCGTCTATCATAATCATTGCATCATATTTCTTTGCCAGCACGTTAATTTTGTCCATAGGGGCAACATTACCATCCATCGAAAACACACCGTCAGTAACGATAATTTTAAAACGGGCAGTTTCTGAAGCCTTTTTCAGCTGTACCTCCAGGTCTTCCATATCAGCATTTTTATAGCGGAAACGTTGAGCTTTGGATAATCTTACACCATCAATAATTGAAGCATGATTCAGCGAGTCAGAGATAATAGCATCTTCTGCTGTTAAAATTGGTTCAAATAAACCACCATTTGCATCAAAAGCAGCAGCGTACAATATTGTGTCTTCTGTGCCAAAAAATTCGGCGATTTTGGCTTCAAGGGTTTTGTGTATATCTTGTGTGCCACAAATAAAGCGTACCGATGACATTCCAAATCCATGAGAATCAAGGGTTTTTTTTGCTGCCTCAACCAAGCGTGGGTTATTTGATAAACCCAGGTAGTTATTGGCACAAAAGTTTAATACTTCCTGACCGGTAGTAAGTCCGATTTCTGCTCCCTGTGGAGTAGTAATAATCCTTTCACTTTTGAATAAGCCGGCTTCTTCAATGTTTTTAAGCTCAGCTGCAAGATGTTCTTTAATTTTTCCGTACATTTTGTTTATGTATTTAGATGTTATATTACTTATTTATAGTTGTATATCTGTATTCTTCAAGATAAACTTGTAAAAAACAATTTCAATGATAAAAATTAACTTTTAATGTACAAAAATAATTATTTTTGTCACAAATTGTTAAATAAATAATACCATAAAATATAAAAATGAAAAATATACTTATTATTGGCTCTGTCGGTCAAATTGGATCGGAGCTTACAATGGAATTAAGAAAACGTTACGGAAATAATCATGTAGTTGCCGGATTTCGCAGCACCCAACCATCTGAAGAATTAGCAAACTCAGGCCCCCTTGAAAGAGTAGATGCTACCAACCTAGAAAGGTTAAATGAGGTTGTTAAAAAATACAAAATAGATACCATTTATAATCTCGCTGCTTTGCTGTCGGCAGTAGCTGAAGAAAAGCCTCAATCTGCGTGGGATGTCGGAGTTAACGGTGTGTTTAATGTGTTGGAAATTGCTCGTGAACATGGTTGTGCTGTATTTTTCCCAAGTTCAATCGGGGCGTTTGGCCCATCTACTCCAATGGATAACACCCCACAGGATACTATACAACGCCCGACAACAATGTACGGTGTTACTAAAGTAGCCGGTGAATTACTGAGCGATTATTATTTTAAACGTTTTGGTGTTGATACACGTGGTTTACGATATCCCGGAATCATTTCATCCGTCACATTGCCGGGTGGTGGAACAACAGATTATGCAGTGGAGATTTACTATGAAGCAATCAAAAACAAGAAATTTACATGCCCGTTACCAAAAGGCGCATTTTTGGATATGATGTATATGCCTGATGCTTTGGATTCTGCTATAGATTTAATGGAGGCCGACCCCTCGAAATTAATTCACAGGAATGCATTTAATGTAACAGCTATGAGTTACGATCCGGAAATACTTGCCGCTGAAATAAAGAAACATATTCCTGATTTTGAGATGACATACGATGTTGACCCAATGAAAGAAGCTATTGCTGCCTCATGGCCTAATAGTATGGATGATTCTGCCGCACGAGAAGAATGGGGATGGAATCCAAAATTCAAACTGGAAGAAATGGCTGCAGATATGTTAGAAAAAATCAGCGAAAAACTTGGGATAGCTTATCGTTAGTTTACTATTTCGTTTATTTATAGCTAATTAATATTAAACCCCTGAAGCCTGGCTTTGGGGGTTTAATATTGCCCTTAATATCAAACAGTTTAATCCTTAGCAGATTTTCAAATGCATAATACGGGTTTAATTTAGTTGATTTGATACAGGCATTCTTTCTTGCGATATAGTATATTTGCATATAAATGGAAAACTAATATTTAAATGGTTGAAATAAAAGAAGTTGTAACAAAAAAGGATCGAAAAGAATTTGTTGATTTTCAATTTGATTTGTATAAAGGGAATAATATGTGGATTCCTCCCATGAAAAAGGATGAAATTAAAGCTTTAACACCTGATACAAATCCTGCGTTTGATTTTTGTGACGCAAAATTTTGGACAGCATGGAAAAATAGTAATTGTGTTGGTAGAATAGGTGCCATTATTAATAAAGACTATAACAAGAAGACAGGTATTAAAATGGGTCGTTTTACACGTTTTGAAGTTATTGAGGATAAAGATGTATGTCGAAAGTTATTTGAAACTGCTGAAAACTGGATCAAGGAGCAAGGGATGGCAGGTGTTCATGGCCCACTTGGATTTACTAACTTGGATAATCAAGGTTTACTCATCGAAGGATTTAATTATTTGCCATCAATAGCGTCAGTATTTCACTATCCATATATGCAAAAACTAATTGAGGATCGTGGCTATATTAAGGAAAATGATTGGGTTGAGTACAGGCTTAAAGTTGATGAAATTCCTGATAAAGCACTAAGGTTAGTGGATATAATAAAGAAAAGAAATAAACTGGAAGTAATTCACTTTAAAGAAAAAAGTGAAATGAAGCTCTATCTCAATGATGTTTTTCATCTACTTAACCGAGCCTTTGATGAGCTTCCCTATGTAGCTCCTTTTTCTGACAAGCTTATTGAAAGTGCAACTAAAAAATATGTAGATGTACTTCAACCAGAATATATTACTGTTATTAAGAAAGATGGTACAATGGTTGCATTTATTGTTGGAATGCCCAGCTTATCAAAAGCTATGCAGAAAGCAAAAGGTAAACTATTTCCATTTGGATTTATACATATTATGAAAGCCCTGAAAAACCCGGAAGTTATGGATTTACTGCTTACCGGTGTTGATCCACACTACCAAAAATTAGGCTTGCCGGCAATTTTAATAAGTGAATTACAAGGTTCGATGATTGAAAACGGAGTAAAATATGTTGAAACTACCGGCATGTTCGAAACCAACCTTAAAGGTGCCACAACCTGGAAAAATTACGACCATATTCAACATAAGCGTAGACGATGTTTTGTAAAGAAACTTTAGAAAGACTGTGAGCAAAAATCTATCATTTAATTATTTTGATTTTATGTTGTCATTCTGAGCATGGCGAAGAATCTCTAATTTTAATCGATTTCAACCAGGTTACACGTTTTTCCCTAATTTTGCATCTTTAAATTTATTATAATGAATAACAATCTTCAAATATACAATACGCTAACTCGTAAAAAAGAAAAATTTGAGCCAATAATACCACCACATGTGGGCATGTATGTTTGTGGACCAACTGTTTATGGAGATGCTCATCTGGGTCATGCTCGTCCTGCAATAACATTTGATGTTGTTTTCAGGTATTTGATGCACCTTGATTATAAAGTACGTTATGTTCGTAATATTACAGATGTCGGACATCTTGAAAATGATGCCGATGAAGGTGAAGATAAAATTGGCAAAAAAGCAAGGCTTGAAAAGCTTGAGCCTATGGAAATTGTAAAACATTTTACCGATCGCTATCATAAAAATATGGATCAGCTAAATGTATTACATCCAAGTATTGAACCAACAGCTTCAGGACATATTATTGAACAAATTGAACTTGTTAAAACTATATTGGAAAATGGTTACGGATATGAATCTGAAGGTTCGGTTTATTTTGATGTAGAAAAGTATAACAAAGATTATAAATACGGGAAATTATCAGGACGTAAAACTGAAGACATGCTTGAAAATACACGAGCATTGTCGGGGCAAGATGAAAAAAAGAACAGCTTTGATTTCGCCTTGTGGAAAAAAACCGATACTAAACATTTAATGCACTGGCCCTCTCCATGGAGCGAAGGATACCCCGGATGGCATCTTGAATGTTCGGCAATGGGTGCTAAATATCTTGGTGAAACTTTTGATATACATGGTGGCGGTATGGACTTGCTGTTTCCGCATCACGAATCAGAAATTGCACAATCGAATGCTGCGCGTGGCCACGATCCGGTAAAATATTGGATGCACAATAATATGATTACTATCGCAGGGCAGAAAATGGGTAAGTCATTAAATAATTTTATAACACTTGATGAATTTTTCAGTGGTAATAATGAACTTATTGATAAGGCTTATAGCCCTATGACTATTCGTTTTTTTATACTTCAGGCGCATTACCGTAGTACTCTCGATTTTTCAAATGAGGCACTAAAGGCAGCTGAAAAGGGAATGCAAAAACTATTTAATACTATTGAGTTATTAGAAAAACTTATACCAAGTGAACAATCTTCAATTGAGGTAAGCCAATTTGAATTAAAGTTATACAATGCTATAAATGATGACTTTAACACACCAATTGCAATTGCACATTTATTCGAATTATCAAAATTGGTTAATCAGGTAAATGATGGAAAAGAAACTCTCTCAGATATTGATTTAGAATTTGTAAAGAACCTGTACTTTGTTTTTGTGTATGAAATTTTAGGCTTAAGAAATGAGGCTGATAATAGTGGAGATGATGAACTTATTGATCAGTTAATGGGTACAATTCTCTCACTTCGACAGGATGCCAAACACAATAAAGATTGGACTACCGCTGATAAAATACGAGATGAGCTTGGGAAAATCAATATAAAGATTAAAGACACCAAAGATGGTGCTGAGTGGAGTATTGATTAATATAAAAAAGCAGGACTAAAATATAGCGAATTTAATTAAATCATTTTTAAATAGTTCGTAATTAATACTTGTTTATACACTTTTGAGGTATTAATTTCTTCAATTTTAACCGAAGCTATATTTCTTCCAACCCCATTATACAAAAGCCTTTCTTCAACCCAAGTGCTTCCACCTCTGCCCCTTGCAGGACACAAATGATTCTGCGGTGAAGTTCTCGGCCAGTATATAATTTCTTGTTTTTATCATACTCTCTTAACAAGAGTTTATGTCCTACTAAAAACTTCCTGTCATTTTTTCTAAGCTCAAAAGGTTTTTTCCCATTCGCAATTAATGTGAAATAATCTGTCCATGTTTTAAGTTCGTGAATCATATCTAAAAAATTAATTGTTTAGGGATGTCTAATTATACAAAGCCATTGTTTTATCTTTCAATATTATATGGTTATAATGTTTCAGTTTTTTTATGATTACCGAATATTTTCATCGGTATTTTTATGGTAAATCAACCCCTGTTGAAGCAATATAAATTCTGTACCATTGTTCATCTGTTAACTGGATATTTAATGCATCTACTGCATTTTTTATTCGGCTAATTTTCCCGCTTCCTACAATTGGAAGTATGCCAACAGGATGTTTTAGCAGCCAGCTATAAATTATAGTGTCGATGTTTTTAATGTTTAGTTCGTTTGCAATCTCTTTTAATGTTGCATGTATTCTATCGCTTTTTTTATCTATAGGGTTCATTATTTTTCCTCCTGCGATTGGCGACCATGCCATGGGTCTGATTTGTTCCTTTAGTAAAAAATCTATGTTATGATTTTCAAAGTGCTCAAGGCAGTATGGTGATAGTTCTATTTGATTTGTAACCAACTTATGGTCAGTAGATTTCTGCAACACACTAAATTCATAAGGTGTGAAATTAGAGACTCCAAAACTTAATACTTTACCAGTATTTATTAGTTGGTTAAATGCTTTTGCTACTTCGTTAGGGTTTAATAATGGTGCCGGACGATGCAGTAAAAGTAAGTCGATATAATCTGTATTAAAATTTCTGAGTGAGTTTTCAACTGAAGAAATTATGTGATCGTAGCTATAATCGTATGTGTTAATTTTTCTATCAGGAAATTTGTGCATTGCTAATTTAACACCACATTTTGTTATAATTTGAATATTATTTCTAATATTTTTATTTGTTTTTAATGCCTCACCAAAAATATTTTCACATGTGTAATTTCCGTAAATATCAGCATGGTCAAATGTTGTAATACCAATTTCTATACACTGATTAATTAGGTTAGCTAATTGGTGTTTAGATAAATCCCATTTGTCCAATCTCCAATGCCCATGTATTATTTGTGAAATGGTAACATTGTTATTTAATTTTATTTTTTGCATCAGTATACTTTTTTGTCTTTACGTTGTTTTTAGAAGATAGCAATGATAACTAAATTACAATAATCACCATCAACCCTCGGCTCTTAAGGCATCAACAGGTTTAATACTTATAGCTCTGTTAGCTGGTATTATTCCTGCCAGGGCACCTGCAACTATCAGTATAACTAAAGCAATAATAGCTGTATTAAAGTCCACCTCAGGATTCTTAAACATTTCATTTTCTATTTGAAATTTGATTAAAGCCATATTTATGACTTCTATTATAGCTACCCCTGCAACAAGCCCAATATAACCTGACAAGGTTGTTAAAAATACTGATTCGGTTATAATTTGCAACATTATTTGTACGGGTGTTGCACCTAGAGCTCGTTTGATTCCTATTTCTCTGGTTCGTTCTTTTACAATTACCAGCATTATATTGCTAATGCCGATAACACCAGCCAGCAATGTTCCTATGCCAACAATCCATATCAAACTTTCAATACCATTAAATAACCCGTTCATTTGTTCAAATTCTTCAGACAGGTTAAAATGACCAAAAGCTTCATTATCATCAGGATGAACCCCATGACGTGATGCAAGAAATTTCATTGTTTTTTCTTCAGTAAGAACAGCCGATTCACCCTCATTTACAGTAATTGAGAACCACCCTACAATATCACCATAATTGTATGTTTTCTGAAGTGTGGATAAGGGAATATATATAGTTTGTTCTTTTTCACCGCCAAAATTTATTTGTGTATTAAGTGGTTTAAAAACACCAACAACAGTAAAGTAAACTCCCTGAATTTGAATTGATTGGCCTATTGCGTCTTCTTCTGGTTCAAATAATACTTCTTTTACTCGGGATCCAATTATTGCTATTTTTCGTTGCTCATCAAGGTCGATTTGATTTATAAATCTGCCATGGATTTCCATTGGGTCAACTTTTCCCCAAGCTGGATATTCTCCTTTAATCGAAAACGCACCTGTTTTATTTTTCCTAACGGTGTTATTAGTACCATCGCCAGATGACCATCCTGAAATTTTGGGGGCAATATATTTTATTTCAGGGATATTTGATTTTAAGGCTTCAATATCATTGTTTTTGAAATTGAAAAATCGTCCACGCGGAAATCCCTTGTATGGAATTGTGGTACGTTGTGCCCAAATAAAAAAACTATTAGTAGCAAAATTGCCCATTCCTGAAGACACACCATTTTCAAGACCTGCTCCGGAACCCAGCATGATAATTAGCATAAAAATTCCCCAAAATACTCCAAATGCTGTTAGCAAAGTTCTGATTTTGTTTTTTTTCAATGTTTGAAAAATTTCCTGCCAGTTATCGCGATTAAACATGTTTATATTTCGTTAAATAGTTTATTCCTCTTTTAATGCTTCAACAGGTTTGATAGCTGAAGCTTTTCTGGCAGGAACATATCCTGCTAAAGTACCGGCTATAATCAAAACAATCACAGCGCTTATAGCTACACCCAAATTTGCTTCAGGATTGCGAAAAAATTCTGATTGTATATAGGGACTAACCAATTCGAGAAGCCCAATACCAAGTATAAGTCCGATGTAACCTGAAACACCTGTAATTAATATTGCTTCCTGCATAACCATATTAATAATTGACCATGGTGTTGCACCCAGTGATTTTCTTATTCCTATTTCGCGAGTCCGTTCCTTAACCGATATCATCATTATATTGCTAACACCTACTATACCGGCAACAATTGTTCCTATTCCAATTACCCAAATAAACATTCTTATTGCTGCAAACAGATCCTGAAACTGCTTAAACTCTTCAACACCATTCCATATAAACAATGCATTTTTGTCCTCAATATCAAAAACATGACGTTCTGAAAAATTGCTTCGAATTTCTTCTTCCATTCGTTTACTGTCATCAAGCTCTTTACTGTCAACAGTTACTGCAAGAGTATGAATTCTATCCTGCCCAATTAAAGCTTTTTGTGCAGTGGTAACAGGTAAATATACAGCTCTTTGATTATCTTGTCTGCCGTCATCATCAACATATACTCCAACCACTTTAAAAGGAATACCCTTAATGTTAATATATTTACCTACAGCTTCTTCCTGTTTGAAAAGAGCTTCTTTTACAGCTACACCAATTGTTGCTACTTTTCTGTTTTTTTGTATATCAATATTATTTATAAATCGGCCTTGAACCAGTTTTACTCTTTCAATAATTCCATAATCTGGGTGCACACTTCGCAAATCAAAATCACCATATTCTCCTTTATACGATATTGTATTGTTTCCCCAAACATGAAGTCTACCCGATAGATACTCTATACCATCAATATGATTTGCTATGTCATCATAATCTTCATTTTTAAAGCTAATTTCTCTACCTGGTTTATAACCTTTATATGCTTTGCTGGTTTCTCCGCCCCATACCCATAGGGTGTTAACGGCTGAACTTTTAAATTGATCATGCACACCATTTTCCAGCCCGTGGCCTGAGCCAAGGAGAATTATAAGCATAAAAATACCCCAAGTAACACTAAAACCAGTAAGAAAGGTACGCAGTTTATTTCTACGGATAACACTTATTATTTCAATCCATCTGTCGAGCAGGAACATTAGGCTTATTCTAATTTATGTCAAAGTTATAAGAATATTATTTTGAATAGTTGATAAAATTATTAAATATTCTTAATAATGGAACTTCTATTAACTGTTACAAATTGTTTGAAAGGTTGATTCAAACTATTTTTACGCGTTGAAATTGTAATGAAACAACTTCAAAAGGAAATTAATGAAGCTCAGAAACAAATCAATGATTTTTATAGAAATCTCTGTTTACATCTTCAAAGTAAAGTTTAAAAACATCTCAGTCCTTTTGCGACCTGAGGCGTTGATTTATTGGTCTCAAGTTTAGCATAACTTACCCATCAGAAATTTTATTCTCAATTAATGTTACTATCTTCATCGTAATATTTTTTGGATGAGAAGGATACTAAAATAAAATCAATTACCAAGAATTATAATAGCAATTCAGTTTGCTAATTAACTTTTAACCATTTTTGCAAAAACATTTTGTTATGTCATTATTAAAATTGATAGAAAACGATCCTTGGCTTGAGCCTTATAAATCCACAATTATAAATCGCTTTGAGAAAACAAAATTAAAGCTTGATGACATAAGAAAAAACAAGTCAACCCTTACAAAGTCAGTCAATGCTCATCTTTACTATGGACTGCATCGTCAAGAAAAATCATGGATAATACGTGAATGGGCTCCCAATGCTACTTCAATTTATTTAATTGGCGAATTTTCTGACTGGAAACCGCTGGAAAAGTATAAATTCAATAAAGGTGAACATGGTAATTGGGAATGTACTATCGACTTAAATGATCTTAAACACGGCATGCTCTACAAATTGCTTATTAACTGGGGAACAGGAAGTCATGAACGTATTCCGGCTTATTGCCGTCGAGTTGTACAAGATGAAAAAACAAAAATTTTCTCAGCTCAGGTGTGGAATCCATCATCAGCCTATAAATGGAAAAACCCATCGCCATCAAAAGTCAATAACCCTTTAATTTATGAGGCACATATTGGTATGGCAACCAATGAGTATAAGGTGGGGTCGTATTCTGAATTCCGAAGAAATGTGTTACCACGAATTGCATCGTTAGGATATAATACTATTCAGCTAATGGCAATTCAGGAGCACCCGTACTATGGGTCGTTTGGATATCAGGTATCCAACTTTTTTGCACCATCATCGCGTTTTGGAACCCCCGAAGAACTAAAACAACTTATTGATGAAGCCCACAAACTTGGGTTATCAGTAATATTGGATATAGTACATTCACATGCTGTGAAAAATGAACTTGAAGGGTTGTCCAAGTTTGATGGTACCGACTATCAGTATTTTCATGAAGGCACAATAGGTGATCATCCAGTATGGGATTCTCGTTGCTTTAATTATGGTAAAGATGAAGTAATTAATTTTCTGTTATCAAATTTAAAATACTGGTTAGAAGAGTTTCATTTTGACGGATTTAGGTTCGATGGCGTTACAAGTATGATATACTGGCATCACGGACTCGGTATTGACTTTGTAAGTTATAATATGTATTTCAATGCGGATCAGGATGAAGATGCTTTGACATACCTTACTCTGGCAAATATATTAACACATGAAGTTAACCCAAATGCCATAACAATTGCCGAAGATGTAAGCGGTTTACCCGGAATTGCTTCTCCGGTTGAAGATGGTGGTGTTGGTTTTGATTTTCGTATGTCGATGGGTGTGGCCGACTACTGGATTAAGACCATCAAAGAAAAGAAGGATGAAGATTGGGATATGGGTGATCTGTATCACCAGCTTACTAACAAACGTGATGATGAGCATACTATCAGTTATGCCGAAAGCCATGATCAGGCAATGGTTGGTGATAAAACAATAATTTTCCGGTTAATCGACAGCCATATGTATACATCAATGCAAATTACTGATAATAATATTGTTGTAGAAAGAGGCATCGCTTTACATAAAATGATACGCCTTGTTTCAATTGCCACTGCTGGTGATGGATACTTAAATTTCATGGGTAACGAATTTGGCCATCCTGAATGGATTGATTTCCCGCGTGAAGGAAATAATTGGAGTTTTAAGTATGCTCGCAGGCAATGGGAATTATCTGATAATAAGAAGTTAAAGTATTACTATTTGGTTGAGTTCGACAAAGCAATGGTTAATTTAATTAAGAGTGAAAATACGTTGGCATATAAACCTTATGGTATCAGGCAGAACACTTCGGATGGTGTGTTAATTTTTAAGCGTGGCACATTAGTATTTGTCTTTAACTTTAGTCCTGCAACGTCATTTACTGATTATGGTTTTGAGATTGATCTGGGTAAGTATAAAGTTGTGTTAAATTCTGACAATAGCCTATTTGGCGGCACCAACCGAAATGATGACAGAATAATGCATTATACCCAATTTGAAAATGATGTTGACAGGCTAAAACTATATCTACCTAGCAGATCAGCAATGGTTCTTAGAATGGCTGATTGATAAAGAGTTGTGTTTTTTATTTATTTCACCTTCTTCGGCCAGGCTCCAAAAATAAAACCATTAATTGTGAATCCAACCATGCTAAATCCACCAGTTATCCACGATAAACCATAAGGTGCGTGAGCAAACATGTTATTAATCATAATAGTAAGAAAGATAAAAACAAATGCTATTTTCAGTCCCATAAATGCACCTTTAATACCGGTATTAACTCTAAGCTTAGCAATCAGCCATGCCAGCAAATACATTGAAAGGACACTTGATACCACGTTGCTGATCCAAACTCCTGTCATTACCTCAGTGCTGGAGGCATCCTCTAGTGTAAAACCAATATAATTCATCCATTGTTCTCCAAACAACGGTCCATACCAAACAAATCCCAATGCGAACATTACAACTACACCTACCCATACAGCAGCGTGATTAATCTTTAAATTTTCCATTTCCTGATTATTTTAATTGTTAATGTGTTTAAAAATAACTGAAATGGATCTAATGACCAAATTATTTAGAAAGTTTCTAAATAAAACAAGATAACAACCAAGCTTACAAAAGCGGATATTTAAGCTAATTAGTTATTCTAAATTATATTCAATTATTTATCTAATTTTGTTTATTAATGGCAAAAGCAAAAACAATATACTTCTGCAATAATTGCGGTCACCAATCGGGTAGTTGGATTGGAAAATGTCCTTCGTGCGGCGAATGGAACTCTTTTGAAGAGGAGGTGATATCTAAACCATCAGCTAAGGATGCCGGGAATATTAATAAAATTAAATCGATTCCCACAGCTGTTCAAGATATTGCTTCGGGTACAGAAAAGAGAATTGACACAAAAAGTGTTGAGTTAAACAGAGTACTTGGTGGAGGACTTGTTGCTGGTTCAATTGTACTGTTTGGAGGTGAGCCGGGCATTGGTAAATCTACACTGTTGTTACAAGTAGCACTTAATATGGAGGGCAAAAAAATTCTGTATATCTCAGGTGAAGAAAGTCAGCAACAAATAAAAATGCGTGCTGATAGGATTGGTATTAACAACCCCCATTGCTATTTGTTAAACGAAACTTTTACCGATAATATCTTTATTAATTGTAAAGAGGTAAAGCCCGATCTTATTGTTATCGATTCAATTCAAACACTTTATAGTGATGTGATAGATTCATCACCGGGCAGTATTTCGCAAATACGTGAGACAGCAGCACAATTACAACGATACGCCAAATCAACAAATATTCCTGTATTGCTAATAGGTCATATTACTAAAGATGGTCAGCTGGCCGGCCCAAAAGTACTTGAGCATATGGTTGATACCGTACTTCAATTTGAAGGCGACAGACACTATGGTTTTCGGATATTGAGATCAATAAAAAACAGATTTGGCTCTACTTCAGAATTAGGCATTTATGAAATGCAATCAAGTGGGTTACGAGAAGTAACTAACCCCAGCGAAATACTTCTTTCGCAACGTGACGAAATTACAAGCGGTGTTGCTATTGCAGCTATGGTCGAAGGGCAGCGTCCATTGCTCATCGAAACACAGGCATTAATAGGAACTGCAGCCTATGGCACACCCCAGCGATCTTCAACAGGGTTCGACCTGCGAAGATTAAACATGTTGCTTGCAGTACTTGAAAAACGAAGTGGCTTTAAACTAAGTACAAAGGATGTCTTCTTAAATATCGCAGGCGGACTTAAAGTTGACGATCCTGCCATTGATATTGCCGTTGTGGCAGCCATTATTTCTTCTTTGGAAGATGTATCGATTCCACCGAATATTTGTTTTGCAGGAGAGATTGGCCTTTCGGGAGAAATTCGTGCTGTATCACATGTAGAAAACAGGATTAGCGAGGCTGCAAAACTTGGTTTTGAAAAAATTGTTCTTTCAAAATACAGCTTGAAAAATATAGATTTTAAGCGCTATAAAATTGAAGTTATTCCGGTTAGTAAGATTATGGATATTGTGGAGATATTGATGTGAAATTATTACAATATATATCAATAATATTACATTTGCTATATAAATTCACTAAGCTTTATGAATAAGTCGGAAGTAAAGGAAAAAGTATCTCTCATTATTAACGATCTGATTTCAATCAGAAGGCATCTACATTCAACTCCTGAATTAAGCTTTTTAGAAGAAAAGACTTCCAAATATATTTCCAGGTTGTTGACCGAATGGAAAATTCCACATGATATTAACGTTGGAGGTTATGGGATTGTTGGTTTGATTAAGGGAAAGAACCCTGACTCAGAAGTAATTGCATTACGAGCTGACATGGATGCACTTGCAATAACTGAGCAAAACAAAATTGACTATAAATCGTTGAATAGTGGTGTTATGCATGCTTGTGGTCATGATGTTCACATGACTTGTTTATTAGGTGCTGTAAAAATATTGAATGAAAACAGGAATTCTTTTAACGGCACTGTTAAATTCATTTTTCAACCGGCAGAAGAAAACTTACCGGGTGGTGCCATTAAAATGATCGAAGAAGGGGTATTGGAAAATCCTAAACCTGAAATGATATTTGCACAACATGTTTTTCCGGATCTGGAAGTTGGCAAGGTTGGCGTAAAAGCCGGAGTTTACATGGCTTCTTCAGATGAAATAAATCTTTACATAAGTGGAAAAGGCGGACATGCAGCCATGCCCGATAGTTTTGATAATACAGTTTTAGCTGCTGCTAAAATTATTGTCGACTTACAACCAATTAACTCAAATTTAGCGCCTGCTGGTGTTCCCAGTGTATTATCTTTTGGGAAAATTGTAGCGGATGGAGCTCATAATGTAATTCCCTCAGAAGTAATAATACGGGGAACTTTTAGAACCTTTGATGAAAAATGGAGGAACAATGCTCATGAGCTAATCAGAAAAATAGCAACCCAAAACGCATCACAGTATAACACTCATTGCGAAGTGGTTATTGACAAAGGTTATCCCGTTCTTAAGAATGATGATAAGGCAACAAAGTTATTCAGGGAGTCGGCAATTGATTATGTAGGAAAAGAAAATTTAGAAGAGCTTAAAATAAGAACTACAGTTGAAGATTTTGCTCGTTATACTCAACTCATACCCGGATGTTTTTACAGGCTTGGTATTGCAAATAAAGAAGAAGGAATTACGTCAAATTTACACACACCTAATTTCAATGTTGATGAAAGAAGCATTGAAATAGGAACAGGATTAATGATCTGGAATACTATAAAAGTTCTGAATACAAATACTGAATAATTACAAACTATCCAATAACTACAACTGAAGACTATTGACTATAAATGACAACCTAATGACTTATATCAAATTACTTCTAGATCATGATAGTAAATAACAAACTATATCAAACAGTATGGATTGAAGGCGTTTCCGTTTTCATGATACAACAAAATCTACTGCCTTTTAAGTTTGAAATTCATGAGTGCAAAACCTACTGGGATACTTGCATGGCAATAACTAATATGACTATCAGAGGGGCAGGGGCAATTGGTGCAGCAGCAGGCTATGCAATGGCGCAGGCATTTTTGCAGTTTCGTGATGATAATGATAAAGCAATCAGCATAAGAGAAGCCCGACAGGACATTGAAAATACACGTCCAACTGCAAGAAATCTTTTTTATGCCGTAGAAAGGGTATATCATGCCGGGTTGATTTCAGCCGAAAACGCCATGGTTGAAGCTCAAAAAGTTGCCCAACAGGATGCTGCTGATTCAAAAAAAATAGGTGAATATGGTAGTGAGCTTATCAAGAAAAAGGCCAATATATTAACTCATTGCAATGCAGGATGGCTTGCATTTGTAGATTATGGAACAGCTTTAGCACCAATTTATCTTGCAAAAAAAGAAGGAAAAGAAGTGTTTGTTTATGTTGATGAAACCAGGCCACGAAATCAAGGAGCAAAGCTAACTGCATGGGAATTATTCAATAATGGAATCCCTCATGTTATTATTCCTGATAATGCTGCTGCTTCACTGATGGCTCAAGGCAAAATAGACATGGTTATTGTAGGTGCCGACAGGATTGCAGCCAATGGTGATGTTGCCAATAAAATTGGTACTTTAGACAGGGCAATTATTGCCAAAGAATATAATATCCCTTTTTATGTTGCAGCTCCAACATCTACAATTGATATTGTTTGTACTACCGGAAAAGAAATTCCAATTGAAGAACGAAAACCGGAAGAAGTACTATTTCAAACAGGTATAGACTCAAATAATAATTACGTTCAGATTAGGGTTAGTTCGCCTGGTTCGCAGGCATTAAACCTTGCTTTTGATATTACACCTTCAAAATACATTACCGGTATTATTACCGAAAAAGGAATTATAAAAGCACACCACCAGTCCATTAAAAAACTAATGGAAGAATTATCAAATTTATAACAATGTATTCTTATAAATATCCAAGACCAGCATTAACTGTTGATATTCTAATTACCAGAAAGACAAACACCGGATTGAAAATATTATTAATCCAAAGGCTCAATGCTCCATTTAAAGATAATTGGGCATTACCCGGAGGTTTTGTTGATATGGGAGAGTCTTTGGAACAGGCAGCAGGTCGTGAATTAGCTGAGGAAACAGGTCTTACGAATATAAAACTGGAACAATTCAAAGCATTTAGCACACCAGATCGTGATCCCAGAGGACATACTATTTCGGTAGTTTTTACAGGCTTACTTACTAGTGATTTAAAGGTTACAGCCGGTGATGATGCTAAAAATGTCAACTGGTTTAATGTTAATAACCTTCCTGTTCTTGCATTTGATCATAAAGAGATAATTAGTGAGGCATTGAAAAATCATTTGGGGTAAAATTATGATTTGTAATATTGACTTTTACAGGTATACCAGACTCTGGAAGGTCAATAATAATTTTGTATTTTTATTGTCTAATTACAATAGTAATGGATTATAAAGATTATTATAATATTTTGGGAGTTACTAAGTCAGCAACAAAAGCTGAAATAAAAAAGGCTTATCGTAATCTTGCTAAAAAATACCACCCCGATAAAACAAATGGCAACAGTGAGTTAGAAGAAAAATTTAAAGAAGTTTCTGAAGCTTATGAGGTGTTGAGTAATGATGAAAACCGTAAGAAATATGATGAGCTAGGGGCAAACTGGAAAAACCAACAACAAGGTGGCACGGGAGGCTTTGATTACTCGCAATATTATACAAACACAGGCGGGCAAGGAGGCCATCAATCTTTTGAGGGTGATCCTGAAATGTTTTCTGAATTTTTTAATAATATTTTTGGTGGTGGTTACTCTAGTTCAGGAGAAAGAAGGCAAACCGCCAGAAAAGGTCAAAATTATATGGCTGAAATGGATATGACTCTAACGGAAGCATATCATGGAGGAACGCGAATAATTAATGTAAATGGCAAAAAACTCCGGATTAAAACAAAACCTGGTACCCGGGATAAACAAAAAATTAAGCTTACGGGTAAAGGCAGCCCCGGAATCAACGGTGGTCTATCAGGTGATCTGTTTATTACCATAAATATTCCGCCAGACTCTAAATTTAAACGAAAAGGTAACAACCTCTATATTAATCTTCCCCTTGATATTTACACAGCTATATTAGGTGGCAAAGTAGAAATACCTACTCTTAACGGAAATGTTCATATGACAATACCAAAAGGTACACAAGGAGGGAAAACGCTAAGGTTAAAGAATAAGGGGATGCCAATTTATGGTAGTTCTACACAAAACGGCGATTTATATGTAAAAACTAACATTATAATTCCAATAAATTTATCTAGCGAAGAGAAACAACTATTTGCCAAACTTAAAGACTTAAACAATGAGCACGCTAATTAAATCAGACTATACGTATTATGATCAATCTTTTGCTGAATTTGTAAAAGCATTGATCAACACTCAGTTAAAACATTATGCTTCCGACTTATTTCCCGAACTGGAAACAGTAGACGAAATTACTTTTAATAGAGGACTCATTAGAGCACAAAAAGTATGTACAACTTTAAATTTGCCAATACACGAACATTTTAAAAAAGTATATCGTACTTCCGGCAATAATATTTATTGCGATTACCGACTTTCGCATACAGCCTATTTACTTGTAGGATTAAATGGTGATGTTGAAAGTAAAAAGGTTGCTCAAATTCAAATAGAACTGGTTAAAAATCTGCTGGAGGATGCTTGATACTAACTTGAAGAATTACTTTTATAAAAATAAGCACAAACAAAACTTTACTTTTTATCGATATTTATAACCTAAAGCTATTTTATTATGATAAAAAAAATTATACTATTATCGTTTTTAATATTATTAACAGGAATACAGTTCCTTAGCGCACAAGCTTATACAGCAAATGTAGATTTTGGACAAGAGAAACTAGCAATCAGAGAAGTCCGCAGAAATGCTATAACTGCTAATATAGGTTGGAATGGTCTTACCGGCATTGGGGTTACTTACCATAACTATGTAGCTAAACAAATGAGTGCTGAATTTGGAGTTGGTCTTTCAACAACCGGGATTAAGTTTGGAGGCAGGTTTAGTTATCTTTTTTCTGATAAAAATTTTTCTCCATTTATATCAGGTGGATTTATGTATGGTATGGGTTCTGGCGATTATGAATATGATTACGAATATGATGGATCATATAAATTTTCGTATTCAATTGGTGCATCACCATTTGCTCAAATTGCAGGAGGAATTGAATATATGAAAAACAATGGCTTTATGTTTAGTGCCAATTTAGGTTGGGCAATACTATTAACCGATAGCAATTACGAAATAACCAAGGGAAACCCAACTAGTGATGAGCTCAGAGCAATGGATATTGCAATTAGTAGTGGTTTTGTTCTTGAGTTTTCTATTGGATATGCAATTGGCAACAAAAAATAAACCAGAGGAATGTGTTGCCAGATTGTTAACCTTAAAACTACTAGCAAACTAACTATCCCTTTATTCGTTGTTCAATTGAAGTAGTTGAATAACCTGGCAAAAATTCAATAGTTTTTATCACACCCCCTTTAGCCATAACAACATCATATCCAACAATATCTTCAGCTTTATAGTCAGCCCCTTTTACAAGAACATCGGGTTGAATAATTCTAATAAGTTCCAAGGGAGTATCCTCATCAAATAATACCACTGCATCAACAAATCCCAATGCAGCAATAATCATTGATCGTGATTTTTCATCAGTAATTGGCCTGTTTGTCCCTTTCCCTAGTCGTTTTGCAGATTTGTCAGAGTTAACGCCAATTATAATAATATCACCATTATCTTTAGCCTTACACAGGTAATCAATGTGCCCCAGGTGAAGCAAATCAAAAACCCCATTAGTAAACACAATCTTATTGTTAGCAGATTTCCACTCGTTAAGTTTTAAGTTTAACATCTGTTTGTCAAGTACCTTTTTAGATATGGCTGTTAAATTATTCATTTAATGGTTTTTCGTTTTTTGCTAATATTACTATGTAAAAATACGATAAACTTCCTATAACAACATTTAGTATGGTTTGTCCGGCATGTGTGATGGCTGCAAAAGATCCGGCAGTATTTCCACCAATATTATATATTTCCACTAAAATAGCTTTTATGATGAAGTGGTACGCACCAATTCCACCAGGTACCGGTGCAACAATACCAAGGCTGCCAATTGCAAGCACAGTTAAGGCATTTACAAAAGTTAGATCGCTGGTTTCCTTGAGCATGAAAAAGGGTAAATAAACCATTATTGCATAAAAAAACCATATTAAAAAAGTGTACAACAAAAACAGCCATTTTTGTCGCAACTTCATTATTGTTTTAATGCCATCAAGAAAACCATCTAAAAACTCATGTAATTTCTTAAAAAAAGGTTGCTTCTTAATTTTTTCTTTAAATATCTTAACAATAAAAACTACTAAAACAATTGTCAATAATGTTAGTCCAACAAAAAATAATAAACTAGTTAAATTTGAAGATAAATTATTAATTGTGGGTCCAAATACTTCATTCATAAAATCACTTAGCGAGTTTATTTGAAATATTATAACCAAAAATATTATAAAAAAAAGTACTATTAGATCGAAAATTCTTTCTGAAATAACGGTACCAAACAAAGCGTTAAAAGGTATTTTCTCTTTTTTCGATAATACTCCGCATCGCATAAATTCTCCCATTCTTGGAACTGCAGTATTTGCCATATACCCGATCATGACAGCAAAAAAGGTAGTAGATAGCTTAGTTTTATAATTTAATGAATTAATAAGAAGGTTCCATCTTAAAGCTCTAAAGATATGAGATACAATTGCAAATACAAGGGAAATTAAAAGCCATGAATAATTTGCTTCCCTAATATCTGACCATACCTCATCCATGTCGAGTTTTCTAAAACTCAACCAAAGCAGCAAAATACCTATACCCAGAAAAAACAGGTATTGGATTATAGTAATAATTCTCCGTTTTTGAGTTGGTGCCAAATTATTATTTTATCCGGTTATTTTCGTCGGGAAATACAATGGAAGGTTTAAATGTTTTAGCCGTTTCAAAGTCCATGCTGGCATATGAAACAATAATAACAAGGTCGTTAATTTCAACTTTTCGGGCAGCCGCACCATTTAATGAAATAATGCCTGATCCACGCTCTCCTTTAATCACATAAGTTGCAAACCTTTCTCCATTTGTTATATTATAAATGCTGACCTTTTCGTTTTCAATTAAATTAGCAGCATCCATTACATCCTCATCTATAGCAATGCTTCCAATGTAGTTTAAGTCGGCCATAGTAACTGTGGCTCTGTGAATTTTAGATTTTAGTACCTCTATATTCATTATTTTAGTAGTAGAGTTGGTAAATGAATCGGTAAAATTATTAAATAATTCTGATATTATCTATTAATCTTACGTTTCCAAGCTTAACAACAACAAATGCAATAATTCCTGTTGCTGCTCCCCATGCATTAATTGACTGAAGTGTTTTGTCATCTGCAAGCTCAAAGTATTCTAACTCAAATTCTTCTCGCGAATTAAACATATTAACAACCAACTGTCTTAGAGGCCCGGGACATATAGTTTCACTGCTTTTTTTAACAAATTTTAATGTTTGATAAATAAAAGATGCTGCATTCCTTTCTTCTTTTGTAAGAAGTTTATTTCTGGAGCTCATAGCAAGTCCGTCTTTTTCTCTTACTGTTGAGCATGGGATAATTTGAACAGGTATTTTTTCAATATCAATAAGATTTTTAATAATTGCAAGTTGCTGATAATCTTTCTCTCCAAAATATGCTTTATGAGGGATTGTAATATTAAATAAACTGCTAACAACAACTGCTACACCATTAAAGTGTCCCGGTCGAGAAGCCCCTTCCATAACAGTTTCAAGCAACCCAAAATCATATTTTTTTGTTACTTTTTCAGGATACATTTCTTTGGCAGAAGGTGCAAATAATACATCACAACCAATATCTTCCAGTAATTTTGCATCAGCATCTATATCTCTTGGATACTTTTTAAGATCCTCCGGGTTATTAAACTGAATTGGATTTACGAAAACACTAACAAGCAATAAGTCATTTTCCTGTTTAGCCCGTTTCATTAACTCCAGGTGACCCTTGTGTAAAGTACCCATAGTTGGAACAAAACCGATTATCTTTCCATTTTTCCTTTGTTCCTTAACAAAGTTATGGGTATCTGAAATTTTTGAAAATGTAATCATCTTGTCTATTTTACTATTTTCTCTAGGTCTTTTTCAAGTGATTTTTTTGGTGTTTCAATGATACGACCAATTTCTTCACCATTCTCATAAATAATAAATGTTGGAACCCGTTTAATATCCAGGTTATCTATATCAAAAAAAACAGCTTTTTTGTCTCTAGTAACTGCAATTACTTTAACCAGGCTGTCATTATATCCCGCATCATCCAACACTTTATAAAAACGAGGAACTTCTCTTTTACTATCCGAACACCATGTTCCAAGCACAATTGTAATTTCCACATTATCAAGTTTTCTTTCAAGTTTTTTTATAGATGCTTTTGAAGGTTCGTATACATTATAATGGTTATTAAAGTGAGTGCCGTAGTCACCTTTTTGGAGGCCTTCTATATTACAATATCCTATAAGGATTTCGTTTTTTGATTTTGGATCATCTACTGTGCTGTTAATTTGTGCAATACCATGTAGGCTAACAATAACAATTAATGAAATTAAGAATATTCTAATCTTCATCAGTTTAATTTTTTGACAAAATTAGGTCAAATCTTAATATAAAGTTCAATTGGTTATAACAAAGAAAACTTAATGGGAAGAGTTAATTTTACTCTTACAGGAAACCCATTTTGCTTTCCAGGGTTCCACTTGGGCATCATACGCACAACCCTAACAGCTTCTTCATCACATCCTCCACCAATTTCCTTTATAACCTGAATATTTGAAATGGATCCATCTTTTTCAGTAATAAATGTAACATAAACAATACCTGTAATACCTACTTCTATTGCTAATTTGGGATATTTAATATTATTTGCCAGGAAATTCATCATAGCAACAATACCCCCCGGAAAAGAGGGCTGTTCTTCTGCTATATATACAAATTCAGGCTCAATTATTGTCGGTTCAGGTTCGATGGCAGGCTCCCAGTCAACAGGTGTATCTTCATCTGCGCCGGCATCAACAAAAAAATCATTATCAATTGGTTCATTAGTTAAATCTGGCTTAAATACAATGTTTACTTTTGGGGGAGGTGGTAATGGCTTTTTATGTATGGTTGGTGGAATAAGATCCGTTGGAATTTCAACACCTCCAATATTAAGCTCGGGTAATTCATATGCTTCATATGATTTGTATTCAAATGCATAGAGCACAGAAAGTAATGCAACTATTAACCCCAGCTGAAAGAATATCAGTTTGTTACTTTCCAGTTTCGATTTTTTGGTTTCTATTTTTCTCATGTTAATATGTGTTGGTTTATCCATAAAAAACCAACAACTATGCCACGAATATTATACACATGCATTAATTTCTGTATTTTTGAATTATAAAAAAAACAACTTGAACGAAGAAATTTATAGATATAACGAGCCTTTAAAAAGTGATTACGAATCGTTAAGCAGAAATGAATTGGAAATTAGAATGCATGTTTTCATTTCAAATTTGCTTGAAAATGATTTTGAAAAGCTCTGCAACCTAATTTATCGGCATGATGTAGAAGAAACGAAATTCAACACTGCTTTGCGGTTACCCAATATTGATGATCAGGCATGGAAGATTACTCATTTGGTAATCGAGAGGGAGATGGAAAAAGTAAAAATGCGAAAAGCCTACAAAGAGTTTAAAGATGAACAAAATCGTAATTCGATTGAATAGTTAGACCATATAGGGTTGAATCAAACAATAGAACAGTAGAACAATGGATTGGAATACAATAGCTTTTGCCTTTGGGTTAACACTTTTTGCGGGTCTATCAACCGGAGTTGGAAGTGCCATTGCGTTTTTTGCAAAGAAAACTAACACAGGTTTTCTATCACTGGCATTAGGGTTTTCGGCCGGGGTAATGATATATGTGTCTTTTGTTGAGATATTTGTAAAAGCCCGAGCAGAACTTACTTCAGAATTAGGTAGTACACAAGGATACTGGGTAACAACTGCTGCATTTTTTGGAGGTATATTATTTATTGCAATAATCGATAAGCTGATTCCTTCTGTTGAAAACCCTCATGAAATGCATAAAGTTGAGGAAATGTCAGGCGAAAAACCAGAAAACTCTGATAAGCTTATGCGAATGGGGCTTTTTACAGCTTTAGCAATTGCAATTCATAATTTTCCTGAAGGGCTGGCAACATTTACTGCTGCATTAACCGATCCTCATCTCGGTATTGCCATTGCCGTTGCAATTGCAATTCATAATATACCTGAGGGTATTGCTGTTTCAATCCCTATTTTTTATGCTACAGGTAGTCGTAAAAAAGCATTTTGGCTTTCGTTAAGCTCCGGGCTGGCTGAACCCGTTGGTGCCGCAATAGGTTTTTTGGTGCTTATGCCATTTCTATCACCAGTTATTTTTGGAGTGTTATTTGCCGGTGTTGCAGGAATAATGGTGTTTATTTCGTTGGATGAATTATTACCTGCAGCAGAAGAATATGGCGAACATCACCTTTCAATTTATGGGTTAATTGCAGGGATGGGAGTTATGGCTATTAGTTTGCTAATGTTTGCTTAGACCCAAAAAGGAAAATATTATAACGTCTAAAAGGAGAAATCCTCAAAACAAAATTCTATTACCTACGAATAACTTAAATCCGCTGAAAGATTTTATCTCATTGTAATAGATAAAATTCCATTCAGCGGATTTCAAATATTTGGGACAAATTATTTATCCATAGGCAACATTACAACCTCAATATTCTTGCTACTCTTAAATATCTTCTTACAAAATTTTTGAATTTTTGCAGATGTCATTCCCTTAACAATCTTCTCGTAGTTAGCCGATGAAATTGTATTCAATCCATTTTTATCAATGGAAACCAATGAGCTTAACCAAAAGCTATTTTCCTTTAGTTTTTCTTCGCGAGTTTTTAAGAAATACTCGATGGTTTTATGAACATCAACTTCTGAAGGTCCTGTTTTCTGAAGTTTTTCCACCTCTTGATAAACAATTGACATCAAGTATTCTGCCCTTTCCGGATCACAATCAAACTTCATATTTAGCTTAAAGCCTTCATAAGGAAATTTACTTGCTGATGTCCAAACACCAACACCATAAGATCCTCCTTCTTCTTCTCTAATTGTTTCGGTATATCTTAAGCTTAATATGTATTTTATTGCTTGTAGATAAACCAAATTATCGGCAGTATAATCAAAGTTATCATTGTAGTTAACAAATACCGTAGCTTTTGGTATTTCCATGGAAACCTTAAATTCATTTTCAGCATTTGCTGCAGGTGGACGTACATTATTATCCTTCCACATTTCATTTTTTGAGCTAGTAGTAAGTCCTCCAATGTAGGTCTCTACCAGTGGCTTTAATTTAGCCTCATCAATATTACCAACAAAATAGAATCTAAAATCTGCCCCATCGCTAAACCTATCATTATATATTTCAACAATCTTCTCAAAATCAACCTTGTTCAATTTATCAACGTTCATTGGAGTTCGCCTAGGATTTCTATCAGCCATTAAAAACTGTATTGAATCGTTTGCTATCGTTTGCGGATCGCTACTTGTATTTTGTAACCAGGCAATAATACGGCTCATATAAGCCCCACCAGCTTCTTTATCAAAACGTGGTTGCTCAATATACAAATACAATAACTGCATAAATGTCTCCAAATCTTGAGGCGAGGTTGAGCCACGAAGACCTTGTGTAGTATTATTGATATACGGGCTTAGTCTCAACATCTTACCTGCCATCATTTTTTGCAATGTAATATTATCAAACTCAGCAATTCCTCCTTGTGAAACAATTGTTGTCGTCATATCTGCCGAAGGAAGACTTTCCAAATCTACCAATGAGCTACCACCAAAACCAAAGGCTTCGAATAATATTTCATCTTCTTTAAAATCTGTTTTCTTTAAAACTACTTTGGCACCATTTGACAAAGTCCAAACTACTATACCAAGATCGCTATCAGTTTCTGTACTAACAATTTTTGACCCTGTTGGTACTTTTGCCACAAGTGGTTCATCTGTTACAGCATCTACATATGCTTCTAGTTCAATATTTTTTGTGTCACTAATTATGGAAAGAATTTCTTCTTCTGTAGGTAGAGATACTCCCTCTTTTTCAACACCACTTATCGAAACAACAATGTTCTCAACAGTAATCCATTTTGCAGGTAGGCTATTTATCTCAACCAACGAAATTTGTGGTAGAGTTGCTTTTGCAAAATCATACTCAAACTCAATACCCGGACTAGGTTCGTTTGTTAAGAAATTAGAAAAATACTCCCAAACATATTTATTATTCTTTTGTTTGTCTTTTTCTTTATAAGCTTTTTCATATCCACGAAGTAACTCTTTTTTTGTTCTTTCAAATTCGCTTTGTGTAAATCCATGCTGACGAACCCTCTCGTTTTCACGAAGAACATTTGTTAGAGCCAATGCAATTTCATTATCCTTTGCCAAAGCAATTAGCATAAAAGCATCTTTCGAACGTTCCATACCACCATACATAGAATATCCCATTATAAATGGAGGGTTCTCCTTTTGCACCAATTCGTTAATTCGATTATTAATCATGGTGCCATATAAATCTCTTACAAGGAGTTTGCGCATATAATCAACATTTTTATCAGTAGGTTCTGTAATATCGTGTTTGTAATAAACTCTTATCATATTACGCTGAGCTTCGGGGTCGGTAACAATACCAATCAATGGCTCTTTATTATTTGGAATTTCAAAAACTGGTCTTTCAGCCGGATTCACCGCTTTTGGTACTGATGAAAACATAGCAATAACTTTTTCTTCCATCATCTTGGCATCAAAATCTCCAACAATAATTAGTGCTTCTAACTCCGGACGATACCACTCTTTATAAAATGAACGCAAAGTTTCGTAATCGCAATTATCAATTACATCTAAGCTACCTATAACATCACGTTCAGCATATTTTGAGCCTTTGTAAATAATTGGCATCAGAGCCTTCCTCATCCTAAAATCAGCACTACGACGTGTGCGCCATTCCTCATGAACCACCTTACGCTCGGCATCAATTTCTTCGGCTTCAAAAGCCACATAATTCGACCAATCATGTAAAATTAATAATGCGGTATCAATTACCGTAGGGTCGTCCAATGGAACATCATTTAGATTATAGGCAGTAACATCGGTACCGGTAAAAGCATTTACATTATGCCCAAACGCAACTCCGTTACGCTCAAGAAAATCGAGTACTCCCTTTTTCGGGAAATTCTCAGTTCCGTTAAATGCCATGTGCTCCGTTAGGTGAGCAAGCCCATCCTGATTGTCATTTTCAAGTATTGCACCAACATTAAACACAATGTAAAAATCAGCACGCTCTTTAGGCAAAGTATTTGCCCTAATATAATAGGTCATACCATTATCCAGATGACCATAAATAACTTTCGAGTCCAAGGCCACATTATCAGATGTTTGCGCCCACAAAGCAATACTACTCAGCACTAAAATTGTACTAAGAGCGAGTATAAATTTTTTCATAATAATTAGGTTAAGTTTAAATTAATCAGTCTTCAAATGTACTTTAAAAAATCAACGCCTATATCAAGTGCTTATTATAGAATATTGAATGTTTATTGGGGTGTTATACAGGCTTTTCGTTTGTAGTTGTTTTATCATCATAGTGATTTTAAAAGTTGTGCAGGTGCTTCCTCTTTCAACAACCGCTGACTAACAAAAAACATCATCATAATTTCAACAAGGTACTGCTGCAATCCTACATGCAAGGATCTGATAATATTAAAAAAACCCCACATGTTTACATGCAGGGTTCAAAATTAGTGTTGGTAGTTATTAGAGTAATTAAGAGATCTTTATTTCACGGCTCAATTTAGCTTTTTCTTTAATTTTAGGAATGCAAATTTTAAGTATACCTGCATCATAATCAGCAGCAATACTATCGAACTTTACACTTTTTGGTAATGTGAATGAGCGACTAAAATTTCTGTAAACAAACTCTCTACGAGTATAGTTTTCTTTTTTGCTTTCCTGTTCGGCAGGCAGGTCTTCATTCTCATCTTCAATTTCTCTCGACACTGTTAGTATTTGATTGTCGAGATTAATATTAAAATCTTCTTTCTTTACTCCCGGTGCTGCAAATTCAATAATGAAATCTTTTTCGTTTTCAATAATATTTACTGATGGCACATCACCTTTTGAGTTGTTAGTTAACTCTTCATAATTTTTTTCGAAATTATCAAAAAAGTTTGTGAATCCTGGGTGCCATATCTGCCTGTTGGGATGATTAAATTTTACTAAATTCATTTTTTTGTTCTCCTATTTTTTAGTTAGTTATTTTAGAATTTGAACTCTATTGTTAATTGTCAACTATTGTTCCATTGTATTTTGTGATATTAAAATACGCCAATATGGCATGTTAAAATTGGTTGACCTGACAAGGTGTCATCAGTAGCGCTTCGGGTTAATTCCATTTATAATGTTGAAAAATCAATTGAACAATCAAACAATCGAGCAATTGAACTTATTACTTATAGAATAGACTTATCTTTGCAATACAAGTTATTAGTTTTGGATAAAATAATTAACAGCCTTAAACCAACTCGTATCATTTGGCCTATTTTAATCGGGTTAGGTGTTAGTGCATTTTTGATGTACAGAAGCTTTAATGCTGATACATTTTCTTTCCTTACTTTCACATGGCACACGGTTTTTTATATAGTGATTGCAATGTTAATGATGGCTGTTCGTGATTTTGCGTATATATATCGTTTGCTAATATTAACTGATCATGAGATAAGCTGGGGGCAGGCATTTAATGTAATAATGTTATGGGAATTTAGTTCTGCAATTTCTCCATCAGTAGTTGGCGGTACAGGCCCTGCAATATTTTTTCTTTATAAAGAGGGGCTAAGTGCCGGAAAAAGTACTGCAGTTGTTCTTACTGCAATTTTTCTGGATGAAGTATTTTTCATTGTATCAGTACCTCTTGTTTACATGGTTTTTGGTAGTGATATATTTCCTCCCGAATCTGTTACTATTGATAAAATTATTTATGCTTTTTACGGAGGATATGTTGCTATTTTTGTTTACACACTATTCTTAACATACGCTTTGTTTGTTAATCCTCATATGTTTAAGTCTTTTATCTCATGGGTATTTCTGTTTCCCATATTAGTTAGGTGGCGATTACGGGCTAGAAAATCAGCAAACCAATTAATTCAAACATCAAGAGAAATTAAAACTAAACATGCGTCATATTGGTTTAAAAGTTTCATGGCTACTATATTAGCCTGGATAGGCAGATATTGGGTTGTTAATTTTATGCTGATGGCATTTTTTGTTGATCGATATAATATTGCTGATCATTTTTTAATTCTGGGAAGACAATTAAGCATGTGGATAATATTATTGGTAAGCCCTACTCCGGGAGGCAGTGGTATTGCGGAGTTTGTGTTTTCCGACTTTTTAGGTGATTTTATTCCAAACGAATCATGGTATGCACCACTTGCTGTTTTTTGGAGATTAATTTCATACTATCCGTATCTTATAATTGGAGTAATAATATTACCTATTTGGTTGAGAAAAGTTTTTAGTAAGAATAAGAAAAGTTGATAAACCTATATTAATAAGAAATTCCTGCAAATAAATAGAGAAAAAGAATTCGTTTTATTTACTCGTTGTAAACCACATTCATCATCACATCACCCACAATTTGTAAACTTTGTTTATCAATATATTCAACTTTATCATTAATAGTATGCCAGTGCTCGAAAAAACTTCTGTTTTTGCTACTAGGGTCTAGGTGAATAATATCAATGGAAGGAATTTTAGCATATTTGTTTACAAAATAATGATCATCAGTTATCTGGCCTCCCGGTTCATCAATAAATACACTACCATATCCCATATCGGAAGCTGTATTCCAAACAAGATCAACTACAAATCGCGCTTCGCGATCAGAATGATATTCTCTACTGAACTCAGCATTTTTAGCGCCAACCATATCCAGCAGTATGCCAAATGATGCTGAGTAACCATATTCATGAGGATTTTTCGACCAATACTGTGACCCAAGTCCCCAGTATTCTTCGTCATAAGTAATTTGCATTTCGTGAGGTGGTCCCCAGTCCTCAATGTCAAATAATATTATATCAACACCGGTCTCAGGATTTTTTATTTGAAATTGTCGTGCCATTTCAAGAAGTACACCAACACCGCTGGCACCATCATTAGCACCATCAATGGGAGTATTGTGCAGTTCTGCATTATCATCATGGTCGGCAAATGGCCGCGAATCCCAATGTGCCATTAGTAATATTCGTTTTCCAGCTTCAGGATTATATGAGCCAATTATATTTTTTCCACTCCTGGTTACATTATCATAGGTTCGGGTTTTAAAATTTTGAATAGTAACTTTGGCACCAAAATTAAGTAGTATATTTTCAAGCCATGTTGCACATTTACTATGAGCTTTACTTCCGGGTACACGAGGGCCAAAGTTTACCTGGTCGGCAATAAATTTATATGCAGAGTCAGCATCAAATGTTGGTGGCACGATTCTCTCTTTTACAGGCTGTTTGTTCTTTGATGGCCTGTTTTGACCCATCTGACATGATGAGGTTAAGAAAAGGGAAATTGATATAAGTATTGTAAGTAATTTATTCATTATTTTATTTTATGATCGAATTTAAGTTATTGAAACGGCGAAAAACTTTAATAACCTATAATTCATAGCTTTCTCCAAATTTATTATTAAATATTATATCCTTAAGTTCTTTCCTCTCTCTGGGTCTTGTTTCAACTTCAGCAATATCCTTTGGTAGTTCATTAATGTTGCCATAATATCCTATTGCTGTAACAGATACTGCTTGAAAATCATCAGGTATATTTAATAATTCTGCAGCTTTATTAGCATCGAAACCACTCATTTGATGTGAATATAATCCTTGATTTACTACTTCAAGAATCATTGAGCTAACAGCTTGCCCTAAATCATACTTGAAAGTTACATTTTGTTTGCCATTATGTGAAAAGGTTTTTTTGGCTATATTTACAATAAGAACATTTGCCTTATCGGCCCAAAGTATATTCCAGTCTATTAAAGTGTTTAGTATACTATCATAAGTATCATCACCCTTTTGACCTACAATGAAGCGCCAGGGTTGTTCATTAAATGCTGACGGAGCCCAACGCGCAGCTTCAAGTATGCTTTGAATTTTCTCTATTTCAACGGGCTTGACGCTAAAAGCTCTGGGGCTCCAGCGTTGTTCAATAAGATTGTTAACGGCGTATTTGTTGTTAGTAGGATTTTGCATATTTTCAATATAGATTTTTAGGTTCAAAATTACTTAAAAAACCATCGTAAAAATAGCACCTTCATCCTGCTTTGATCTAACACTAATACTACCCTTATGCATTTGCATAATCTGCCTCGAAAGACTCAACCCAATTCCTGAGCCTAACGATTTTGAAGTAAAAAAAGGCATAAATATTTTATCTAACAAATCGGGTTTTATTCCTTTACCGTTATCAGCAACTTCTATAGTAGTGCGATTATTTAAATTAACAGATGCCACAATTGTGATTTTGGGCTTGGTATTATCCGTTCTTTTTCCTGAAACAGCATCGATTGCATTAAGTAATAAATTTATTAATACCTGATCAATTAAATCGGGATCCGCTAAAATTTTTAAATCCTTTGGAAATATTTTTATTGTAGTTTCAATATTTATTTTTTCAATTTTTGGGCCCAATAACTCTATTGCTCTGTCGAATAAACTTTGAACATAAAAATGGCGAAAATTGGGTTTTGGAATTCTTGTAAGGTTGCGATAAAGTTCAACAAAATTCAGCAGTCCTTTACTACGGTTTCCAATTGTGGTAATTGCTTGCCGGATATTCTCCATATCTTCTTTGTAATCTTCGGCAGAAGGAGGATCCTTTTCATGATTTTTAAGAATATCGTCAACTGTTTCGGTAAGCGATGAAATAGGGGTTATGGAATTCATTATTTCATGAGTAAGCACCCGTATTAGTTTTTGCCATGATTCTATTTCCTTTTGCTCAAGTTCCGGGTGAATATCCTGAAAAGAAACAAGGATATATTCTTCACCGCGCATCCTAAATTGTGTTGCATGCATTGAAAGTTGTAGAAGCTCATCAGCTACAAAAACCTTAACCAACGACTTATCTCCTGCTTTCATGCTTAGTAGTTTGTCAGGGAGGTCGTCCTCAATAACACTTAATTTTTTAATGTTTCGTAAACGGGGTAATTGTAGCAAACGTTTTACGGCATTATTAAAAACGTCAACAGTACCATCCCTTTTAAAAACAATTATACCAATGCTTACATGCTGAATTACAGTAAGTAGATAATTAAAGTGTTCCTCTTTTTCTGTTTTATTTTTATTAAATGCTTCAATTACTTCATTAAATTCTTTATTAAGGCCTTCAAAGCTTCTACCTAACTCATTATCAGTAAAAGTGCTTGTAAAATCGGCATGTCGTATTGATTCAAAAAATCGGGTTAATTTAATATTTGTTTGTTCGGTATATCTAATTAATGTAATTATTTGTGCAAAGAATAATAGTGAAAGTATAATTGTGCTTATTGCGTACGCACTATCTGTGTGAATTACAAATATCATCACAAAAGTGACCATTATCAGGATAATTCTGATAATAACCTGTATTCGAAATTTTTTATAGACCATATTTTTCAATTCTACGATACAGAGAGGCTCTGGTTAACCCTAATTCTTTAGCAGCCCGACTTATATTTCCACCATGTTTATCAATAACTTTTCTAACAAGCACCTTTTCAACTTCTTCAAGGTTAAGGTTGTCTGGAGAAAAATCATCGATATTTTTTTCTTCCAGATCTGTAATAAAGAAATCATGAGGTTCAAGAATGTTTGATTCGCTTAGGATAACAGCACGCTCAACAGCATGTTGAAGTTCTCGAATGTTTCCGGGCCAATCGTGCTTTTGTAAACGTTTTAGAGTGCCAGCACTAATTCGCTTTTTTGAAACCTTATATTTGTTACAATATGTTTCAATAAAGTTCTCGATTAGAGGCTCAAAATCTTCAAGTCGTTCTTTGAGTAATGGGAGCCTAATTTCAACAGTATTTATTCTGTAAAGGAGATCCTGGCGAAATTTATTCTCAGTAACCATTTGATATAATGGCATATTTGTAGCACAAATCAATCTTATATCAATGGGTATTTCCTTGTTTGAGCCAAGGCGAATTACTTTTCGACTTTGCAGAACACTTAATAATTTAGATTGTAATCCATGGCTTAGATTTCCTATTTCATCTAAAAATATTGTTCCACCATTTGCTGCTTCAAATCTACCACCTCTATCTTCTTTAGCATCTGTAAAAGCACCCTTTTTATAACCAAATAACTCACTTTCGAACAGGCTTTCGGTAATTGCACCTAAATCAACACTTATAAATACTTTATTGTGCCTTTTTGAAGCTCTGTGAATAGCTCTTGCTACAACCTCTTTACCGGTACCGTTTTCACCTAATATTAACACATTAGCATCAGTAGCTGCAACTTTATAAGCAATTTTCATTACTTTTTGCATTGATTGTGAAGAGCCAATAAGATTAGGGAGGTTTTGATTTTGGTCGGCGATAAGAATTTTTTGAGTTGACTTAAGGTTTTCGAGCTCTACTTTTGATTCGCGAATTCGTAATGATGCATGAATTGTAGCCAATAGTTTTTTGTTATCCCACGGTTTTAATACGAAGTTAGTAGCCCCCTCTTTAATCCCTTGTACTGCAAGTTCAATATCACCGTACCCTGTAATAAATATTACTGTAGCAGCGGGATCATATTCCAAAATTACATTTAGCCAGTGAAACCCCTCCTGACCACTTGTTGCATCACGCGAAAAATTCATGTCGAGTAATATCACATCATAATTTTCATTGTTAATGATGTCGGGAATGTTTTGAGGATTTTTTTCGATATGTACTATGCTAATGTGCTGCCTAAGAAACATTTTAGCTGCTAATAATATATCAGTATCATCGTCAACTATTAATAATCTGGCATTTATCTTGTCCATCTTTAGTGTAGTTTATTAGGTGAATATAATTTGTTAAAGTGGATGTTATTGTAATATTCAAAAGAACATACTATTTAAGAATTTGTTATGTTTGGATAAAATTACATATAATTGTTCACCTTTATACAAATATATGGACGATTTCGAACAAAATATGTTACACTTTAACTGTTTATATTTTTCAATTTGTTGATTAAGTGTGCTCTATAAGCATTGGCACAGAATTAGTTAAAGTTTGTTAATTAAGTGTTAATGTTAATTGGGATATGGATAATAGGATAATTGATACATATTACTAAATATAAGTATTGATTATTTATATGTTCATCAAATTCATTCGATCATTAGCACTGAGTAAAAGGATATTATAATACTATGATAGAGACTAATAATCTTACAAAAACATTTAAAGCTGAGGATGTTGAAACTATTGCTTTACGCAGTGTAAACCTAAAAATTGAAAAAGGTGATTTTATTGCTGTTATGGGTCCTTCTGGTTGCGGTAAAACAACTTTATTGAATGTATTTGGAATGATTGAAAATATTACATCAGGTAGTTATTTGTTTTTTGGTCAGGATGTTACAAAATTATCAGAAAAACAAAAAACTGGTCTCAGAAAAAGAAATATTGGGTTTGTATTTCAAAATTTTAACCTTATTGAGGAGTTAACTGTATATGAAAATATTGAACTTCCTCTTCTTTATTTAGGATGGAAACGAAAAGAACGGAAAAAACGTGTTGATGAAGTTATAGATCAATTAAATATAAATCATAGAAGAAACCTTTTCCCAGCTCAGCTTTCCGGGGGACAGCAGCAGCGTGTTGCAGTTGCCAGGGCAATAATCTCAAATCCTCCATTATTATTAGCTGACGAACCTACCGGAAATCTTGATTCAATGCATGGTGAGGAAGTAATGTTGATGTTAAATGAACTAAACAAAGCGGGAACAACAATTGTAATGGTTACTCACTCTCAGCGTGATGCTTCATACAGTAGGCGTATTGTGCATTTATTTGACGGTCAGGTTATTAATGAAAATTTAAATAAGATGGTATAGAATGCTGAATGTGGAGTGATGAAAATAATGATATCGGGGGTTCAATAAACATATCATTCAATATTCATAATTCTAAAATTAGAAGATGATAGGTAATTATTTTAAAATAGGGTTTCGGGTGCTCTTACGTCATAAGAGTTATACTTTGTTAAACATTATTGGTTTGGCAATTGGAATAGCTGTTTTTACCTTTATTTTCCTATATATTCAAAGTGAGATACGCTATGATAGGCAATGGAATGAATATGAAAAGATATATCGTGTTACAAGCGAATATAATGTTGATGGTAAAATTGAAAATATAGCATTAACACCTTTCCGACTAGTTGAAGATTTTAGAAACGAATTTCCTGAAGTTGAGTATTCAACTAACATGTTTTTTACTGATCCTTCAGATATTAATGATATATCATCGGTTACTTATAATGGTGAAGTGTTTGAAATCCCTGATATTACACTTAGCGGAGAAAGTTTTTTTAAAATTTTTGATTACAGTTTTTTGGAAGGAAACCCTGATACGGCATTAAAGAATCCTAATTCAATGGTTATATCTTCTGATATTGCAAAAGAGATTTTCGGAAGTGAAAAGGCTGTTGGTAAAAAATTGAGCACTGTAGTTCGTGAATATACCGTTGTTGGAGTTTTTGAAAAAAAATGTATGCCAACACATCATAATTTTGATGCCATAGTTTCGGTATCTTCACTTGATAAAAGAGGATTTGATCGCTTAAAAAAAGATTGGTATTGGCTTACCTGTTATACCTATATAAAGGTTCAAGATACAGTAGATATTGTGGATTTTGAATATCGATTTAATGTTTATGCCGAAAATGAACGTTCTAAATCTCCAAATGAAGAAGAGCTTAATATTGAAGGCTATTTCAACAATAAAATTGAACCAGTTTCAAAAGTACATTTTAACACAAATTTGCAATACGATTCGCCATCAAATGTTGATATAATATATTTATATATTTTTGGAATTATTGCAGGATTCATATTACTAACAGCATCAATAAATTATATAAATCTGGCAACGGCACGTTCATTAAAAAGAGCCAAAGAAATTGGTGTACGCAAGGTTATGGGAGCCTTTAAAAAGCAATTGGTTTTTCAATATATAAGTGAATCTTTGATACTAACATTTATTTCATTTATTCTTGCTATGTCGTTGGTTGAATTTCTTATGCCACAGTTTAATGCGCTTGTTGGAAAAAATTTAACTCTTGTTGGCAGTATATTTTCGGGTGAAGGAATAATATTTGGAGTTATTCTTTTATTCCTGATTTTTATTCTATCTATTGTGGGGGGAAGCTTTCCTGCTTTTGTGCTTACATCTTTTAATCCGGCATCTGTTCTTAAAGGCAACTATTTTATTTCAAGTAGGTTTGGCAAACAGCAATTTTCTGCCGGAATAATGCGACGTTTTTTAGTTACTATACAATATGTAGTTTCCATAGGGATGATAATTTCTACATTTATAATATATGCTCAAATGGATTTTTTAAAATCTCATGATCTTGGATTTGAGGAAGAGAATATTATTGTTATCAATACTCCACACGATACTACTTTTAATAATCGCTTTAAGAAGTTCATGAAGGCTATGGATAACGACAGTTCAATAATTGAGGTGTCATCAGCTCAAAATGTTCCGGGTTATACAGCGGGTAAAATGCTATTTTATATTGGTGATACTGCAGAACAAAATATCCAAACTTTAAATTATTACGGTATCGGATACAACTATTTTGAGTTGTTAAAAGCTTCTTTAGTAAAAGGAAGTTATTTTTCTAGTTCTCCTACAGATGATACTACTATTAGTTACATTATTAATGAGGCAGCTGTTGAATTTTTAAACCTTGACACAGTTATTGGTACTCAAATAAATATTGCATACGAGGATAAGTTGAAAGGTGGTAGTATAGTAGGTATTGTAAAGAATTTCAATTTTTCATCTTTACATAAGGATGTTGAACCACTGGTGTTTTTGTTAAATTCACAAAATGCAAGATATGTTCTTGTTAAATTTAAAAACGAAAACGAGATTGCTGCGATGGACCATATTAAAAAAGTGTGGGGGAATTTTAATGAGAGCAGTTTCTTACATTATACTCTGCTGGAAACAAAGCTAGAAGGGTTATATTATGGAGATAAAAAAATGTTGTCTCTTTTTATTTATTTTTCAACTTTCGTAATTTTTATTTCAAGCCTGGGCTTATATGGATTGTCTTCATTCCTTATTCAGCAACGAACGAAGGAGATTGGGATACGACGAATATTGGGTGGATCGGAAAAACAAATAATAGTAATGTTGGCAATGGTATATATGCGTTTAGTGATAATTGCAGGAATAATTGCATCAGGAATTGTTTATTTCTTAATGTCGAAATGGCTTGACTCATTTGCTTATCATATAACTATAAACGGATGGTATTTTGTAGCGGGAATTTTAATTACTTTGATAATATCAACTATAACTGTGCTTATCCGATCTTTCAAAGTTGTTAAAGTAAGTCCTTCAGTTTCATTGAATTATGCTGGTTAAATCCCCAATTGAGTTTTTAATTCTTTAATTCTCGATTTGCTAACATTTACACTGCTACCATCTTTTAATATTACAACATAGCTTTCTTTGCCATATTTCTCAATTTTATTTATATGATTGAGATTAATAATATGCGAACGGTGAACTCTTGTAAAAGTTTTTGAAGGGAGGACTTTTTCAAGATAATTCATAGTGTCATTTTTCAAATATTTTCTTTCAGATGTATAAATTTCTACGTAATCATCCTGAGCTTCAATTTTAATAACAGTTTCTACTGGTACAACATCAATCTTGGTGCCGGTTTTTATAAATAATCGTTCAATTTGTTCAGTCGATTCTTTGTTTAATTTAGTAAACGATTCAATATTTGTTTTCTCTATACTTGTTTTATCATCTAATTCAGCTCGATTTTTTAACCGGACAAGGACCTTCTCAACAGCTTCATTAAACCTTTCTCGTGAAAAAGGCTTCATTAAATAGTCAACGGCACTTAGCTCGAAAGCTTTAATTGCAAACTGGTCGTAAGCTGTAGTAAATATTATTTCAGGAACCTCATCCAATAGTTCAATCATTTCAAAACCTGTTAGCTTTGGCATTTGAATATCAAGAAAAATTAAATCAGGTTTAGTTTCATTTATGGTTTTAACACCACTAAATCCATCCTGGCATTCGCCAATTAGATCAATATTAGGATTAGTCTTTATATAGGCTTTTACAAGTTCGCGCGCAGGTGCTTCATCTTCAATAATTACTGTACGTAGTTTGTTCATTGTTATGCTTTTATAGGTAGTTTTAAGGTTGCTCTAAAAATTAGTTTGTCGGCAGAAATTTCCAGCAGATCTTGTCGCTTATATATTATTTGCAACCTTTTTCTAATATTTTTTAATCCAATTCCTTCTCCTTTTTTCTTAACTGAATCAGGGTCATATTCATTGCTAATCTCAATTATTGCATTTTCATTATTATGTTTACATTTTAATTCAATCAGAACTTCTTCGGTACTATTATAAACACCATGTTTTATAGCATTTTCGAGCAACGGTTGAAGAATCATGTTTGGAATAAGAAATTTATTACATTCTTCGGGTATATCTGTTGAAAAATTTAATCGGTGACCGAACCTTATTTTTTCAATGTCAAGGTAACGATTTAAATTTTTGAATTCTTCTTTCAAACTTGCTTTTTCATCTTTATCATGACTTAAGGTATATCTTAAAAAGTCAGACAGTTTAATTACCATATCCTGTGCTTTATCAGGGTTAGTAATAGTTAGTGAACTTATTGAATTGAGGCTGTTAAAAAGGAAATGAGGGTTTATTTGAGATTTTAATGCCGAAAGTTCAGCTTCATTTACCAAAGTTTGCAATTCTGCCTCCACTTTTAGTTTTTCTTGCAAATCTTCGTAATAAAGCATTACATAATAGAACATTATAAAAAGTAAGTAATAAAAAATTCCTGTAATTACGCGCCAAGGCAGGCTTTCATTCAGGAACTCTCTGTATGAAGTAGCATCAGGAAAAATATATATTAAGATAAAATAAGAAACTGTAATCCAAACGGCAATTGCAATTACTGCAACTAATAAATGGTTGAATAATAGATCGAATAGCTTTGGAGTTTCCTTTAAATTAAACCTTATAACATACCAAAGATTAAGACCAAGAAGTGCAAAAAGAGTATTAAATATTGCTGAATCGCCGATGCTTATTAAACTGTCTACTCCGTAAAAAAAGTTTATTATAAATGTTTGGATTAAAAAGATTGTAATCCAAATTACAATATACGCAAGAATGTAATTTCTGTTTTTGGAAATAGGGTTAAGCATATTTGTTAATTACAATATTGTTTATTTATGCTAATTTGTCTTAAGTAAATAACTCAATTAATAGCTTTTTATTTCCATCCCACCAAATATTACGGCTCCCTTTAGATATAGTACTACACCTGGTTCGTTTTCATCGGGCTTGATTATTCTTTTATCGTTAAATCCTCCAAATATTGAGAACATGTCTGATTTAACAACCCAATTATCTGGTATTATTAGTTTTGATCCACCAAACATTGTAAACACATCTATGGTACAACCATCAGGCGAAATTTTTGCATCTCTAAAGATAAACTCAGAGCCGCCAAAAATTGCTGTAATATCTCCGCCTTTAAAATTTTTAGATTGGATAAGTTTTGTTCCCCCTCCTAATATTGATAAATCTTCAATATAATCGCTAGAGTTTTCAGATTTATTATTTGACTTTCTGTAACGTTTTGCATGACTGCCTCTTCTGGTAATAATTAGTATCCCTATGCCAATCAATACCACAGGCCAAAAAATCTGATGTAGATTAATGCTGTAATTTAGCAAACTTGGTAACCAAAATACAACACCAAGCCCAATCAGCACAAAACCGGCAGTTGCACGTTCTTTGGTTGCAAGGATAACCACCCCTATTCCAATTAGTAAGGTTTTCCATGAAAATATATATTGCCGGATAGGTAATTGAGTAATATTAAATGTATCTAATAGTAGCAATCCGCCTGCTAGCATAAGTATTATCCCGATAATTAGTTTTCTGTCAGTTGATTTATTTTCCATTGTAGTATATTTTTAGATTTACAAGGCAAAACTATGTTCTTTGGGCACTAATGTAAATAAAAAATCGGTAATTGGACTATTTTTATCGGTGAATGGTGACATGTTTTGAAATCTTCATGTATTTGTTTGCAAATATGGTATTGTTCTTCCAATTATTAATATTATAAATCATGTTTTATTATGTTATTACAGTTTATTTTTGGTAAAAATTAATTTCATCTTTTTTTAAAGAGTTTTGAATTAACACAAAATAATGGTCTTAATCTTGCCAAAACCCGCAACATTTTCAACTAATATACAACTATTCATCTGATATTAAACTTTTTACACTAGGTATACTTGACAAAGAGTGTTAAAATGCGTATCTTTGCAAACTTTTTATAAAAAGGATATTTAAGTATAAATTTCAATAATTGATTTCAAGAAACAATCATAGCAAGATATAATCGATAAAGCCAATAATGTCGATTAAAATTTGAGGTGTAAGTTCCAAATGACAAACAAAAAATAAATTATAAATATAAATACATGAAATTATCACAATTTAAGTTTGATTTACCTAGAGAATTAATTGCTGATCACCCGCAAAAAGACAGAGATGAAGCTAAATTAATGGTCATAAATCGAAAAAAGAAAACCATTGAGCATAAACGCTTTAAAGATGTGCTAAATTATTTCAATGAAGGCGACGTGTTTGTAATAAATAACACAAGGGTATTTCCGGCCAGATTGTATGGTGAAAAAGAAAAAACAGGAGCTAAAATTGAAGTATTTTTATTACGTGAATTAAATCAGGAAAGTCGTTTATGGGATGTACTGGTTGACCCTGCGCGCAAAATTCGCATCGGCAATAAATTGTACTTTGGAGAAGATGAATCATTAGTAGCTGAAGTAATTGATAATACAACTTCACGTGGTAGAACTTTAAGATTTCTTTTTGATGGTTCATATGATGAATTCAAAGAAACATTGCAGGCTCTTGGAGAAACTCCTTTGCCAAAAATTCATCAGAGACCTGTTGAAGATATTGATGATGAGCGTTATCAGACAATTTATGCTAAACACGAAGGCGCAATTGCTGCCCCTACTGCAGGCTTGCACCTTTCCAGGGAACTGATGAAACGTTTAGAAATATTAGGTATTAAATTTGCTGAAATTACTCTTCATACAGGACTTGGAAATTTTAGAGCAATAGAGGTTGAAGATCTCACAAAACACAAAGTTGATTCTGAAGAAATGTTTATTGATCAGGAAAATGCTGATATAATAAATATAGCAAAGAAGAAAAAGAAAAGATTATGTGCAATTGGAACTACAAGCATGAAAGCTCTTGAATCTGGGGTTTCAATTACTGGTCAGATTAAGCCATATACAGGCTGGACAAATAAGTTTATCCATCCACCATATACATTTAAAACTGCTGATGCAATGATTACTAACTTTCATCTTCCCATGTCGCCCATGATGATGATGGTTAGCGCATATATTGGTCATGATTTTTTAAAGGAGATTTACAAAACAGCTATTAAAAAGAAATATAAGTTTTTTACATATGGTGATGCAATGCTAATTATTTAGTGGCTATATGAAAATGTTAACCTCATTGTTGTGCTCAGTTTAACACTCAGTTATCTGCTTGAGGCAGACCCCTGAATTATATGATTTTTTGCACTTCAATTGTGGCACTTTCTTATTAGCCATAATTCATTACACCCGGATTATGCATTGGAACTTCGTTATGAGAACTTTAAGTATAATAAAATATACAGTTTTGAAATGAAAGCATAGCACCGCTATGGTGAGGCTTCAAAACTCAGCAAAGTGGTATGTTTTGCAGTAATTGTAATTCGGAATAGATTTTCTAATGCATATTCCGGGTTAGAATAGTTTTCGCGTAATTTTATGGAATTAGAAAAACATGTATTAATAGTTGCCGGTGGTGATGGAAAGCGAATGGGTAGTAATTTGCCCAAGCAATTTTTATTACTTGATGATAAACCCATACTGTTTCATACATTTAATTTATTCTTATTTATAAAGGATATAAAAATTACACTTGTATTAAATTCAAACCAAATAGATTATTGGAAAAAACTTTGCACTTCACACATATTTAATATTCCACATAATATTATTGAAGGTGGGCCAACGCGTTTCCATTCGGTTAAAAGTGGGTTGAAAAACATTTCTGCTGATTCGTTAGTGCTAATTCATGATGCTGTACGTCCTTTTGTTTCACAAGAAACAATTAAACGAGTAATTGATATGGCAATACGAAAAGGAAATGCAGCCCCGGCAATAGAAGTAACCGAATCTATACGTGAGGTCTCGGGATCTAATAGTAAAATAATTGATCGCCATAAATTTAGAATCATTCAAACACCACAAGCTTTTCATGCATCATTAATTAAAGAGGCTTATAACAAAGCTTATAACCCAGCCTTTACTGATGATGTGTCAGTTTTAGAATCAAAAGGAGAAAAAATTAATCTTATTAAAGGAAATGTTGAAAACATAAAAATTTCCAATCCGGCAGATTTGGTTATAGGAAAAGGTATTCTTAATTCTAAATATTAGAACAACAATAGTTCAACCATTATCTTAGTTGTTCTCTCCCTTTCCAGTTAAATCTAAAAACAAGTGAAGCCACTGCTACAAATACAATATAAACAGGGTAAATAAATTCCATAAAAAATAATAATGTTTTAAGTTTTGATTTTTCTGCAAAAGATAAAAAACTAAAAACAAGGGGCATGTCAATAATAAATTTAGTAAGAATTATTAGTAAATAAACAGGCAGTAACCATGAAAAAAATATACTGCCAGTCAACATCAGAAAAAGCAGGATGTTGAATAAAAAAACTGTTAACGAAACAATAACGGGCCATAATAATCGATAACCTGTTGCCTTTGATGCCCACCTGCTACGCTGATTAAAAAACTCACCTATATTTTTTGGAGATAAAGTTGAGACAATCGCGTTTCTACTTCTTAAAAACCCAATTGCTTTAGCTCCATATTTTTTTGTTATTTCATGTATTAAAAACACATCGTCACCAGAAACAAACTTCCGGGAATTATCATTTGCTTTATTATCAGTATAAATATCCCTTTCAAAAGCAAGGTTTGCTCCATTTCCCATTAAGGGTAATCCGGCACCTGCTGACCCTGCTCCGGAGGCAACAAGGCTGGTAAAGTCTAAAGAAAAGAATTTCTGCAACAGAGTTTTCTCATTTTCATAAATAACAGGACCAATAATTAAACGGCTACCTGAATAATTATAGTAGGTTACAATACTTTTTAACCAACCGGGTTTTACATCACAATCACCATCAGTTGTTACTATTAATTTTGCCGATGATGTTGCCACACCTTCTTTAAGTGCGCTTTTCTTTCCTTCACCAGTGGCATGCATAATATTAATTTTTACACCCGTATTCTTCTTTAAAAAATGGTTAACTAGGTGGTATGTATTATCTGTTGAATGATCGTCAACAATAATAACTTCATAAAATTTGCTATTATAATCTTGGTTAACAAGTTGCTTCAGAAGATGTTCGATGTTGCCGGCCTCATTCCTTACGGCAATTACAACACTTAAACTAACTTCTAACGTATTATCATTTTCTATTACTAATGCTGATAATTTAAACCAACCATACGTAATTATTCCTATTACAATTAAATATGAAATTGTAACACTAGTAACAATCCACATTAGCAAACTAACTACCATTACTTTTTCTAAAAAATTTTAAGCTAAACACAAATACTATTCCTAAAATAGCAGGAAAAATTATATTAAAAAGCCATAACATTGAGGAAGCACTTACAACGCCAATTGCAATTTCAGGGCTCCAAAAACCAAGGGCTTCAAAATGATGTTGAAAAACATATAGACTAACGGATCCCCTAACGCCTATTTCTGTTAGAGCAATTGTAGGGATTATTGTCATAAAGAAATATATAGCTGCTATAAGCATCATAGCCACAAAATAATTGATATCAATACCAAAAAACCATAGTAGCAGGAAAAACTGAAACGAGAAAACGCCATATCTAAGAATACTTAAAAAAAGTACATAAAGCAACTCTCGCTGGTTATACCAAGAAAAAACCTGAGCATATTTCTCAATTTTTGAATAATACCTGCCACTTACTTTTTTTATAATAATTGAAAACACAGAAAAATTGAGATAAGCAAATACCATTATTGTTACAGCGCTCATAATCAATAGTATAAACCCAATATAAAGCCAATAATTTAACCCATTTGAAATATTTAAATACTCAGGATAATAAAAAATAAGTGCAATCATTCCAAACAAAAATGTTGTAAGAAGCTGTGCCAGGCTACCCAGTATAGTTGAAAGAACAGCCTGTAATCTGTCGGCTTTTTTAAGTATAAAAACACGGCCGAGATAATCACCAACTCTATTTGGCATTATCATGCTTACTGATATTCCTGCAAGAACTCCTTTTATTGAATTTAATAAAGATATTTTCTCAAGTTTATCTATCAAATATTTCCACTTTAAACTTTCCAGAAATATATTTACAGGAATTAATAGTACCGCGACTAATAAAAAGATGCTCGTTAAGAAGCCTGTTGATATTTCCAAAAAAACATCAAAACCCGAACTGATATCTTTTTCATAGAAAAGCTGATCGTACAGAAACACGATTGAAAAAACAATTACAATCAGCCGTATAATGATATTGTATGTTTTGCGTAATTTTGTCTTCATTAATTATTATTAACTGGTTTTAATTTGGAACGTATAATTTTAGGCATTGACCCCGGAACAAACATTATGGGCTACGGATTAATCCACCAAAGTGGAAATAAAATTCGTTTAATCACAATGGGCATTCTCAAATTAAGCGGCTATGATAACCATGCGTTAAAGTTAAAAAAGATTTTTGAACGTACACTAGGAATTATTGAAGAATATAATCCTGATGAAATGGCTCTTGAAGCACCCTTCTTTGGGAAGAATGTACAATCAATGTTGAAATTAGGAAGAGCACAGGGGGTAGCTATGGCTGCCGGATTATATAAAGACGTGCCTATTTTTGAATATTCTCCTAAAAAAATTAAACAATCAATTACAGGAAATGGGAATGCATCAAAAGAACAGGTTGCTGCCATGTTAAGAAATATTGTTGAGTTTGTTGAACCTCCAGAGTCTCTTGATGCAACAGATGGTCTTGCAGCTGCTGTTTGTCATTATTTTCAAGGAGATGGAATTAAAACAAGCACAAGTTACTCAGGCTGGAAAAGTTTTTTGCAGAACAACCCACACAGACTTAAAAAATAGATGACAAACATTGAAGATAACCCATACAATTACTTTGAAAAGCAACGAGTTAAGTTCACAGTATCATTGGGTGAGATAAAACATAGGATCAGGTTAATTTCGTTATTACGTATTATAGTTTTTTTGATAACTCTAATTGGTATTTATCTTGCCGTAGCTTATGAACAAAAGGTAATTGCGATTATTTTTAGTTTAGGATTTGTTCTTTTTATTTACCTGGTAAGGGTTCATGCTGGTTTAGAAAACAAGAAAGAATGGAATCAAACCCTTGTAAACATAAATTTAAAAGAGCTAAAGCTTCTTGATGGTTGTACTGAAGGTATGGATGCAGGGACAGAGTTTTTACATTCATCACATAACTATAATGAAGATCTTGATATATTTGGTAACAGATCGTTATTTCAACTAATTAACCGGACAGCAACAGCCTACGGAAGAATTGCCCTGGCTAAAAGGCTTAGCAACCCTATTACTGACATTGATATATTAAAGGCTCGTCAAAATGCTATTTACGAACTACGTGATAAACCTGATTGGAGGCAAAATTTTCAAGCAATTGGTAATATTTTTAATGAAAAAAAAGAAGATCTGAAAGGATTATTAGCGTGGTCAAAAGTTTCTGATGTTAGATTCAACACATTGTTTTACAGAATAATGCTTGTGATAAATCCGTTACTTGGATTTGGTATATTGGCATTTATTGAATTTGATATTCTAACGATAAGTGCATTTTTATTGTTTTTGTTATTACCCTTCGTGCTTGTTGGAACGAAGTTGGCTACTTTGAATAAAATTCATTCTCAGGTCAGTAAAAAATCAGGATTACTACTTAAATATGCCAAACTGTTTACATTAGTTACTAATGAAGAATATAATTCTGATTTACTTAACAGAATTAAAGGAAATATAGTTGGTGATATTTCGGCTTATAGGGCAGTATCAAGTCTTGCAAAAATTACAAAATCAATGGATTACAGGTTAAATATGCTTGTCGGAATATTTTTAAATGTTTTCTTTTTGTGGGATATACGACAGGCAATTAAGGTTGAAAATTGGAAACATCGTTATGCTGGTTACATGGAAGAATGGTTTAAGGAGCTTTATGCGATGGATGAATTACAATCTTTTGCCGGATTTGCATTTAATTTTCCATACTCAACATTCCCTGAATTTAGTACTGGTTCTTTTGAAATTACAGCATCAAATGTTACTCACCCATTTATAGCAAATAATAAATGTGTTGGTAATGATATTATTATTGATGGATGGAAGCAATTTCAAATAATTACAGGTGCAAACATGGCCGGGAAAAGCACATACCTTAGAACTGTAGGAATAAATATGGTATTGTCGATGACAGGATCTCCGGTACTTGCTGATAGTTTTGTTTTTAAACCGGTTAATATATTTACAGGAATTAAAACCTCTGATTCACTGCAAGATGGTGAATCATATTTTTTTGCGGAGCTGAAAAGGCTAAAGGAGTTGATAGACAAACTCGAAAGCGGTCAAAAACTATTTGTAATTTTAGATGAAGTGTTGCGAGGGACCAACTCAGCAGATAAGCAAAAGGGATCAATGGCATTAATAGCACAATTGATAAATCTAAGCTCCTCAGGCATGATTGCTACTCATGATCTTGCTCTTGGAAATTTGGCAGATGAGTTTCCAAAAAAAATAGTAAACAAAAGGTTTGAAGTTGAAATTGCTAATAACGAACTTGTTTTTGATTATAAGCTTAAAGAGGGTATTTCACAAAATTTGAATGCAACATTTTTAATGAAGAAAATGGGAATTACAGTATAATTATTTGTTAATACTAAATCAAATTCCATTTTCGTTTGTAATTAGAAGAGATTGTCTGTAAATTTGCAAAAAAACACAGTAGCTATGGAACAGGAAAAAAATGTTAATACACAACCCAGCAAAGGCGGCTCCAATTTATGGATGTATATTGTGATTGTTATAATGGCTCTGGGTATTGTTGGTGTTTCTTTATGGTTATTATCTGTAAAAAGTACAATGAATGAACTACTTGCAGAAAAGGAAGCACAAAAAGTTGAGCTTCAGCAGGAGCTTCAAACACTATTAATTGCACACGAAGAAATTAAAGCTTCTTATGGAGAGGCAACTGATTCATTGCAGGTTATGGATAGTGTAATTCAGGCAAACGCTGTTGAGATAAAGAAAATGCTCAATTATAAATGGGAATACTATAAGATCAAGAAAAAAATGTCGAGGCTACAGGTAATTGCACAAGGATATGTTAGGCAAATGGATTCGATAGTAACTATTAATAAAGATCTTACGGAGGAAAACTTACAAATTAAAGAAGAGATAAAAATAGAAAAACGTAAGTATCGTAAACTGGAAGAACAGGCTGTAGCTCTTACTGGCAAAGTTGATGAAGCTTCAGTATTAGGTGTTTATAATTTAACTGGGAATGCTTTTCATAAAAAAGGTGGTGGAAAAGAAATAGAAACTGATAAAATAAGAAGAGTAGATCTGATTAAAGTTTGTTTTACATTAGGTGAAAACTCGATTATTGAACCAGGAAATAAAACTATTTATGTGAGAATTGCAGAGCCTAATAAAGAAATTCTTGTTAAAAGTAGAGGTGAGGAATATTCATTTAACCTTAACGGCGAAATTCTCCAATATTCTATAAAAGAAGATGTTACCTATGAAGGTAATTCCATAGATATGTGCATTAGATGGCATAAGCGCAGTTCGCTTGAGCTTAGCCCCGGTCTTTACCATGTGGATGTTTTTGAGGGAAACAATACAATTGGCCATACTACTTTTACGTTAAGGTAGAATAGCAATTGTTGTTACGATTAAGTAGAGGTTAATCCAAACTATTATTTTGCGTTTTTCACAATTAGCCCCACTTCGATAATTCCCGGAGTTTCTGCTTTATTCATTTTGTTCTCAACACGCACTCTACATATTCCACTTTTATTAAAAATCATGTCCTTTCTAATAGGAAGTTCAATATCACATAATTCGCCCATACACTCTCCCTTCCATTTGGAGATTATATTTTTTAGCCTGAAATAATAATCAAGTGATCGCATTTCTCCATCGGGAGTATAAAAAGTAACATTGACATTAATATAATTATAAGGAAAATTTGTATGATGTCGTAATGCTAAATAGAAATCCAATCCTTCATTTTTCTGAACAGGAACCTCAAAATTCAGATAATTGAGCCTGTTCCAACTCGGGTTATCAAATTTATTATATTCTTTAAAAACAGTATTATTACAACCTGTAAATACTATGATCGTTATAATTGGAATAATTAGCTTTTTCATGTGTTTAAAATTTTATTACAAATATAAAGAGTTTACTTTTGCATTATGAGTAGTAAGGCAAAGAAGAAATATTATGTAGTTTGGAGAGGGATTAAACCCGGCATTTATGATAGCTGGGATGATTGTAAAAAACAAGTTCAGGGATTTGAAGGAACTCAATATAAATCATTTACTGATAAGGATGAAGCTCATCGAGCCCTTTCAAAATCGTATTGGGAAATTACCCAGTTAAAGGGCAAAAAAAATCTTCAGGAACTTACAACGGCAGATAAGCCAATTTTAAACAGTATTTCAGTAGATGCTGCATGCTCAGGGAATCCTGGCACATTAGAATTTAGAGGAGTATTTACTGATACTGAAACAGAATTATTCAGGCGTGGACCATATGAGATGGGAACAGTAAATATAGGTGAATTTTTAGCAATTATACTAGCCCTGGCATGGCTCAAGAAACACAAACTAAAATATCCCATATATTCTGACTCAAAAACAGCAATGGTATGGGTTAGAAACAAACATGTTAAAACAAAACTTGAGAGAACATCAAAAAACACAGAAATATTTCAAGCTCTCGATAACGGTGTTGTCTGGTTAAAAGCTAATTCCGTAGATGTTGAAATCTTAAAATGGCAAACAAAAATCTGGGGAGAAATTCCTGCTGATTATGGAAGAAAGTAGATAAAGTGTAACTTATTAACTTCTAAAAAAACTCATTAATTATGGACAAGGTCCATTTTCACAACACGGTCCAATATGACATTCAAAAAAGGTTGCTATAATATTTACAAAAACAAGCATCATCATAAAATAAAAAGTTATTTTTTCAAAAGTAGTTGGTATGCGCTTTGTTTTAGGTTTTTCTTCTTTAAATAAAAAAAGAAAAACTACAGACCCAATAATACTTAACGCAAATATTACTACTCCCCAAGTATAAAGATGCATCCCCAAAACAGGGTCGCCATATCCGGTTGTCTCACCAGCAACTGGGCAAATATGAAGTAATACTTGTCGAATTGAAAAACTTGAGCCAACTAGTGCTGCTATAATTACCAATCCAAAATGTTCTTTTTTAAATCCAAAGAAGATGTTAAAAGCTAATCCCAATATTACTCCAAACATTCCCATTCGTTGCAATAAACACAAAGGGCAAGGATTTTCGAGTAAATCAAACTGAAAGAAAAGGGCTCCTACTAATGCAGTTGAAACCATAAGCATAGCACCGCTATTTGCAAAATATAATCCCTTTGAGTTCATATTAAAAATTTAGGGTTAATGATGATGTTGTATGATAAAAGAACATCGCGATGCTTAATAAAATACTTATTGTAAAAAATGAATATGCCATTTTTTTGTTACCTCTCATCACAAAGAAAAAAGCCACAAAATAAAATATGAAGATAAAAGCCATGGTTATATTTTTAATAAAAATAGTAAAAATTAATAATAGAGGTTAGTATATAAAGATCCTTTTAACTTTTATAGATTAAAGAGCTTAAATGGTTAAATAACTATACCGGATAAATCTTTTTCTCAGCTAAATAAATAAGCATCTTCTCAAGGTTATTATCCTTGTCAATAGCATCAAGCTTAAGCGATGATGATGAAGGTGATTGATACTCCATATCAACTCCAGGAAGGTATTTTAACTTTCCTTCGTCAGCCTTACTATAAATATTATATTGGTCATTCTTACGACAAAATTCTATATCTGCATCAATATATATCAGGTTAAAATTATCTTCGCCCACAATCTCTTTAACTTGTTCTCGTATTGATTCATTGGGAGATACAAATGAGCAGATAACTAAAACACCCTGGTCATTCATTAATTTTGCCAGATGACCAACACGTCGTAAATGTTCAGCTCTATCGGCAGGTGAATAGTCTAACTCGCGAGATAATCCTGATCTAACAGATTTACCATCCAGTAGAACTACCTTAGCGCCCATGCTGAATAAACTTCTCTGTAAAGTATATGCTAGTTCATTTTTTCCTGAACCATGTAATCCTGTTATCCAAATTGTTGATCCTTTTTGTTGATACATTTTTTCGTATTCAGGTTTAGGAATAAGCCCTATACCTGTTGCAATTTTCTCACGATCTATATCAACTATTTTACTTGGCAGATGATCACTACTCATTTTGTCCATTATCATTCCAACGGCACAGGTATTATGAGTTACAGGGTCTATAAAAATAAATGATCCTGTTTGACGATTTTTTGTGTAGGCATCGAAAAACAAAGGTTTTGCAGTTGTTATTACTACCCTGCCAATTTCATTTAACTCAAATGTTGAAGTTTCCTTTTTTTCAAGAGTATTAACATCAACTAAATAACGGATTTGGTCAACTCTGGCTTTTGTTATCTGTGAAGTTTGTTTAATAATAAATTGTGTTCCACTCTTCATATGCTCTTCATCCATCCAAACCAGCATGGCTTCAAAGTGTCGCTCAACTTTTGGCAGATTATTAGGGTGAACAATCATATCCCCTCTTGAAATATCAATTTCATCGTTTAAAGTAATGGTTACCGATTGAGGTGGAAAAGCATAATCTAGGTTGCCATCATATGTAACAATTTCATTTACTGTAGAGCGTTTCCTGGAAGGTAACACCATTATCTCGTCACCTTTTTTGATAATTCCGGAAGCAATTCGCGCAGCAAAACCACGATAATCAAGACTTGGTCTTACCACATATTGAACAGGATATCGTAAATCAGAGAAATTTCTATCACTTGTAATATGTATAGTTTCCAGATGCTCAAGAATACTTTTACCATGATACCATGGCATTTTATCTGATGGTTCTACAATATTTTCACCTTTTAAAGCTGATAATGGAAAAAAGCGAACATCGGGAATAGCAAGAGGGGTTATAAAGTTTGTGTAGTCTTTACAGATTTTATCATACACTTCCTGACTATAGTCTACCAAATCCATTTTATTTACAGCCAACACAACATGCTTTATACCCAATAGTGAAATTAAATATGAATGGCGGCGAGTTTGAGTAATTACCCCTTTTCTTGCATCAATTAATATAATAGCAAGATTAGCGGTTGAAGCACCAGTAACCATATTTCGGGTGTATTGCTCATGACCTGGTGTGTCGGCAATAATAAATTTACGCTTTGCCGTTGAGAAATATCTATATGCAACATCAATAGTAATCCCCTGCTCACGCTCAGCTTTTAAACCATCTAATAACAAAGCATAATCAATTTCTTCACCCGCATGTCCTTCACGTTTACTGTCGCGTTTTAAAGCATCTAATTGATCTTCATATAATTTTTTACTATCAAACAGCAGCCTTCCGATAAGTGTAGATTTGCCATCATCAACTGATCCAGCTGTAAGCAAGCGTAGCAAGTCTTTTTTTTGATCCTGATCTAGAAATTCTTGTATTTTCATCTTTCTTAAATTCCAATATTTATTTCTAAAAATATCCTTCTCTTTTCTTTTGTTCCATACTTGATTCCTGGTCAAAGTCAATAACCCGGGTAGTGCGTTCGCTTTTTGTAATTGTCATCATTTCTTCAACAATTTTCTCAATAGTATCAGCCTCTGACTCAATAGCCCCGGTTAGAGGATAACACCCCAAAGTTCTGAACCTTACCATCCTCATTTCAGCTTTATCGCGTAATTCTTTGGGCATCCTGTCGTCATCAACAAGAATCAGACTTCCGTCAACCTCGACTATGGGTCTTTTTTTAGCAAAATATAGAGGAACAATAGGAATCTTTTCCAGTCTGATATATTGCCAAATGTCAAGCTCAGTCCAGTTTGAAATTGGAAATACTCTTATTGATTCACCCTTTTGTACTTTTGCGTTATAAATATTCCAAAGTTCCGGTCGTTGATTTTTTGGATCCCATTGATGAAATTTATCTCTAAATGAATAAATACGCTCTTTAGCTCTTGATTTTTCTTCATCTCTTCGGGCTCCGCCAAAAGCAGCATCAAATTTGTATTTTTCAATACCTGCTAACAATGCTTTCGTTTTCATTACATCAGTATGTACTTTGCTCCCATGTGTGTATGGTCCAATACCCGATTCAAAACCTTCCTTATTATAGTGGACAAGTAAGTTCCATCCTTTTTCTTTTGTGTAACTTTCACGAAAATCAATCATTTCCCCAAACTTCCATTTAGAATCAATGTGCATTAATGGGAAAGGAACCTTGCCTGGATAAAAAGCTTTTTCTGCAAGGCGTGCCATAACAGAGGAATCTTTACCAATGGAGTAAAGCATCACCGGGTTTTCAAATTCAGCTGCTACTTCTCGAATAATATGAATAGATTCAGCCTCAAGCTCACGTAAATTATTAATGGAATAAGAAGGGGTATTCATTATAAATAAATTTAGTCGGCAAAAATACTATATTGCAACCAAACTAACTAAACTATACCAGTAGTTTGGTTTTGAATTGTTAAAAACCACAAGGGGAATAATAACACTTAGCCATTATTCCCCTTGTTAATCCATTATTGTTTAAAGAAAACAAATTTCTTTATTTTCTTAACACAATTTTTCTTGTTGTTGAGATTGCATTGTTATAAATAACAACTGTATAAATACCAGATGCAAATTTTCTGATATCAATATTATGAGTATAATTTTCTGATATATTAATATTTTCAATACTATAAACAGCAACTCCGCTGGCATTTAATATACTGATATCAACAGGATTGTTAACATCGCCTTTAAGGTCAATTTTAAATATTCCGCTAGTGGGGTTTGGATAGCTCTTTATAGTTATTGAAGAATTCTCATCAATGCCAGTACAATTAATAAATTCAATTGAAATGCCACAACTATTTGTACATCCTACTTCAGTTGTTACTTCAACAGAAAAATCTTGTATTCCATATCCAAATCCACTTGTGTCGGTTACAATTGTTTGAGAAGTTTCACCGTTCGACCAAGAATATATTGAACCTGTGTTACCTGCATTGAGTGTGATGTTTGTAGTACCACAAACAGCGGTGTCGGCACCAAGGTCAATTTCTGGAATTGAAGCAAAATTTAGATAAACGGTATCAATAGTTGAGCATCCATTAGTATTTGTTACTTCTGCCCAGTACATTGTTTCATCAGTACCCATTGCTACAATTGTTTGTGTGGTTTCATCTGTTGACCAAAGATATGTATCTCCTGGATTACCTGCATCAAGATCAAATTGTGATTCACCACATAGCACCTGATTTTCGCCAAGATCAACAGTTGGTAATGAAAATACTGTAACCATAACCGATGCATCCATAGTTATAAGACTATCAGATACCGAAACAACATACTCAGTATCTTCCATAGGTTTAATATAAGGATTTGGCTCTGTTGATGTATACCCTTCCGGTATAGATGACCAGGAATAAGCTAAACTTCCTAATCCCCCAGATGTGTTAGCACTTAGTTGGGTTGAATCGCCAAAACATACTTCTGCAGGAACTACATTTGCGACTAATTCTAAATCATCAACAATCATATTTATAGACACAGAATAATTTGGCATTTCAATGTCGTTATTAATAAATATAAATGAACCAGAATATAATCCCAGATCATATCCTTCAGAATTAAAAGTTAAAGTAACAATCATAGAATCACCTACTGCTACCGTGCCATAATCTGGTTCAATTGTAATCCAGTCTACAAGCGTTTCATTGCGCAAGAAGGGTGAGAGTGAAAAAGTAAGGTCAAGGAGGCCTGTATTTTTAATAATCATTGTTTGTTGTGCGGAACTATTTGGATTTACAATTGCAGTAAAGTCATCAGGCGTTATTTCAATGCTTGAAGAGCCCCATTGTGTTTGTCTCATGGCAGCACCTGATTCATTATTACCATCATAGAAGGCAGTTATTTCATATGTATAATACCCATAATCTGACAATTGATCTTCATATGTCGTATTTAAGGTTGTATCGATTTCTACACCGTTTTTGTATATTTTAAAGTATTGAAATCCAATTCCAGAATTATGATACCATGTAAGAGTTGACAAACCGGTTTCTTGGTCTGTATTAGCTTGCAAACTAGTTGGAGCATACATTTCAATTAAGTTATTAATGGCTTCAAGAGCATCAACCCTGCCTGCGCCAAAAATATTATCTTTTCCTGGTGTTCCTAAATCCACTGCTGTAGTTTCAAGAGCGATATCAATAGCTTGTGGTGATAAATTAGGTGCTTTTGATAGTAACAAAGCCATAACACCAGCAACTCCAGGTGTTGCCATCGAAGTTCCACTCATGGTTGTATAACCGGTAATATTAAAGGTGTTACACGATTTAATATTCACTCCCGGAGCACTTACATCAGGTCTTATTAAGCCTGTCTCGGGGTTGAATGGATAATCGTTATATGGATTAATAGTTTCCCATGTGGAAGGTCCTTGACTTGAAAAGGAAGCAATGTTATCGTTAGCATCGGTAGCACCAATACAAACAACCGATGATATACCACCTTGTAGTATTTGATCAGGGTTGAGCCATGGTGGAGGACAATCTCCTGGTGTTCGTACATCATCAGGGTTATATATAGAACCGTATTCACCTTCATTGCCTGCTGCTATTGAAGCAATAACACCAGCAGCCAAGGCATTATCAAGTGCATTACGCCATGTTGCTCGTTGTGGGTTCCATGAATGTTGCCAACCAATAGACATGCTCATAATATCGCCACCATTATCTACTGTAAATTGAATGGCTTCCCATGAATCAGACTCAGATCCACCACCATTATCATCAAGAATTTTAAGAGCCATTATTTTTGCATCGGGAGCCATTCCTGTTTGTGAGCCAGCTGTTCCGTCACCAGCAACAGTTCCTGCACAATGTGTGCCATGGCCGTGATTGTCCATTGGGTCGTCATCATTATAAGCAAAATCATATCCATGATTAGGATAGTCAGGATGCTCCCACATATTATCAGCCAGATCAACATGATTATAATTTACTCCAACATCGAGCACAGCAACTACAACTCCTTGGCCAGTATAGCCAAGAGCCCAAACAGCAGGGGCGTTTACTTTGCTTACATTGTTTGTTATTTCTCTTGTGCCACGTGTTGAGTTTGCTTCAACCGGTATACCTGTCTCTTCACCAATAAGCATATTTCTTATTTCATCATAGTCAATTCTGCTAATATCATCTTTTTGTGAAAGATCGTTAATTACTGCTTCGGTAGCTTTGCAGCTAATTACATTTGTTATCCATAAGCCCTTCACAATATCTACTTCACTTTTTGAAGCTTTTACAGAAAGATAGCTTAGTAAATCAAACTGAGATTGTTTGCTAAATGATTTCAACTCATTTACTACAAGTGCTCTTTGGTCGGCACGGTTTAGTTGTTTAATTTGACTATATAGCTGAGATGTTGGATATTTATCAGTAAGGATGATATTAATTGGTATTAACTCATCATCTGAATTTATAGCCATAAACTCAGTTAAATCATTAGTAATGATATTTTGATTTGATTTATTTTGTGCTATCAGTGAAAATGATAAAAACAAAAATAAATAAAGAGTAATTTTTTTCATAAGTATAAATTTTGAATTTCTATTTGTCTATAAGACAACTATTTTGATTTATGGTTGCGCAAAAATAACAAATTGAATGAACTACGATAAATATTAATTTTTGGATAATATGAGGTAGATTATATTATTCCAGAGCTGGTTGGAGCAACGAGTTAAATATAAATACTGGTTTTTGCCTCTCCTTTAATAATAAGAAGCCCATTCATTGCTAAAGCTTTCATTTCATCTTCGCCAGGATATACATGAACAGGGGCCATCCGATGAACGTATGAAATTACCTGATTTACAAAATACTTATCATGAGCAATTCCTCCGGTAATTAGTATTCCATCAACTACAGAATGGAGTATTGCTACCATTGATCCGATTTCTTTCGCAACTTGATAAGCCATTCCATCATAAATATACTTTGCCTTTTCATCTCCTTTTTCAGCACGTTGTTCAACTTCGTAAGCACTGTTTGTACCAAGATAGGCTACTAATCCTCCCTTACCTTTAATCATTTTAAGAATTTGATTTTGAGAATAATCTCCTTTAAAACAGAGTCTTACCAGGTCTCCAACAGGAAGAGTGCCAGTTCTTTCAGGTGAATAGGGGCCATCTCCGTCAAGACCCTGATTTACATCCACAACACGACCTTTTTTATGGGCACCAACAGTTATTCCACCACCCAAGTGTACTACAATTAGGTTAAGGTCTTCATATTTCCTCATTATGGATTTTGCATGTTCTTGGGCAACAGCTTTTTGATTTAAGGCATGAAAAATTGATCTTCGTGGTAACAATGGATGTCCGGATAATCTTGCAAGATCATCCAGCTCATCAACAACAACTGGATTTGATATGTATGCTTTTGCATCGGGCAACGACTTTGCTAAATCATATGCAATAAGGCCACCAAGATTACTAGCGTGTTCTCCATAATCGCAGCTCTCAAGATCAGCTATCATTTTTTCATTTACGGCAATAATTCCCGATTCAACAGGCTTTAATAATCCACCTCGTCCCATTATAACCTTAATTTGCTTTAATGGAATTTCAGCATTCTTAACTTCGTTTAAAATTAGATCTTTACGAAAGTTAAACTGGTCAGTAACAAATTCAAAAGGAGCAAGCTCTTCGGATGAGTGTCGTATTGTTTGAATAAAAACAGGGGTAGTATCGGCATATACAGCAATTTTTGTTGATGTTGAACCTGGATTTATTGCTAATATGTACACTGCATCCATTTATTAAATACTTAGAGCGGATATTATTTTTGTGATCTGAAATTTGTTATTTCCAACTTTGATGGTTTAGGTTATTGCAGCAGCAAGAGCAATTGATAAAAACTTACTCTTTTCAGTATCTCCTCTTGATGTAAGTACGATTGGAACTCTTGCTCCCATAATAACTGCAGCAGAACTTGCACCACCAAGAAAATTAAGTGATTTATAAAGAATGTTTGCTCCATTAATATCTGGGGCAAGAATAAGGTCAGCATCACCTGCAACCTGGCTTGTTATGTGTTTTAATTCTGCAGCCTTTTTTGAAATTGCGCCATCAAGGGCAAGGGGACCATCAATAATACAACCTACAATCTGTTTGCGATAATTCATCATCGAAATAGTTGCTGCATGCATAGTTGCTTCCATTTTCGGATTAATGGTTTCTACTGAACCTAATATAGCTACTTTAGGGTTCATATTATTTAGTCCATGAAAAACATTTACTGCATTTTTTATAATGTCAATTTTTTCCTCAAGACCCGGATCAACATTCATAGCAGCATCAGTAACACCAAGTAATTTATGATAAAAAGGTGTTTCAAACAATGCAACATGACTTAGTAGTGAGCCTGTACGTAATCCAAATTCTTTATTTAATACTGCTTTAAGAAGTAACCCGGAGCTAACAAGTCCTTTCATGAGAATTTCAGCCTTTCCATCACCAATTAATCTTGTGGCTTCAAGCGAAGCTTCATAAGGATCAGGAACATCAATAATTTCAAAGTTTGTAATATCGAAACCTATTTCATCACAAATTTTGTGGATGACAGATCTGTCGCCAACAAGTATTGGCTCTATAATTCCTTCTGATGAAGCATTTGCTATTGCTTTTAGCACATGGTAATCACCAGCAGCAGCAACTGCTATTTTTCTTTTTCGCTTATCTTTTGCAAGCTCTACCAGTGTTGAGAGTTTATTAATCATGATAATATATTATTATTTAATATTTTAAGTTAAAAGGAGAATGCCTGAGAAGTTAAGCAGAGGTATAATTATCTTAATAATAATAATGTTTAACTCTTCGGGAAAACCCTCAATAATTTTGCAAAACTACAATTAAATGTGCACATTTATTCCTAATTTAACCTTAATTGGATTGCCAGGAGTGAAGTTTATTTTTGATACAAAAGACAGCTCATATTTTAGCCTTGATTCGGTATCAAATTGTGCGTCGTTGTATTTATTATTTGTAAAGTTTCACCGTACAAAAATAATACATCTGTTAATTAATTAACAGAAAAATATTATTATTTTTCATAATGTATTTTGACTTTGCATTGAGTTGAAATTTATTTGTATTTTGCAGTTGGGTTTCTAAATTTCAGTATATGGTTAAAAAGAAAATACTATTTGTATGCCTTGGAAATATTTGTCGTTCGCCTAGTGCTGAGGCTGTTTTTAAAGGGCTGATACACAACAAAGGTGTACACAGTAATTTTAAAATCGATTCGGCAGGGACATATGGTTATCACGAGGGTGAACCTGCCGACAGGCGGATGCAAAGTTATGCCGTTAAAAGAGGTTACAATCTAACCTCAATATCGAGGGCATTCAAATCACAAACTGATTGGGATAGGTTTGACTATATTATTGCAATGGATGATTCAAACCTTAGAGATTTAAAAGGGATGGCTCGCAATGCTGATGATTTAAAGAAACTTTTCAAGATGACAGATTTCTCTGCACGGTTCAAATACGATGAAATTCCTGACCCATACTATGGTGGGGAACAGGGCTTTGAGCTAGTACTGGACTTGCTTGAGGATGCCGGAGAAGGGTTATACAAATTTTTAGAAAAGAGCAAATAATAGAGTGTAAAATTTGATTGTTCAAACCCTCAATTTATTCTATTAATACAAACTCCGATTTTTCAGCACCACAAACCGGACAAACCCAATCGTCGGGAATATCTTCAAATTGGGTGCCAGGGGCAATGCCACCATCGGGGTCACCTTCAACAGGATCGTAAACATGATCGCAAACAAGGCATTGATATTTAGCACCGCCGCTTGACGATTTTACGGTTGTTTTACTAGCAACTTCTTTGATATATGTTGGTGCGTTTTTAGGTGCCTTACCTTTTTTAACATTTCTGTAATAATCATAAGTTAAAGGTTCACCATCGGCAATAAGCAGGTCATTATCTATTATTTCACCAATATAAATAATGTGTGTGCCAACATCAAATTTAGTAACAAGTTTACATTCGAACCATGCTATTGTGTCAGATGTAACTATTGGTATTCCGGTTTTGCCTTTAATATATGTTGTAGTTGCAAACTTATCTGTATCCTTTCCGCTTTTGTATCCAAATAGCCCTATTAGATCAGATGATGTTTTTTGTCTTAAAACGGAAATGGAGAATGCTCCACTTTTATCAATTAAATTTGATGTATAGTTATCTTTATTACAGGCTATTGCAATTTGAGGTGGTTCGGCTGTAACCTGAAATGCAGTATTGCCAATATACCCACTTTTATTATCATCATTACCCGAGCTTATAATATACAAGCCATATGTTATTTTGAAAAATGCTTCTGTATTCATGTTTTTTATATTTATTGCTTCAAATTTACGAAAAATAAATGTTAAATTAAATCCATAATCTTAAGAACTATATATTTGTAAATTAAATTTCCTTATGAAATGCAATTTTTGAATCGCAATATTTGTTTATATATAGTGTTTGTTTTTTTTATTTTGGTTTTAATCTCAGGATGCAAAACAAATAAAATAATAATGAAACCTGAGCCCGAAAAGCGTGAGGTAAATACAGCAAATCAGAAAGGTAAACCTGTTGACTATGATGATGCGGTTAAACATCATTATGAAATACAAAGCGAAAGCACTAAACAAATGATGATTAGATCTGATAAAAATCGAAGACAATATAATATTGGAATTAGTAGAAGTTGGTATGATGAACTTTTTAACAGTAGTTGCTTCAAAAATTCGTGCATGGTAAAAACAGGACATTCATACGTGACAATAACCAAAAGCAGGTCGTGTTTTATTAAAGAATAAATATTGAATACAAAATCATAGAAATTATCAGGATAAGTTTACATAAATGAAAAAAATATTAATAACTATTACTTTTATAATATTCACCACATCAATTTTTGCACAATTTGGAGACTTATTAAGATTTAATAGTGGTGGAATGGTTAACTTACAATGGAATATTGCCAAACCTGTGGGTTCAATGTCTGATTTTGTTGGAAATACTTCATTGTCAGGATTTAATATTGGCTACAGGCATTGTTATAAAAACAATTTTATTATTGGGGGAAGAACCGGTTTAATTAGTTTTTATGAATACTTAGGTTTTACAAATGTTAATGTTGATAACACAACAACATATAGCCGTGTTGAGAACAGGGTTAATGCAGTGCCAATATTATTTATTGTTGATTATATGTATAATAGCGATAAACTTATACCCTATGTTGGAATTGGTATTGGTACATATTTTATTAATACATCCACAACTTCTGATAATGTAACTTTAAAAAGCAATAATTCATTTCATTTTGGCGTTTCACCCGAAGTAGGAATAACTATTCCTTTTATCGTTAGTAATTTTGGATTAAATTTAAGCTCAAGATATAACTATGCACTTGGAGCAGGAAGTTCTTCGGGATATTCCTGGTTTGATTTTACTATTGGGATTTCATTTATGTATTAGTAATAAGTACTTGAAATCTATAAAAACCAAATAAACATGCGAGCTAAAAATATAACAGTTATACTATTATCGGGTTTCATTTTGCTGTTGGCCTTTTCATGCAATAAAGGATCAATTAACCCATATATACCTAATGCGATTATAAATGTTACTATTGATCCAAATTCAACGGTGTTTCAACAGTTAAATACTCCGGGAGGATGGTTGTATTTAGAAGAACAGCCGGGTATATATATCCCTTCGCCTAGCAAGGGAGTAATTGTATATCGATTAACTATGACAGAATTTAAAGCATATGAACGACAACCACCCAATTTTCCTTTCGACTGCTGTGATGAGAGTGGTTGGAACTGCACAAAACTCATTGTTGGAGGTAATTATCCTTTTGTAAAAGATACATGTAATGATAATCTATATCAATTGTTAGACGGGTCGCTATTTCAGGGTGAGGGGCAATACCCTCTAATTGAGTATAATGCTATGTTTGATGGTGCTTTGTTGCATGTATTTAATTAAAAATATTTCTAGGTCTATTCTGAATTTAGATTACGGGTTATGAATTTAAATACTTTCTTCAATAATTTTGAATACACTTGTATGTCAATGGCATGAAGTCCGAAAGAGCGGTCAAATAAAACCTAATTTAAGCACTATACTAAAGCAGCTTTAAACAATTATTAACCCTATTTAACCTTTGCTATCTTTCTTCTTAAATCACCCTTATTAGTTTGAATTTCATAAACATAAAATCCTGGAGAGAGTTCCATTCCTGAATCACTTTTCCCATTCCAAATAACTGTATGCTGGCCACTAACCAAGGTAGTTCTAATCAAGGTGCTAACTACTTTACCACTAAGATCATAAATTCTTAACAAAACAAACGATTCGTTTTCAATATTGAAAGAAATTGTTGTTTGGTCAGTAAATGGGTTTGGGTAGTTTGTTGTAATTTTATAATTATCATTTTCATCAAGATCTTCTATGGCTACATATTCATCAAACCCACCTGAGTAGCAATAAACATTTCCATTTCTGCCTCCAGCTACCATTTCCATAGTTCCGTCGCCAACAATATCAGGGATAGAATTTAAAGCATCCACAGGAGTGCCATAATTGATGGACTTAAGGTCTTCGCCATCAACACCATCCAGAAAATAACAGTAATTATCACTATATAATGTGCCAAAAATTACATCATTAATGTTATCACCATTAAGGTCTTCGATTGCAGCTACATTCCAGGCTTTATCGGCTAATGTTTTAAACCATATATTTGAGCCGTCATATCCATTTAAAACAATGGCATTGGGCTTACTATGTCCAACAGTAAGATCTGAATATCCATCAGCGTTTACATCTTCCAGTTTTTCAAAGCTTAGAATTAATGAACCACCAATTACACCTTGAAAAATTGTGGAATTGTTAACAGGGTTAATGTAGTAGTAATTTCCACCAAAATCACCGGCAGCAACATCTTTAATGTCATCTCCTGTAATGTCATCAAGCTGTAATAAAGCCCATACCGATGAACCACTAGTATTTCTTGTCCACAGAATTCCTCCATTATCGCCATTGATTCCATAAACTCTACCTTGAGTTTCATCACTACTTGATGCACCTCCAATGGCATCAGGAATTCCATCTCCTGTAAAATCCTCAACCCCAATTACAGAAAACCCGGGACCTTCTAAATATGTTTCCCAAATGGAAGCACCATCAAATGCATTTAAGCAATATATTCTGCGTGGTCCGGTATCGTTACCATCATCTCCAGCACAAGCTAGTACATCATTATTACCATCACCATTATAATCGTGGCTAACATTTACCTGATAAACCCAGCCACCATCACCATATATATCTGTTTCATGCTTCCATATCTGATTCCCTGTTTTCCCTGAAAAAGCAGTTATTGCCTTATCAGCTCCTGTTGTGCCAACTATAATATCTCTATATCCATCGGCATTTATATCTTCAATAGTAGTCAATCCAGGCTGGTCATAAATATTACCCGAATAAATATCAACTTCCCAAATAATATCAGCTATGCCGGAAGAATTTCCGTTAAAACAGCGGATATAATTATCTTCTGAACAAATTATAACTTCATTAATATTATCACCGGTAATGTCTTGATTTGTGATAATTGCTTTGGGACTATTATCATAGCCTGTTGTAATTGTATAATGCCATAGGGGCTCACCAATTGGCCAGTCTTGCAAAATCCCTGTGCCTTCAAGGCTAACAGTATATGGATTGTTTACAGGATCATTATTTTCAATTGAAAGTTCACCACTTATACTCCCCGATTCTTCGGGATTACACCATATACCAATTGTAGTGGAGTTTAATGGCGAAATATTTAATGGAAATGTTATAGACTCATCAATTTTGAAGGCCTCTTCATCAGAACTAATATTATTGATAGTTAGAGTTGCATCACCTGCATTTTCGATTTCCATGAACCATCGGGTAAAAGCATTCATTCGTACATTTGAATAATTGTGATTGTTAAAAGGAACAACTATTGAGGGCCCGGAGTTGGCGGCTTCACCAGTAAGAGTTACATCTACCGAAGGATTAATAGGATCTGTTGACTCAACTGATACGGTAATATTTAATGAGCCCGTTTGAGTAGGTGTATATGTTAATGGAATAAAAATTGAATTTCCGGGAGCAATTGTTTGAGGAGCTGAAAATGTGGTTGTGATTGGTGCTGAGCCTGGAATTATTAAATTAGTAATCTCCAGATCTGCTACTCCGATATTCTCAACTTCCATTTCCCATGTTTCCGAATTTCCAATGGTTACAGATCCATAATTATGAACAATAATTGGAATATTTATTTCAGGAGTTCCTGAACCGCTGAGGTTAATTTTATATAACTTGCTAGGTGAAGAAGGTGGTCCATCAACATACCAAAGATAGGTTCCATCATAAACAATACCAGAAGGTTTTATGTTTTCGCATGGGTGACTTTCCAATAGGGTTCCTGATTGATCAGTTTTGTAAATCATATTTGCATTATAGTCCACCATCCAGAGGTCATTATCATGTGTGCAAATGTCCCAAATTTGATCAGCAGGTGGTATAAACTGACTAATTATACCGCCAGTATTATCAACTTTGTAAATAGTACCCGGATCGGGATAATATGTACCTACCCAAAAATCACCACCATCGTACGCTATTCCGCTCATATAATGGTCAGGCAGATCAAATGTTGAAAGATTGCTACCGGATAAATCCATCTCCATGGCTGCAGCTGGTATTGAAGTAGATGTAACATGATTTGTAACCCACAATGATGCCCCATCCCATGTCATTCCATAACTGTCTTCAATGCTGGGATTAACAAACTGAAGTTGTGAAGAGCCATCGGCAGGATCAAATTTATAAATATGATCACCATCGGAACCATATATGCCGAAATACAAATATGTTCCATCTGTTGCCAAGCCGGAAGCTTTACCGGGAATATCCCATGATTGAACTATTGTCCAATCACGATTTTTATCACCTGAAGCTTTTGCTTTTTTTTCAAATGTTGTGCATAGAAATGTGAACAACACAAAAAAAATAATAGTAATTTTTTTCATTGTAATTTTGGTTTTGATAGTTGTTAATTGGTTGCACCTAATACAGAGACGCACAAATTTAATAAATTAACAACAATAAACAACTATGTAAATTACAGAAAGTTAAACCACATTATTTTTTTAAATGCCAATAATAAGCACATATGATGGATGAACTACTCAACACGTATTAATTTACCACTTTTTGATTTGTTATCGGATGTAACTTTATAGAAATATGTACCAGGTTTAAGGTTGTTAATTATGTGTATAATATTTTCAGAATTAAAGTTAATGGTTTCGATTCTGTCAATTATTATTCTTCCATCAATATCAAATATTTGAATTGACGCTTTGCTGCTTTCAGAGTTTCTGACAACAAAATTAAGTTGGTTTTTAAACGGATTTGGAAAAACATTAACAAAATCATCAGTTAAACTAATATCTTCAATATTAGAAATAAGATCGCTGTCTATCATTATTATTTCTCTATAAGAATCAAGATTTGTCTCAACCAGCATTGAATCAACAATGAATTCGCCATATTTTTCAACAGGTAAATCACAAACTATATTCAATGATAGAGTCCTATTACCTGGTATAGTATAAGGAAGGTCAGGCATTTCTTCAACATACCACATAAATTCTGTACCATAATCTGTAATTGAATTAATTGTTATGTTGTTTGATGTGAGATTAATTATATCTAGCGGAATACCCACCACCATTTCTTCAATAGTTAAAAACAAAACAGTATCCGGATTAAATGAAATTTCAGTGGTTGGGATATAAAAATTAGTAAATACAAATGGGTCAGGTTCGCCAATAAATGGATTTGTTGCATTTCTTCCCGATTCATCGGCAGCATAAATATAATAACTTATTACATCATTTGGAAGCACGTTTTCTATTAGTCCTGTATATGTGTTTCCGCTTATAAATTGCATTAAACCAGAGGTATATGATCCATTATTGATTTTGTAAAAAACAAATACTGAATCAGCATAAATAGCATCGCCGCTACAAGCAGTTATGTTGGCATTAATTTCATAAGTTTCCTGGTAAGTTACTGTGCCGGTGGTAGGAAGGTGGTCGATATAAAGCATTCCCAAATCAGCCAATCCTTTAGTGCGGCAATGTAGTGCATCACTGTTTAACCAACTATTATCAATAATTCCAATTATTTCATAGCCTGGCATGGCTTCTTCGTAAGATTCTATGGCTTCTTCATCCCACTGGCTTCCGGTTAACGGCACAAAAACTTTATTGTTAAGTATTAATGAATTTGTGTAAGGAGTATCGGGATAATTTCCTGGAGTATAAATCCGATACACTTCATAGGGTATACCATATGAGCTAGTTTGAGTAGCAAAGAAATTTGCAACATCTTCAAAATCCTGGTAACGAGAGTCGGTTTCAGGAACTTGTCCAATTAAAATTTTACCTGGTGATAAATACTTTCCCCAACAATCAATATGTTTAATAGGATCATAACTGGGTTCACCCAAAGGGTCGGGTGTTACATTATAAATTGGATTGCCAAGATAGTCGTTTACATAATCAGCAACTTCAATATGAGTAAGTGTTGGGTTTTCTTCCCAAACCAAGTCTGTGGATGCGGCAATACCCATACTGCTACACATATAATTACCCCCTGTACTAATTAAATTCATTCCATAAAGATCTATTTCCAGAAATTCAGAAACTTTAATAGGAATATTATTATCATTCGGACGAGGTCGATTATACGGAAAATTGACTATACCAGGCTGATTGTTGCCATCAAAAACAAACCATGGACCATAATCTCGTACCCAGTAGCTATCTGTTGGGGCAATAAGAAAATTACAATTATCTAAATTAACATTATTGTTTTGATATATTGTGGTAACTGTTTGTTGATTAAAAGTATTTGCCACAATTGTTGTAACAGAAATATCTTCAGCCATTTCTTTAATCAAATCAATAGGTATACCAAAAGGATATCTAACAAGCACTCCTTGCATTTTATTAAACTCAGCAACATTTCTTATTTCACCTTCAGGAGGGTCGGTAGGGTAAAAATCTCTCTGTGGGTCGAAAGGAGTTAGCATTTCTTCTTCCGATAAATAGTGAAGTTTCCTGTAATCGGGTATTGTTTGACTAATCAGAAGGTTGCCAGCAAGTAAGAAAATGATCGATAATAGTAATATTTTTGTTTTCATCTATATATTTTTTGTTTCTAAGCTTAATTGATGACAAAAATATAAAGTTGTTAGTTGTAAGCAACAAAATACTTCTTTAATTAACTATGTTTTTTATTTGTATTACCTTTGTCATGTAAACGAAAAAATACAGAAATGGGATTTTTAGGAAATATTGCCTTTGTACAATATGCAGGTTGGATTGGCACTCCGGAAATTATTATTATTGTTGTAATAATACTTCTTTTGTTTGGTGGAAAAAAAATACCTGAGCTTATGCGCGGATTAGGAAAGGGCGTTAAAGAGTTTAAAGATGGTATAGGTGAAGATGGTGAGAAGAAAGATAACCCAGATAAGAATAATGAAGAAACTAAAACAGAGAAGTAGTGTTTTAGTTTCATAATTCTTTATTCTTGTATTAATTCACTATAAATTTTATATCGGCCCATTATTTCTTCTACAAAGTTGAATGTTTCATCTCCACGCACATAGCCATAATAAACAACTGGGTCGTGGTAATATTCCTTTTCAGATAGATTTAGAACACAGCTATCAACACTAACTGTCCATTTGTTAGGATTTTTTTTGTGTTTTTCTGCCAGGCGTCGTGCATCCAGCACATGGCCTAATCCACAATTATATGAAGCCAGCAGGAATTTTATCTGTTCTGTTGTATCTGTAATTTCAGGAGGTAATTGTTTTTGAATATAAATCAAATGTTTTACACCAGCTGTAAGCTGTTCGGTGGGACTGGCAGTACTATCAAGTCCATATTTATCAAGAACTGTAGGCATTAGCTGCATTAACCCATAGGCTCCAACCCAAGAACGTACATTAGGTTTGAACTCCGACTCCTGATATACAAGTGATGCAAGTAACCTCCAGTCCCAACCAATAATTTTAGCAGCATATTTTATTTCATCATCATATGGTGATAATTGCCCACCTGAGTACGAATTATATTGACTATTAACAATTCTTTTCGATCTAATATTTTTGAAATACTTATTGTATAGTAATCTTGCATGTAATGTTTTATTAAAATTAATCATCCATGAGTTGATAGTATCAACAAGGCCTGTTTGCCCTTTTTTAGCTGCCCAAGCAATCTTTTGAGGAAAACTAAGAGGAGTTTTCACATCAATATTTCGATAATACCTTGCGTTAACAAGCGCAATATGCTCGTCAGCAACAGTATAATCAATTTCATTGTTTGCAACAGCCGCTATTAATTCCTCTATCTCCCTATCATCATTTATTATTATTATACTGTCACCAATTTCATCACTTAAGGTTTGAAGTCGGTTTGCAAATATAGTCCCTCTTTGAACATTGATTTTAACATTTGCCAGTTCAAGTGTATTTCGTAATATATGCGATTCTATTTCATCAGCAGTTTCCATATCCATGTAGCCGGTAGGCTTTCTTTGAACGAGAACCTGTCGGGATGTCATTATTGGAGACGTAAACGTAAACTCTTTATTACGTTCTGAAGTAACTGTAAGGCTCATTGCCAGCAAATCAACACTGTTATCATTTAACATCTCAATGCTTTTTTGCATATTACTTTCAATAACTAACTCTAACTCAACACCCAAGTATTTTGTTAAATCTTTAAGTAATTCATATTGATAACCAATTGGTTCTCCCCTATATATTAGATAGCTTAAGGATCCATAATCTGTAACTGCTCTAAGCTTTTTTCTTTTTATGATACTATCTAAAACAGCATTTTCAGAATTAAGAGTATGGGAATTTTGATTTGATTTATGTTTGTTTTTTTGAGTTGGATTATTACATGATGTAATAAAAATTAGTAGTAAAGCAACACTAAAAATTTTTCTTAAAATCATAAATTAAGATAAGGAATTTGTCTAAAATTCTCAAAGATAAGATCCTTTTCGACTTGGACAATTTCGTAAATTTGAGACTAAAGTAGTAAAAATAGTACATCTTAACAGAAGCACGATTGTTTTCATTAACGAAAAAACTTTTTCAGGTTATTGTTTCTGTTAGCTTGTAACTTATATTTTTATCTTTGTCAGGATCTATTCAAAAACCTACAATTGATGAGTCGAACAAATAATGTAAATATAAGTATCATATTATCAGTTGCTTTACTCATTATTTATATAAGTTTTTCTTCATGTAAAAAAATACCTAACCCATATGCAAATAGCGATGAAAAGGATACTATTACTTATAATCTACTAAAAACAAGTATTGCTGTTCAGTTTTTTGATGCCAACACTAATGAGTATATAATTCCTGAAGGAGGGGAGTTGCTAAAGGTACAGATAGTTGGAAAATCAAAAAATGCTGTTGCTGATATTGTTGGTTTACAAAAAGACGAGTATACTCTAACAAATGGAATAATAACTTTTGGTCTTATTCCAGAAGCTGAGTTTGTTCCAAGTCAAACAACCCCAATTTGCTTTACTATTATTTCACGACTACAGAATTATTTAACAGCAACAAAGGAAGTGATGATTACTGCAGAAGGAGATTATTTGTTAAAAGTTTTCATGGTAAGAATAGATGATCCGCCTCCGGGCGTCATAATCAAAAGATTATTTAATGTTGGTAATTTGGTAAATGGAGTGCTTCAGGATACTATATCAATTGCAACAGGAAATTCAGAAGCAACTATTATTATTCCAGGAGGGGTTAGATTGTTAAATAGTGACAGTATTGAGTTAGTTGGAAACATTAATCTGTCACTAGTATATTTTAATAATTTAGAGGACAAAGCACTTGCTGCTTTCACGGGGGGAGGACTTACAGGATCTCTTTTGGAGAATAGCAATACAAATTCCGGTGTGTTTTTTCCGGCAGGGTTATTAACTTTTGAAATTTGTGATATTAATTGGAGTATTGCTTCTATAATTGAGGATGATAGTCTTGAAATAATAATGAAAATCTCAGAGCAAACATATAATCCTGTTTCTGGTTCCAACATAGTAGTTGGTGACATGGTCTCATTGTATTCATATTTGCCCGATACAGGATTATGGGTGTTTGATCAAAGTAATCAGGTTACTGATACTTTATTAAATGGGCTAACTGTAAAAGCAAAAACACCTTGCCTTAACAGCCTTGTTTTTAGCTGGTTTGAAAAAAATAACTGTAATCAAGGATCAAGTTTTAAGGTTTCCGGGAATTGTGCCCAGTGTAATTCAGTAATGTTTGGAGGAGTAGTTCGTAAGCAAGCTGATAATTCTTTTGTGTCAAATATATCTTGTGTGGGACAATGGAATGAAACTATTAATATTCCGTTTTCAACGGGAGGAACACCTGTATATATTAATTGGGCACAAGGTGATGAATGTAATTTTTGTAATGTTGACCTGGTTGTGAGCCCGCTTTTTATTGATGACATGTGTTCGCAACAATTAATTGACTTGCCATTTTCTGATAATGGTCCTGTATCAAAATCAATTAATGCTTATTTTGTGGGGACTTGTGTGTCTGACACAAATATTATTGTATTGCCATCATTTAATGTTTGGGTTCGCTCTATCGATGCAACTTGCTGGAGATGGTCATCCATGAAGAATGGTACTGCACTTATTTGTGATCTTATTTATGGAGAAACTTATGTTATTGGAACTTATTACGATGGTAATTGGAAAGAGTGGGAAATAACAATTACCGAAGAAACCAACTATAAATTTAATATGGAATTTTCGCAATCAGTTTGTTCAGGAGTTTTTGGAATATTGTGATTGTTTGAAACCAGTTATCAGTTAACTCTCTTATATCATTTGAGGTTACCATTCCGGTTTGCGTTTTTCCAAAAATGCGCTCATTCCTTCTTTTCCCTGATTGCCTTCTCCAAATAGTGTTCCAAATTGTTTGGCTTCCAGTTTTTCGCCATCGGTAAAGCTCAATTCCAGACCTTCTCTAACAACTCTTTTAACTTTACGAATAGAGTCTGAACCTTTTGAAATAATAATTTTGGCAATTTTCATGGTTTCTTCCATTAGTAATTCCGGCTCAAAAACCTTTTGAATTAATCCTATCCGGAGGGCTTCGTCAGCACCAATCATATCAGTAGTCATTAGTAAATATAAAGCATCGCCCATCCCGGTTAGTCGTGGTAATCGTTGTGTTCCTGCATAACCCGGAATCAAACCCAAACTTACCTCAGGTTGCCCAAATTTTGCTTTCGTGCTTGCAAAACGAAAATCACATCCCATGGCAAGTTCTAACCCACCACCCAAAGCAAAACCATTAATGGCGGCAATAACCGGAATATCCATCCTGCCAAAGCTGCTAAATGTATTTTGTCCTAACCTTGAAAATTCAGAACCTTCTTCACCATTTTTATCTACCATTTCGGCAATATCAGCTCCTGCAACAAATGCTTTTCCATCACCGGTTATTATCATTAATTTAATGTCGTTGTCGGCAGAAATTTCTTCAACCATCTGATCCATCTCATTAAAAAACCTTGTATTAAGGGCATTCATTGCTTTAGGACGGCTGATTGTTACCGTTGCTATTCCATCAACGATTTCTTTATTAAGTATTTTGTATTCCATTTCTTAAAATTTTTGTAAAAGTCAAATTTAGGTAAAAAAAATAATGATTGAATGATTAAATGTGCAAATGATTAAAGGCTAAATAAAAAAGATAATTATTTTATTTATCCCTTATTCTCTCATGTAATCATTTATGCATTCATTCATTGGGATTTGAAAAATAAGTGATAAATTTATCAAATATTAATTTAAATTAAAATGGAATTCTACTTACTGATTGCCAGCATAATACTTTTAGTGGTTTTGATGATGATTACTGTTTTCAAGAAAAGCGGGAAACAAGATTTTAATGACATCAAAAATGAGTTAGTAACTATCTTTAAAGAAGAGCTTAAGGAAACACGGCGTGAAAATAGAGAAATGAACAAAGAGAATAGACAAGAAATAAATTCTCTTTTTAAAGATTTACAAGATTCATTGATGAAAAGGCTTTCTGAAAATATTAGTATTCAGAAGGATCAACTGGAAACATTTTCACGATTACTAGTCGAAATGTCGGATAAGCAGTTAAAGAGCTATAATGATTTTAAAGAAAGTATTAAAACTGATGCAAAGGAAAACAGGGGAGAGCTAAACAAAGGTTTAAAATCGTTTGAAGATAAATTTGCTGATAATATTAAAGGTTTTAATGAACAATTGCGTCAAAGATTTGACGAATTAAGCAAACAGCAGTTTGAGTTTAACAAACAGTCGAAAGACAGTATTAAAGATATTAAGGAAACAATTGAAAAACAGCTTGTTTCAATTAGAGAAGACAATACAATCCAGCTTAATGAAATGCGTAAAACCGTAGATGAAAAACTACAAACAACTCTTGAAAAAAGACTTGGTGAATCGTTTAAGCAGGTGAGCGAACGACTTGAATTAGTACATAAGGGACTTGGTGAGATGCAGGAGTTAGCAACAGGTGTTGGTGATCTTAAAAAAGTATTATCCAATGTAAAAACACGTGGAATACTTGGCGAATATCAATTGGGCAATATACTTGAGCAACTTCTCTCTCCTGAACAATACGATGTAAATGTTGCTACAAAAAAAGGTAGCCAGGCGAATGTAGAATATGCCATTAAATTACCAGGTAAAATAGATGAAGAAGTAGTGTGGTTACCAATCGACTCAAAATTCCCCATTGAAAATTATCATTTATTACTTAGTGCTTACGATGAAGCTGATAAAACCAAAATCGAATTAGCACAAAAACTACTACTTAAATCAATTGAGGGATTTGCAAAAACCATTAGCGAAAAATATATCGATCCACCTCATACTACTGATTTTGGCATTATGTTTTTACCAGTCGAAAGTCTTTATGCAGAAGTACTTAAACATCCCGGTACTTTTGAAAAATTACAACGTGATTATCATATTACGGTAACCGGGCCAACAACATTATCAGCATTATTAAATAGTCTTCAAATGGGGTTTCGAACACTGGCAGTTCAAAAACGTAGTAGTGAAGTGTGGAAAGTGCTTTCGGGTGTAAAAACTGAATTTGGTAAATTTTCAGAACATCTTACTAAAGTTCATAAGCAAATTAGCACAGCATCCGGTTCGCTTGATACATTAATAAGTACTCGTACCAATGCAATGGAGAGAAGGCTACGAAGTGTGGAAACACTAGATGCTATAGATAAACATGATGAACTTGAGTTGCCTCTTGGTGGTGATATTGAGGTTGATGATTAAGTTGTTATCGAAGAAGAATGGAATTTATTATTCAAAAGCTGCAATACCGGTAATATCAAATCCCGTTATTAACAAATGAATATCATGTGTGCCTTCATAGGTAATTACTGATTCAAGATTCATCATATGGCGCATAATAGAGAAATCACCACTAATGCCCATGGCACCAAGTATTTGACGACTTTCGCGTGCAACTTTTAAGGCCATTTCCACATTATTACGTTTTGCCATTGATATTTGAGCTGGTGTAGCTCGATTATCATTTCTTAAAATGCCAAGACGCCAAACCAGTAATTGAGCCTTTGTAATTTCGGTTAATATTTCAGCTAATTTTTTCTGCTGTAGCTGAAATGAGGCAATGGGTTTGTTAAACTGCTTACGTTCAAGCGAATAATGAAGTGCGGTATTATAACAATCCATTGCAGCACCAATGGCACCCCAGGCAATTCCGTAACGCGCCGAATTAAGACATTTTAACGGGCCTTTAAGTCCTTTAACATTTGGTAGTAGGTTTTCTTTTGGCACTTTTACATTATCAAAAACAAGCTCGCCGGTTATTGATGCTCTTAACGACCATTTCCTTGTTGTTTCAGGAGCTGAAAAGCCTTCCATATCTTTTTCAACAATCAGCCCACGTACAACGCCCTTTTCATCTTTAGCCCAAACAACGGCAACATCAGCAATTGGTGAATTTGTAATCCACATTTTTGCACCAACCAATAAATAATGGTCGCCTTTGTCTTCAAATCTGGTTAGCATTCCACCTGGATCTGACCCATGATTTGGCTCTGTAAGACCAAAACATCCAATCAAATCACCTTTAGCCAACCCAGGAAGATATTTCATTCGTTGTTCCTCATTTCCAAATGCAAATATTGGATACATTACTAAAGAAGTTTGTACTGATGCTGCCGACCTGATAGCAGAATCACCTCTCTCCAGCTCTGTCATTATAACTCCATATGCTACTTGATCCATACCTGCTCCACCATATTTTTCAGGAATATATGGTCCGAAAGCTCCAATTTCACCCAGTTCTTTTATTAAGTGAATAGGAAAAGTGTGATTTTGAGCTGCATCGTCAATTATTGGTATTACCGACCTGTCAACCCATTCGCGTACAGCATTTCTTACAAGTTTATGCTCATCTGATAATAATTCATCAACAAGATAATAATCAGGGGGAGTGTACATTATTTATGTGTTTTTTATTGGGTGGTAAATATAATGCATAATTTATTATGTGATTAATATCCGGATTTGAATAGATGTCTTGATTTTATTAATTTTGAGAAATATTAATAAAAAATAATTCTATGAAAAAGATAATTTATACAAAAGATGCCCCGGCTCCTATTGGTCCTTATAGCCAGGCGGTTGAGCAAAACGGAATGCTGTTTATTTCAGGTCAGATACCGGTTGATACTAATATTGGTAGTGTAGTGCCAGGAGGTGTTGCTGAACAAACTAATCAGGTAATGAAGAATATTCAAGCTATTATTACAGCTGCCGGTTTTGGCAACGATTTATCTAAGATTTTAAAATGTACTATTTATTTGGATGATATGTCGCTTTTTGCTGACATGAATGCTGTTTATGGAAATTATTTTCCATCCGATCCGCCTGCACGTGCTGCATTTGCAGTAAAAGAATTGCCTTTAAAAGTTCTTGTGGAAATCGAAGCAATAGCTATGAAATAAGAACTGTAGTGAAAGTTATATAAATATTAATTTTAACATTAAACTTATAATTATGGTAAAAAGTATTAAAACAAATTGGTGGTTATTACTTCTGGTTGGAATTATTTTTCTGATCCTGGCTGTTAAAGTAATGATGCATCCTGCGGAATCAATTATCGAGCTTGCATTTTTTATTGGTTGGGCATCGCTTATTGCCGGTGTTTTTCAGGTTGGTTATTATCTTTCTTCAAAGAGCATTATACAGAACTGGGCATGGGGTTTGTTTGGTGGGGTAATTAATATTATTATTGGAATAATATTTTTATCACATCCAGCTATAACGGCTCAGATATTACCTTTCTTTGTTGGATTCTGGATGATATTTATTGGAATCACAACTTTTTTTAATGGCATTAGAGAGCAAAATAATAATATGCCCGCTGGTTGGTTTGACATGCTACTAGGAGTGCTAATTTTTATTGGAGGTTTGTGGATTAGCTATAATCCTGTTGCCGAAGCTGCGATGCTTATTTGGCTTATTTCGTTTACATTAATGTTTTATGGAATTTACTTTGTTGTAATATCAATACAATTGTCAAAAATTAAATAGAGGAAAAGTGGGTGAATTATGTTTAGATAGTTAACCAATTTTTAATCATTTCTAAACCATAATTAGTCATTATCGATTCAGGATGAAATTGAAAACCAATCAGGTTGTATTTAATATGTCTGATGGCCATATTCAGTTCATCTTCATCTCTTAGTATTATTTCCAGTTCATTTGGAAGTGATGTTTCTTCTATATTCCATGAATGATAGTGACCAATATCAAAACTTTTTGGCAATCCATCAAATATTTTGTCATCAATGGTAATGTGCGCTTTATTCTTAACTCCATGCATTGGTTCTTTCATGCGAATAAGCTTAGCGCCAAAAAGCTCAGCAATAGCCTCATGACCAAGGCAAATTCCAAGCATTGGTTTTGATTTGTAAAATTGTTTTATAAACCACATTAATTGGCCGGCTTCTTTTGCAATTCCGGGTCCAGGGGAAATAATCACTCTATCAAAATCAGTTGGTTTTATTTTATCGAGTTCATCGTTTTTCACAATGAAATAATTTCTTACGTCCGATTGTTCAATCAACTGAACAAGATTATAAGTAAACGAATCGTAATTATCAATGATAAGTAATTTCAACACTTTTGATTTTTGCAAATGTAGTACTATAACTAAAACGTATAAGAAACTCCAACTGTTGGTTTGAAATTTACTTTATCCCAAATATCTACCTGCATGCCCAATTCGAATCCAAATTTTTTGATCTGGAAATTTAATCCACCTCCAAGTGAAACTTCTCCAAAGGTAGTATTCTTATTATTGTAAAAGTCTTCAAATCCTCCACCAAAACCAATTTGTGCGTAAGGTGATATATTTTCGTTTATATTAAAGTACCGTCGGTAATTAAGTCCTGCTTTGTAACTTTTATAACCTGACCCATATGTTGAGAATTCACCATTAATAAATAGCATATTGTTGTTAGCAATAAAATACCCATATCTTGCACCAATACTACCTATAACTCTACCATAGCCCCAACCAAAACTAAGTCCTTCAATAGCAACTTGGCTTTTTCCTTTGCTAAAATTTGGGTTAAATGCTGTAGAAATTTTTATTTTATCGTCTGTATAATTTTCCTGACTCTTAACAGCGTTTGTGACAAATACAAGAACTGAAACAAATAAAAATAGTAGTAATTTTTTCATAAATTTAAAATTTGAATTATTAATAAATAACAAAACAAATTAAAGTAAATATTTGGTTAACAGATGTTAAGCAAGTTTAATTTAAGTTAAAATGTCGTAGCAACCTAAGGGAATTCTGCTAATATTGGTATCTTTAAATGGCTTAATGATTAAGTAAATACGCATCTTGTAATTCAACACCCGCTTGTTTTGATAGATATAGGCTAAGTGTATCAAGCATATTGAACTCAATCTTAGCAATAAGTTTAAACTCAACTTCTGGTAAGCTATCTTCAGGTATATTTTCTAATATTGATTTTAGTTGTTTTGCTATGGTAGTCATTTCAACTATAAAACCAATAATATTGTTATCTTCCGGGCTATTATTTGGTTTTTGGCGTAATAATTTTTCAGACATAATCTTTATTAATTCAGATATTTTTTTTCCGGCTTGCTGTAACTTATCAGTATATTCTATTTTAGTGTTGTTAAACCCTATATATTCATGTAGGCGTATAACACTTTGCATTAACATGTGTGATGAACTAAGAAAAGTCATCATTGGAGTAATAAGCTCTTCGTTAAAACCAGGTTGATTTAGTGTTCGCTGAAATGAAGCGTTGGCATTAGATGTAGCCAATTCCATTTTGCGGTTGAGCGAAATAAGTGTTTGAGGTTGAATTTCTTCGCCAGCTAATACCTGAAGGACGGAATTGAAATAATTTTTTGTGGCATCGAGCATTGAAGAAAGCCGATCTTGAAAATGATTTCGTTCCCAATCAGGAAGTAATAGCTGACCACAGATGAGGGCAAGAGCAATACCTGCAAGAGTGTCCAAAACACGATCAACAGGAATATGCCAGTCACCAATATCAGATATACTGTACATTGTTACTATGAGAGGTGTAAGAAAAAAAACAAAAGCAGCATAATTAATTGTTAACATTGATATTGCCAGAAACGTAAAAATCATCAGGAGAATTATTATTAACAACTGGCTGTGAATTTGAGAGATTAATAATACAGCAAGAAATCCACCTAAGATTGTTCCGGTCCCACGCTGTAATGTTCTAATTAAAAAAGAACCTCCAAAATCAGGAGCCATAATTACGACAACTGTAAGTGGCATCCAATATCCGTGAGGCAGGTTGATTATATGCGCAAATAATACAGCAAAAGCAGCAGTAATTCCAATTCTAATTGCATGGCGAAAGCTAGAAGATTTTAATGTTAAGTTGTGGCGCAATAATGTCAAAAAATCGGTTTTGTCATCAAGTGCTAATAACTCATGCTGGACAGCGTCCTTATTCTTCTTATACGATGGTTTTTGTCTTGCAGCTAGTAGAACCTCTGTTTTAGAACGTTCCAATACTCGATTAAGAACATTATATATTTCCTTAAATCGCTCTGAAATGGGCTGGTTTTTATTGTTTAAATATTTGATTTTTAAATTTTCTATTTTGGTAAGTATATTATCTTCAGAGACCTTACTATGTAGTATTAGTTTTGCGATATTAGATTGAATTTCTGCCAGATCAAGGAAAAATCCTTCGATTCTTTTTGATTGAATTATACTTATATTCTCTCCTTCTTTACGAAACCAATTCATTAAAGTAATTATCGAACGATGATCTTTTGAAACATTATGCAAAATTGAAATAAGAATATCATCCATATCAGATTTACTAAACCGTCCTTGACGCTCATCAGATAACATTTCGTAAGCTTTATCTATTTTCTCACGAAAACTCCGGTGTTCTATATCTATGTTGTTTTGTTTAAGGTCATATTTTGACATTGTAATTTCTTCTCCATAAAGTGTAGCAACGCTTCTTAGAAATGTAGAATTTTCGATAAAACAATTTGCTACAGCTTTCCTAATGGGTTGGTAAGGCCTAATAGGCCACGCTATTAATGAAAGAAACATTGCCCAAAGTCCACCTGCTATAAAAACAAAAAACGTATTAATTGTTGTTGCCTGGCTGTTAGGATTAGCTACAATAATTACAAAAATGGCTGAGTTAACAAAGGCCATCATAACACCTGAATTACCTAATAAACCAAGCATAGCCACTGCGGCAAGCCAAATAGCTGTTACCACAAAAGCTGTTAGGATATGTAAGCCGGCATACTGTGCTACTATTGCTGCAACAGCATTCAATAGCGTTGTAATAAGCATAATGCGAGCAGTTTTTCGGTATGTCATACCTCCTAAATCTACTAGTGTTACATTTAATGTTGCAAACATTAGCAGGAAAGATTCGGACAACATATTCGTATACAGACCAATAAGGACAGGTAGCCCTAATAAGATTGCAACACGAAAACCTCTCAGATAAGCTGGTTTTCCAGGGGTTAGTTTAAATGAGGCATGCAGGTATCTTATTAAAAAACTATTTTCTGATAGGTTCTTAAACATTTCATTTTGGTATTAAACAAAAATAACAAATTGATACGTATATTGATAGAAATCAAAAGTGTAATTTTGTATAAAATGTAAATCTTGTTTTGAAAGATATTATTAATGATATTAATCAATTGGGTAAAGAAAGAATTCCTTTTCTTTTTGTTATTGATTTTGATATGGAGAACCCTGTTGTGCTACCATTAAGTGATATTGACCCACAAAAGGTTTTGTTTTCAGTTAATGGGATTACGAATGTGCGAGTAAATAAAGCTAAGATTGATAAAAGATTCAAATTTAAAGCTTATCCTGTTTCAAAAAAGCGCTATATTAAAGCGTTCAGCCTTGTTCAAAAGCATATACAACATGGTAATTCATTTCTGCTGAACCTTACAATGCCAAGTCGAATTGAAATTGATATCAGCTTAAAAGAGATATTTAACTCTAGCGATGCCAAATATAAATTATGGTATAACAACCAGTTTGTGGTATTTTCTCCTGAAACATTTGTTCAAACTAAGGGAACTAAAATCAGCTCTTTTCCAATGAAGGGTACTGTGGATGCTAAATTGCCAAATGCAAGGCAGCAATTGCTGGAAAGTGAAAAAGAGCTTGCCGAACATTATACTATAGTCGATTTAATTCGCAATGACCTTAGTATGGTTGCAAAAAATGTGAATGTTGAAAAATTCAGGGTTATCGATCATGTACAAACTAATAGGGGAGGGTTGCTACAAATGAGTTCCGAAATTAGTGGTGAATTACCTGATAATTATTGCGATAACCTTGGTGGAATATTGATTAAAATGCTTCCAGCAGGATCAATATCGGGTGCTCCCAAAAAGAAAACTCTTGAGATTATTAGTGAATCTGAACAATATAAACGTGGATATTATACAGGTGTTTTTGGAATTTTTGATGGTGATAAAATCGACAGTGGGGTGATGATAAGGTACATTGAGCAAACATCGGATGGATTGATTTATAAAAGTGGAGGTGGTATTACAGCAAAAAGTAATATTGATGAAGAATATCAGGAATTGATTGATAAAATTTATATACCTATCCATTAATGCAACTATTAGAAACAATACGTGTTGAAAATGGTGAGTTTTCAAATCTTATTTCTCATCAAAATAGAATGAATAATTCACGAAAAGAATTGTTTTTTTGTACAGATGAAATAGATCTTGCCCTAATTTTTAATGTGTTACCAAATCATATTTCTAACAATGAACTGTACAAATGCCGTATTATCTATGATACTGAAATAAGAATGATTAAATACATACGCTATAAAATTCCTCCTATTAATTCTTTACAATTAGTTAATTGTGATGAAATTGAGTATCGTCATAAATATTTAGATCGTAAGCAAATTAATGAGTTATTTTCTAAAAAAGGTAAAGCAGATGATATTATTATTATTAGAAATGGGCATATAACCGATTCATCAACTGCTAACTTATTGTTCTACAATGGAAAAGAATGGCTAACTCCCGCTTTTCCTTTATTAAAAGGGACACAAAGAGCGAAATTATTGGATAAGGAAATAATAAAGGTTGCAGATATTAGACCTGAAGACTTGTATAACTTCTCTAAAGCAAGATTAATAAATGCAATGTTAAAGTTTGAGGATGAGATAGATGTAAAAATCGAAAATGTTTATCAATAATATGATTAGTCACCTGTTTTCAGGTTATTAATATTGGATTATACTTCTACATTATTATAGCTGATTTATCATTTTTTTCCACAATATTCTGGGCTTCTTCTTGAGTTCCCAACAATATAGCTATCCATTTAGTTTCTTCTCGCTGCTCTAGTATTATTTTCACAATCATTGTTAACGGAACCGAAAGAAACATCCCAACTGTACCAAAAATAAAGCCCCAAAAAATTAATGAGATAAAAACTATTAGAGTGGAAAGACCCAGCCCTTTTCCCATAATTTTAGGCTGAACAACATTGCCAACTATCATATTTATAACAAGATATGAAACCATTGTCCACATGGCTCCTCCAAGCCCGAGCTGTATTGCAGCAAATAAAATAGCAGGTATACCAGCAACAATCGACCCAATATTTGGGATAAAATTTAATAAAAATGCCAAAAATGCCCACAATATTGCATATTTAACACCAATAATGGTAAGAGTAATCCAAATTAATACTCCTGTTAATAAACTTATAATTGTCATAAGACCCAGATAATGCCTGATATTATTACGAATTATGCTAAAGTAATTTATTGAACCATCAGAAGTGCCTAAAATTGCATTCATTTTAATTGAGAAACTATTTAGTTCCAACAGAACAAATATTAATATAAAGATAATTAGAAACGTATTAGTCATTAAACTACCAACTGCCCCCAAAAATTCAGCACCAAAGTTCATTACTTTACTTGTGCTTATACCATTTTCTAATTTGTCAAGCGAAATATCAAACCCCATTCCTCGTAATGAGTTAAATACATCTGTTGATAATGCAGTTAACCTATTAGCATAGAGCGGTGAATCTTGTGAAAATTGAGATACAGATCTGCCAATTATCTCACCCATTCCCAAAAATATTAAAAGTGAGCCCACCAGTACAATAAATATTGCCCATCCGGATGACACTTTCTTTTTTTCTAGCCAATTAATTGGTTGTGCTAATACAACGCTGATAAAAAGTGCTAATAAAATTGGAGTAATAATATCTGCAGCGTACATTGCAACAGAAATAATAATAAGAAATGCTGCAAATGTTAATGCACCATTTGATTGGGATTGAATCTCAACTTTATTCATAATACTGTTGGTTAGATTTTAGAAGATCAAAATTCCAAAACCAAATATAGGCAAAAACCGCACAATCAATTAAATAAGAAGAGAAAAACAACTTATTTTATTTCACTTCCGTTATTTACATTTTCAGTAGGCGAAACAAAACAGAGTTTGCCATCGTTGTCTTCCGCCATCAGTATCATCCCTTGCGACTCAATTCCACGAAGGTTACGTGGAGCTAAATTTACTAATATACTTACTTTAATACCAATAATATCTTCAGGTTTATAATATTCGGCAATGCCAGAAACAACAGTTCTCTCGTCAATACCAGTATCTATTTTAAGCTTGAGTAGTTTCTTGGTTTTAGCAACTTTTTCTGCTTCTATTATTGTCCCAGTTCTGATGTCCATCTTCATAAAATCATCAAATTCAATTGTTTTTTTTGAAGGTTTTGAAGTTATGATGGTTTCATTTTCCTTTTTTGTGTCTAGCAACTTTTGCACTTGAGCTTCAATTGCTTTATCTTCTATTCTCTCGAATAATAATTCAGGTTTGTTAAGTTTTTGTCCGGCTTTAAGTAAATCAGATTTTCCGGCATTTTTCCATTTCAAACCATCAAGGTTAATCATTTTTTGCAATTTAGCAGATGAAAATGGAAGAAACGGTTCTGATAGTACCGATAGGTTTGCTACAATTTGTAAAGATATATTAAGTATCTGTTGTACTTTTTCAGGGTTTGTTTTAAAAATTTTCCAGGGTTCCATATCAGTAAGATACTTGTTGCCCAGTCGTGCAAGATTCATAAGCTCACTTAGGGCTTCTCTAAATCTATATCTTTCAATACTACTTGAAATAATTTCGGGATATTTTGAAAGCTCTTTCAGTATCTTTTCCGACTCTGTGTCAAGTGATTTAACAGGAGGAACCACACCATCAAAATATTTTTGTGTAAGTACAAGTGTGCGGTTAACAAAATTCCCAAAAATTGCGAGTAACTCATTATTATTTCTTGCCTGGAAATCTTTCCATGTAAAATCATTATCTTTTGTTTCGGGTGCATTTGCTGTTAGCACATAGCGTAACACATCTTGCTTATCAGGAAACTCATCAAGGTACTCATGTAACCAAACTGCCCAATTTCGGGAAGTTGAAATTTTATCGTTTTCGAGGTTTAGGAATTCATTTGCCGGAACATTATCAGGTAGAATAAAACTTCCTTCTGCTTTAAGCATTGCAGGAAATATTATGCAATGAAAAACTATATTATCCTTACCAATAAAATGAAGCATCTTGGTGTCTTTATCTTTCCAGTAAGGTTTCCAATCATTTCCTGTTTTATTTGCCCACTCTTTTGCAGCAGATATATATCCTATGGGTGCATCAAACCAAACATATAGTACTTTTCCATCGGCATCTTTAACGGGAACCTTTACTCCCCAGTCTAAATCGCGGGTAACAGCACGTGGTTTCAATCCTTGATCAACCCATGATTTTACCTGACCGTAAACATTAGATTTCCAGTCATCTTTGTGCCCTTTTATAATCCATTCGTTAAGCCAGTCTTCGTATTGGTTGAGTGGTAAATACCAATGTTTTGTTTCTTTCTGGATGGGCACATTGCCGCTTAGTGCTGATTTTGGATTTATTAATTCAAGAGGACTAAGAGATGTTCCACAATTCTCACATTGGTCGCCATATGCCTTTTCAAAACCACAATGAGGGCAAGTTCCGGTTATGTATCTGTCAGCAAGAAATTGATGGTTTTCTTCATCATAATATTGCTTGTTTGTTTTTTCGATGAATTTGTCATTATCATAAAGTTTTGTGAAAAATTCGGAAGCAGTTTCATGATGAATAGGTGCAGAAGTGCGTGAATAAATATCAAAAGATATCCCAAAATCTTCAAACGATTTTTTTATAATACCATGGTATTTGTCAACAATATCCTGAGGTGTAACACCTAATTGTCTTGCCTTAATAGTAATAGGAACTCCATGTTCATCTGACCCTCCAATAAAAAGCACATCTTTATCATTCATTCTAAGATAGCGTGCATAAATGTCTGCCGGTACATAAACACCTGCCAGGTGACCAATATGTATGGGTCCGTTGGCATATGGGAGTGCTGAGGTTATGGTATATCTTTTAAATTTTGTCATTTTCTAATGTTAAAATTCAGTAATTTCGGCAAAGTTAATTAATATGTTCAGAATGATTAGTCCGACGTTTCTTAAAAAAGGAGATAAAATTGGTATCGTAGCACCGGCACGTAAAATTACAGAAAAAGAATTGGAGGCTTCATTTGAAATTATCAGAAGCCGTGGGTTTGAAATCGTGTATTCTGATAACTTATTTGCTGTGGATAACCAATTTGCAGGTAGTGATGAGGTAAGAGCCAGAGAGTTTCAACTGATGCTTGATGATAAAACGGTTAGGGCTATTATGTTTGCGCGAGGGGGATATGGAAGTGTTCGTATAATTGACAAGCTCGATTTTAGCAGATTTAAAGATAATCCAAAGTGGTTAATTGGATATAGTGATATTACTGTTTTTCATAATTATATTGTACATAACTTTGGTATCCAAACATTACATGCATCGATGCCAATTAATTTTTCTAAAAACACTAATCAGGCTTTGGATTCATTATTTGATGTTCTTTATGGAAAGGTGCCAAATTATGAATTTGCATCTCATTCATTAAATAAAACCGGAAATGCTGAAGGTATATTAGTAGGAGGTAACTTATCAGTACTTTACAGCTTGTTGGGAAGTAATTCTTTCCCGGAAACGGAAGATAAGATATTATTTTTAGAAGACCTTGATGAATATCTCTATCACATTGACAGGATGATGATGGGATTAAAGAGAGCAGGTAAACTAACTAACCTTAAGGGGCTTGTGGTTGGTGGTATGACTAAGATGAATGATAATACTGTGCCGTTTGGAAAAACTGCTGAAGAGATTATTTGCGATATTGTCATGGAATATGACTATCCTGTATATTTTGGTTTCCCTGCCGGGCATATTGATGATAATAGAGCATTGGTTATGGGAGGAAAAGCGAGAATTGAAGCCAGGCAGAAAAATTGTTTATTTAAAAGTTTGATATATTACAATTAAAATAAAGCACATGCAAGACCCTTTTGAAAAAGCTTTTTACGATTATTTAGCCGGAAACGATAAGGCAAAGATTGTTGTTAGTATCAATAAAGGCGAGGCTGATGACATACGCATTTCATATTTTTTTAGAACCCATGATGAGATGCCCGAATTGGAAAAAAAGGCATTGCACCTTTGTTCAGGTAAGATTCTTGATATTGGAGCTGGATCAGGTAGTCATTCATTATATCTTCAGGAAAATGGAGAAGATGTAACTGCACTGGATATAAAGCAAGGTTTTGTTGATGTTATGAAGAAAAGAGGAGTTAAAAATGTTATATGCTCTGATATTTTTGATTATAAAGGTCAAGGATTCGATACCCTACTAATGTTAATGAATGGAATAGGTTTTACCAAGAATTTTGAGGGGCTTACTGTTTTCCTCAAATCGGCAAAAAAGTTGCTCAATCCCGGTGGCCAAATTATTCTCGATTCATCCGACCTGATGTATCTATATGAAGAAGAGGACGGTTCCTATGCAATTAATTTGAATGAGGAGTATTACGGTGAAGTAATGTACCAAATTGAATATAATAATATTAAAGGTGAACCATTTCAGTGGTTATACATTGATTTTGATAATCTATCGCTGTATGCTGATCAAGTTGGCTTCAGTTGCGAAAAGATTTTTGAGAATAATCATTACAATTATTTGGCGCGATTATATTAGATCAAACTAATATTATGACAAATCAAAGGCAAGCTTTATCCCTGCTATAACCATTCCTGTTCCCATAATTGCAAGTATTAACCCCATTATTTTACCTATTATTTTAATCATGTTCATTCCAATTTTCTTAACAATAATATCACTTTTAGAAAAAGCCAGATAAGTTAAAAAAATCATTAATGCAAAAATACAAACTACTATTCCCAGATGTAAATAACCGGCATTAGTAACCTTTTCCATTGCAGTAACAATGGTGCCTGGACCAGCGAGAATAGGAATAGCTAATGGCGATATGGCAATTCCCTCATCCGGGGTTTGTGTGCCTAAGTTGTGTATTTTCGATTTTTGAGTCATTAGCATTTCAAATCCCACATAGAACAATAATATACCTCCTGTGATCTTAAATGCCGGGATAGTTATTCCGAACAAGTCAAAAATATATTTGCCAAGTACAACAAAAGCTGTAACAATTATAAAAGCTGTAATTGTAGATTTTCTGGCAACTCTTTTCTTTGACAAGGGATCCATGTCGCCGGTAAGTGCCATGAAAATTGGAGTGTTTGCAATGGGATTCATTATTGCAAAAAATCCCATAAACACGCCTAACGAAAATGTAAATAGTTCATTCATAATATTAGGTTTTCTTTATTCTGCTATTTTGAATTCTGGATTGTATATTATTCCAATTACATTACCCCATGGATCTTTAACCGATGCAACGACCAGTTCTCCCCCAACATTTGTAAGTTCTTCATCTACTGTGGCGCCAAGTTCAATAAATCTGTTGTATTCTTTATTAACTTCATCAACTCCCCAGTAAGTAACAACATTTGCTAATTTGTCTTTCTGTGGAATTTCTTCAGGCAGCAGGCCAAGCTCATATCCGCCTATATTAAAACCAACATAGAATGGTTCATCAAAATAGGGATTAGTTTTAAAAGCTACTGCATACCATTGCTTTGCTTTTTCAAGGTCATCTACTTTATAAACTACTGTTCTTAATCCAAGCATAATTATAATTTTTATATCTGTACTATTATTTGCAGACCAACTAAAAATAAGGCCATCAAGCTAAAATGCTACCTGAAACCTCATCTGAAAAATATTGGCTTTCCCCAAATTTTTAATATCTGTGTAAATATAATTAAAAACAACTTTTGTTGCAGGGTTGAGGTACCAATTTATTCCAGCTGTGATATTACTCATTATACCATCTGTTAAATCAGCATTATCTAAATTAATATATGAATACCGAAGTGACAATTCAACAGCACCTAACCCACCATCTTGTCCCAGATTTTTTTTGGAGTTAGTCTGCCGAAAGTAGTTTTTGAGGGAACATAGTTTTTATGCTCCCCTGTTAAAAACCAGCTTACTGATCCGTAATAGGCAAAAACCTTGTATGATGAACTTTTAAAAGTAGATAATGAACAAGGTTTAATATATGATAAAGTATATTCACTTTCGAATGAAAGGGTGTTAAGTATTAATAGAAATTCACCATTAAAATCATTAATACTTGTAACTTTATCAATATCAACATTTAAATATTTTGGTGCTAAGTGTGCTTCCGGACGAACATTGTATGATATTTCATCATTATCATTAAATTGATACGCCGAAGATGCACCTAAATGAAGTATTTTATATCCATCATCAATATTGTATACAGGCAAACCGGTTAGCCTGAATACTATATTATACTTGTTGCCAAGGTATTTCCCAGAATTATCAGTGGGGTAAAAATAACCTGCATACCATGATAGCCGCTTTTTAAAATGTTGGTTGAATAACATAAATCCAAGATTTCTGTCATTATCAAAAGCATTGGCTAAAGGTCGTTCCATTTCAGTTGTAAAATTGGAACTTGTTAACATTGTAAGTCCGAAGGGCTCTTTAAAATTTCCAACTTTGAAGTTCCCCACAACGGGAATCTTTGTTAGTTGAATATATGCATCTTTTATAACGGCAATACCTCCGGCAAAATCCACCTGCAATTTGAATTTGATGTTTTTATAAATTGTACCTGATGTATATAACCTTGCTCTTCTTATCTCAACTCCATTATGTGCATCAAAATGATTATTTAATGAATCATTTTGATTTATCCACATTATATCGTATTGAATCCGCCCACCCATTTTTATTTTGAAATTACCATTCTTGCTGTCAACTCTTAGTGCATTATCCCAAGATGCATTGAAGCTATTGTCTTGACATATAAGGCTGTATCCAAAAAGCAATAGCACAAAAACAATAATTGTACGACTCATAAAATTATGTTTTAAATAAATTTATCTGATACAATACTAATAAAAATTATTACATTTGGCATAAAGATAAATCAAAAACTATGAAAGCTTTAAAAATTATCCTTCCGATTATGTTATTATTATTTATTCTTAATAATAAATCTATTGCTCAATGGACTGCTGACCCTTCTTTAAATACTGAAATATCAAGTGCATCAGGAGAGCAAGCTATTCCAAAAATTGTTACTTCCACTTCATATCCGGGCATAAGTTATATTTCGTGGTTTTCCAACGAAAGTGGAAATTATGATGTAATGTTGCAAAAATTAGATGTTTATGGAAATAAGTTATGGGCTGAAGATGGTCTTCTAATTAGTAATCATACAGCAATGAGTTGGCTTACAGATTGGGATATGGCCATAGATGGTGATGATTGTGCAATTATTACTTTTCAAGATGTTAGAACAGGAAGCAATAATATTTTTGCCTATAGAATATCACCTGATGGAGACTTTTTATGGGGTAATGATGGTATTCAGCTATCAAATACAACAGCGTTTAATGCCTCACCAAAAGTAACTGTAACTAATATTGGTAATATAGTAATAGCCTGGTTGGCGGATGATGTAATTATCAGGCAAAAAATATCTCCTGAAGGAGAACTTCTTTGGGGTGATAATGGAATTACGCTTGCCGGAAGTAATACCTATTCCTGGCCTCAATTACTGCCTGTTGGTAATGATGAAGTTATAATGAAATACTTTGAGGATATTGGCACATTTCCTGCAATATCAAGATCTGTTTATGCTCAAAAACTTGGGACAAATGGTGCTAATTTGTGGCTTCAGGCAGCGGTAATATCAAACGCAGGGGGTATTTCGGCATGGACTCAGATATTCCCATTTATTAATGATGGCAATGATGGATTTTATATCGCCTGGCATGATGATAGAGATAATAATATGTTGGCAAGTATTTTTGTTAACCATATTGGGTCAAATGGTGAAATATTATTTCCTGCAAATGGCGTTGAAGCATCAACTATGAATAACCGAAATCATTTCTACGCACATCTTGCTTTGCCTGAAGGCTCTAATGATGTGTTTGTTTATTGGAATGAAATGGATGGGGATCAGAATAACAGGGGTATTTATGGACAAAAAATATCTTCTACAGGTAGTGTTAAATGGGGTTCTAACGGAAAGGTTTTTATTGAAATCTCATCCACAAATGTATCTCCAATGGCCTCACGCAAATTGGAAAACGACATGGTTGTTATTTATGAAGAATACTTTAATAGCATGGATGCCAGTGTTAAAGCAATGAGAATAGATTCAGATGGATTATACGTATGGACTCCTGAAAATATAACCATGAGTAGTGTTCAGTCCACCAAAGGACATCCTGATGTAAGTAGTTTTATTTTTGGCCAGTGCATAGCTGTATGGGATGATGACAGGAATGGATCAGGCGATATTTACGGACAAAATATCCAGCTAGATGGAAGTTTAGGTAGCATACCCGCACTTCTCTCTGCTAATTTTACTGTAAGTAGTGATAGTATTTGTAAAGATGAACCGGTTCAGTTTACCGATCTTTCATATGGCAATCCTACAAGTTGGAATTGGAGTTTTGAAGGTGGGACTCCTGAAATATCAACTGATCAAAATCCTATTGTAACTTATAGCACATCTGGAAACTATGATGTTGAATTGACAATCTCCGATGGTACATCCAGTAATACATTGTTGCGCCCTGATTATATTTTTGTTGATGAATGTACTATGGTTGAAGATCTTACTTTTGAAATAACTCAAATTTTCCCGGTCCCTGCAAGTGAACTTATTAATGTCTGTACTAATTTTAAAAGAAGTTCAGAAGTAGAAGTAAGAGTTATGGATATTACGGGTAGAGTTATAATTCTCAATAATATGGAAATAGATAATCACGGAATGATTAAATTAAATATTTCCAGCCTAAATCATGGGGCTTATGTTATTGAAATATCAAATGCTGATTTTATTAAGATTACAAAACAATTTCTGGTTAACTAATACTTCAATTGAGCCTTCAAATATATTGGGTTATGATCACTATCCTTAAATTTCAGATCAATAACCTCAACATCAATAACAGTTATGTTTGGAGAAGTTAGATAATAATCGAGGCATGTAGTAGTGTTCTCGCCTAATACGTAAGGTTTGTTATTACTTCTATTTGTTGGAGCACTGCTATCATAAGCCCATTGCCAGCCATCGGGCATAAAATCATCATTCATTTTAACTTGTGAAGCAAAAAATTTATGTTTATTATAGTTACCCGAAGGTTTGTAGCCAGGAGGGTTTTGATTCCAGTCGCCACCTGCAATCACATAATTTCCTTTGCCAAATTCGTCAAGCATTATCTTTTTAAGGATTTGTAACTCTTCAATACGCAGAATGCTATCATATACATATGCTGAATTATGTGTATTAATAATAACTAATTCATTTCCTTTTTCAAGAGGATATCTGTTTAGTAAAAAACAGCGGTCAAGTAAAAACAGTTTATCCGGCCAGTCGGCAATTAGAGGGTATGCGTACCTGATTGCTTCTGTGGGAAGAAAATCAGAAAAAGTCATCAATCCTGCTTCAACATACCCCATTGGTTCAGAAACAGGAACGGGAACAAATTGCACCATGTAGTTTTTTGCAAAAACACCGTGACTCCCTGCTTTGGCATCAGTAACTTTTTCAACTTCATTTATATGATAAGATCTTTTTGCCTTTACATCAACTTCCTGGAGCATCCAAAAGTCAACAGTGTCATTACTTACTATAAAGTCAATAATATTTTTAAAATATTTCTGCGAAAGCTTTTTAGTGGGGCGAACTCCCTCTCCACCATCGTAAAAAAAGTCCATTTCCTGCCCAAGTCCGGCATAGCCAATATTCCAATTTATCAATGAAAATGTATTTTGTTGTAGATTTGTAATACCTCCATTACTACCTTTTTCCACAATAATCTCTATTGGTTCCGGTTTATAATCCGTTATGGTCATATAGGCAATTAGTCCGCCTAAAATCAGGAAAACAACTAGTAATCCCCATGCAATAACTTTTAGTAATATTTTAACAAATTTCATTTTTCGAATATTTTTTGGGAAATTAAATAATTTTATCCAATTAGCAATGTTTTAGATATATTATGTAATATTTGTAATATAGCAGTGTTATTACTATGATTGTATTTTTAGATTTACTAGCTATGAAAATATCGAATTGTATAAAAGTATATCTGATTTTGATTCTAATTTGTTTAATTTCATTAGAAGGTATTTCCCAAAATTTAACTAAAAAACATGAACGAGATTCGTTAAAAAGAGTGTGGCAACTGAGGGTTGACAGCATTGCTACGGTTAATCGTATTGCATTTTTTAAGTTACTTGAAAGTATGCCTAGTGATACCGATGGGAGAATAAATATGAATGGATTACAATTAGGTAACTTCCCAGATTTAAGTTATTTAAACAATATTAGTGCTATTGATGCTGAACGTAATAATTTTAAAAGAGTTCCTGCCAAGCTATTTATGACTGATAGTCTAGATCGCCTTAATTTAAGTAATAATGATATGAGGAAAATTTGTTTCCCCCGAAATACTAAAATCAAAAATCTCGTTCTATCAGGAAATAATTTTCGTAGGTTACCACGATCTGTAAAAAAGTTAAAAAACCTGTCTTCTTTAACAATAAGTGACAACCAGATTAAACGTATTCCACGGTTTTTGAAAAAAATGCCCAACCTTAAATCTTTGGAGATTAACTTCAACAAAATTAAACTTACCAGAGCTGATATTAGAAGATTAAAAAATATTGAAGTATTAGTTATGGCCGGAAACAAAATAACAGAGCTGCCAAGAAATATTAATGAACTTGAAAACGTTAAAAAATTAAATTTTTCAAAAAACAAATTAAGCAGCGTTCCGCCTGCATTTGCATTACTTGATAGTCTTGAGGTTGTAAGTTTTTACAAAAACGATTTTAATCATATTCCTTTGGAAATTACATTGTTAAATAAACTCAGAATAATTGATTTTTATTACAATAGCATTACAAGTATACCTAATGAAACAGGCAATTTACAGAACTTAACAAAGATATTCTTATCATACAATAAAATTGAAAAATTACCTGATACTTTAAGATCATTACAAAAGCTTAAAGAGTTATATGTTCATGATAATCAGATACGCGGAATTCCTGACTGGATAACCGAATTAGAAAATCTTGAAATAATCGACATTAGTTACAACAAACTATTTTCAATACCTGATATGTCGAATATGACTTCACTCTATGAAGTCGACATTCAGGAAAACCATATAGACTACGTTCCGTGGAAGCTTATTGATAAACCAAATCTAAGACTGCTGCTCATTAGAGGCAATCCTTTTTTACTAGATGATGATGATCAAAACGAATTAATGATCAAACTAGATAAAAGACGTTCAGAAGGAGTTGTTATTGTTGATTAAAACTTCTCATCATATTTTGTCCATAGGAAATCGCCAAGCTTAATAGCTTCTTTCATTACTTTATCACCCTGTTCATTTGAATAGTTATCGAGAAATTCAACTGCGTCTTTTTTATTTTGATGATATAATTCAAGAGCCTGTTTATCAATTGTTTTTTGAGAGTTTATCAGATTAAGTTGCATTGGCTCCCAAACGGCATCAATATCATAACGCATTTCGCCCCATCGTTGTGAAGCAAGGGTGCCAAGTCTGTTAAAAATCCACCAGGCAGAATTTAATGTATAGCCATTTATACGACCCGGAGTAGTATATTGTTCAGGGAGTTTACTAACACATCCATAAATAGGAACATAAATTGATGTTGCTACATTATCCATAGCAAGCCATTCTACACCTCCAATTTCATCAGGTAACCAGTTTCTAAGCTGAATTATTGTGGCATACATTGTATACCAACGGGCTATAGTTCGTTCTCCCAGAGGTCCCCATCCTCCATTAATTTTAAAAAGTTTGTTTGCATCATAAGGCATATGTGGACTTGCCAGAGGAGATATAATAGTTTTGCCGTTTTCATCAGAAACAGTTAGAGTTTTTGTCATGTCAAATGGAGTTCCTTCGTAGTAATCTTTAAAAACACTTATTATATCTTCAAGCGTGACTAGTGTATCTGGTTTAACAGAAAAAGGATGATTTTCGGCATTTGGATCAAGTTTTAGTGATGGAGCCAGAAGGTTAAATACTCTCCATTCGCGTCTTCGTGAAGCTAATGATGTACGGCTATGAGGAGCATATACATAGCAAAAGCGAAATGCTTCCACATCTGGATTCCACCATCCATTTTGTTTAGCAACTTCAAATATATTATCTGATGCCATATAATGATCTTTGTCATCAAGATCTATTTCTTTAATGGTACTTGCATTTGCATTTACAGAAATATGTCCATCTGGTACTCTTTGGGCGACCCATATAGCACCAGTCTTTCCTTTTCCTGGGCCAACTATTTCCATGTGCCAAACTTCATTTTTGTCTGCAATGGTTAGTACTTCGCCATAATCATTCCATCCATATTCTTCGAGGAGTATACCAGCCGTTTTTATGGCTCCTCTTGCAGTAGATTCACGTTCTAACATCAGTAAACAAAGCCTTTGGCAATCAATAAGCCCTTCATCACTTTGTAGTTCTTCACGACCACCAAATGTTGATTCACCAATTCCAAGTTGTTTGTCGTTTAAGCTTGGGTAAGCAGTATTAATGTATCCATTAGTATGTGAAATCTGTGGAATTCTTCCTATTTCCTGATGTCCATAGGCGGGCATGGCAAGCGAGTCATTTTTAACTCGTTTATACATTATTACTTCGTCACCTTTCTTATGTTTTTTTGCAGGTATAATGTCTATCCATGAGCGGGTTCGATGGCTGTCATCAGTATGTGATGTAATTACCGATCCGTCAAAACTTGCATCTTTTCCAACAGTTATTGATGTACACCCTTCGGGATAACCACCTTTCCAGTCACTTTTATCAGCTGTTTGTGCAAAAGCAAAAGTGCTCATAAAAATACTTATTCCTAATATTATTGTTACGCTAATTTTATTTTTCATGCTTTTTAAATTGTGTGAATATTCTTAAATAATAATTATATAAATTGTAATTACAATAATAACTCTTCCAGGTCTTTCAGACTCTGGAAGGATATTTTTATGCTTTACTTCATTAATTCAAAAACCTGATAATGATCGCCATTCATACCAAGATTGGTGTATACTTCGCGTGCTGCTATATTTTTCATATCAACGTAAAGTCTTAACCCGGCAACTTCCACACTATCATTAACTTGTGCGAGAATGTAATTATACATTTGTTTAAATATGCCCATTCCTCTTTTTTCAGGTAGTACATAAACTGACTGGAGCCACATAACCCAGTTATTTCGCCAATCGCTCCATTCTCGGGTAATTAGCAATGAAGCAATAATTTTATCCTCCTCAGTAGCAACATAATATTTCCCTTTATGAGGATCTCTATAAACCGATATAACCCCATTGTTTACAGTGCTTTTATCAAGTTCTAGCCCTTCAGTTTCTTTAGCCATTTTTAATTGAAACTCTGCTATTACCAGAGCATCATATTCATTAGAAAGCCGGGTGTGAATCATCTTTTTCTTACTTTTGCTACAAAAATAAAATATTATTCATAGCAAATGAGTGATCGAATTAATCATGAGTGTGGAATTGCCTTAATAAGACTTAGAAAGCCACTTGAATATTATCTTGCAAAATACGGAACGTCTGTTTATGGGTTACAAAAATTGCATCTTCTTATGCAAAAACAGCATAATAGGGGCCAGGATGGAGCCGGAATTGCTGAGGTTAAGATTGACCTTGAGCCTGGAGAACGATATATAAGCAGGTTAAGATCAAATTCGTCATCACCTATTCAAGATGTTTTCAATACTGCTTATGATGGTATTCATGCTTCTGCAAAGGATAACAATAAAAGATTAGCAGATGTTAACTGGTTAAAATCAAATGCTGATTTTACAGGTGAATTATTTTTAGGACATCTAAGATATGGAACATTTGGCGGTAACAATATATCACACCTTCATCCACTTGTTAGATCGAATAACTGGAAAACTCGAAACCTTGTGTTGGCAGGTAATTTTAATATGACAAATACTACAGAACTATTTGATCAGCTTGTTGAACTTGGCCAATACCCTGTTGAAACATCAGATACAGTTACTGTTCTTGAAAAAATTGGACATTTCCTTGATGAAGAAAATCAAAAACTATACACTCGTTTTAAAAATCAAGGACTGAAGAAAAAGGAGATAACAGATCATATTATTGATGCACTTGATATTCAGAATATTCTTACCGAATCAGCCAAAAAGTGGGATGGTGGATATGTAATTGGCGGATTATTAGGTCATGGAGATGCATTTATTATGCGTGACCCTAATGGAATACGCCCTGCATTTTATTATGTTGATGATGAGGTTGTTGTTGCAGCATCAGAGCGCCCTGTAATACAAACAGCATTTAATGTAAACGTAGGTGAAGTTAAAGAACTTAAACCTGGCCATTCATTGATAATTAGAAAGGATGGTGATATAGATATAAGTAGGTTTGTTGAAAAAAAACCTCTGAAATCATGCTCATTTGAGAGAATTTATTTTTCAAGGGGTACTGATAAAGATATATACCAGGAACGTAAAAGTTTGGGTAAATTATTAACACCTGCTATATTGGAAGAAATTGATTACGATTTGAAAAACACTGTTTTCTCGTATATTCCTAACACTGCTTCTGTTGCTTTCCAGGGAATGATGGATAGAATTAACACTTTTTCATCTGAATTAATCAAGGATAAAATTCTGAAAAGTAAAGATAATCTGTCGCGTGAAAGACTTGATGCTATTTTTAATATTTCTCCAAGAGTCGAAACAATAGCAGTAAAAGATGTGAAACTCCGTACATTTATTACGCAAGATAATCAGCGGGATGATCTTGTTGGCCATGTATATGATGTAACTTATGGTGTGGTTAATAAAAGTGTTGATACTCTTGTTGTTCTGGATGATTCTATTGTTAGAGGTACTACCTTAAAACAAAGCATAATTCAGATATTAGACAGGCTTCATCCAAAAAGGATAATAATTGCCTCGTCGGCTCCTCAAATAAGATATCCTGATTGTTATGGAATTGATATGGCACGACTAAGTGATTTTGTAGCTTTTAATGCTACTATTGAACTTCTTAAGCAAACAAACCAGGAGCATATTATAAATGATGTTTATAATAAGTCGAAGGCACAACAAAACCTTCCTAAAGAAGATATTGTGAATTATGTAAAGGATATATATAAGCCATTTACTGCGGTTCAAATATCAGATAAAGTGGCCGAACTTGTTAAGGCAAAAGAAATTAAATCTGACGTAAAAGTTATTTATCAAAATATCGAAGATCTTCATAAAGCCATACCAAATCATACAGGAGATTGGTACTTTACCGGAAATTACCCTACTCCCGGTGGCAACAGAGTTGTAAACCAGTCGTTTATTAATTATATAGAGGGAGTAGTTAGCAGGGCTTATTAAGATTTGCTCTACAAAGCATTAAAAGCGGTTTGTATTTGGCTTGCGATTTCTTTAAACTCTTGATTAGAAAAAGTAAGCTTAGGCTGTTTAAAATCCATATCAAAGATAGAATTGATTGGGATAAGATGAACATGAGCATGAGGAACTTCCAGTCCGATTACTGTTATACCAATTCTTTTACACTCTACAACACTTTCTATTGCTAAGCCTACTTTTTTAGCAAAAGAAAATAACCCACCAAGTTCAGCATCTTCGATATCCAGAATATAATCTGTTTCATTTTTAGGTATAACAAGGGTATGGCCTTTAGCAAGTGGATTAATATCCAGAAATGCATAATAATTCTCAGTCTCTGCTATTTTGTAGGAGGGGATTTCCCCGTTTATTATTTTAGTGAAAATAGTAGCCATTAGTATATTTTTTAACGTGTAATTTCAATAATTTCAAAGGTAACTATGCCTGCAGGAATTGTAATGTCAACTGTTTCTCCAACTTCTTTTCCCAATAGTCCTTTGGAAATAGGTGATTCTACAGATAATTTTCCAGTTTTCAGGTCTGACTCTTCTTCGGGCACCAATGTGTATTTCATTGTGGCGTTGTTTTTCGTATTTTTTATTACCACTGTTGAAAGAAGATATACTTTGGTATCATCCATTTTTGATTCATCAATAATTCTTCCATTGCGAATACTGTCCTGAAGCTTGGATATCTTTAATTCAAGTAATCCCTGAGCATCTTTTGCAGCATCATATTCTGCATTTTCTGATAAGTCTCCTTTATCTCTTGCTTCACCTATCTGTTGTGAAATTTTTGGTCTTTCAATGGTTGTAAGATATTCAATCTCTTTGCGAAGTTTTTTAAGCCCCTCTTCTGTAAAATATTTTATATCAGACATGGTAATACGTCTTTTTATGTTATGTAATTAAGATAAAAAGACCCTTAATTTGAATTAAGGGTCTTTAAAGAATCTGCAAAGATAATAAAGATATTTCTTGCAGTATATCTTTTAGAAATTAAAAATTATTCCCAGGGTGTGATTTCCGCTGAAACTTTGTGATTCGCGGAAGGTGTAATCAATACCAAAGTAGTTATTAGATTCTTTTTTTAATGGAACCTGTACGCTTAGTCCTGCACTAAACCCGTTGTTAATATTTATATTTTCAGGGGATGTTATTTCATCAAACATACCTTTTTCATATGTATATCCACCACGAAGTTGAACATACTCTTTTAAGCTAAGTTCGAGCCCAAGAGCAAACTGATCCTGGCTGAATGAATTTGATGTAAAATTACCGGCAACAGTAAGTCTGTAATCCTTAGGAAATAGAAAATCATAAGCAGCTCCAATATTAAGTTGGGCAGGCATTTCAAATGACATTGAACGTTGTTCAAGAGTAAAAGACGTTTCCTGACCTGTTATTATTGTTCGCATTGAAAGTCCATCACCCGAATACATCATTTTAGGCCCAACATTTTTTAGTGCTATACCAAATGATATTTGTTCTTCAGCTCCTGTAACATACTGTATACCTGCATCAATAGCCACACCTACAGCACTAACGTCAGAAATTGATTCGGAAATAACTTTTAAAACAACTCCGGCATATATACTATTAGAAAATGCTTTTGAGTATGCAATTGCAAAGTTCATTAGGTTTGGCTCATAAGTACCTTGAGATTCATCAGGGTTGTTAACAGTTCTTATGTCAATTTCACCAAACGACATTGACATAACTGACAAGCTTAAGGCTCCGGCATCACCAACACGCTGTGATATACCAAATGACATTATATTTGTGCCTGTTCCTTTGAGCCATTGCGTGTTTGAAAAAATTAATTGGGTTTTATCTGTAAAAGCAGTACCTGCTACATTACCCCAAATGGCCTCAAGACCCCTAACTCTAGACATGTTTGCGCTTGCCCAGCCACTACTTCTTGCCCACGGATTAATTAATAATTCGGTGGCGCCGGCCTGACCAGCCCGATCCTTGTTTCCCGCAAAAGTCGATTTGGCTAAAGGGAATATTAATGCGATGATCAAAACTACGATCAGATTTCTATAAAGAGTTTTCATATTCAACTTGATTAATTCTTCGTTCAAAACTGATTAAATATTTATTAGAAAGTGTTTAAGTCAGGGATTCTTGTAATACAGAACCACTTAATAATGCGGTCACCTTCATCAGATTTAACATGAAAATAATAAACACCACCTGCAATTGGTACAGAAGCAAAGTTTTTAAGATCCCATTCTATTGTTGTCTCTGGGGTGTCTTTTTTAAATTGCTTAATTTTATTTCCACTAACATTATAAATTGTTATTGTACATTTTTCAGGTAGATTAGTAATTTTTATTCTATTATCTATAGCATTGTGCTCGTAATCAGAATAAGCATAGTATGGATTAGGGACAACTACAATAGCATCAAGATCTGTTTGTTCTTTTTCTGCTACATCATATTCAGTTTCAAGCCCTGTCATAGAAAATTCATACATGGGATAAAAATTATTTATATCCAAACCTAATTCCGGTATTATAGTATCTAATGGGAGCTGTGCATAACCTCTTTGATAAGCTTTTTGTATTCTAATACGAATTTTGGCTTCGTTTGATAACCATTCTTCTCCAACAACGCCCATTGGTATTCCTGTGTACATTATTGTTCCGTAGAAGCCATTTTCAGCAAATGGAGGAAGAGAAGGGTTTAAAAAATCAGCTAATGAATCGAGAATGTGTGATGTAAAACTGCCTGCATCGTATGCTGGCATCTTAAATTCTCGCAAACTCGAATATTTTCCAATTCTATGATCCATTATATATACATAATGTTTGCCACCCATAACAGGAGTTCTTCCTATACCTTGACCAGACCAAATATTCTTATCATAAAATTGATCGTCAAGATCAAGATTTCGTTGTGTTGGATTGAATAACATATCGCGTCCATTCTGAGCTACTAAATACGAATCTTCAGCAAACATCATATTTAGTCTTTCACCAGTTTCGATATTTATAGCATATCCGGGAAACCACCCCATACCTCTATGACTAATATAATTTGGATCATTAGGATTATCGCTTGGCTCTGTGCTGGTTGAAAACTTACCATCTTTATCAACAGATGGAGAAATTCGTTTGTAAAAACGCTTAGCGTTACCTTCAGATAATTCTTCATTATAACCTGCTTCTAATACAGGGCATCTTGTCCATTTATCTTTATCAGGTGTTAATACAATATCTACACTTGATATATAATTAAAATTCGAAATAGATTTTGCAGCTTTACTATAAGCGGGACCAACAGCACTTTCAAAACCTACAGGGATTCTTTGAACACCAAACGATGTCATGCAATATGGAGCCCAGGTTCCTATAAGTATTTTTTCGTAAACTGAATTAGGATCCCATGGGTTTTGCGGTGAACCCGACATCTCCCAGTCATCTCCACCAGGCAATACATCACTTTGGTATGTTCCAGATCTAATCCAATCGAGAGCATATAAAGGCACGTCAACATCAGATACTCCACTCAGCCACCTGTGTGAGCTATCTGAATAGGAGATTGTTGATTCTATTAATCCATTGTTTGGCGCAAGTATTTCATAATAGGATATTAAGTCGCTATCAACAGGTATTTTCCCTATTTTAATAGGACCTGGAACGTAAGGCTGCTGTATAGAAACAGAGAACCCAAGATCAATAAATAGCTGTTCATATTCTGTCATAATTGTTGTATCACTCTCAATTGTATCATTTGTTGCTACATCTAGTAATTTCCAATTACCTACATATTTACTTGTAGTATCACCTATTAAGGTCACCTCATCACTAACATCATGAATAATTACACGTACAAGAGTATCCATCCACCATACATAATTAGCGTTAACAACGCTTAATGGGTCAATAATCTTTATATTTAATGGTCCTGCGTTTGTTTTGTAAACAGGATTATAGGCAATAGGATAATCAGCTGAACCAAAAATATTAACAGAATCAGCTGGTGGTTTTGATAATATTTCTTCAACAGTTTCTTCTGATAAATCAAGATTCATACCTCCATTACCAAAACCTGCAACTCTTGTTATTTGAGGGCTATTGCCATATTCGGAATTAAGGACGGTGCCATTAACTGTAAGGTGAGGCATTCCAATATAAGTCTTTATATTTTTTCTTCCCGATAAATATGGTTTTGTTTGACCACTACTATTTGGAAATTCCATCCCAAACGGAAGATAGTTATTATAAGCATAAGCAAGTGCCAGAAAATAATACTGTTTATTATTAACCAAACGAACATCATCAGTGGCAAACGCATCTTGTGATAGCTGGTATGAGTGGCTAATACCGTTATCATTACCATCAACCTTCATTACCGGAACATTTGCGCCAAGATAATCATCATAAATATAATTAACTATTTTAGTTACACCATTCTTAACATCAAATTGAGCAACTAAACGAGCTAGATCTGCATTATCCAGATTATCAACACTAACTGTTGGGCCTTTAAGCTGGAAAATTTGGTATCCTTCAAATTTATAGTAAGGATCGCTAGGTACCGGAGGGTCGCTACCCGGTAGAGGCTGAATAATATTTGGGTCAAATTCAACATATTTTTCCAAATAGTTATTAGAAGTTGGTGAATTGGTTATGTAAATAATTAATTTTCTGTCTAGTTCAACTAATGAAAGGTCTGGGGCAGTAGGGCCATCGATTACCTTAAAGCAATTATCGAAAAGTGCCTGACATTTGTCATCAACAACCCTAAGTAATTCAACAGAAGCCCAAGGGCCTCCTGATTTAGCTCGTGCCCATGGAATACCTACAGTAATATAGTTAACTGCTCCAGGTTTAAGAGTAAAAGGACCTGCAGATTGCATAAAGCGTCTATCATCAGGAGAGTTAGGCCCTCCATTATCGCCAGTTTCTTCTGACCAGTAAAACCCGTTCTGATTGTAACCGCCGTTTGGAGGCAAACCATTTGTTCCCCAGTTACAGGGGTCACTATCAAATGGAAACATGAAATCACATTCCGGACCTACAGTACCTGCGCCACTTATGTGAGCTGTACCACCATATAACATTTTAGTATTGTCTTTCCATATACCTTTTAAGAAGTTATAATATTCAGGAGCCGTACTAGGGTCACTTTGAGCAGCTGCACCCCCATTATTATGATAAACAAATCTGCGCATACCAAAACGTTCATCATCTATTATTCCATTACCAAAGTTAACTCCGTTAATGGCTGCAGATCTTACAAAGGTAGCTTCAGTTACAGGAACGCCATCACGAAAAAAAGTCATTTCTCTGAGTGACCCATTTTGGGTAACAATATCGCAATTTCCTCCAAAGGATGGACCCGCTGTGCTATCACCTATAAATGATGGGTTGTCATAATGATCAGGATCCATATAAGGTCCCTGGAAGAAGTCAACACCAATTGCAGGTGGCTGTTCTCCATAAGCTTCAACTTCTCCACCGCCATCAACAGCTTTACCATTGTAGCAATATCCCAAACCACGATCAACATCACATCCTACAAAGTCATCCCATCCATATCCAAGGTCAGTATCAACCCATGGTGAGAAATAAGTTTGAGTAAGCTCGAATGTGGAACGGTTAATTATTTCATAGCTGTAAAAAGTCATGTTGTTAATAACATCATTTGTAGCAAAAGCAAATGCCTGAGCCCTAACTTCTAAGCCGATTGCAGAACCGGTAGTTTCTGTGTGGATATTTCCTTTATCGTTAAATACCCACCAAAGCGTTTGGTCTCCTTTAATAACCTGGTCGGCAAGAATACTACCAGTAACAGTTTCTTGATATTCTTGTTCTAATGTTGGAATATCGCTATGACACAATGCATTATCTATGTCGTAATATGGGTAGTCACCAGCAAATGGATCGTATTCGCCATCACCAAGAACATCATAAAATGGAGCTAAATAATAACTTTGCCCTTTTGACACATCACCATGAGCCGGCCAGTTTAGTATTGCCGGTGGGATTGAATAATCTTCGCTAGGAATATAATGACCGTCATCTGGATCAGTATGTGATATAAATTCATCTACTTCTGCTCTGGTTATTTTGAAAAATTCGTCATATTGTGCACAAACAGCTTCATCAATTGATGCTGTTCCATCAATGGTAAGTGGTCCTGGCCAATAATCAATACCCACTTGACGATAACGTTGAGCGGCAAGCTTAAGCTGGTTGTTAATATCAAGTCCACCAATCCACAAAGAACCGGAGAACATTGATGTAGCAGATCCTGCCTTTGGGATGAAATATTTGGCACCAACACCGCCAACCAAATCCCACCACATGTCTCCACCAGTATTAATTCGTGCTTTTACATTGTTTATATCCAGCCAGTCGTATGCTGAAGCAGGAGAACATCCTGCAGTTGTTTGTTTTAGATTTGCCCCTTGTTTCGTTTTTTCTCCTTGATATTCTTCAGCCAAAAGCGGATTCATAACCGCAAATGAAACAAAAATTATTATCCAAGCCCGTAGTATACTCTTCATGATGTATATATTTTACTTTCTTAAATTCAATTTATTAATATTGTTTAATCTTAAAAGTTAAACATTAGTCCAAGACGTATTTGACGTGGTGTGCTATAATTACCAGGATTATCCACGAAATTACCATATAAATCTCTAAATGCTGCTGGATCAAGTTGATTGTTGATTTGACGTTGCCATTCAGGTGCTGATAAATAACCATCATCGTTGGGGTTACCCGTATAAGGATAAACATTAATAATATTTTTAGTATCGAGTAGGTTTAACACTTGAAGATACACATTTAAAGAAGCGCCTTTAGCATTATCACTAGCATTTTTCTTCAACTTGAAATAAAAGTCTTTGTCAACTCTAAGGTCTAGCCTGAATTGCCAAGGTAATCTGGAACCACCGTAAGTACCTTTTAATAAGTTTGTGCCACCTGATAAAGGTGATGTTATATTTCTGGCAGCTGTATATGGAGTACCTGATCCACCATTAATTGTTAAACTAAAACCAAGATTGCTCAATGGCTGCATAGGTGCTTTACCTTTTTTATCGCGACTTATTGTTGGTCCATCATAATTTTTATCCATCCCCCATCTATAGTCGATAACAACATTAAATGCATGTCTTCTATCCCAAGGCATTGGGAAAGTTGAACGTAAGTTTGGTAATCCGGCTGCAAGTAATGAAGCTGCTGTAGTTGTAGAAGCACCAGTTGCATCAGCAAATTGTAAGGTATATGCTGCTCTTACACGTACGTTTCCGGTACGGCGTAAGTCGTATTCAGCTGTAAGCCCTTTTACTGTTCCAAAGTCAAGATTGTTATAGGATGTATAATCTTTAGGGTATGCACCATTAAAGCGATACATTTGGATCATACTACGCATTTCTTTATAAAAAGTTGTAATAGTTACAGAAGAAGTATTTGAAACTTTTTGTGTAAAACCAAGCTCGTAATCAATTGTTTTTGTTGGGTCTAGTGATGGGTTATTTAAATTACCTCCAATATTGTTAAAGAAATAGTATGAAGATGGATTAGAAAACACATTACTAGTTGGTCTCATTGTTAGAACATCATAGTGGGCAAAGAATAATGCTTCATCAGATATTGGGAATGAAAACGAAATTCGAGGCATCACATTAATTTGAGGATCATAATCTTTAAATGAGCTTATTGTAACTTGTGATTGTTCTGGATTAAGTAAGGCTGGTGCAATACCGTTTCCAACATCTAAAATAGTTGGGTCAAGGATTTCAATACCATCAGCATTATACCAAATATATTCGTTTCTGTAACCAATTACTCTGGTAGGATCTCTAACCTTATCAACATAAACAACGAAATCGTCACCCATGTTTGAAGGATGTGAAACATTTTCAAACCCTGATACGGAGGAAATATTAGATACATCATGAGCCGGATAAAGAAGGAAAGGATCTTCCAGTACTTTTTGGTTAGCATCAAATCTGTCAACACGAACACCTATATTAAATATAAGGTCGTTAAAGGCAAATTGATCCTGGATATAACCAGCCATGTAAATAGGTTCATAAGCGCCAATGTCACGGCTAAAATCTCCGTATTCATTTTTTTTGTTAAAAAAGTCTTCGTATGCCGGCTGATTTTCTAATACATTACCTTCATAATCAAAACCTGCATAATTAATGGCTGAAAGTCCGTCATTCCAAAGCTCATCGGGTGAGAATAGTCCAACATTTAATTCTCCCGCCGCCAGGTCAGCGGTATGCATAGTACCGTTTTTGTCATAATATTCGATAGTTCCATTATCATAATCATATGAATCCATGACAATGTAATCAAGTCCATCAACAGGTAATCCCATTGCTTCACGAAGATTTTTATCGAAAGAGCGTTGAGCATTAGCGTCATATTTTCTTCGGTAAATAATAGTATCAACATGACCATTATAAGAAATTAACTCAGGATTATCCACATCGAGCTCGCGTAAATGGAAGTTAGTAAGACCTTTACCATCACGTATAAGATTCCAAAAACCGGTTGGGGCATAGTTGATAAATCTGTTTGTACGCTGTTCGTATTGGAAGCCTAATTTAATAGCATTATTTCCTATATCAAGTGAGGCATCTACTCTCATATTATACTGGTCATTATCCCATTTACCGTAACCTGATTGGTTTGTTCCCGGTGATTGATATAAACCATATATTGATTGAGGAGTGCTACCATTTAGCATTGCATTACCAAGCATGATATCGTCAATATTTTGATAATGACCTTCGGGTAACCCTTCGTAAATGCTATAATAATCATTGGTATATTGTGCTACAAGAGGATTTATATCACGTGGACTCCATTCAACAAGAGTGTCATAATCCCATGAATTAAGAACCCAAACATCTTCATAAAAATGCCCGTTTACAGTATCCTCTCCAATCTCATAAGTTGGTGTTTTATAAGTTGAGAATTTACCTATATAACCATATTTAAATAGATTATCCCAATGGTTTGCATCACCATATTCTCCTTTATCTTTAGTATAGTCAAACTGCAATGAGTAATAAAAGTTTTTAAAAGAGGAAGTGCTCTCAGCTGATGTGGGAAATCGTTGAGTAAATCTAATATAACCACGATAGTTAGTATTATTTCTCAGAGTATTTTTATTCCAGTTCGCAAGTGTTGCACCATAGCTATAATCTCGACCATTATAGTAATAGTAGCTACCTCCAACTGTTAAGTTAATTGTTTCGGTTGTCCGGATATTTATATTACCGATAAAGTTATAACTCTGACGAGCTGTATTTGGTGCTGTCTTTACATGTTCCAGATCATCATTTCTTAAAAATTCGCCATTGATAAAGGTACCAGAACCAGAACCTGAAGGTCTCATTGGGTTTTGTTCAAGAAGATCTAAATTTTCATCTGACAGAGAATAATATCCTGTTGAAGAGGGTCTTCCATCTGCGTTAAAATTAACATCGCCGGCAAGGAAGAATCCTAATAGAGATGTGTTTTTATTTTTACCTTTAATTAATGGACCCATTACGTTAAATCCAACTCTATTGTGACCAAAGGCATCTAAAAATTGTGATGATTCCAGTTCAATACCTGCTGCAAATTCACGTGCCGGACCTTTTGTAGTTACGTTAATAATACCAGAAGTTACATCGCCGTAACGAGCAGGTACACCACCAAGGATTACATCAACCTGTTCAATAGCTGATTGAGGAACGCTGGAATTACCTATAACACGAATTCCATCGATAAACATTGCCGTTGCATCGGAACGAGCACCACGAACACTACCTCTTTCACCATCTTCAGAGAATACTCCACCAACGGTTGTTGCCACAGCATTAGCATTACGATTAGGCATTTTCGATATTTCTTCGGCTGTTATTGTTGCTCCTGACGCGGTTTGATCCTTATCGATTAATGGTACTTTATAATCAATAATTTCAACTACATCAAGGGTTTCCGCTGAAGAGGTAAGTTCTATATCATAGAACCTAATTTGATCACCACCAATAATAACCCCTTGAATAACTACTGTTTTAAAACCAACAAATGTTGCTTTCAAATCGTATTTACCAGGAGAAATTGGTTTGATAACGTAATTACCATCGAAATCAGAAGTAGCACCTCCGACTTGTGATCCTCTATTTTCCAATATAATATTGGCAAATGGAATTGGTTCTTTTGTGTCTTTATCAAGCACTTTCCCTTTCAGTGCACCATCTTGCGCGACCATTACGACACTAGTTGCAAAAATTAAACCAAGAGTAAGGAGTAAATTTCTTAACATATCTGCAAATTTATATTCAACTAAGTTCTTTATGTAATTTAAAGTTGGTAAATTTAGTAATATTTGATTATCTCAAACAAAATTATATTAACTTTTTTTAACATTTTAAAAATATACTTTCTTAATAATCTCTGAATAGATAATAGCTTTCCTTAAATCTATTTTCTTTTTGATCCTTTTATTAGGATTTTTTTTAATATTTTTTGAATGATCTTTATCCTTATTAATATTAGGAGTGAAAGATTCTTTTTCAATGACATCGATTGGAGATTTAAAGTTGCTTTCTTCATAATCATCATCATACGAAAAAACCTCACTGGATTCTTCCATTTGCAAAGTAGCCGGTTCAACTTCAGCTTGATTTGTTTCCTTTTTGTATAAAGCTGAATCAGCTGGCTCATTATTATAACCTATTTCACCAAGTATCGAATCAAGCACTGATTTGTGTTTGATTGTTGGATCAGATGCTTTTTTGGCATCTTTTTTCTTTTTTGCATTATAAAATGAAAATGCAATCCACAAGATGCCTATGATCACATATATAATATCCTCAAACGAAGCTAAAGTTGTCATGAATTTCTTATTTATTACAAGAAAAGGTTCATTGTATTTTTGAATGCATAAAAGTATAAATTTAATTTATACTCTTAGTTTATTTTGGATAAAAACTCAATTAAGGGGTTTTTTGCATTTTGAGCAATGCAATAATTTCATAGGTAGTTAACAATAAATAATAAACAAAAAAGGTAATTGTAAATGAAATTGCATCGTCATGGTTTAACCATGCATAAACTAATATTATTATTGAGAAGAGTAATAGTTTGCCAAAATTAACAAGCATAAAAGCATTTGCAAAATAGGTTAACTTACTACTTGTATATTTTGATAACATAATAAATGCAAATAATGTAAATAAATACATAAAGAGTATTATAAAAGGCCATGCGCTACTTATTTGAATTGCAGGCACCCATTGTTGAATAACAAAACTTAACAGTAAAATAATACCTGAATAGTAACTAAAACCTACAACAAATGATGAATTTTTACTTTTCATAAATATTCAGCTAATCATTATTTTTAAAAAGACCTCTCATTCCATAAAATACAGCGCCTGCTACAGAAAGGATTGTTAATACTAACGTGAAAACCGGGAAATCCCAATTTAACCATGAGTCAAGCGCCTTGCCTCCAAATGCTCCGGCAACAATAATAACTATCATCTGTAGTGCAAGAGTCGAATATTTTGCATAAAACTTCAGATGATTATCTTTATTGTCAGTTTCCAAATTATTTATTTTTAGATACTGATTTTTCAGCTTCCATTTTACAAGTTCCTGTGAAAACAGCATCAGGTTCAATTGATATTTTTTTTGTTATAATATCACCTGTAAATATTGCTGTAGATTTTAATATAGTAAGGTTGGTTACATTAAGTTTTCCTGTAACAGTTCCACAAACATCAGCGTTACTACATGTAATTTCGCCATCAACGTTACCGCTAGTGCCAACCACTATGCGTCCTTTTGCTATTATTGAGCCTTTTATTGAGCCTTCAATTCGAAAATCTCCTTCTGAAACAATATCTCCGATTATGCTTGTACCTTGAGCAATAATATTTGGCACCTGGCTATCATTATCTCCACCTTTATGTTTTTTCACGATAGTTTTTCTATTAATTAATGTTTATAATTTTTTTCAAAAAATGTATCATATGAAGATACATTTTTGTCTCTGTAAAATAAAGGGTAATTTGATACAGATATTGAAAACAATAAGAAGTCTTTGTTTTGTAATCCTGATAGCACATACTCATCATTATTAAGCGCTAAGAAATAGTTGGCTGCATTATCTTTGTTCTCAAAATTGCCAATTGTAACTATAGTTTGACTATCGTCAAGCATTAAACTTTTAACCCTTAAGCTTTTTAATCTAAAATATTTTTTGTCAAAATCAGAAATCCTTACTTTAAGAGCACTAATGTTAATGTCGGGAGATTGAACAACGATTATAACCAAGTGCATTTCATTCGGGTTAAAAGTATAAATAGATTCTAACTCTGTTGACTCTCCTGTTTCTTGGTTAATTGTTCCTTCAGTAACACCAATACCGTATTCAACCTGTAAAGTTTGTATAACAGATTTTGCCAAAGGAGTAATAGAGCTTGAAGGATATGTTTTAACAAGGCTAACAAGTGAAGAATATAAAGTGTCTGCTACATCAACTGCTCCCAATGAAATTGCCCGTAAATACATAAACTTCGGAACTAATGTTGTATCTTCCGGGAAAAGCTCAATTGCTTCGTTTGCATAGTTTATAACTCTATAATATTGTTCACGACCAAAGGCTTTAAATGTTTTTTCATAAAGTATTGAAGCCTCATTTTGTTGATTGCTAAGTTTAATAAAATAATCCGGGTCTAAAATAACTTTAGCATAATTACTTTCCGGGAAATTACTTATTATTAAGTTGCTATAAAAGTCTGCCTCACTATTATTTACCTTGCTTAAATATATCTTGTAGAGGGCATACCATGATTCGAGACGATATTTGTTATTGGGATATTTTCTCTGAAATTCGAGATATGTGTTAAGCGCAAGAGTTGTGTCTTGCAGTTCTTCCAGATACAGATATGCAAGGAGATTATATGCTTCTATTATTGTGCTGTCTGATACGGCTAATTGTTCATCCGTAAGAGGAATGTTTTGTAAATAGAAACCACGATCATGTGGGTTTGTATTTACAATGATTATACTATCATTCTCTGTAATGACTCCTTCGTCTGTGAGGTCTTGTTCAAATGACTGCATCATCATTCGTTTATCAGTTAGCCTCCAGTTATCTTCCAGTTTTCTGTCTCCCCATTTTCTTATGAATTCGTTTCGCCCACGACTTATAGCTGTTGTGTTATAAAAATACCAACCTCCGCCACCTAGTGCATTATCTGTTCTTCCTCTCGACATATCAACAAACTGAGTTCCACCTCCCAATTCTATTTCTTCGGCTATTCTTTCTTGTTTTTTATCATACTCCTCAATAAGTTTATCAATCATAGCATAAAGGTCTGCAGTATTCATTTTTGCAATTGTTTGCAGGCTATCTTGTAATGTAATTGTTTGTATTTGGTCAACTAATTGAGATAATATTTTGGTTTTGTTCATTATAGCAGTATAGTCGGGGTAATTTTGGGGGAGAGACATTGATGCAGTATCATAATATGCCTGGGCAAATTGATAATTTCCATCATCAAAATAAATATCAGCTAATTCAAGTGATGATTCTGTTTTTTGAAAAGCATCACTTACACTAGTGCTAACAGATTTTTTAAGATAATATATAACAAGAGTATCTTTATTGTCAGTTGTAGCAACTTGGGCAAGAGCATAATAAATTTGGTCAAGATACTCAGCATTTTTTGTCTCTTTTGCCATTTTAAGCAGCACCTTATTAATGTGTTTACTATCGCCAGTTCCCTCGTCGTAGCATTGAGCCATATTCATTTGAGCTTCAAATGCCATTTTATAAGGGGGATTTCTTTTTACTACTTTGGCATAATTTGAAGTAGCAGTATTAAATTCTTTATCAAGCTGATTAATTTGACCAAGAATAAAATAAACACGTGTAATTACATCATGATCAGAAGCTAATTCAATCCCTCTCTCAAGATAAGGATATGCTGCATTATAATTATCACGTGATAGGTAAAAGTCAGCATAAACCAATGGGATTCCTTTTTCTACATTATATGGAAAGTCGGTTTCGTCTTGCTTGCTTTGTAATACATTCAAGGAAGCCTCTGCTCTTTCGTATTGTTCAGTTTGTATGCTAGTTCGGGCAAGCCATAGTATAGCCTCATAATGTATGGGCGATGATTGATATTCTTTAGCAACATAATCAAATACACGTCGTGCACTAGTGTAATCATGTTTGTAAAAATGTGCTATTCCCATCATTAGATAACTGTCTCTTACCCACTTAACTTTTTCTTCACCTCCAAAAGGCATTGAGTGACGTTGGATGCCAATAGACGCTTTTTTAATTGTCCTGTCCATTTTTGGGTTTACAATTACAGCATCTTCCTTGGTACCATAGTTATACACCATTAGTACTTTGTTATAATTGTCTACAGCTTTTTCGCTAAGGAGTTTTTCACCTTCTTCCAGACTAACCATTCCATTAAAGAAAACGTTGTAATGGCAGGTTACATTATGATATGCTCTACGTGTCCATGTGTTCTTTTTTGTAGAGCAGGAAGTTACACTCAATAGTAAAATTATTACTGATATTGAGAGTATAACTGTATTTAGTTTACCGTTTGTCAAAATTTAGATTTATCCTTAATAACTAATTTTATAGTATTTTATTACAAATGATAAAGGGCAAAAATAAATAGAGTTTAATGAAAAACAGCAATTATTTGAAAATTGTTTAAAATGATTTTTAAAATAATGCGAATTGATTGTTAATTTTGCTTTTATACCTTTGCACTTTTATATGGCAAAACTAAAAAGGAATAAGGAGTGGTACAAAAACCTTAGAGGTAAATACCGATTAGTAATTTTAAATGATCAAACATTTGAAGAGAGGCTCTCATTAAGGTTAACCCGGCTAAATGTATTTTTGATTGTATTTAGTTTTGGCATCATTTTTATAGCTCTGACTTTTTTACTGATTGCAAACACTTCAATAAAAGAATATATTCCAGGTTATCCCGATATAGATGAAAAGAGACAGCTTTATAGTTTAAATATACGTGCAGATTCACTCCTGTTAGATATTGAAAAGAAGAATAAGTACATTTTAAATATTAAAAATATTCTTGATGATAATATTTTAATAAACGATTATTCGGAGATTGAATTATCGGGAATACATTATGACACCATAAAAAATCAAAAATCAAGTAATGATAGCATTCTAAGAGCTGAATTTGAGAATCAAAGCATGTATAATCTTTATTTTAACGAATCAGGATTGTTAACAGAACCTATCAAATCTTCAATAAAGAGTTTTAGCTTTTTTACTCCCTTACAAGGAATTATTACTTCCGGGTTTAATTTAATTGAAAATCATTATGGAATTGACCTTGTTACTTCCCATAACGAAGCGGTTAAAGCAACGCTTGAGGGCACTGTTATTTTCTCGGGCTGGACTCTTGAAACGGGATATATTATAGCATTACAACATGATCGAAATTTTATTTCTGTATATAAACACAATTCGGTTCTTCTAAAAAAGGAAGGCGATCATGTATTAGCCGGTGAGCCAATTGCAATCTCAGGTCAATCGGGAGAATTAACCACCGGACCGCATTTGCATTTTGAATTGTGGGAAAATGGAACACCTGTTAATCCTGAAGAATACATCATTTTTAATTAATACCAAATAAACATCAAAATGCGCCATATAATCTGTTTCTTTTTAATCTGAATTTCTTTATAGTATGTTTCCGTAGCTATGGCTATGCAAAAATTCTATTCATCATTCAGTCAAAAAACAATTCAAATTCTAAAGGCGCAGTTTGACCTTTAATTGGTATAACACATTAGTTTTTAAAGTTAAATGAATGAAAAAACGAGTTGCAATATTGGGGTCAACTGGTTCAATTGGTACTCAAACATTGAGTGTTATTGATGAGCAAAATGATTTTTTTAGTGTTGAGGTATTAACTGCTTTTAGTAATACTGATTTGTTAATTAAACAGGCTATTAAGTATTTGCCAAATGTTGTTGTAATTGGTGATAAGTCAAATTATGGCATTGTTCGCAATGCACTCGAAAGTTATGACATAAAAATTTATGCCGGACAAGAGGCTATTAGCCAGGTTATGGAAATGGAGACCATCGATATTGTGCTTATTGGTATTGTTGGTATTAATGCTTTGAAACCTATTTTATCAGCCATAAAAAATAAAAAGAAAATAGCTTTGGCAAATAAAGAAAGCCTTGTTGTTGCTGGTGCATTAATATCAAAAACTGCAATTGAAAATAATGTACAGATTATCCCTATTGATTCGGAACATTCAGCCATTTTTCAGTGTTTGATGGGAGAATATGATAATCCAATTGAAAAAATTGTACTTACCGCATCAGGTGGCCCTTTTCACAAGACAGATACAAATAGTTTATTAAATGTTACTCCCAATGAGGCTTTAAAGCATCCAAATTGGAAAATGGGCAAAAAAGTAAGTATTGATTCTGCAACATTGATGAACAAGGGTCTTGAGGCTATAGAAGCTCGTTGGTTATTTAATGTTGACCCCTCTAATATAGAGGTGCTTATACATCCTCAAAGTATAGTTCATTCTTTGGTTTATTTTGCTGATGGCTCAGTTAAAACGCTATTAAGCAAACCTGATATGCGAATTCCGATACAGTTTGCACTTACATATCCAAACAGACTTAAGAACTCATTTTCACGTCTGGATTTACTTAAGATAAACACATTAAATTTTGAAAGCCCTGATGTGAAAAAATTTCGTAATCTTGCACTCGCTTTTAAAGCCTTGGAAATAGGTGGTAATATGCCATGCGTACTGAATGCTGCTAATGATATAGCGGTTCATGCTTTTTTGAATAAAAAGATTGGGTTTCAGCAAATTCCTGATATAATTGAAAAAAGCATGGCCATAATGCCGATGATTGATAACCCTGTTTTAACCGACTATATTGAAACGGACAATCGTACAAGACTAAAAGTTAGTGAATTAATAAAATAATTATTTAAGTAAATATAAATGGAAATATTAATCCAGATACTTCAGCTCTTATTGAGCCTCTCTATATTAGTAGTTGTTCATGAATTTGGACACTTTGCAGCAGCAAAGATTTTTAAAACACGGGTTGAAAAATTTTACCTTTTCTTTAACCCCTGGTTTTCTATTTTTAAGTTCAATTATAAGGGAACCGAATATGGTATGGGTTGGTTACCTTTAGGAGGATATGTGAAAATTTCGGGTATGATTGACGAGTCAATGGATAAGGAAGCAATGAAATTACCACCTCAACCATGGGAATTTCGCTCAAAACCGGCTTGGCAACGACTGATTATAATGTTAGGGGGTGTAATTATGAATGTAGTTCTGGCATTTGTAATATACATAGGTATGTTAACTTTTTGGGGTGATGAATATTTGAGTACTAAAGAAGTTAATAAATATGGTGTAAGACCCGATAGTTTGGCTATGGAAATGGGCTTTATGCCAGGAGATAAAATTATCTCGCTAGATGGGCTATATGTTGATGATTTTGGTAAGATACCTATGAACTTGGTATTAAACGAAGTTAATTCAGTGGAGATAATACGTAATGGTATAACAACAAATGTTACTTTGCCCGAAGGAAGTTTAAACAAACTTATTAATCACAGATCTTCAATATTCACGGTTAGGATACCATTTGTGGCTGAAAGATTTTCAAAAGAATCTTTGGCTGAAAAAGCAGGATTACAAATTGGTGATACTATACTTGGAATAAATGGTAATAATATTATTTATTTTAACGATTTCAGGGATGAAATACAGAAACACAAAAATGAAAATGTTGTTATTTCGGTAATCCGCACTATTGATACTATTGATATACCTATGAAATTGGGTGAGGATGGCTTGATTGGTGTTTATCCTAAAGGAAATCTAAATGACTTTTTTGAAATTAGCAAGAAAAAATACACATTAGTAGAAGCTATTCCTGCTGGTTTTACACGTACTTTGGGTGGTATTGATAACTACCTTAAACAATTAAAGCTGTTATTTTCACCTGAGGTGAAAGCATATGAAGGAGTCGGAGGATTTATTACAATTGGCAGTATTTTCCCGAAACAGTGGCACTGGGAAAGCTTTTGGAAGCTTACTGCGTTTCTTTCAATAATGCTTGCTATTTTAAATATATTGCCAATACCTGCACTGGATGGCGGACATGTATTATTCTTATTATACGAAATTATTGCCCGTCGAAAAGCCAGCGACAAGTTTTTGGAATATGCCCAGGTTGTTGGAATGATAATATTATTTAGCCTGCTTATATTGGCCAATGGTAATGATATTGTGAAGTTGTTTAGGTAATACATTAACCTTTTAGGTTGATAAAAACCTGAAAGGTTGGTCTAAAAACAACGGCACTTAATCCTCAACCTGATCTTTCAGCGATTTAAACCCATTACCAAGTATTTCATTTGATTTTAATGCGGTTACAAAAGCGTTAGGATCAATATGTTGGATAAATTCTTGTAACATAGCCATTTCGCGGCGACTTACTGCTGTAAATGCTATTGATTTTTCATTTCCATTATACATTCCTTCTCCCTTTATTATTGTTCCACCACGATTTAGGTCGTTTACAATTTTATCTCGGATTTCTTGTGATTTATCAGAAATAATAAACAAAACTTTATCATAGCTTATACCTTCAAGCATTATGTCAACTACCTTACCGGTTATGAAAATAACAATAAGTGAATACAGTGGAATCTTCCAATCCTGAAAAGCAATTAACCCCACAAGTACAATTATCGAATCAACAATTATCATTAGCTGACCGAGAGGCATTTTTGTGTATTTACCAATTATCATGGCAACAATATCCGATCCGCCCGAAGTAGCCTTTGCTTTAAATATCAAACCCAGCCCAACTCCGATAAATAATCCTCCAAATATTGATGAAAGCAAGGCATCGTCAGCAACAAGTGGTTCGGAACCATAAAAATATGTTATGGTATCCATAAAAATAGCAGTAGCTAAAAAACCTACTACTGTTTTCACACCGAAACGTGGACCCAAAACTTTTATCCCAATTAAAGTAAGTGGTATGTCGAATGCAAGGGCCATCATACCAACAGGGGTTCCTATTAAATAGTGTAGCACTATGGAAATACCATATACACCACCCGGAACAATTTTATAAGGTGTAATAAACATTACAAACCCCGATGCCATAATAAAAGCACCAATTAATATCATACTATAGTTTTTAATCCAGCGAATACTGAATAATTTGTCTTTTTGAATAAATGCCATAACTTAAAATTTTATACTGATTTTCAAAAAAGAAAATCAGTTAGGTTCAACAAAAAAGCGAGCAAAAGTACATTTTTTAGTATTATAACTATTATTATAACAATTTTTTATTTTCTACTTTTAATTTGGGTTATAATGAAGCTTTTGCTGTATAAAGGATATAGATGTTTTATTTTTAAATGTTGTACTTTTAACCCATCACAAATAATTCAGAATTAATTTTCTAAATAATATATGGGCTATAAACATATTTCCTTAAAAATGCCAACAGAGTATGATGGTAACCTTCTTCGAAAAAAGATTAAGAAATATATCAACACAAATGATTTCACATATACAATAGAAAACAAAAGCCTTGATGCTCGGAATAAAAATAATATACATTGGGAAATTCGAATATTAATATCTTCAAATAAATTTAATGAGGAACTACCCGGATCAACTCCAGAATTAGAAATTACTTATAAGAAACGAAATAGAAAAGTTGTGGTTGTTGGAAGTGGGCCTGCAGGTTTTTTTGCTGCTTTTGTACTTCAGAAGGCTGGATTTAGTACAACCTTAATTGAAAGGGGTACTGATGTAAAAACCAGGACTAATGGCATAGCAAAATTTGAAGCAACCGGCATTTTTGATCCTGTTAGTAATTATGCAATGGGTGAAGGGGGTGCAGGAACATTCTCTGATGGGAAGCTTACATCCAGAAGTAAGAGAATATCAGCTGAGAAAAAATTCATACTATCAGGTTATGTTAAGGCAGGAGCTCCAAAGGAAATTGAGTATATGACTCACCCACACCTGGGAAGTGATAATCTTAAAATTATTGTTGAAAATCTGAGAAAGCAGTTTGTTGATATTGGAGGGATTTTTCTTTTTGAAACTACCATGACCGATGTTATCGTTAAAAACAATAGGGTTTCACAAATTAAAACAAATAACGGGGATATTGACGCTGATTATTTTCTTGTGGCACCCGGTCATTCTTCATATGATACATATCGTATTTTAATGAGACATGGAGTTGGTTTTCATACTAAGAATTTTGCCATCGGAAGTCGTATGGAGCATCAACAAGAGGTGATAAATGTTGCACAATGGGGAAGAAAAAGTTTACCTGGAGTTAAAGCTGCTGAATACAGGCTCACTTCAAAAGGCAATGGCAATCAGCAAGTTTATAGTTTTTGTATGTGCCCCGGTGGTGTAATTGTCCCGGCTACAGCAGTTGAACATGCTAATATAGTTAATGGGATGAGCCAATATTTACGAAATGACAATTTTGCAAATGCCGCCTGTGTGGCTACCATTAATCTTGGTAATTTGTTAAAAAGAGATGTGTCGGCAATGGAAACACTTGATTGGATGGAAAATCTTGAACGTAGTTTCTATAATTTTTCAAGAGGTTATAAAGCACCATGTTGTAGTATTCAAGATTTTATAAATAAAAAAGTAACCAGTGGAAAAATCTACACAAGTTATCCCATGGGAATTATTCAGGCTCCATTGTGGGAGTTATTACCCGGTGAAATTGAAAATGCAATGCGTGAAGGTCTTAAAGATTTTATAAGGAAAATGAAAGGATTTGAAACAGGCAATATCATGGGGTTAGAGAGTAAAACATCGGCACCCATACAGGTTGATCGTGATGAAAAAGGACTTTGTGCAGGTTTTGAAAATTTATATGTAATAGGAGAAGGAAGTGGATATGCCGGAGGTATTATATCAAGTGGGGCTGATGGGGTAAAGGTGGCTATGGGGATTTTATATTAAAAAGTTGAAAGTTCATAAAGTTGAAAGTTTACGTTGTCCGTATTTTACACTTTCCACTCTCAGCTTTTCACTTTCCACTAATCATACTGTCTTCCTGTATCTCAAAATGGAAAAACTAAACAACACAACAGCAAATGCAACTAAAATTGATAGTTCTTGCTGTATATCGCTAAACCCTGATCCTTTCAACATTATCATACGGTTTATTTTAATGAAATATGATACAGGATTTCCATAGTTCATTATTTGTGCCCAGTTGGGCATGCTTTCGATTGGTGTAAATAAACCACTCATAAGAATAAAAATTACCAGAAAAAACCATGCAATAAACATTGCCTGCTGCATAGTGTTTGTTAATGTTGATATAACAAGACCTATAGAAAGTATTCCTACCAGGTAAATTGATGCCACGAAAAAGAGTAATCCTACACTTCCCATTACCGGGATTTTGAATACGAAATATGCTAGTAATAATCCTATTGCAAGGTCAATATTGGCAATTAACCAAAACGGGATAAGCTTTCCGGCTATAAAGTGGTATTTTTTTATTGGAGTAACATTTATTTGTTCGATGGTTCCTATTTCTTTTTCCTTTACAAGATTCATGCTTCCTAAAAACATTCCAATTATTGTTACCAATAGCACAAGTATACCAGGGACCATATATGTAATATAATCTAATTCAGGGTTATACCAAAAAAGCGGATTAATATTAATTGGCATTCCAATATGTTGAGAAGGATTATTTGCAACAATTATATTTTTGTTAAAGTCACCAATAATTGATATTGCATATGCAAACATCATACTTGCAGCATTGCCATTTATAGCATCTGTAATTATTTGAATTTCCCCACTTTTTTCATTGATTAATTGTTTTTCAAAACCGGGTTCAATAATTATTATTTGTTCTGCTTCTCCACTCTTAATTAGTTGTTTTGCAGACTCAAAATTATCAGCATATCCAGTAAAATGATAAAATGATGAACCGGAAAATTTATTTATCAATTCGCGTGATGTAGGTGTACGGTCGTTGTCAAGTGCAATTAGGTCTACATTTTTAATTTCGAAGGTAGCTGTATATGATAATACCAATAGCTGAAATATAGGTATAATAAATATTATGGGAAGCATTGCTTTATCCCTGAATATCTGAATAAACTCTTTCTGTAATATGTAGTATAATGTTCTCAAATTATTCCAAACGGATTTTAAACTTTTTAATACTCAAGCCAATAAAAAATAATGTCATTCCTAATATAATTACTGTTTCTTTCCAGAAATATCCAATTCCGGTACCTTTTAGCATAATGTTTTTCACAATTATTATAAACCATTTTGAAGGCATTACATGACTAATATATTGCAATATTTCCGGCATATTTTTTATTGGAAATATGAAACCGGAGAGAAGAATTGTTGGTAACATTAAAGCAAACATTGAAAGTAACATTGCCTGTTGCTGTGTTTTGCTAACAGTTGAAATCAAAATTCCCATTGCCAGCGACATTACAATAAACAGGAGGCTTTCAGAAAGTAATAGAATTATACTTCCCTGAACCGGCATTTCAAAAACAAAGCGAGCAAGAAGTAATATTACAATTAAGTTGATAAATGAAAGCGCAACATACGGCATAACTTTTCCAATAATAATTTGATATGGTTTTAGTGGTGAAACCAGCAATGCCTCCATAGTCCCCATTTCTTTTTCGCGAGCAATTGATATTGAGGTCATCATTGTAGACACAAGCATTAATAGAACTGTTATTATTCCGGGAACAAACATGTAAACACTTTTTAATTCAGGATTGTAATACATTCTGCTTGCAACATTAATTTTTACTGGTGTTAAGCTAGAGTGGTTTATTAATTCCAAGGAGTACGAATTTATTATTCCGGATGTATATGAACTTAGTATGTTTGCCGTATTTGGTTCAGAGGCATCTAATATTAGTTGAATTTCTGCAGTGCCTTCAGTTTTAAGTCTTTGCGCAAAGTTAGGTTCGAAAACAACTACTTCCTTTATTTTACCTTCAGTAAAGACTTTTTCGATATCATTTTGGTTTGATATGTTTTTTTCTAATATAAAATATCCGGAGGAAATTAGCTTTTGGGTTATTTGACTGGTGATAATGTCTTTTGAGTTGTCGAGAATAGCAATACGAGCATTAGTAATATCATTTGTTATAGCAAATCCAAATAATAGTACCATCACCAAGGGCATACCAAAGAGTATTACCATCGAACGGTAATCTCTAAAAATATGATAAAACTCTTTTTTTATAAAAGCGAACATTTATTATTGGTCGTTAGTCATTAGTTATTAGTCATTAGTTATTGGTCATTAGTTATTGGTCATTAGTTATTGGTCATTGGTTATTGGTCATTGGTTGTTAGTCATTGGTTATCATTCTCTTTATCGCTCCCTCGCATTTATCTTGCTATCTTTATAAAAACATCATTCATTGTTTTTACACCATAATTGATTTTTAGTTTTGAAGGAGTATCTAATGCTTCTATTTTACCTTCCGACATTATCGAAACCCTATCACAATATTCAGCTTCATCCATATAATGAGTTGTTACAAATACGGTTGTACCTTTATCAGCATTTTCATATATCATTTCCCAAAACTGTCGACGAGTAATAGGGTCAACCCCGCCTGTTGGCTCATCTAAAAATACAACTTTAGGGTCATGTATTATTGATACTGAGAATGCAAGCTTCTGTTTCCATCCAAGCGGGATTTCACTTAGTACTACATCACGGGTGTTTTCCATATTGAGTTTTTGCAAAAAGAAATCTGTTTTTTCCTTTATTTCTTTTCCTGATAGCCCGTAAATGCCTCCGTAAAATCTAAAATTTTCTTTAACTGTCATATCGTTATACAGCGAAAATTTCTGACTCATATATCCAATGTTTTCTTTTACTTTATTTGGATATTTTTTTACATCATAACCTGCCACAATTGCTTTTCCTGAAGTAGGAGATGAAAGGCCGCAAAGTATTTTAATTGCTGTTGTTTTACCGGCACCATTTGCTCCTAGAAATCCAAAAATCTCACCTTTATAAACATTAAAAGTAAGATTGTCGTTTGCTGTAAAATTGCCGAACTTTTTTACGAGGTTGGTGACTTGTATGATATTTTCCCTATTCTCCATAACCCCAAATTGTTAAGACATTACATTTTTATCCATCAATGCCAGAAAACAATCTTCAATTACGGGCTTAATTCTGGTAATACCAATGTTTTGATATCCTGCATCTTCAAGATGTTTATATACTTCATTAGAATATAGCTGATCATCAGTTATTGTTGATGTGATATGTATAGTTTCGCCAAAACGAAATATTTGACTTGTGTTTTTAAGGTTGTTAAGGTCAGTAAGAAGCTTATGCATATTGTTAGTGCTAACAGCAAATAAATTTCCTTTATACTTATTTACGATGTTATCTGGTTTATCTACAGCCAATAATTTGCCATTTTGCATTAGGGCAACATGGTCGCAAAGTGCTGCTTCATCCATATACGGTGTTGAAACAACAATTGTAATTCCTCTAAGTTGCATTTTTTTAAGAAGCTCCCAAAATTCCATTCTTGAAACCGCATCAACACCGGTTGTTGGTTCGTCAAGTATTATTAATCTGGGGCTGTGAATAAGTGCACACGACAAAGCAAGCTTCTGTTTCATACCTCCTGATAAGTCACCGGCAAGTCTCTTTTTAAACGGCTCAATTTGTACGTAAATATCTTTTATCAGGTCGTAATTTTCTTCAATGGATGTATTAAATATTCTGGCGTAGAAATTTAGATTTTCTTCAACAGTTAAGTCGAGATATAAAGAAAATCTACCTGGCATATAACCAGTTGTTTTTCTTATTTGTTTATAATCTGCTACAACATCATAACCGCCAACGGTGGCAACACCTGATGTTGGTATTATTAAGCTGGTTAATATTCTAAACAGACTGGTTTTTCCTGAGCCATCTGGTCCTATAAAACCAAATATTTCACCTTCATTAATATTTAAGGTAATGTCTTTTAGCGCTTCAACATCACCATAACTTTTGCAAATATTAACTATATTGACTGCTACTGACATCTGCATGGTGAATCGTGAAACGTGAATTGTGAATGGTGAAAAAAATCTACTCACCATTCACTATTCACTATAAACTATTTAACCCTTATCCATGTTTGAGATCTTCCGATTAAAGAAAAGCCCATATAACCTCTTACCTGTAAATCGCCATCTTTAATCCACAATTTACAACTATATACTTTACCATTTTTCGGATCCATAATGGTACCATCATCCCATTCATCATCGTCCCACTCTAATCCTTCAAGGATTACCATTCCAAGTACTTTCTGATTGTAACGGGGATCATCTTCATCACACTCATCACAAATAGGATCTGGATCTTCGTCTGGTAATCTAAAGAGTTCTACAATCTTGCCATATAGCTTATCCCCTTCCTTATAAATTTCAACTACCGACTTTGTCCTTCCTGTTTCGTCATCAATTGTATTCCATTTACCTAAAACATCATCAGCTTTGAAGTCCTGTGCACTTACCTGCATCATAGGAATCATCATCATGCCCACAAGGGCAATTAACATACTCAATTTTTTCATAAACATTAAATTTAATTTATTAATAATATTTGATTGATATTTACAATTTACTATTCATTACTTCATCAAGCCAAACTTCACCGGGCATTCCAATTTTAATTGTGCCATTATTGTTAACTGTAACTTTTATTGCATAAACCAAGTTTACCCGCTCTTGCTTAGTTTGAATAGTTTTAGGAGTAAACTCAGCAGTTTGTGAAACCCAACTTACTATTCCTGTAACTGTAGTGTTTTCGTTTTTCGATTTATCGAAAGAAATTTTAACCTGTTGTCCAATCTTAATATTTGGCAATTGCGCTCCGCTAATATATGCTTTTAATTTCATTTGACTTAGATCGGCAATTTTGTACAAGGGTTTTCCCACTCCTGATATCTCACCTTGTTCCGCATATTTAATTAGTACAGTTCCGTTTACCGGATTTGTGATATTACATTTGATAATAGCTTCGTTTATTTGCTCAATTTGTATGTCTACTCCAATTATTTGATCAGAAATATTTTGTCGCTTTACTTTTATGGCTTTAATTTGTTTTTTTATCAAATCAATTATACCGTTTACATCATCAAGTTGTTTTTGTGTTGCTGCCTCTTCTTTGAATAGGTTAGAAATCCGATTCTGATTGATTTTAGCATTCTTAAGTTGTTGTTTTTGCACTTCAATTTCTGTACTTAAATTTTCAAACTGTGAGGCAATTGTAATTTTTTGTTGCTTAAGAAGTTTTTTATTTAGATATAAAACTGTTGTGTCAATTAAACCAACATTTTCATTAATGTTCAATATTACTCCTTCTTCAGGTGTAAATGAAATAATTTGGCCATTAGCCTGAGCAGAAACAATAACTTCTATAGCTTCAAAATTACCATAAGCATCGGCTTTATTATTTTCATCATTACAAGAGGTGATGATTAACGAACTAATGATTAATATGTATATTATTTTTTTCATAATGTCATATTTATTGGTTTCAAATGTAAATAAAAACAATACACTTTAATTTTCAATTATTTGTAGTTTAGTTTATAAATCCCCAATTGCTGTAATGTATTGATATTTAGCAAAAATTAATTGAAGTTTATGAGCTTCGGCATTTAATTTTGCCTTTGCAAGTTTGTTTAATTCAATTAGATAAGTTGTAGAAGTAATTGTACCATTATTAAATTGAACCAAAGCAGTTTTTACAACGTTACTTTGTAACTCAAGAATTTCATCATCAGTTTCAAGCAGTTTATTAAATTTTGTAATATTTTCAATTCGTTTAAATAAATCAGCCCTTAGATTTGAATCAAATGATTGTTTTTTCGAGGTTATAATTTCATTCTGGATATCTAATATTTGTTTCTCATGTTGTACTTTATTCCAATCCCAGATATTCCAATGTAAACGTGCTCCTATCATATAGTAGTCGTCAAAACTATTATTAAGCATATCATATCCGGGACGCCCATATCCGGCTTGGCCAAATGCAGAAAAAACAGGTCGGCGCTTTGATGCTGTTAAAGTTTTGGTTACATCTAATCTGTGTTGTTGTTTAGATAACAACAGATATTCAGGGCGGTTATTTGTATAATTATAGTTGTTTATGGTTAGTTCCGGGGTTGCTAATACTTCGGCAGATATAATATTTAGTTTGGTGAGTTCATTTAATGCTAATATAATTGCCCAGCTATCAGATTGTTTTTCAATTATTTGCTGCTTAACATAAATAAATTCAACCTTTAGTTTATCAACTTCCGACTTTAGGATTATCCCGTTGTTGTAAGCTGCTTCAGAATTTTTAATGCTAGCTATAAGGCTGCTTGATAGTACATCAAGAACTTCAATATTCTTTTTCAGAAATATTACATTAAAGAACAGATGGTTTACTCTTTCTTTTAATTGATATAGCTCAATTTGAACCTGCTGATTTGAAATTTCTGTATTAGCAAATTCAACAGCTTTTTTGCCTGATGTTGCTCCTCCATCATAAATAATTTGTTGAACATCAAGATTTAGTTTGTACCAATCGTTGCTTATCACCGGATTTACAAACCCAGACATAGCTGGAATTGGCATTTTAGTAACATCCGACTGATAACTGGCTTGTCCGTTTAAATTTAAAGTTGGATAGTAGTTGGTTTTTGTATTTTTAATATTTAATTCATTAATAGAATTATTTAATTCGGTTTGTTTAAAGCTCGGATAATTAACTATGGCACCTTCAAGACATTCTTGTAAGGTAACCAATGTATTTTGTTGAGACCAAAGTTGTGAGAATGCAAAAGTGAATAATAATAGAGAAGCTAACTTTTTCATGCTCTGTGTATTATTTATGGTTAGTTACATATTTGTATGCAAATACAAAAATATGCTGTGTGCGAATTTCGATAAATTTATTGAATTCATCAATACTTTGCTAAAAATTAATTCCTGATCCATAATCCAACAAATAAACTATGGAATAATCTTTTATATCTTTACGCACAAATAATATTTGCTATATGTTGGTTAAATTTCATATAATCATCTTTTTCATTTTCGGTGTAATGACTGCAGCCGGGCAACAATTTCATGGAGGTGTAATAACCGGATTGGCAGGATCACAGGTTGCCGGAGATACATATTCAGGTTATAAAAAAGCCGGAATATTTGTAGGAGGTTATGTAAGTCTTAACGTCGCTGAAAAATCTGCAATTCATATGGAGTTAACATATTTTCAAAAGGGTAGTCGTGAAAATCCAACTGAGAAAAATGGTTATCAATCTTATTTATTAAGATTGAATTACATAGAAATGCCAGTCTTATATCAATATATAGCGGGAAAATTTACAATTGAAGCAGGTCCTTCAGCCGGGTTCTTAATGGGTTATTATGAAGAGGTTAACGAGGAAGTAATAAGTGATCAGCAATTTTATAACAAGCCTGCACGTGTTACTTTACAAATAAACCTGGGCTTTTGTTATTTTATTTCGAATAAAGTTGGCGTTGGGTTAAGAACTAACAATTCCCTTATAAATGTTTTCTCAACAAATCAAACAGGCGATGTACAACGCCTATGGGATAAAGGAAGATATAATGATGCATTAGTATTGTCGGTTTTTTATCAATTTAGATAGATTACGTAAACCCTTTCAGGTTGAAAAAAACCTGAAAGGTTGCACTTTAGAACAGCAGAGCAACGAAATATCTAAATAATTTACACAAACTCTGTTATATTTGCCGGTAAATATTATTGTGTGAAAAAAATCCTTCTCATACGTTTTAGCTCCATTGGCGATATTGTGCTTACAACGCCTGTTGTGCGTGCAATAAAGCAGCAAACAGATTATGAGCTTCATGTTATCACAAAAAAGCAATATGCTGGTATTTATAAAGAAAACCCCAATGTAAATAAGGTCTATTCCTTTAATAAGTTTATCACAGAATGTTTAGTTGACCTTAAAAAGGAGAAGTTCGATATAATTATTGATTTGCAAAAGAATTTTAGATCGTATCAGCTAAAACGCAAACTGAAAGTAAAGAGTTTTACTTTCCCAAAACTAAATATTAAAAAGTGGCTGTTGGTTAACTTTAAAATCAACCAGTTACCTAATGTGCATATTGTTGACAGATATTTTCAAGCAGTTGAAGAGCTGGGAGTTAAAAACGACAATAAAGGACTAGAATTTTTTATTTCCCCAAAAGATGTCGTAATTCCGGTAAATATCAATAAGGATTTGAATAATGGTTTTGTTGGTTTTGTGCTGGGGGGTCAGCATATCACCAAAATATTTCCTCCTGAAAAAGCAGCAGCAGTAATTTCCAAATTAGATATCGCAGTTGTATTATTGGGAGGATCTGATGATAAAAGTCGAGGTGAAGAAATAATTAATCTTACAACAAACACAAAGGTTATTAATACATGTGGTGAGTTAAATCTCAATCAATCTGCATCGTTAATACAGCAATCGGATGTTGTGATAACAAACGATACAGGACTAATGCATATTGCCGCAGCCTTAAATAAAAAGATTGTAAGCATCTGGGGTAATACTGTTCCTGCTTTTGGAATGTATCCTTATATGCCTGAAAACAATAGCAATTATTTTATTTCTGAAGTAGAAGGTCTATCTTGTCGACCATGCAGTAAGCTTGGTTACCAAAAATGTCCTAAAAAGCACTTTCGTTGTATGATGGATCAGGATGTGGATGCTATTGTTGAAGCGATAGAAAAATTATTATAAGACAAATAACCGATAGCTAATTACCCTGTCAAATTGGTAATTTTTATTAGACCCGACGGTTTTTTTCCAATCCTGCAAATTGAAATGTTGGAAAAATGGAAAAACTTTTTTTTAGTAAGTTTGTAGTTCAAAACAACAAATATTTTGTCATATAATATTTGTACATATAATAATTTTAGCTTATCTGGCAATATTACAATTGTTTTAACGATTGTTAATCAGGTATATACCCCCCCCCTCTGGTTAATTTCTTTAAACCTTTTAGTTGTAAATATTTGTTGTAACCATTGCCTCAAAAACGGATTATCCAACAATTGGGATCTATTTGGGGGCTGTATCAATATAGTCTACAGTTTTTCAACAAAAAATAGACAAATATTTTTATTAGGAAAAAACAACTTCAGCAAGTATAGCCACATACTGCTGTTGGTTATAATACCATACAGGGTACCTAGTGGCGATAATTTTTACAAACTATCGATCAAAACCAATTTTGAAAGAATGGTATAAACAAAAACAAAATTATAATGAAAAAATATATATTAAGCATTATCGTTATTGCAATAACGATTGGGTTTTATTCCTGTAAAAAGGAAAATACAAACCAGTCTTTTACTCAAGAAGATGAAATGATGGTGCGTAGCAAGAAAATTATTTCACTCATTAATCAATTTGATGAGAAAATGAACAGTAATCTTAAATCAGGTGAATTGATTGAACTTGATTCAGCTGTGTGGAATATGGAGGCATTACAAAACTATAACTATGCTTACCCCGATTCAGCCGCAAAAGATTTTGATGTAACAAAATCGAACTATACTATTGATGTTGATGCCAATGGTACAGTATTAATTGATGATGTGCAATTAGTTTACAATGAAATGGAAGCTAACTTGGTGGAAGATTTAAATGAAATACCAGGTGATGTAAAGCATATACGTTTTGCCGATGTAGCTATAGACAGCATCGATACTGGTATTGGCTATCTTTCGGTAACCCTTGGTATTGGCTCAAATATTCTAATAGGTACATATTATGGGTTTGATGAAGATGATGACTGGATTTGGGGTACACCGGGACAAGCATATGGAGCATCACCTCTTGGTAAATGTGATGGTACTATGGTTGGAGTTTCTGATGGCTCCGATGAATTAGTGTGGAGGTTAAACAATCCTGTTTATACAATTGGACCGGAGTTTAAGTTTCTTTTTACCAGTCTTGTTACATTTGAGGCGAATGGTTTTGATTTTGAAAACGTAAACTATGAACCCAGATTATATGTAGGCTGGGATTATCCCGAGATGAATTGTCTTACAAATGACACACTTACTTATTATTTGCTTGAAGCACATGATATTATACATACTTACGATTATAATGGGGGATTAAAACCTCCCGGTTTGGATTTTTCACATGTTGAGATTATTGATGATCTTTGGATGAATGGACCTATTTATAGTAAGTATTACCATCTTTATAATGTTACATACGGTATAATTACCATAATACCCCCACACGAATAATAAAACAAGCCGGATAGTTGTGAATGTAACTATCCGGCTAATTATTAGTGTATTTATATAACAATGAAAAACATATTAATTATGAAAGTAACTGCAATAACTACCATATTATTTTTATTATTGTTTGCACAAAGTACAAAAGGGCAAAGCACAACCTTTGAATATTTATTATCAACACAAATGGATGAGATATTTATGGAAATAGTTGAAACTGCTGATGGTAGTATTTACTTTAGCGGCGATCTTTCTACTATTGAACATCCGTATTATAAAACTTCTTTAATAGCAAAACTTGATAACAATGGGGTACTAATTGACAGCAATATTTTAACTTATCCTAACAAAAGTTTGTTTGTACACCGTTTACTTTCAGTTGACAGCAATAATTTTGTTGTAGTTGCAAGTGTTTTTGACACTATAGGGTGGAACACTAAGTCAGGTATCGTACTTTATAATATGGATGAAGATCTTAATCTCACTAATCAAACAATATATTGTTTTGATACAGTATATTCACTTATTGATATTTATGCTTACTTGGAACCAGACAGTAATATTATGACCAGTATTGCATTACATATCCCACCACAAAATCCAAAGACATCTATTTATGAGTTTAACAGCAATTTTGACAGCCTTAGAGCAAAGTATTATCCTGATGGAGCAAGAATTATTAACAGTTTTAAGCATTTGTCCGATGGCAATTATTGGATGTTAAATATGTTGCTAGGACAATATGAGCTTTATGATTCGGCATTAAATATTATTGATGAACAAGATATTCCTGATTGGTTAAAAGGGAATCAGAGCGTAGTTTGGGATACTGATAGTTCTTTCTATCTTGTTGGTAAGGCCACGCACTCAAGTCCTCCACATAATCTTGGTTTCATCAAACAATTTCATCCAATGGATACAACCGGACATATTTATAACCATTGGAATATATCTGATACTGTCGATTATCCGGCTTTTTGGGGTGGCATTGATTTTAATAATAAAGATTCAATATTTATTGGAGGTACGAGAAATATGTGGGGAAGTTATTACAACCGTTGGCCATCATGGTTTATAATACTGCAAACCGATAGCCTGCTTAATATACGCTGGGAAAGATTTTATGGAGGCGATGCCTATTATATGATGGGTAAGTTAATAGCCACCAATGATGGGGGTTGCCTTGTTGCCGGAACCCGGTACGATTATTTAAATACTACCGATCTTGAAACAGATATTATTATCTTAAAACTTAACAGCGAAGGTCTAATAACAAGTAATCCTGGTAAACCCTCAGTTGAAATGCATGAGGCAATAGTTTATCCAAATCCGGGTACTAGTGTTATAAATGTAAGGATTGCCATACAGTACAAACAATCGGTATTTGAATTATTTGATATTAATGGCAGGCATATTCTTAAAGAAAACTTTGTGGGTACTTTGGGAACAGTTAATACTACATTTCTTGAACAAGGGACTTACATTTATCGTATAACAAGTGATGACGGGTTGTTTGAAACAGGGAAATGGGTGAAGCAGTAAGGAGTTATACAAATAGCATAATACATTGGTTTTGGTGTATTAGCATACATAATGCCTTATTATTTTCTACAATTGATAAATAAACAAAACTCTTAATGTTATGTCAATCTCAAAGTGACGTATTGAGATTGCTTCTTCCTCTCCCGATAGGTATTGGGATTGTCATCGCAATGACGTCACTACGAGCCTGCCTGTCGGCAGACCTGGAAATATTACGCCCGACTGACCGGCCGGCAAGAAGCAGTCTCAATCCTAAAGGACATTTGACTTAACACTAGCACCTCTGCAGCTCTGCGATAAACTACCTCCCAATAGCTACAAACGGATTATTAACTTTCTCGAATCCAATATTTGTCTCAGGGCCATGACCAGGATAAACCACGGTTTCATCAGGAAGCGTAAATAATTTTTCCCAGATGCTATTTTGTAGAAGGTCGTAATCACCGGTTTGTAAGTCGGTTCGCCCAATACTTTGGTTAAACAGTACATCACCACTAATAACAAAACCATTTTCAGGTGAATAGAAACATAAACTACCGTTAGCATGCCCGGGCGTGAATAACACTTTTAATGATGAATTGCCAAACTTAATATCTTTATTTTCATCAATGTAATTATCTATTTCTTTAACTTTATTCATTGTAAGCCCATAATTTGAAGCATGTTGTAAAGCATTTGCAAGAAAAGGAACACAATCTTCATGAGCTGTCAAAGGCAAGTTGTATTTATCAGCGATAAAGCTATTTCCTACAATATGATCTATATGTGCATGTGTTAGCAATAACATCACGGGCTTAAGATTGTTGGTAGTAATATAGTCTGCAATCTCAGCTTCCTCGGCATCACCTTGCATTCCGGGGTCAATAATAATGCATTCACCTGTATGGTCAGATAGCACGTATGTATTTACCTGAAACGGGTTAAAATCAAATCTCTTTAAAGTTATCATATATAAGTAAATTTTTGGCAAAGTTAAATATTATACATTTCAATAGATGATTTGAAGTTAATATGAAATGAAAGTTCTAAGATTGACCCATATAATGTATAACAGACTTATTGGCTTAATTTTTGTTTTAATTTAGCATTTTATAAAATCAGGAAAATTATCACTAATAATATAAATAGGACTGATTATAACTCACTGACATTAAGATGGATTGTGGTGTTTATTGTTATGTTGACACCGGTTGTTCTTTTCCCACAATTTTATAATGGTTCCAATCAAACATTTGGTAAAAACAGGGTGCAATTCAATGATTTTCATTGGACTTACTATAAGTTTAGAGATATTGATACTTATTTTTATCTAAACGGTAAAGAGCTGGCACAATATACAGCAAGATATGCTACTCAGCAAATTCCACTTATTGAGGCAAAGCTTGGAAGCTTGATGGATAAAAAAATTCAATTCATAGTGTTTAATAATCTAACTGACCTTAAGCAAAGTAACATAGGCTTAATGATGAATGAGGATTATAATATAGGTGGAATTACTCATATTATCGGATCCAAAGTGTTTATTTATTTTGACGGTAATCATGTTAATTTTGAAGAACAAATTAGGGATGGAATAGCCCAAATATTATTTAACCAAATGATGTTTGGCGGAACGATGGGACAGCAGGTAAAGTCATCTATCTTCTTTTCTTTACCCGATTGGTATAAAGTAGGTATAATTTCGTGGTTGGGAAGCGATTGGAGCGTTGAATATGATAATCGTGTTCGCGATGGAATACTATCGGGCAGATATGATAAAGTTAACAACCTAATAGGTGAAGATGCCGTTTATGCCGGGCATTCGCTTTGGAGATTTATTGCTCTAAAGTATGGTAAAGCTACAGTTAGCAATATTATACATATGACCAGTATGAGCAATAGCATCGACAAAGGTTTTATGTACGTCACCGGACTTTCATTTAAGCTGTTAACTCAGGAATGGAAAGAGTATTATCAAGCTGAATTCTCACAATATGCAGAAAATGAAAGTACTCCTGAAGGTGTTTTAGAGATAAAATATAAGGATGATATTCAATATGGTCAACCTCATGTTAGTCCTTATGGTAAGTATATTGCTTATACCACCAATGAATTTGGCAAGTACAAAATCTATCTTCAGGATATGACTACCGGAAAAAGAAAAAAAATATTCAAAAGAGGTGTTACTATCGATACTAAAACTGATTATTCGTACCCATTGTTATCATGGCACCCAACCGGAAAACTGTTGGCATTTATTATTGAAGATAAGGGAATGCCATGGCTTTATAGATATAATGTTGAGGATAAAGAGTTTACAAAGCAAATTATTTATAATGTACAAAAAGTGAGTGATTTTAGTTTTTCTGATAATGGACAGTATTTTGTAATGTCGGCAGTACAAAAAGGGCAATCTGATTTATTTGTATATAATATTGCTGCCAGTTCGTTTTTTAAGATTACTGATGATATTTATTCGGAATTAAACCCTGCTTTTATCAATAATTCAAACCAAATTGTTTTTAGTTCTAATAGAATTAATGATACAATAGGGAAAGAATCTGATTTAATTGTTGGGGTTCCCGAAAATTTTGATCTTTTTATTTATGATTATGCAAACAAAACCCCCATACTAAAACGAATTACTAATACCCCTCTTGCCAGCGAAATAATTCCTGAGTCGTATGGGTATAATACAATTAGCTATTTGAGTGATGAAACAGGAATTTATAACGCATACCTTGCTGTTGTTGATAGCTCTGTTAGTTCGGTGGATACCACTATACATTATCGTTATTTTGTTCATAAAAAAGCCGTTACAAACTATTCACGCGACATTCTGAGCCATTATGTAAGTAGTAATGCAGGTAAAAAAACTTCAGTAGTTTTTATTGATAATTTTTATAAAATATTCATAGAAAATACTCTATCATATTCTGAAACCCCAAGTTTGTTTCCTGATACTACAGTATATATGAAACAACTAACTAAGGATTACAATAAAAAATTAGCTAACAAACAAGCTGTTAAGCAAACTAAAAAAGTTGAGAATCCTCAGGAAGTGGTAATTATTGAAGCACCTCGTTTGAAAAGGTTTACGATGGTATATAGAAATGAAAAGGGCGAGGAAGTTATGGGAGTGCCTGAATCAACATCTCAAGTTGCGAGTAATAGCAAGTATAGTTTTAACAGAGATGGTTTAGTTACATTTAAAGATAATGATCAAATTACTATACCTAAAAGGTTAAATTATAATGTGTCATATTTTATCAACAATCTTGTTTCTCAAATCGATTTCAATTATATAAACTATAGCTACCAGCCATTTACCGGTGGAGGAGGGCCTATATATTTAAACCCGGGTTTTAATATGTTTTTCCAGATTGGTGTAAACGATTTAATGGAGGATTATCGTATTATTGGTGGAGTTAGATTAAATTTTAGCTTGATCAATAATGAATACATTTTTAGTTATTCAAACTTAAAAAAGAGATTGGATAGAGAAATTATTTTTCACCGAAACACGCTGGAAGGTTATAATGGTTATGCAATTAAAAGGGTACACTCACATGAACTTTTTTACATGTTAAAGTGGCCATTTAACGAGGCTCTTAGCATAAGAGGAACAGGGATGTTCAGGAACGATATGTATGTAAATCTTGCCACCGACCAAATCAATCTGGAAGAACCTACTATATACAACAACTGGGTAGGTATAAAAGGTGAGTTGGTTTTTGATAATACACGAAACCTTGGGATTAACTTATATTCAGGCACACGATATAAAATATTTGCCGAATATCATCAGCTTATAAATAGCAATGGCAATAACCTTATTGTATTGGGTTTCGATTTTAGAAATTATCATAAAATACACAGAACATTCATATGGGCAAATCGAATTGCAGGAAGCACATCATTGGGAAGTGATAAACTTATATATTATATGGGAGGGGTTGATAACTGGCTATTTCCAAAATTTAACCAAATTACGCCAATCGATTACAACCAAAATTATGCGTATCAAACCCTTGCCACAAATATGAGAGGCTTTAATCAAAATATTAGAAATGGAAATAGCTTTATTGTGATAAATTCAGAACTTCGTTTTCCGGTATTCCAGTACTTTTCAAAAACTCCCATTAGTTCAAGTTTTTTACGAAGTTTTCAGATAGTTGGTTTTGGTGATATTGGTACTGCCTGGACGGGGTCTAACCCTTATTCCCCCGAAAACTCATTATTTACTAGCTACATTAATAGTGGCCCTATGCATATATCTGTTGAGGTACAAAAAGAACCAATAGTTGGTGGTTTTGGATTTGGTGCTCGTGCAACAGTTATGGGTTACTTTATTAGGGGTGATGTTTCATGGGGTGTTGATGATTATAGAGTTCGTGAGCCAGTTTATTACCTTTCGTTAAGTCTGGATTTCTAATTTTAAATTTATGAAGATGACTACAACAGTTATTGTTATATTGATAATAATAGGCCTTATAGCTGGCACTTTTAGCGGTCTTATTGGGATTGGTGGGGCAATAATAATTATACCCTCATTAATTTATTTATTGGGAATGGACCAATATACTGCTCAGGGTACAAGTCTTGGAATAATGTTGCCTCCAATTGGCCTACTGGCTGCCTGGAGTTATTATAAAGAAGGAGCTTTAAATCTGCAATATGCTCTGATAATTGCAGGTGCTTTTTTAATTGGGGGGTATATTGGTTCTAAATTTGCTTTAAATATACCCGAAACTGTCTTACGAAAGGTTTTTGCAATTGTGCTTGCAGTTATTGCCGTGAAAATGTTTTTTAGTAAATAAACTCATGTTTTTTTTATCAGATATTTTTAAAATAAAACTGTGCCAAAATGGAATTAATTTTTTTTTAAGGCTGTTTTTAATTCTAACAACTTAATAACCCGACTTTTATTTTTTATCCACATAGCATGTTAATAAATATTAATGGCGTCACTTAATTTGTGTTGTATATTGCATCGCTTAAGAGAGTATCCTTTCTTTTTTGTAAAACGCTCAAGTCCAATAAAATATTAATAATAAAATTTAATCAAGGTATAACTAATGAAACATAATTTATACTTAAATTTTGGGGAAGAAACAAAGGAAAACACAGCACAGCAAGGGATACAAAAAGAAGAGGAAAAAAGTTTTTACGACAAAGTTTTAGAAGAAAGAATACGATTGGAAACATCAGAGGCTGCTATAGAAATTGTAGCAAAAAATAAAATGAAATTAAGTGATGCTCCTGTGATTTCGCAAGAGAAATTAAATCCTGAAAAGCATTACACTCATGAGCAAGTATTTACTTCAGCCACTAAATATTTTAATAATGATACTTTAGCTGCTAAAGTGTGGATGAATAAGTATGCATTAAAAGATAGCGAAGGTAAATTTTATGAATTAAACCCAAACGACATGCATATTCGCCTGGCAAAGGAAATTGCCAGGATTGAAAATAAGTATTCAAATCCGATGTCTGAAAAAGAGATATTTGATGTACTAAAAGATTTTAAGTATATAATACCGGCAGGAAGTCCAATGGCAGGTATTGGTAATGATAATCAAATTTCATCGCTATCAAATTGTTTTGTTATAGGTAATGAAGGAGAGTCAGACTCATATGGAGGAATATTAAAAATTGATCAGGAGCAAGTTCAGCTTATGAAGCGTAGAGGAGGTGTAGGTCATGATTTAACACATATACGTCCTAAAGGTAGTCCGGTAAAAAATACAGCATTAACATCTACAGGTGTTGTGCCTTTTATGGATAGATATTCAAACTCTACGCGTGAAGTAGCACAAGATGGAAGAAGGGGAGCCTTGATGTTAAGCATCGGAATTAAGCATCCTGATTCGGAGGATTTTATTGATGCAAAAATGGAGCTGGGAAAAATTACCGGAGCAAATATTTCCATTAAACTTGATGATGAGTTTATGAATGCTGTTAAAAATGATATTCCTTACCAACAACAGTATCCCCTTAGTTCAAAAGATCCAAAATATACAAAGGAAATTAATCCACGCGAATTATGGAATAAAATTGTACATAATGCATGGTCTTCCGCTGAGCCGGGAATATTATTTTGGGACACAGTTATACGAGAATCAATACCTGATGTATATTCAGATTATGGTTTTAAAACTGTATCTACTAACCCATGTGGAGAAATTCCATTGTGTCCTTATGATAGTTGTAGATTGTTGGCTTTGAACCTGTTCAGTTATGTTGAAAAACCATTCACCAAAGAAGCATATTTTAATGGTGATTTATTTACCAAACATTCTCGTATTGCCCAACGCATAATGGATGATATAATTGATTTGGAAATCGAAAAGGTAGATTTAATTATATCAAAGATTGATGCTGATCCTGAATCGGATGAGATTAAAGGAGTTGAAAAAAGACTTTGGGAAAAGATTCGTGAGAAATCATATCAGGGAAGAAGAACAGGAATTGGTATAACAGCAGAAGGGGATATGCTTGCAGCTTTGGGTTTACAGTATGGGTCTGAAGAGGCCATTACTTTTTCAACGGAAGTACATAAATTACTTGCTATCGAAGTTTATCGAGGTTCAGTAGATCTTGCTGAAGAGCGTGGTAGTTTTGAAATTTATGATTCAACTCGCGAAATAGATAATCCTTTTATTAAACGAATAAAAGAACATGCACCTCATGTGTATGATAAAATGATGAAAGTTGGTCGTCGCAATATTTCAATGTTAACTATTGCACCAACCGGAAGCATAAGTATTTGTACTCAAACAACTTCGGGTATTGAACCTGTTTTTATGGTTTCCTACAAACGTCGTCGCAAGGTTAATCCTAATGATAAAAATGTAGTTGTAAGTTTTGTTGATGATGTTGGTGATGCATGGGAAGAATACAATGTTTTTCACCCTAAATTTGAAAAATGGCTTACAATTAATGGTTATAACGTTAAAGAAGTTAAATCCAAAAAGGATGACGATCTGAACCAAATTATTAAACTTTCGCCTTATTATAAAGCAACATCAGCAGATATTAATTGGGTTAGTAAAGTAAAGATGCAGGGTGATATTCAAAAATGGATTGATCATTCAATAAGTGTAACTGTTAATATTCCGGAGGATGCAACAGAAGAGCTTGTGAGTGATATTTATTTGAATGCGTGGGAGAGTGGTTGTAAAGGAATGACAATTTATCGTGAAGGCTCTCGTTCTGGAGTGCTTGTTAGTAACGATAAAAAAGAAGAAAAAGATGATTTTCATGATTCTAAGGCTCCTGCACGACCAAAAACTATCGATGCTGATATTATCAGGTTTCAAAATAATTATGAAAAATGGATAGCTGTAATTGGTAAAATAAACGATAAACCATACGAAGTTTTTACGGGTAAAGCTGAAGACTTCTATCTACCACCATATGTAGAGTCTGGTTGGGTAACCAAAACTAAGAAAAAGGAAGAACGTACCCGTTATGACTTTGAATTTGATGATAAACAGGGTTATAGAATTATTGTGCCGGCTTTATCAAGGTCGTTTGAGCAAGAATTTTGGAATTATGCCAAACTTATTTCAGGGGTACTACGACATGGTATGCCGCTAACATATGTTATTGAATTAATTTCAAACCTTACTGTTCCCGAAGATAATATCAATACATGGAAGAACGGCGTAGTACGCGCATTGAAACGTTATGTGCCTGATGGTACAGATGCAGTACGAAAAACTTGCCCGGAATGCAGTAATGAAACTCTTGTATATGAAGATGGATGCCTTATTTGTAAATCTTGCGGGTATTCAAAATGTAGTTGATCAATTGCATTTATTTAGATATTAATAAAGAGGCTGTCCAAAAAACTAACTTTTTGGACAGCCTCTTTTTTGTTTTATAGTATTTGAATTAATAATATTTTTATACTTTTGGCGTTTCTTTTTTGGAGGTTTGGTAACTGGAGAGGTGCTCGAGTGGCTTAAGAGGCACGCTTGGAAAGCGTGTGTGCGCCAAAAGCGTACCGCGGGTTCGAATCCCGCCTTCTCCGCAAGGATTTAAGATAAAAATAATATTTTGTTGTTAAATAGAATATATTTTTAACTTTGTCCATTCATAAAAAGTATAATTAAAACTGAAAATAATTTTTAAATCATGAAAAAATTTATTGCCTTTTTATCACTAGTTATGTTGATGGCTACTGCGTCATCAAGCTATGTTTCTGCACAGGATTATGTTGCTGAAGACACAACTGCAATTGTTGAATCAATAGCAGGCGATTCTATAACAACAGCAGAAGAAATTGCTGAGGATGTTGCTGCAATTGCAACAGAGCCTGAAAAATCACAGTCTTTTCATCAAATTTTAAAAGAAAAATTTATTGAAGGTGGACCAGGGTTTATGGGTGTTGTATTATTGGCTCTTATATTTGGTTTAGCCATAAGTATTGAGAGGATTATATACCTTAGTATGGCCTCAATCAACACTAAGAAGTTATTAAAAAATGTTGAATCTGCTTTGGAAAGTGGTGGCATTGATGGTGCAAAAGGTGTTGTACGCAATACAAAAGGCCCTGTTGCCAGTATTTTTAGTGAAGGACTTAATCGTTACGATGATGGTTTAGGAGAAGTTGAAAAGGCTATTATTGCTTATGGTAGCGTTGTAACAGGTAGATTAGAAAGTGGCGTTAGCTGGCTTTCATTATTTATCGCACTTGCTCCTATGCTTGGGTTTATGGGTACTGTTATTGGTATGATTAAAGCTTTTGACGATATTGCTGCTGCCGGTGATATTTCACCAACCGTTGTAGCCGATGGTATTAAAGTTGCTTTGTTAACAACAGTATTTGGACTTATTGTGGCAATTATTCTGCAAATTTTCTATAATTATATTATTTCTAAAATTGAAAATCTTGTAAATGATATGGAAGATAGTTCAATTGCATTTGTTGATATTATTAACCAATTTAGTAAAAAATAGGAATTATGAAAGATAAAATTGCCAATATTACAAGATGGATACTATACCTATTGCTGGCACTTTCAGTAATTCCTGGAGTAATGTTTTATGCTGGAATGCTCGACACAGAACTTTTTCTTAACTGGGCTAAGTTATTGCTCCTGGTTGCTGTGGCAGTGATGGTTATCTCCCCCCTTTATGGATTTATAGTAAATCCACAAAATATCGTTAAAATGCTTATAAGCATTGTTGTAGTGGTTATTGTTATTGGTGTTGCATATGTATTTGCCGGAAACAATTTTAGCGATTACAGACTTGAAGAGTTAAAAACAACTGCTGAAACATCACAAATGGTTGGTGTAGGATTATATACAACCTATATTGCTTTTGGCTTAACTATTATTGCTATTCTTTATTCGTCAGTAATTAAAATCTTTAAATAAACTAAGTTATGGCTAGAAGAGCATCACCTGAGATAAATGCAGGATCAATGGCAGACATTGCTTTTTTGCTGCTTATCTTTTTTCTGGTTACCACAACAATGGATGTAGATACCGGTATTACAAGAAAACTACCTCCACCCGTTGAGGATAATGCTGAAGATATTATTGTAAAAGATCGGAATATATTAAAGGTACTTATAAATAGCCACGACCGTCTTCTTATAGATGGTAAACCGGGTGATATAAGTATGCTGAAGCATAAAGCAATCGACTTTATGACTATCCATCATAATAATGATAGTTATCCTGAGTATAAATTGAAACACATACAAGAGCTTGGAATGGATATGGAAATGTCTCAGGGACTTATTTCACTTAAAAATGATAGAGGAACATCATACGAAATGTACATTAAGGTGCAAAATGAACTTGCAAGTGCATTTAGTGAGATGAAAGATGACCTTTCGTTGAGATTATTTGGGCTTAAATATGGTCAGCTTATTGATAAAAATAAGATTAAAGGTGTTGGCAAAGCTATACCTGTTCGTATTTCCGAGGCTGAACCTGAAGATATAGGAGGTAAATAATTATGTCAAGATTTAGTACAAAAAAAGGAAAGGGTTCTGCTGCGATTAATACATCGTCATTACCCGATATTATATTCATGTTGTTATTTTTCTTTATGGTAACAACCGTTATGCGTGAAGTGACCCTTAAAGTTAAAACAAAATTACCTCAAGCTACTGAAGTACAAAAACTTGATAAGAAATCGTTAGTAAGCTATATTTATATTGGTCCACCCGTTAAATCAAAGTTATACGGAACCAATTCTCGTATTCAGCTAAACGACACATTTGCAAAAGTAGATGATATTCAAGAATTTGTTGCTAAAGAAAGAGAAGATAGGGATGAAGCTGACAGAAAGTTTATTACTACTTCACTTAAAGTAGATGGCTTGACTAAAATGGGTATTGTTACAGATGTGAAGCAGGAACTGCGAAAAGCAGGTGCCCTTAAAATAAATTATTCAACCCGTAAGGGAAGAGCCAAAAAATAGATATAATCTATTGTAGAAAAAAATGAAACGGCTATCTCAATTGAGGTAGCCTTTTTTTTTTATTCGGTATTACTTATAGCTCTGTCTGTTCCTTCCTTTTGGTAGATTATTGTTAAGAGCCATAGCGTAATAAGAAAACTACCAATTATATAAATTATATTTGATGATGCTCCAAAATCTTCCATTGATGTTTTAATGTAACCATTGTCATGAAGATAATAAATTATCGCTGATGAAGCATTGTTTAGGAAATGAACAAATATAGGTACCCAGAGATTCCCTGTAATAACGAATAAATATCCTAATAGCATACCTAATACTAGTCTGGGTAAAAACCCATAAAACTGAAGATGAATGGCACTAAATATAATGGCCGACAGTATTACTGCAATATGAATATTCTTAGTTATGCTCTTGAAAAGGTTTATTAATAATCCTCTAAATATCAATTCTTCACCTATTGCGGGTATTAATGCAACAATTATTATATTAATTAGTAAACCGGTTGTTGAATTAGTTTTTAAAATTAATTCTGTTAAGTGCCGTGCCTGATTCTCTTTTTCTTTCATCCAACCTTCCATCCCCGAAAGAAAGTCTGGAAGACTCATGTTTCTGTTAAGTTCATCAAGGTAATTGTTAGTTGGCAAAATTGTATAAATAACTAATCCGCCAATTAATATGCTTAGTAGTCTGGGTGTTTTATTTATTGAAAGATACTTGTATGAAGAATCGCTAACGAGATATGCAAAAAATAAAGCAGGAAGTATAAATGTACCTAATTGGTTTATTGCTTGATAAAATTTTAAAAACCAAATTGACTCAGTAGAATTTGGGTTTGATATAAAACTAGATAGATCAGCAATTTGCACATTAAAAATAAACATTCCGGCAACCAAACCAGCTAATGCAGTAGTAATTGCGAAAACTATTACAATTAACAGTAATAGAACTAGTTTTCCAAGTGGAGAAAGAGAGCTTAAGAATGCAGTTCTTTTCATTAAGATATTTGATTTTTTAAGATGCGCAAAATTAATATTTTTGCAGAGAAATTGAAAACATATGATTCGTGTTGATTAGTAAAAAGTGCTTTTATGATAACATGTATAATAGTATATAGAAATATAGATGTAAGGTGTAGGCGGATAAGGGAAATAAGAATACAGGGAAAATAAGGGTTATGACAATCAATTTATTTTATTTCCATTAACTCTCCCCTCATATTTATTTATATCCCTTATACCCTATTCCCCTTATACCTTTATGATCTAAACATTATTACAAATCAATCATGATAAATTTAAATTAATAAATACACAATTGGTAAATATAGGTGAAATAAATCTTGGAGAATTTCCTATCTTACTTGCCCCAATGGAAGACGTAACAGACCCTCCGTTTAGATACGTGTGCAAAATGTTTGGTGCAGATATGATGTATACGGAGTTTATTTCTTCGGAGGGTTTGATACGAGATGCAGCTAAAAGTGTTAAGAAGCTTGATTTTGACGAGTTTGAGCGCCCAATTGGCATTCAAATATTTGGCCATGATATTGATTCGATGGTAAAAGCAGCCCAATATGCCGAGTGTGCAAACCCGGATGTAATTGATATAAATTATGGTTGTCCTGTTAAGAAAGTTGTAGCCAAGGGTGCCGGATCGGGAATATTAAATGATATTCTTAAAATGGAAAAAATGACAAAAGCTGTGGTTAACTCTGTTTCGTTACCGGTAACTGTAAAAACACGGCTGGGTTACGATGATGATCATAAAGAGATTGTTGAGATAGCAGAAAGAATGCAGGATGCAGGTGTTAAAGCTATTACAATCCATGGCCGCACACGTACACAAAAGCCACGTATTCCAGCTGACTGGACTTTGATTGGTGATGTTAAGAAAAATCAAAGAATGCACATCCCTGTGTTTGGTAATGGAGACGTTATTGATGCAATATCAGCAAAATATTTTAGAGATAATTTTGGTGTAGACGGTTTGATGGTAGCTAGAGGAGTTTATGGTAATCCATGGATATTTAATGAAATTAAGCACTATTTAAATACCGGTATAATATTACCTGTTCCTAACATTGAAGAAAGGATTCGCATATGTACAATCCAATTAAAGAAGTCGGTTGAATGGAAAGGTGAAAGACGTGGTGTGCTGGAAATCAGAAAACATTGGGGAGATTATTTTAAAGGATATCCAAACTTTAAACCATTCAGATTAAAGTTAATGAATACAAATTCCCTTAACGAGATACTAAGTATTCTTGAAGAAATAAAGTTATTCTACATGTAACCCGTAAATCCCAACTTATACCAATTATATTTCATACTGATGGATAGTTAAATTGAATGATTTTTTTAATATTCGAAGTTCAAAATATTTGCATAGCATTAACTACGGAAATATTTTTAACTGAAGAATATTGGGAAAAGGGGCAATTTATATGCGACAGTATGATGTATATTTGGTATTACTATCTAATATCAATATTAGCAATAAGTTTACCATCTTTAAAAATGTCTCTCACTCTCTCAGGTTTTTCTAACTGGTAAGTTTTCAGACCAAGCTTTTTGGCAGCTTCAATATTTTCTGCTTTATCATCAATGAACAAGGTTTCTTCAGGAACAAATCCATGCTGGTTTATAACAAACTCGTAAATATCAGGATTTGGCTTAAGAAGATGTAAGTCAAATGAAAAATATGCTTTATGAAATAATTCGTCGAATTCACGATAACCAAAGCGTAGTTGCAAATCTCTTACATATAAATCGTAATGAATTTCATTTGAGTTACTTAGTAGAATAATTTGGTAATTTTTCTTTACTTGTTCAAGTATCTCAATTCTTTCAGCCGGAATATCATAAAGTAACGAATTCCAGGCATCATCCAATTGTTGATCGGTAATTTCGATTTCCAAAAAATTCTTAAGTTTTACACGAAATAATTCAGGAGTTAGTATACCACGCTCAAATTTACCTATTATCTCATCTATGAATTCAGGAGTCATTAATTTTTCAAAGTTGCTAAAGCCAAGCTTAACAAATTCATCAACAGTTAATTGCGGATCAATATCGAGTATAACACCACCAAAATCGAAGATTATGTTTTTAATTTCCATTTGCTATTTTAGTATTAAGCGGATAAAGATAATAATAAAATCAAAAGCAATAGAAATTTAGGAATCTTATACACATTATTGTTGATTATTTAATATGATTTTTATTTGGATACATAAAAGTTATTATATACATTTGTTATCAAAAATTTATAATTATCCTTAATTTTATGAAAACGCGCACCATCTTAGTATTTGTTATCCTAGCATTTTTATTTTTAAATTCGTGTAAAAAAGAATGTGATTGTTACATAATTCCTGATACCGGAATTGTTTCAGAATATGATCTTAAGAAATCAGTTATTCAAGTCAATTCAATAAATTTATCAACCGGGTTTGAAACTATTTTTTCTGAAGATAATAATTACAAGAATCGATTAGATTCAGATAGTACATTGTATGCCCATATGTGCCAGTCGGTTATAGATCCAATTAGGTTTTTTGATGACGAATCGGGTTACTTTTTTGTTGAAAGTAATAATGCATGGATGGTTGCTCATGCAACAAAACCGGAACTTATTGGTACTTGCCGCTATGATGTTGTAGATATAAACGATAAATATTATGTTCGTGATATGGTTGAGGCTATAGCTTATAAAGGTTATGGTTTTGTAGAATATTATTTTGAAAACCCGGAAACAGGACAAGACACAAAGAAATTATCTTATGTAAAATCAATTCCTGTAGCAAACTTTTTTATTGGAACAGGGTTTTATGACTACAATTCTGAACATTATTATACTAACGAGGAAGCAGCAATGGCAATAGTTGAAAATGCCACTAGTTCAATGGCCCAGGGAATAAGTGGGGGATTTGAATTGATGGCTGATTCAATGGGTAAAGTCATGTTTTGTAGAAATTTTATTGATCATATTCGTTTTTTTGATAATCATTCGGGTTATTTTTTCATCTATGATTTTAACTGTGTTAATGTTGCCCATGGAACTCAAAAAGATCTTCAGGGACAAAATCTTTACAATTATCAGGACTCAAAAGGTAATTATGTTATTAGAGGTTTGTTAGAAGTTATACAATCCAGTGGATCAGGATATTATGAATATTATTGGAATAATCCCGTAACTGGTAAAGAAGAGTCAAAAACTGCATTTGTTTATAAAATCCCCGGCATTGATTATTTTATTGGTAGCGGAATCTATTATTAACTAAACATATTTTACAATGAGAACTTTACACGTACTAATTTTATCAGCAATTATAATTGTGTTTTTTATAATTGAATCATGTACCACATGTGATTGCCCCGAGTATGATGGTACTTTTGTTTCTCAATATAATCTTGATAAATCAATAGTTGAAATTAACACTACAAATGTATCTACCGGTTTTGAAACAGTTTTCAAAAAAACTATCTTTGATAGTACTGCAAGGGCTCATTTTAGCCAGGCTTTTATAGATGCCGCCAGATTTTATAATGATGAATCAGGTTACTTTTTTATTGAAACACTAGTTGATGCCTGGGTGGTTGCCCATATAAATCATGATCTTATTGGAACTTCCAGAATAAATATTATTGATGAGAATGAAAAGTATTTTATTCGGGATATGGTTGAGACAGTTAAATATTCGGGACATGGATATGTTGAGTATTACAGAAAAAACCCTTCAACAAATATTGATGAAAGAAAAGTGAGTTTCGTAACGTCAATTTCATCAGCTAATTGGTTTATAGGAACAGGCTTTTATGGAGGACCATCAGATTTGTATTATGATTATATTGTATCAAAAAAGACTACATTAGTGGAAGTTACCACTACAATGGCAAAAGGTATTTCTGGCATTTTTAATAATATTTATCCTGAAGAAACTCAGAGAATAGAGTTTTGCCGCGATTTTATAGATCATATCCGCTTTTTTGATGATGGATCGGGGTATTTTTTTATTGAAGATTTAAATGGCGTTAATATTGCTCATGGTGCGAATGTTAATTTTCAAGGCGAAAACTTGTTAGATTTACAAGATACACATGGAGCATTTATTATAAGTGATATGATTGATATTATTAATCTATCCGGGTCAGGATTTTATGAATATTACTGGGATAATCCGGCTAGCGGGAAAGAAGATACTAAGATCACATATGTAATAAAGATACCAGATACCGACTATTTTATTGGAGCCGGGTTTTATCTTAATTAGGATTATTATCTGAATTAATTTTCACTAAATAAATAATTGTTCTGTAAATAATTTTTTCTATTTTTGCAGCCCGAAATTGAACATGTTTGATTTCGGTTAAGCTTGAAAAAGCGGGACCTATAGCTCAGTTGGTTAGAGTCCCTGACTCATAATCAGGTTGTCCCAGGTTCAAGTCCTGGTGGGTCCACTAAAGCCATCCTTAACGGGTTGGCTTTTAGTATTTTATGAGGGTTGGGAATTTTGATTTGACGAATTTATGACTGTAGAATCATAACCTATGATATTGTTGCTGTTACATATCTCATGCTCACCAATTATTAAAGGTAATTTAGATTTCGCTTAACCTCTTTGGATAAAAAATTCAACACTCCTCTCCATTTTCAACCTCGTAAGCACTTATTCGCGAAGTGATTCGGCTTTGTCAAGGGTGCTTAACTCGTAAACCCGAATGCGAAAACACGAGGTCATCTAACAGCATTCATATACCCTTTACAAAGTTGCAGCACGTAGTTACCTTTGCTGAGAGAGGCTTGAAATTCACTTGATGCATTTGGTGCATGTATACGTGGGGGGCACTATCACTGTACCCCATTGTACATACTGATTTTGATGCTTTACGTACACTTACTTAAGGGTTCAAGATATTAACTCATAATGACAGACCTCGTATAAGAGCTACTGTTATCAACAACGCTGTCTTGCTGTATCACCCCGGTGTGTCCTCACTGCTTATAGAGGTAAGGACATATAGACCTGATACAAACGTTGAAGTTGCGCTGATGATTAGTAATGAAATAATTCCTAACTTTACACTCTAAGATAGCTCAGATACTACTACAGGATTACTTTATACTTAAATCGATGATATGCTAAGAAAAATCAGAGACTACGACGCATCTAAATAACGTTATGTGCCAATAAATTAAAAGGAAATATTAATAGTTCTTCTATATATATTTAAATAGAATCTATAAAACATGAGTTATGAAGAATTTAGCTTTGATTTGTGCTGTAGTTATGTTGCTATCAGTAATTACATCATGTAAATATTTGAACACAAGTAGTGATACAAAAGTAATTTATACTGTAAAAAGTGCCTCCTTAAATATTAGAAAATCGTATACAACTAAATCCGAGATACTTGGTAAACTGCACAAGGGTGATACCGTTTTCCCAACACAAGACTATTCCGATTGGATTGAATTTGAATATAATGGTAAAAAAGCTTACGTAAGTTCAGATCACCTAACTGGTCACACAATACCCGATTTATTGAAAGTATCAAACATGAAACTGGGAAAAACTCAAACTTTCATTCGCAATTATCTTGATGATTATGTGAATTGGAGAACCGGGAGGTTTTGGCTCATATTTCTTGTGTTAATAGGTCTTTCGTTCGGCATGATTAAAACTGGAAAATCATTAGAAGATAATATGTATAGCGCTAATTATGATGGATTTGCTTATAACCACCTTCCTCATTTTGCTGCAGTTATTGGAGGACTTTTTTCGTATGTTTACATGATTGAGAGAGAAGATGTGTTACAGGCTATGTTTGTAACCAAATTTTATTGGATACCCAGTGGAGATCAAGTTATTGAATGGTATCTGTGGTCAGTTTCACTTCTGGGCATTATGGGTTTAGTCTATTTCTGGATTAAGGATTTTGTTCACTACGGTATTCGTGGAATTTTTCCTGCCCTTTATTACACACTTACCGCCTTTGTCACTTTTAATACTGGTATCTATGGAGGTATCATAGTCCTGTTGTTTGTCAGTATTTTAATCATTGCATACTTGTCCTCTTATATCCTTGGCTCCTTTGTAACGGATTCAATTTCAAAATCCAGTTCCATACAAAAAAGTGGACTTTCCAAAGAAATGGAGAACGTTAAAAGAAATAATGATAGAGATAGAAAGGAAGCTGATGAAAGAAGAGAAATTCAACATAAAATTGATTGGGAATGATTAATTGTATATTACAAGTTTGTAGTATGAATGTATCACCCCGGTGTGTCCTCGTTGCTTATAGAGAGTAGGACATATAGACCTGATACAATCCCTGAAAAGCTAACCTGAACCTAAACTATCCCAACACAAATCATCTTTTCAACAACAATTAAAAACATATCGATTTATTTTATATATTTGAAGTGCTGCTAAAGAAAACTATACGACTGACGATCCCCTGAAAGCACTTTTACATACAGCGGTGGCAGCACACAATACATACCAGTATGGAGTTATATAGTTACCTTTGGTATGTGGGTAATGAAAAAATAAAGGTAATATTACCTTTATAACATTGTTAGCCACCATAAAAACAATAATAAATGAGGGTTCCATTTTTTATTATAAGCTTGATTTTAATTGTCAATGGATTTAGTCAGGATTTAGTTCCGAAGAAATCTATTTTCGATAAAGAAGTAGAATTAAGTATTGATTATCTTATGACGACTATGAGCCAATCTGAGGGCAATAATCTAGAAGTTGATACTAGTGAGTTTTTATCATATAAAGTTATGGTAAGTCCTCAGATGAATGATAATTACACCATATCTATAAATGAATTTATTCCAAGACTGGAACTTTCAAATTTGGAAGCATTAAATACTTTGTATCATGACTTTATAAAAGAACAGAAATATGATTTAGAATGTGATTTAGGAATGTCAAATCCGAAAATAAATAATATCAAATATATTTATGGTTTAGCAGAAAAGTATAAACCTAAAATTGACAAGATAAAAACAAATATATTCATGTATCCCAATGATAATATGGTGTATTATAAAGATGTTTCAATCCCTGATGAAAAATTTGAGATTGTTGACAAGTGCATACTTTTAGTAAGCCCTATTTTTGACGGATACGATGTTGATATATCAAAAGAGTATGAGTATCCTCATGAGGTTAAATTATCATATTTAAATACTTTATTTAACGATACTCTATTTTATAAAACTAAATCAATATCAAATAGAATTCAGGAAATAGAAATTTCTTTTTATTCAGATTCAGGTGAAATTAATAATGCATTAAAAGAGCTAAAAGAATTAGAAAAGAGAGAAGGCAGTATTAATGATTTTGAAATGTTTAATTGTATCAAGTACAATATTGATAAGGCAAGTGGAAAGATAATAGGAATTATTATTAATTCAGGAATGACCTCATCATCAGATAAATATGAAATGAAAATTGAATACAGAATTAATTACAGTGGCTAACAAAAAAACATAGTGCATTTGGCAAACAGAGTAGTAAATGACGATATTAGCTATAAATAAAATAAGTGGTAGTTTGGAAAGGAATAGTTCCAGTAAGCCAAACGCACCATATTCAAAACGTTGTATGGAATTGATTAACAATCATAGATAGAAAACAAATATTAACTAATAAATTTAAAATTATGGACTTAAATGGAACATGGTATAATGAACTTGGTTCAAGTATGACTCTTACAGTAAATGGTAATAGTGTAACTGGAACTTATCAAACAGCAGTTGGTGATGTTTCAAAAACGTATGATTTAGTAGGAAGAACTGATACTCATAATGATGCAAGTCAAGCTGTAGGCTTTGTTGTTGCTTGGCAAAATTCATACGGTAGTTCAGACTCTGTGACTGCATGGTGTGGACAATATCAAATTATTGATGGAGTAGACACAATCTTTACAACTTGGTTACTAACTCAAGAAACTGACCCTAATCATGATTGGGCATCTACACTTGTCAATAAAGACATATTCACGAGAACCGCCCCTAATGATGAAAAAATTCATGAGTTTATAAAGAAAGGCGTGAAACCTTCTCACCCAAATAGAAACTAGAAAACTCCATACAACAATATATAAAGATAATAGCCGAGACAGTTGTAAATTCAGGGGTTGTAGCTCGCTTCAACTATCTAGTAACATGACAAGATAGTGCAACGCAGTCGGCTACATATTCTTATACTAAACGTTGTGCATAATTAAACCAAAAATCATAAAATGAGTATTTTTTCAAGAGATTTTTTCAAATTAAGCGAAGAAGAAATTAGATTAACTCAACAGTATAATAGACTTACAGTATTTGAATCTATTGAGGAAATAATTAATAACTCAATGAATAAGGAAAACCCACTTGAGTTGTTTAAATTAGTTAAAAAGCACCCATTTTTACTAAATACTGCATCCATATTTCCAAACAACTACTTAAATGAATTTGATTTAGCACTTAGAGAGAATGAGTATAAAACTAAGTTATCCGACTTCAAGGATTTGTTAGAGAAAACAGATATAACTGAAAGAAATATATTGAATTTTATTCGGACTAATAAGGCTCATTTTATAATTGGAGCTATTATTAAGAATTATTCGATTTTTGGTCACCATGATAGATATATTTTCCCGGAATTTGCTCTTCCTCCAAACTATCAATCTGATTTTTTAATAGTTGGGAAAAATTCATCTGGATATCATTTTATGTTTGTAGAATTAGAAAATCCTACCAAAAACATAACTATTGGAAATGGAAGTTTCGGGCAAACAATTAGAAAAGGTATTGAGCAAATTACGGATTGGAAGCATTGGAATGATAAAAACTTTTCTACATTAAGAAATGTATTTGACAAGTATAAAAATCCGACGAAAAATATTCCACGTGAATTTATTGAGTACGACAGTAGTAGAATGCATTATGTAGTTATTGCAGGAAGACGAACAGACTTCAACGAAAAAACATATCGATTAGCTAGAGATAGTAGCAATAATGGAACTATAATATTACATTATGACAATGTTGTAGATGAGACCGAGAAGCTATTGAGAGATTGTTCTTATTAATAACTATGCACAACAAAGAACTGAGCTGAAATCCAAGTAAAACCCTTATTATTTATTCAAACTAATTCGGGCCTGTTTTCGGGTGGAGTAGCTAATCCGACAATCGAGTTCATTAATATGATTATTGGTGGTACGCAACACGCAAGTTATGGCGACATTATTGATTTACTTAGCGATACATTTATCAAAAATCCATCAACTCCTTAAGAGGAATATCCAATGCAAGAGCAATCGCACGCAAGTAAAAGGAGGTAGGATTTGTCTCATCCCGGTGTGTCCTTGTTGCTTATAGAGGTAAGGACATATAGACCTGATACAAAATCGGAATAATTGATACAACACCCTCATTATGTGGTATTGGAATTTATTCTTACCTTTGGAGTTGCTAACGATAACTCGATAAACTATTAACGATAATTCCCTTTATCTTGAAACAATGAAAAGCATACAATACATATCAATAGGGGGTAATAAATGTACTTTACTCAATAAAAATAAGGAACATATAAACGTAATAGTAAATATACTTGCACATTATGCTGCAATTAGAAATACGAAAATTAAGTTATGAAATTAAAAAGCAACTTCTTCTTAGATGAGAAAAAAATAAGAACCATAGATACATATCGTATTATCTATTTCGTTATATTTTTAATCTCCTTTGGGCTTACAGAAATTGGCAGATATATGTACAGACCTTTTATTTATGAAAATAATATAAATGATTATGGAATTGCTGACTCTATGGGGAATTCAGGAGGAATAATCGTTCAATTGTTTTTCGGACTTTTAATATTTAATTCAAGTAAGATAAAAGGGTTGCGACTAATTTCCTTTTTTATTATTGGATATATTCTTTATGAAATAGCTCAACTATTTCTCCCAAAAGGAGTTTTTGATTGGAAGGATATTTATGGGACAATTATTGGTGGATTAATTGGATTTTTAGTGTTTCTCCTAATACATAAAGTTATTAAAAAAAATAAAACTATTTACAGATTTTAAACACGCAATTATGTAGCACAATAAAAGTTGCACAGCACAAAAACCAATTATTATAAAACTTCCACATGAAAAATAAAAAGATTAATGTTCCAATATTAATTCTATTTACTTTACTGCTTGTAAGTTCACATTTTGGATGTGCAAATTTCAAAAATGAGCCTGAACTTAAATTTTCTAAAGATAAAATATCTGAGATTGATCAAGTAATAAAAACTCTTTATGGAAATGATCAGTTTTCAGGAACTGTATTAGTTTCAGTTAAGGGTGAAGTCATTTACAAAAATGCTTTTGGATATGCCAATATTAAAGATAGTGTTCTGAATACTTGCGATACAAAATTCAGGATTGCTTCTTTTACCAAACCATTCACTGTCATGCTTATCCTTCAGCTGGTGGAAGATGGTAAGTTGGAGTTGGACGGAAAACTTGTAAACTATTTACCTGGATTTCCAAAAGAAAAAGGAGAGAATATTACCATCCATCAACTTTTAACACATACTGCCGGAATTACTGGAGAGTCAAGAATTCCAAATTTGATAGATATTGAAAAGGAATATTACCCACATGATAGATTATTTAATTGCATTGTAGAACAGGACATTGTTTTCCAGCCTGGAAGGGGAAATGAATATAGCAATTTTGGATACGCCTTACTTGGTTTGATTATAGAGAATGTAAGTGGCAAATCCTACGAAGAGTTATTACAAGAAAAGATATGTAAACCAGCTGGGATGAAAAATACATTAGGCGATATAACTGCACAACCTATTGAAAACAGTGCTATTGGGTACAATTATAACTATTTTACAGGCTTCGAAAAAGCATCGTTTCTCGACATGTCATTTGTTTTTGGTTATGGGCATCTACTGTCAACTGTTTACGATCTGTATTTATTTGATAAAGCCCTTTATTCAAATAAGCTATTAAATGAAAAATCGAAAGACCTATTTTTTAATAAATATGGCTGGCATTATCAGAATGTTCCTTATGGTAAAGGTTTCAAAAAGATCCGCTCTAATAGTTTAGATGGTAGCATAAATGGGTTTGGAAGTCACACCCAAAGAATTGAAAAAGACACCGTTTTTATTGTTGCTTTAAGAAATACGAAAGAGTACAAGAAACAAATTGTTATCAAATGGCCAAACTTCATGATATCGCGTGTACTTGCAGTAATGTATGGTGAGGAATACGATATGCCAAAAAAATCAGGAGCATTTGAAGTCTTTAAAATACTTCAAGAATCAGGGTATGTCGAAGCTGCAAATTTGTTTAAAAACATAAAAAGTAAACAAACAGATAAATACTATCTGAATAAACGTGAGTTTTTGTTTTTTGAAGACCAGCTTAATATTGCAGATATGAAAGACATGGCTAAGGCATATAATAAAATCCAGTTAGAGGAGTGAATTAATACTAAAAGAATAAAATCGCAGCATAACAAAGTATAAAAATAATAGCCGAGATAGTAGTAAATATGAACATTGTAGCCCGTATAAAATTTTGTAATAATTGAAAGATTTGAGTTCCGCAGTCGGCTACTATTCTTATACAAATCGCTATGTAAGCAAAATTGGATCATAGAGAGGATTGAAGGTAATTAAATAACTAGATTAATTAATATGGAAGAAATGTCATTTGAATATTGGAATAAGCTTGCTGAACAAATAATAGTAATTAGTTCCTTGTTAGGTGGATTTTCCATTGCGGTAATTGCAAATTTTTTGGTGTCTGATGCAAACACTCGTTTATCTAGAAATATAATGAAAGCTGCTGTCTTAGCCGCTAGTTTCTTTTTGGTTTCAGTATTTGCTATGACAAAAGTCTTAATGATGACAACGAATGGATTTCCTTTTAAAGTGACAGAAGTAGATTTTAAAATTTCATCCATAGTTGGTGGAATGACTCTTCTTTTTGGAATTATGTCCTTGCTAACTATGATTGCCCTATCGGGTTGGACCAAATCAAGAAAAACGGGAATATTTACAACTATAGTTGGAATTTTGACATTTATTCTAATATTAATAATGCTGACTTAAAAACAAAACGGATGAAAAAGCCAGCAGAGAACAATGTATAAACGGCATTAAAACGACTGGTTATACTAACTGTGGTGTTCATTTTAAAAAAGACATTCTATGAGATTAGTTGAATTACGATTAAAAAACTTCCGCTGTTACAGGGAACTAGTTTCTATTACTATTAATGACTTAACTTGTATCATTGGAAAAAATGATATTGAAAGTCTACATTTCTTGATGGATTAGATTGTTATTTTAATGACTAAAATTAACATATACAGTCCGTTTCAAGTCTGGTATAACCTGACAAGAAACTGCTTCGCAAGCAGCAACTATTCGAGCGCAAACGTTGCAAACAATACGGAATAACTTGCATGTGATTCATATTTGGTGTATCTTTGCATCAAAACTAAATATTATGGCAAGACAAAGTATATCTTTCACGAAACCAAATGATGAATGGTTAAAAGTACAAGTGAATAACGAAGAATACTCTAGCAAAAGTGAACTCATCAATGATTTGATTAGACAGGCTAGAAACCAGCAAGTTCAAATTGACTGGATTAGATCTAAATTAGATAAATCTGAAAGCAGTGGATTTACTGATGATTCTAAAAAACAAATTTTAAAACAATCAAAGTCATTACTTAATGGCCAAATATAGATTAAGTAACGAAGCTAAGGAAGACTTGATACGAATTCATCATTACGGCGTCGAAAAGTTTGGAGAGACTCAAGCGGATAAATACTTTGATTCATTTTTTGAGTATTTTGATATTATTGCACAACGACCCTTTTCATTTAAATCGGTCGATTATATAAAAACGGGATATAGGCGTTGTGTTTGTGAGTCTGATAGTATATTTTACAGAATAAACAATGGAGTAGTTGAAATAATGGCAATAATTGGAAGACAAGATTTGAATAGTATCCTTTGATTTAGCTGAACATATATACCTTTTTCAACAATACGATGAGCGAGAAACGACACGGAAATAGACTAAAGAAGGGAAAACCTGATACGGAATCGCTGATTGAAAGAGATGAGCATTTCGGGTTTATAGCGGGATACACTTCTAACGGGATACCTTTTGGATTGACTAATGAAGAATTGTTTGAAATAAATTCAGAAACCAAAAAGAAAAAACCTGATAACTATAATACAGATTTACCTTTTTATGGATAGAAGGAAGTGCTGTTGGCAACGCTCATAAATAATTGCCATGACAATTATAAATTCAACATTTCTAATCCTGTCTGCCGCTTCTCCTTAATATTTACCATAAATCCCATTTTTAGTCATGTATACTCTTACTTTTTTAACGATCTACCGAAAGCAAGTGCAATAGTCCACACGGGTCCACAAATCAACAAATATAAAGCCCTGTTTATCAACACATAAACAGGGCTTCTTTTTGTTGTTAAAACGCTTTATTGTTTACTTAAGTTTTGCTTTTGGGATGTACATTTCAGGACTAATTGTCTTTGTATTCTTAGCATTCTTCCATTCATTTTCATATTTTTCCATTATATTCTCAACAAAACCTCTCTTTTCAAGTTTCTTTTGAGTTGACTGAATTATTGCCTGAGATGTTACAATGGGAGCTTTTTTGTTAACCAAAGATTTTGCTCTTTCGAAATTTTCACTTTCTACTGTAAGTGGCTCTAAATCAACTCTGGCTTTCCAAGCACCCATTTGTATGTTTACAAGAACTAAATATGTTTCACCAGCCTTTAAATCGCATTTAAGGAACTCCTTATCCTCGGATGAGGCCCATAATAATTGTTCACCTTCAGGACATTCATAACGCATATAGTTTTTACCCTTGAATTTACCGATAAACTCTTTGTTGTGAAAGTACTCAAAAGAAACAGCGCCACCATAGCTAGAAACTCTAACGAAATAAACAACAGCATTGGAATTAGCCGGTGGAATAAATCCCTGAGAAAACATGGGTGTCGTAAAAAGAATTACGATTAGAGCGAATAGCAATAATTTGATCTTTTTCATATTTTTTTTGTTAGATATAGTTAGTATGTTATTAAAATTAAATATTTCATGGTCCATTTTTTATGATATAATACATTATGGGTTATAATGTTATATGCCAAAGATAATAATAATTTTTATAATATTAAATTAATGAATCATACTCATAATACTGATTAATCGATATGTGTTGAGCTCATTGTAAATATATAAAGCGTATATTTTATACAGACATATATGTTTTAGTCTTTAGTTTGCTTTTGAGCGATATGACTTACACAGAAATAGCTATCTATATAATATTTCATAAGGATATATCAGAAAAGATAAAAACCATAAGGAAACTTTTGTTAGTTATTTGATACAATTGCGGAAATCCTATTTATGTGTAACTTTGGTTCATTGATCACTCAAATAATTTATATTGATGTAGCTAGTTCTCTTAATAGTAATTAAAAATATCAAAGACAACTGCTCAGCTTTGGAAACTATTAAGTTCTAATAAATAATTTAAAATATTATAATCATGGAATTATTTCAGGATGGGAAAGAATTATTATCACCTGTTTGGACACATCTAACCAAAGCAAAGATAGTAAAGGGAAAAGGCATCTATTTGTACGATGAAGATAATAATAAATACATCGATTTTACTTCAGGTATTGGAGTGGTTAATACCGGACATTGTCACCCAAAAGTTGTAACGCGAATACAGGAACAATCAACAGAGCTGCTATTTGGTCAAATGAATTGTGTAATTCCTTTTGTTACAATAGAATTAGTCGAAAAATTAAATAAAATTACTCCTGATAATGGTAAACCGGATGGGGATACTTGTGGGAAGGTTCTGCAAGAATGCCTGAAAAGAAATTTACTTTTGCTAAGTTGTGGAACATTTAAAAATATAATACGTTGGATTCCTCCACTGATAGTTACAGAATCACAAATAGATGACGCAGTGGCTATATTTGAAGAATCATTAAATTCGGTTTTATCTTAAAATATGAAAAAATGAAATTAAATAATAATAAGCTATTAAAAGCTAGTTCATACATAAACGGAAAATGGGTAAACGCTGATTTAGGAAACACATTCGATGTATTTAATCCGTTTGATAACAGCCTATTAGCGCAAGTATCCGACTGTGGCCAGAAAGAAACCAGGGAAGCCATCGAGGCGGCGCAGGAAGCTTTTAAAGTATGGAAAAATTACTCGGCAGACCAAAGAAGTAAATTATTACGACGTTGGTATGATCTCCAAATGGAGAATATTGACGACTTGGCTGTAATACTAACTTACGAACAAGGAAAACCTTTTGAAGAAGCAAAAGGAGAAATAAAATATGGAGCATCTTTTGTAGAATGGTTTTCAGAGGAAGCCCGTAGAATATATGGTGATGTTATCCCGGGACACGAATCGAATAAGAGAATTGTTATATTAAAACAGCCCATTGGTGTTGTGGCAGCAATTACTCCCTGGAATTTCCCTAACTCAATGATCACCAGAAAGGTTGCCCCCGCACTTGCTGTTGGCTGTACAGTAGTATTAAAACCTGCTAAATTCACTCCATTATCGGCAAATGCATTAGTAGTATTAGCCGAAGAAGCCGGAATACCAAAGGGAGTAATTAATGTTGTTCATGGTAAAAAAGCTTCTGTGATTGGAAAGGAATTAACAGAGAACCCAATTGTTAAAAAACTTTCATTTACAGGTTCTACCGAGGTGGGTAAACTTTTAATGGCACAATGTGCTGGTACTGTTAAGAAACTGAGTTTGGAATTGGGCGGAAATGCACCTTTTATAGTATTTAATGATGCTAATATTGATAAGGCAGTACAGGGAGCCATAGCTTCTAAATTTCGAAATGCAGGACAAACATGTGTTTGTTCAAATAGGTTGTTTGTACAATCAGAGATTTATGATGAGTTTAATGAAAAATTAAGGAAGGAGCTTGCCAAACTTAAAATGGGCAATGGTATGGATTCCGGTGTTAATATAGGACCGTTAATTGATGAAAATGCTGTTAAGTTTGTAGAAGGTCTTGTAGAAGAGGCAGTTGATAATGGTGCTAAAATAGTTTGTGGAGGAAAAAGGCTTGAGAAAAACTCAGGGATATTTCATCCTACCATACTATCGGATGTAAATATTGATATGAGGGTATTTAATGAAGAAATTTTTGGACCAATTGCGCCTGTTTTTAAATTTGAAACAGAGGAGGAAGTAATTCAAAAAGCAAATGATACACCATTTGGGTTGGCTTCTTATTTCTATGGAAATAATAACTCTCAAATATGGAGAGTTGCTGAAGCTCTTGAATATGGAATAGTTGGTATCAATACCGGTATGATATCTACCACCATAGCACCTTTTGGTGGAATAAAAGAAAGTGGATTTGGTCGTGAAGGTTCAAAGTATGGCACCGATGATTACATCGAAATTAAGTATTTATGTATGGAAATAGAATAGATGTAACCCTATGTATATGTTATGATAATTTTTTTAAATCAGTGAGAATTTGATTTTGGTTTTCAAAATCATATAGCCGAACTGATCCCGAGCGGTAGTCGAGGGATCTCATGAGTCTTACCTGCCTGCCGGCAGGCAGGTTCCCCGCATCTTGATGCGTATTGAAAAATGAAAATTCCATTGAGATACTTCGTCAGCTTGCTGCGAGGAGTTTCATTATGATTTAGATTTTTAAGAATATACCAATAGGTATGTAAGGTTTATAAAACTATTTTTTTTTGTTGACCAGTTTGCTGTTTCTGACTTTTGGGAAATAATTTGTAAAACCCTGTAAATAAATATGTACCTTTGTTGAAATTTTAAATGAAAAAGATATGAATATTTATGTAGGAAACCTTGATTTTAAGGTCGATGAAAATGATCTTCAAGCAGAATTTGAAGAATTTGGAGCAGTTAGCTCATGTAAAATTATTGCTGATAAATTCAGTGGCAGAAGTAAAGGCTTCGCTTTTATTACTATGGATAATGATGATGAAGCTGGACAAGCTTTAAAAGAACTTAATGGCAAACAGTTAAAAAGCCGCGAAATGGTTGTTAATGAGGCCAGACCAAAGAAAGAATATTAATAAATTAAAATAAATTTATGGGAAGATCACAAGAGACCTTTGGTAAAAAGGAGGTAAGGAATAAAAAAGAGAAGAAGCGAAAAGAGAAAGAAAAGAAAAAATTGGCCAGAAAAGAAACTGAAAAAAAAGGTGGTCTGGACGATATGATTGCATATGTTGATGAACATGGAATGCTGACTTCTACTCCTCCTGATCCTAATGTAAAGAAGAAAGGTGTTAAATTAGAAGATATTGAAATTGGGGTGCCTAATCGCGATTCTGTTGAAGATTTTGATCCTGTAAGAAAGGGAATTGTATCCTTTTTTAATGAGTCTAAAGGATTTGGCTTTATTAAAGATATGGAGACAAAAGAAAGTGTTTTTGTACATGTGAATAATGTTATTGAGGAAATAAAAGAAGGAAATATTGTTAACTATGAAGTTGAGATGGGGCATAAGGGGCCTGCAGCTATAAAAGTTAAGCTTTTTAAATAGTTAAAAGTTAATTTCAAATTTAATGATTAGTTAACATTAGTGATTAGTGTAAACGTTATTTTTGTAGCATAAAACAAAGAAAATATTTCTTTGCCAAATTAGAGCGTCAGTGGCCAAGTGAAAGTTTGCTGTCGCCATTTTATAAATCAGTTAACTCGAAAACCTGTTTATCAGGTTTTTTTGTTTTTAGGTAATTAATATAATTGTGAGGTCAATTATTTTGGATCGTTTTTGTTGTAACTATTCCACCTATGTTCTTCTTTGTTAAGGAAAGTGTCAAATTTTTTTGGTTGGCTAATGCGAATTTCTATAGGCTTGTTAGATTTTGGATGAGTAAAAGAAATAGCAACTGCTGATAAAAACAAACCTTTACCCCTTAACAAGGGACCACTACCGTAAAGTCTGTCACCTACTATTGGATATCCATAATTAGCCATATGAATACGCAACTGATGAGTACGTCCGGTATGTGGAAATAGCTCCACCAGTGATAACCAATTTGTTTTTAATGAATGACAATTACTGACAACCCTGTATTGAGTTTGGGCTTCTTGGTCTTCAATGGGTGATTTTATCTCTCCTGAACCCGATAAATTGCCTGCTACGATAGCCAGGTATTTTTTTTGCACTAGACGTTTTTCAAATTGTTGTCCTATGTTCATAAGTGCGGTAGCTGTTTTTGCTACTAAAAGCAACCCTGACGTAGGCATGTCAAGACGGTGAACCGGACGTGGCCACTTTAATGCATCGAGCTCTATAGATGGCTTTATGGATGCAACTAGTGCATTTTGAATTGTGTAATACTTGTTACCACTTACTTCAATACCTGCCGGTTTGTTAATTACGGCGATATGTTCATCTTCGAAAATTATTTCCAGATTTATGTTCAAAGGTTTGGGCGGTTTGTTTTCTAAATCTACTAAAGAAATTTTCTGACCTTCCGATACCCAACTACTGGCATGCCCTATTTCTCCATCCACTAATATCGACCCACTTTTAATTACTTTTTTCATACCACTACGCGATGGTATAGTGCTAAAAATTAACAATACATAATCCAGAAGACGAATTTTTGGGAGGTTGGCAGGAACAGTATGTTCTTGTAGAATTAACATATAATTGCCAGTTTACTTCTTGAGTTTTCTTTTTTTATCAAAAAATGTGCTTATTAATTCTCCACATTCTTTTTCCATTACTCCACCAGTTATTTTTGTTTCGGGATGAGTAATTGATTTGCTAATTATAGAATACCCACGCTTCTTATCGTAAGCACCAAAAACAATTCTACCAATTTGTGTCCAGAAAGATGCTCCAGCACACATAACACAAGGTTCAAGTGTTACATAGAGAGTGCATTCTGGCAGATATTTACCGCCAATAAAATCGGTTGCAGATGTAAATGCTTGCATTTCGGCATGAGCTGTTACATCTGTTAGTGTTTCGGTTAGGTTATGTGCTCTTGCTATTACCTGATTATCACATACAATTACTGCACCTACCGGAACTTCATCAATTTCAAATGCAAGGTTAGCCTGTTTAAGTGCTTCTTTCATAAAATATTCGTCGGAAAAGATATTGAGGCTCATAACAATTCTAGTTGTTTTTAGTTACAGATTTAATAGTCTTTGTAAATTTCATCCCAATTAATAAAACTATTGTTTCAATAATAATTGCCGGTACAAATGATGATTTGGGATTAAAGCTTTCCGGATAAACTATTCCCAGAATAAAGAAGAAAAGATTCACAAAGAAGGCCACAAGCAAACTTATTATTACAGCTTTTCGATAAGCGAAGGCATTTTTCTTTATAAGTGCAAACAAAGTAATGGGAGCAAAAATGGTTATTGTTGAAATACCTACTACCATTAGATCGACAATATTAGGAAAAACCAATGCTGTGAATAATGCTATAATACCAAATACAAAAGTGGCTATTTTGATCATTGTATGTGCCTTCTTGGGTGTAGTTGGTTTAGAGCTACCCCAGCCAACAAAGTCTTTAACGGCAGAAATGGAAATAATATTTAAAAAACTGTCTCCCGACGACATCAATGCTGAAAGCAACCCTACAATAGCGAAAGCCATCAAAAAGCCGCCACTATGCCTATCAATAAATAAGTATGCTACTCCGGCAGTCTCATCTGGTGTAATTTCGTAGTCAATAACTAACCTGATGGCCATACCAACCATTGGAAAAATTATATAAAATGGGAGCATACCCAATCCTGACCAAAGGCTTACTTTGCGCGCAACTTTATCATCTTTTGCTGCCAGTATCCTCTGCCATATATCCATTCGCGCCAGCACCGACCATGATAGGAAAATTGGCGTACCAACCAGAAATACAATACCTAATTGTGTACCGTTAAGCATTTCACGCGGCAGTTCGTTTAATTTGCTAAACATTTCTGTGTCAGTTAATATACCCGGTATAAAAATCAATACTATCATAATTACAATTGCAATAAACTGAATAGTATCAGTTATAATAACTCCTGATAACCCGGCAATAGCTGTATAGGCAATTATTATAAATGCAGAGATGATTGCTGCAGTTGTATAGCCTATCTCAAATGAATATTTTAGGAGGCTTGCCATTGCAACAAATTGTGCTGCAAGAATAAAAAAGAATATGAAAATATTAACTCCACTAACAGTAGCCGAAAATATTTTTGAAAAGTTCTTTTCTTCTACTGTAGTGTATGTGTGATTAAGAAAATGAGGAAAGCTATAGATATTATTTTTAGCTCCATAATTACGGATTTTCCCGGCATATTTCCACATAATACCAAAACCTATTACATAGGCTACTCCAATAGCCACTGCCGCAAACCCTGATTCGTAACCCAGCGCCATTAGCCCAATTGATGTTCCTCCTCCAACAAATGTGGCCAACACAGTAAATACCAGTGGTAAAGTTCGTGTGTTGCGGTTATTAACCAGATATTGCTCCAGATCGTTTGATTTAATGTGGCGTAACGATAATACAATTACAACCAGTAAGTAAATGGCAATCCAAAATATTAGCCAACTCATATTATAAAAATAAGTTTATAATTTTTTTTTGTCTTTAAAATCTAACCTTGATGTACTCATTAACTTCTTTCATAGATGAAATTTCCTGAGAAGCATTTCCCGAACGTACATAAAACTTTTCAATATCATTTCCCTGTTTGTTTTTAGTTTTTAAAAATACAGGGGTTGTCGAAGCTTTAACCTGAATTAAGCAAATTGTTTTACCTTCAAATTCGGAGAATTGCATCAGAAGGTTTTCATTTGAAAAAGCTATGCCATATTGGTTGTTAATGAGCTTACGGGTGTGCAACTCAAAATAATCAGCATCTTGTTTTTTTAATGTGCTGAAATCCTTTTCGAGTCCTAATATCTCCATATCATCACTTACACCAATAAATAGTGAGCCTCCCTTTGCATTGGTAAAAGCAGCAATAGTTTTTAATATAACATCTTCAAGTATTCTGTTTACTTTTTCCTCACGATAATCCCACCTGATTGAGGATTTAAATTCAACAAATTCAGTTTCACCATTCTTTATCATTTTCATAATTTCATCATCAGAAAACGGAGAAAGGTCATTATTTGCTGAAGATTTATAGCTAACTTTTTTCATTCGGAAAAACGCGAAAATTAGAATGATTGTTATAATTAATAAAATTATTGAGGCGTATAAATAAATCAACTCCTGTTTTCTCTCAGTTTCTGCCAGATCAATTGCTGAAATAGTAACTGCAAAACCATTCACTCCAATGTTTTGGTTTATATCTTCAATTCTCGACCAGTAAATTTGGTTAAACATTTCGAAAGAATATGAATGGGCACCAATATTTTGTGATTTCCCCCAAGTTTGTACTAACCTTTTAATTTCAGGGTTTAGTTTATTATATGATGAAACAACTGAAGTATCAGTAGTTACAATAGGAGTTACAATTTCTTGGTTAGATGTAATAATTGAGATGAGTGGGTTTTTAAATTTAAGAACAGAACTGAAATGTTTGCTAATTTCCTGTGTGCTAAACATTAATCCAACAATTATTTTTTCATTATCATTATTTGCAGTTTCAAATATACTTGAAAGTAAATCTCTTCTATCTGATAATTGACTTTTTGAAGTCTTCCACAGATATTTACTTTTATTAAGTTGATTAGCAATATTAGCTAATGTGTGTCTATCAAGAAAAAAACTATATGTATCACTCCATTCACTAACAATTTCCAGTTTGTTATTTAGGCGTTTCCAGTTTGTAATACTGTCTGCCAGATTCATGTCATATGTAACTGCCCAGGTATAGTTATCTCGATAAATTACATAATTGAAATTATTGTGAGACAATATCACGCCTTTCAAATAGTTATCATTTAGTATCATATTTGAAAAGAAAGTATTCATCTTTTCATTATTAAATTGCTTATTTCCGGTTTGCTTAATGTTATTATTAAGTTCGTTTACTGATATTGCAACAGAAGATAGAAAACTATTTAAACTTGTTTTAAAAGATACAGAAGCCTCTGAAATAATTTCATCGGCAAAAGAATCTTCCTTACTTTTCATCCAGAAAGTGACTAAACTTGAAATAGATAATACGATAAAAATACTTATTATGATAATTTTGTTTCTTGAAGCCATCATTATGAATAATTAATCATTCAAAAATAGAATATTTCTTTTTAACCCATTAAATCCGGTTCGTTTAACGGCAGAGGTCTTAAAAAGTTTATTAAACTGTGGTTTATCCATATCATTCCATTGGGTTATTGTCATTTCCTGAAGGTTACTATTTGGTTCAAATAATGGTTCATTATGAGGAGAAGCAAATCTGTTCCAGGGGCATACATCCTGACAAATATCACAACCAAAAATCCAATTATTGAATTTCCCTTTCAAATTAAGCGGCAATTCACCGTTATATTCAATGGTTAAATAGGAAATACAACTACGAGCGTCTACATAATTATCTTTAATTGCATTGGTTGGACAAGCGTCAATACATTTAGTGCATGTACCGCAATAATTTTTTGGGTCGATGTTTTTTTCATAAGATAGTTCCAGATCAATAATTATATGCCCGATAAAAAAGAATGATCCTGCTTTTTTATTAATAAGCAATGTGTTTTTGCCAATGAACCCTAACCCGCTTTTTTTAGCCCATGCACGATCTAGTACCGGGGCCGAATCAACAAAAATTCTTGCATTGCTCTTGCCGGTTTTCTCTTCTATCAGAGCAAGCAGCTTGCTTAATTTATGTTTTATAATATAGTGGTAATCAATACCATAGGTGTATTTTGATATTCTATAATTATTTGTTTTATTTATTTCCTTTTCAGGAAAATAGTTGTAAAGAACTGAAATAACAGATTTTGAATTTTCAACAAGCAGTTGAGGATTGTATCGTTTATCTTTATTTTTTTCAAGGTAGCTCATTTCACCTTGATAACCATGTGAGAGCCAGTCTTCCATTGTCTCTGCATCTTGGGCAAGATATTCAACTTTAGATATTCCGCAGTCAAAAAAACCAAGTTGTTTGGCCTTGGTTTTAATGAAATTTGATAGAGATTTTTTATTTAGATATTGTACAGGCATTTATGGCGAGTTAAGTTGCTTGGGAAATAGAGGAATAGTGGAAATAAGGGGAATAAGGGGAATAGGGGTGTAGGTAGTGTGATAAAAAGTTGATTCCATTTTTTATTAAGTTATTAGATCACATCCTGAAAATTATGTAATCTATTTATTCATATTCAAGAAACTGTCTAAAATTCATCTATCAGTTTATTAACTATCTTTCCGTATATTCCAAACACCTTTATTCCTCTTATTTCCCATATGCCTTTATATCCTAAACCCATTATAGCTTATAAACAACGGACTATCAAAACACAAATTAAAAAAGCTTACTCTGATTTGATTTAGGTGTTTTACCAAGGTGATCATAAGCTTTTTGGGTTACTTCCCTGCCACGTGGTGTACGCATTATATATCCTTCCTGAATTAAGAAAGGCTCATAAACTTCTTCAATTGTGTCGCTTTCCTCACTAACTGCAGTTGCTATGGTAGTAAGGCCAACGGGGCCACCATTAAACTTATCAATAATAGTAGTTAATATTCTATTGTCCATTTCATCTAGTCCATTTTTATCAACTTGCAAAGCTTTTAAAGCATGTTTTGATATTTCCATATCAATATTTCCATTACCTACAATTTGCGCAAAATCACGTACACGACGAAGCAATGCATTAGCAATACGAGGAGTTCCCCTGCTTCTTCTTGCTATTTCATCAGCTGCAACATTATTGATACTGACATTTAATATTGATGCAGAGCGTTTTATAATAATAGATAATGTTGAAGCATCATAATACTCAAGTCGTGATGTTATTGAAAATCGTTCACGAAGAGGTGCAGTAAGTAACCCTGATCTTGTTGTTGCTCCAATTAATGTAAAAGGATTTAATGTAATTTGAACAGATCTGGCATTTGGACCTGTTTCAATCATAATGTCAATTTTGAAATCTTCCATTGCCGAGTAAAGATATTCTTCAACAACAGCACTTAATCTATGGATTTCATCAATAAACAGGACATCGTTTTCGTTAAGATTTGTAAGTAACCCTGCCAGGTCTCCTGGTTTATCAAGCACAGGGCCGGAGGTTGTAATAATGTTAACTCCCAATTCGTTTGACAGTATATATGATAAAGTTGTTTTGCCAAGTCCCGGAGGCCCGTGCAACAACACATGATCAAGTGCATCGCCGCGCTGTTTTGCGGCTTCCACGAAAATTTTGAGGTTATTAACTACTTTGGGCTGACCAGTGAAATGTGCAAATCTTCCCGGCCGAAGAGTGTTTTCAAGCTCTTTTTCAGTGTCACTTAAATTTAAACCCGATGCGTCAAGATTCTCGTTCATTAATCATTTTGGTTTAATCTATTTTGACTTGTTTGTCTTGTTTTGGAAAGCTAAACATAGTCGAATTTATACACACATTTTTTAATTTGTAAAAAATAAAGAAGGATAACAAAAGTAGAAGAAAATAGCATAGTAACTATTTTTTCAATAAATGTTATCACCAATTTTTAGTTTATGACCATATGTTTACTTCAATATTTTGGATTCAAATAATATAATTGATAAAAAAATGTTATATTTGCTGCATTACTTAAATGTTGTGATAGGTGAAACAAAAATTTACCTTTCATCCTATTGCCTAATATCTTAAAACGATGAAGACCATACTCGTTGCCATTGACTTTTCAAAAAATGCGGACCATGCTCTTGAGTATGCCTTCATATTTTCTGAAAAATTAGAGACTTCAGTATATTTGATTTGGGTGGATAATGATATCTCTGACGAAACCGTACTGGATACTATTAAAGGAGATCTTAGGATTGAAAAGAAGGAATATTTGAAAAAATTAACCCAAAAATATAAAGCCAGGGTTTCAGGTGGTAAGTTTAAAGTTTTACTTCGTAAGGGTAAGGTGTATCAAGAGGTTACAAAAGCTGCAAGGCAAATTGAAGCTGATATGATATTTGCCGGAACGCATGGTGTTTCAGGCTACGAACAACATTGGATTGGAAGTAATGCATATCGAATCGTTACACAAGCACCATGTCCTGTTTTTACCATAAGAAGCGGCTATCAATTTAACGGGTCAATTAATAAAATTCTTCTACCGTTGGATAGCTCTTTGGAAACAAAGCAAAAATTACCATTCGTTGCTGATTTGGCCCTTAAATTTAACGCTGAAGTACATTTGCTTAAAGTTTATAATACACCAATAGGTGTTATCAGAAAGAGAATAGATAAATTTGGAGAAGAAGCTGTTACTTGTTTAAAGAATAGGAATGTCAAATTTGTACTCGAAAGTATTGAAGTTCAAAATGTAGCCGCTTCAATTATTGATTATAGTACAAATAATAATATTGATCTTATTGCTATTATGACCGATCAGGGGACAACTACTGCTAATAAGTTTCTTGGACCATATTCGCAGCAACTTATAAACAATTCAAAAATCCCTGTTGTAAGTGTAAGAGCAAAAGAGCATTAATGGGATTGTTATTATATTATTTATGAAGAAATTAGTTGGTATAATATTTTTTTTGGTAATCATATCTGGCAATATGACTGCACAAAATACTAACGAAAATAATTCAGTAGTTATTAGTAATGCCCGAATTGACACACTGGTTCAATTACATATAGAACATAATAAGAAATACCCTGTTGTTCAAGGTTATCGAATTCAAATACTTATGGCATCAGGTAACGATGCTCTTGATATAACTGAGGAAGCAAAAACTATTTTTTTGGAAAAATATCCCAACACCCCTGCATATTTAACTTTTGATGAACCTGATTACCGTGTTCGTGTTGGTGATTTCAGAACACGTTTAAATGCTGAAAAATTTCTTGATAAAATAAATAGAAAATACCCTGGAGCATGGGTAATTCAAGATTATATTAATTTCCCGGAATATTAAAAACCACTAGCTATGAGTAAAACTATTCTTGTGGGCATCGACTTTTCTGATTGTTCAATAAACGCCCTTGAACATGCAATTACAATCGCCAGGAAAGCTAAGGCTGGAATTGCGATGGTTTGGATTAATCATTTAGATTATTCAAAGGAAATTTTCTCTATTGAACCTCAAAATCTAGAAAATGAGGTTACAACACGATTTAAAACTCTTGAAAAGAAATATCAATATCATTTACTTGGTGAGAAGATAGAGTACTTTATTAGAAAGGGAAAAGTTTATAAAGAAATTTGTAATGTGGCATCTGAAATAGATGCATTTATTATTGTTATTGGAACTCATGGATCTTCAGGGTTTGAAGAGTTCTGGATTGGCAGTAATGCTAATCGAATGGTAAGTAGTAGTAATAAGCCAATAATTACTATTCGTGGAGGAGTTGATATTGAGGGTGATATGAAAAAAATTGTTCTTCCGTTGGACAGTACTAAAATTACAAGACAAAAATTGCCAATGACAGCATTGTTGGCTAAATATTTTAATTCGGAAGTATATATTCTTGGTTTATATACTACTACGTCTGATGATATTAGGTACAGAGTTAGGAACTACGTTTCTCAGGTTGAGGATTACTTTAAAGAAAATGGTATAAAGTTTAATTCTACTTTTATCGATGCTGAAAACATTACTGAAGAAACCATAAAATATGCAAAAAAAATTGAAGCTAATCTTATATCGATAATGACTGAGCAAGAAACTACTACCACTAATCTTTTTCTTGGTCCATATGCATCACAAATGGTAAATCATTCGCCAATTCCGGTTCTAAGTATTCATGCAAGTAAATTTTAAGTATAGGTTATATAATTACAAGTGCCTATTTTGTGATTCGTTTTCTGTTATTTAATGAAAAAACAAATTCCTTACTTTCTTATTCTTGTTATTTGGCTGATTAGTTGCCAACAGAAAGAAAATAGTATAAGCAACTTAATCAAAAGCAACTGGTCATTTAAAGCAGTTGATGATTCTATTTGGCTTCCGGCAACAGTTCCCGGTTATGTGCATCTTGATTTACTTAATAATAATCTTATAGAAGATCCCTATTACAGACTTAACGAACACAACCAGCAGTGGATTGATAAAAAAGACTGGGAATACAGAACAACGTTTAATGTTGATAGTAGGATATTAGAAAAGGATGTAGTTGAATTGAACTTTAAAGGACTTGACACATATGCAAATGTATATTTGAATGATAAGTTAATCCTTATGGCAGATAATATGTTTACTAGCTATGTAGTGAGTTGTAAGGATATTTTGAAAGCAACGAATAACAAGTTAAAGGTTATTCTGGAATCACCGATTAAAATTGGTCTTGAGAAACGGGAAAAACTTGGTTATTTTTTGCCTGGTGCTGAAAACGATCAATCCGAATTAGGTGGATTAGGAGATATAAAAGTAAGTATATTTACACGCAAACCAGGTTATCATTTTGGTTGGGACTGGGGACCACGGCTGGTAAGTAGTGGAATTTGGCAGGATATTGAACTTGTTGCATGGAACAAAGCAACAATTGCTGATGTAAACATTGTTCAGGATAAATTAAGTGATAGTAAAGCAGAACTTATAGCTGAAATCGAAGTGTTGTCAACAACGGCATTGGAAGCAAAAATTCTTTGTAAAATTGATTCAGAAAATGCTATTGAGCAAAAAGTATCTTTATTAGAAGGCATAAATAAAATAAATATTCCAATTGCTATTCAAAAGCCGGAGCTATGGTGGACTAATGGTTTAGGAAGCCAAAAACTATATGATTTTGAAATTGAGTTATTTGCTGATTCAAAGCTTCTTTCAGCAGTATCTAAGAATGTTGGTCTTAGAACTGTCGAATTAATTCAACAACCTGATAGTATTGGAAAGAGTTTTTACTTTAGTGTAAATGGGAATCCCGTATTTATGAAAGGGGCTAACTATATTCCGCAGGATATTTTCCTTAGCAGAGTTGCTGATGACGACTATGAGAGGCTTATTAAATCAGCTGCCGATGCTAATTTTAATATGCTAAGAGTATGGGGCGGAGGTATTTATGAAAAAGATATTTTTTATGACTTATGTGATAAATACGGAATTCTTGTATGGCAGGATTTTATGTTTGCCTGTGCAATGTATCCCGGAAATACTGAGTTTTTAGACAATGTTAAAAGAGAAGCAATCTTTAATGTGAAACGACTACGTGGTCACCCATGTATTGTTTTATGGTGTGGAGATAATGAAATCCTTTCGGCATGGAGTAGATGGGGCTGGAAAGAAGATGTATATGAAAATCAAGGTCAAAATATTGTTGATACTGTTTGGAAAGCTTATGATAAGATCTTTCATAATATTCTGCCAGAAGTAGTTAAAGAATTTGATCCCGGAAGATCCTATTGGTCGTCATCTCCTAGTGCAGGTTTTGGTGAATTAGAAAGCGGAAAGTCAGGAGATAATCACTATTGGGGAGTTTGGTGGGCTAAAGAACCTATGTCGAAATACAAAGAGTTTATACCCAGATTTATGTCGGAGTATGGTTTTCAGTCTTTTCCTGAGTTAAATTCTGTAAAGAAATATGCATTGGAGGAAGACTGGGATATTAATTCTGAGGTTATGAAATCTCATCAACGGTCAAGTATTGGTAATGTAACAATTGATGAATACATGCAAAGGGATTATAAAAAACCTAAAAATTTTCCAATGTTTTTATATGTAAATCATGTGTTACAAGCCGAAGGAATAAAAATGGCCATAGAAGCTCATCGTCGTAATATGCCGGTTTGCATGGGATCGTTGTATTGGCAATTGAACGATTGTTGGCCCGTTGCATCATGGTCGGGCATTGATAATTATGGTAATTGGAAAGCAATGCACTATTTTGTTAAAAAAGCCTTTAATGATATACTAGTATCACCCGATATTGATAATAATGGAAGGCTTAGGGTCACCATAGTTTCCGATAAATTGAAAAGCATTGAAGCTAAACTAAAACTGTCAATACTTAATTTTAATGGAATTACTTTATGGAGCCAGGAAAAGCATATTGACATTCTAAAAAATTCAAGTACTATATATTTTGATACCTTGGTAAGCAGTATAATTAATGGAATGGAGAGGAGTGAGATATTACTTCATGCTAGTTTATTAGACTTGGATGATGAAATACTATCAGAAAATGTAAACTATTTTTTACCGATAGCGAATTTAAATTTACCAGTTCCTGTAATCAATAGTACTATTGAAGAAACTGAAGGTGGTTTTATCATAAGCTTGTCAACTGATAAGTTAGCAAAGAACCTTTACCTAAGAGCCGATGAAGTAGTTGGAATGTTTTCTGATAACTATTTTGAACTTATGGCTAACAAAAGTATTAAGATTAAATTTAATACAAATGAACAAATTAGTCTGGAAAAGTTTAAAGCAAGCCTCAATATTTTTACACTTGTGGATAGTTATTAAGATTACTTTTTTATCATATCACCATTTTTATTAAAAAAATGGAATTCCATTAATTGGTAGCCATTTACGGCACGTACCTTAACCCATTTTTTATATTTTAGGAACCAGCGCATTTGAGGTGATAATAAGCTTTTAGTAAAATAAGCTTCTATAAATGGGTGAACACCAAGGGTTAATTTATTTTCATTTTGGTCAAGCATTAAGTAATTAAGATTATTTTCAATATCATCTATTAACATCATGCTTGATTTTATTTCTCCGGTTCCATTACATGTTGGGCATTTTTCAAGAACAGGCACAATTGTTTCTGGTCTTACACGTTGCCTTGTTATCTGAATTAAACCAAATTTACTTGGAGGAAGGATAGTATGCTTGGCTCTATCCTTCGACATTTCTTCTTTCATTTTTAGGAATAATGCCTTTCGGTTTTTGGCTTCATGCAGATCAATAAAATCAACAACAATAATACCTCCCATATCTCTTAACCTAAGCTGGCGTGCAACCTCAATTGCTGCTTCATTGTTAACAATAAGAGCATTTTCTTCCTGCGAAAGTTCCTTATTAACCCTATGGCCACTATTAATATCAATTACATGAAGTGCTTCGGTATGTTCTATTACAAGGTAAACACCACTTTTAATTGTAACATTTTTTCCAAAAGAACTTCTCAGTTGTTTTTCAATGCCATAATGCTCAAATATTGGACTATTACCTTTGTAACGTTTTACAATATCTTTTTTATCAGGAGCAATAGTACCAATGTATGTTTTGGTTTCCTCAAATAAACCCGGGTCGTTTATATGAATTGAATTAAACGATTCATTTAATAAATCTCTAAGTATTTGTGATGTGCGGTCAAGCTCGCTGAGTACTTTATGGGGTGCTTTAAGATGTGATAATTTTTTAATAATACCTTCCCATTTTCCTGTAAGGTCACGAAGATCAGTGTCAAGCTCTGCTACCTTTTTGTTTTCGGCAACAGTACGAATAATAACACCATAATTATTCGGTTTTATGCTTGAAATCAGGCGTTTTAATCGACTACGTTCATCCTTGCTTTTTATCTTCTGAGATATGGATATTTTATTAGAAAAGGGTAGGAGTACAATAAATCTACCGGGGAAAGATATCTCGGTTGATACCCTAGGTCCCTTGGTTGATATTGGTTCTTTAGCAATTTGTACTAAAATTTGCTGTCCTGAAACTAATACCTGATTAATTTTACCTGTTTTTTCAATATCTTTTTCAGGCTTAAGCGTTTCGTGGGATGTAAGGTTTGCTTTGCCAAGTACGCCAAGTTTAACATATTTGTTAAAGGTTCGTATTTGCGGACCAAGATCAAGATAATGTAAAAAAGCATCTTTTTCATAGCCTACGTCCACAAAAGCAGCATTAAGACCGGGCATTATTTTCTTCACCTTACCTAAAAACACATCACCAACAGTAAATTTATTGTTGATTTTGTCTTTATGTAATTCAACTAGATTTTTGTCCTCGAGTAATGCAATGTTAACCTCCGATAAATTCGAATCAATGATTAATTCTCTATTCACATTGTATAATTTTGTAATTAATTAAATAATGACCTATGAGCTAGGAATATTTAAATTTATGAATTTGATAATAGAGAGGACAAACAGTGTGTGTAATTGTTAGGAATTAAGATAATTATAATAACACAAGGCAATTCCAAAGCCTTGTGTTATTTGCTAAAAGAAAAAATTATTTCTTCTTATGCCTGTTCTTCCTTAAACGTTTTTTACGTTTATGGGTCGCCATCTTGTGCCTTTTCCTCTTTTTTCCGTTTGGCATAATTAATTATTGTTAGTTGTTAATATTAAGCTATTTTGCTTTTACTTCGTTAACGAAAGTTTTAGCTGGTTTAAAAGCAGGAATATTATGTGCAGGGATAATAATTGTAGTATTCTTAGAAATATTACGTCCTGTTTTTTCAGCTCTTTTTTTAATAATAAAACTACCAAAACCTCTTAGGTATACATTCTCACCATTAACCATTGTATCTTTAACAGTTTCCATGAAGGATTCAACTACAGCTTGTACAGCTACCTTTTCAACGCCAGTTTTATTGGCTATTTCAGTTACGATTTCTGCTTTTGTCATCTCGTTATTATTTTAATTGATTAAAAATTAGTTTCTTTCTTTGAGGGGCAAAAGTAATACATTTTTATTAAGTACAGTTATTTATTAAAGAAATTTTATTTATAATTAGTTCTTAACTAGGATTTTCGAGTTAAAAGGAAGGCTATATAACCAAAAAATACTATTTTGTATTTCATATTTTTTTTGAGAAGCGTATATCTGCATAAAAAATAGCTAATTTTGAACATTAATAATAATACTTAATTTATAGAAAATGGCAGGACTAAACAAGGTAATTTTAATAGGTCGTATAGGTAAAGATCCAGATACTTTTACTTTTGATGACGGTACAAAAAAAATTAGTTTCTCACTTGCAACTACCGAAAGTTATAAAGATAGAACCACAAATGAATGGAGGGATCAAACTGAATGGCATAATATTGTTGGGTATAGATATTTAGCTGAAAAAAGCATAGCAAAAGGTGATTTGGTTTATGTTGAAGGTAAGATTAAGAATAGGAAATATAATGACCGAGATGGGAACGAAAGATATATTACAGAGATACTATCTGAGAAAATAAATATACTTGCACGTTCTAAAAGTGCAGATGAATATCGTAGTAGTTCAAGTGATGCTAATATTGATCAGGGAAATACTGCTGATTTAAATAAGGGTGCAGGTGAATCAAGTGCTGCAGTAACTCCTGCAACACCCGAAGATGACCTTCCATTCTAAATATCAACAAGTTGGTGCTTTAGTATTGCTTTTCTTAGTACTTTTGCAAAATAATTCTTAATCTAAAAGATAATTGTTGGAAGACGCTCATCTAGATTTTTTTCTAACCTGGTTAAATATTAATTCAGGGTATTTTTTTTTAGGCTTTACCACTGATGTAGTTATTGCCTTGTTGGTAATTGTAGTGCTATTATTCTTTTCAGGTTTGATATCTGGTTCAGAAACGGCTTTTTTCTCGCTTTCTCCGGCTGATATTGACTCACTTAAAATAAGGAGTGAAAAAAATGATAAACAAATTCTGCTACTGCTATCAAAACCTAAGAAATTGCTTGCAACAATATTGATTTCTAATAATTTTATAAATGTAGGTATTGTAATTCTGTCAACATTTGTTACAGCTAACTTATTTAATCTACAATCTAATTTAGTATTTGTATTCTTCCTTCAGGTTGTGGTTGTAACTTCCGTATTACTTGTTTTCGGAGAGATTATCCCTAAAATTCTTGCCAATAAAGAACCGGTTGCAATTGCTACTCTTATGGTTATGGAACTTAAATTTTTAATTTGGTTTTTTAAACCATTAAGTAACATACTTGTTAGCTCAACTTCATTTATCGATAAGAGAATTACGAAGAAAGGTCATAATATATCTATGAGTGATATAAGTGATGCTATTGAGATTACCTCTGACACTAGTGTAACAGATGAAGAAAAGTTAATATTGAAAGGTATAGCTACTTTTGGTGAAAGGGAAGCAAGCGAAATAATGGTTTCACGTGTTAATATTACAGCAGTACGTAGTACGCTGAGTTATAGTAAGGTAGTCGATTCGGTGCTTAAATCGGGTTTTTCACGAATACCTATCTATGAAGAAAACCTTGATAATATTAAGGGGATACTCTATATTAAGGATTTATTACTTCTTTCGGGTGACGATAAAAATTTTGCATGGCAAAAACTTATAAGAAAACCTGTTTTCTTCGTGCCAGAGAATAAGAGAATTAATGATTTACTTCAAGAATTCAGACAAAAAAAAATACATCTGGCCATTGTTGTTGATGAATACGGAGGAACTTCGGGAATTATCACTCTTGAAGATATAATTGAGGAAATTGTTGGTGAAATTAGTGATGAATTTGATATTGAGCCTCTCCAGTTTAAATATGAAAAAATATCAGACAAAATTTATGTTTTTGAAGCAAAAACGCCAATGGTAGACTTGTGCAAGATATTAGGAATTGATGATGAGATATTTGATGAGGTAATAGGTGAAGCTGACTCATTAGGAGGACTAATTCTAGAGTTGGAGAGTAAAATTCCCGAACAAGGATGTATTGTTAACTTTAAGCAATTCAGGTTTGAGGTAACTGATGCAGATCAAAGAAAAATTAACAGAGTAAAGATAACGATTGATAATGATAATGCTGATAAAAAAGATAACCTTTAACCTAATATTAGTAGCAGCTTTTGTTTTGGTTTCCTGCAGCGAGAATTATACACCATTGCCAAGGGGTTATTTCAGAATAGATCTTCCTGAACATATTTATCAATTGTCTGACACTACATTTCCATATTATTTTGAGTATCCGGTATATGCTAAACTGCGTAATTCACCGCATAATCCTGACAGTTTATATTGGATTAATATAGTATACCCGCAATTTAAAGCTACCGTATATTTAAGCTATAAAAATGTAGACGGTAATTTGATAACATATCTTGAAGATGCATATACGCTTGTGTCAAAACATATTCCTAAAGCTGATGCTATTAATGATAGTATGATAGTTAATAATGCAAGAAATATTTACGGGCTAACATATAAAATTGAGGGTAGTGGTGCAGCTTCACCTTACCAGTTTTTTGTAACAGATAGTTCATCACACTTTTTACGAGGAGCACTCTATTTCGATATTGTACCCAATAACGATTCTCTGGAACCGGTAATTGATTTTGTTACAAATGATATTGAGCATTTGATTAATACACTGGAGTGGAATAATAAATAACTACTCCGAATAAAAATCAATCATTTTTTGGATTGACCTGGAACAAGCAGGACAAAAAGTATCTCCGTTAAAGGTATTCATCAGGCAATCGTGCATTGGGCGATAAACACCTTTTGCCACATATCCGCCACCCTCAAATACGCCTACTTTATTATTATACTTCTCAGTATCAGGTGTTGGGATAGGAGTTCTTTTTTTAACCAAGTTCTTCCATTTGCTGTCAAAATCAACAAGAGTTGTAATATTTGGTTCCCAAGGTTCTACTTCAAGGTTATAAAAATCATTATAAGAGGTTGATGAATTGTAATATTCGTCAGCTAACCCGGCAAAACCATGACCAAGTTCGTGAATAAATATCTGAGCTGCTTTTTCATTACTATTCACACTTACATTGTAATAATTATAAATGGCACCACCTCCGTATTTTTTGTTGTTTACCAAAATGTAGATTTGATCATATGGTGCATTTGCAGCTAAATCACGAACACTTTTATTATCCTTTGTCATACAATACCGTTCACTATAAAAAGTGTAAAAATTTGTATTTAGGATAGTGTTTTTCCAAATATTGTCAGCAGGGATATCGTTACCCGAATCATCTGAGGGGGCAAGAACACCAACAATATTAAATTTATCTTTATTTTCATCATATGGAGCATATTCAAAAAGACCATCTGCAAAGGCTCTACAATCATCAATAAACAATCCCATTTCATCTTTTGAATACCCATCAGGAAGTATAACAATATCAACATTTGTAGCAGGGTTACCAGATGAATGTACAGTAAACGAAGGGTAAATCAATCGCCTGTCTTTTTTAATAAAATAATTTTCAGGATCAACTGTATATCTGAATTTTTCTTCAAATATTCCATCCCAATTTCTTGAATACAAAACTACATCAACCTTTTGCTTTGGAAAGGGAAAAACTACAGCTTCTGAAAAAGCTCGTTGTGTAATATCGGCTTCATTGGTTGTTTGCCATTCACCAAACAAAGATGAATAACCTCTTGAATAAAGTAGCGAATCGTTGGAACTATTAAAAACTTTCATGTAGTACTTTCCATATTCAAAAGTATCAACAAGGTTAACCTTTGAACCGCCCCAATATGGCTCCTCTATCAGCTCATTAAAATAGTAAGTCTCACTATCTGAATTACCACTATGGTAATAATCCATTCGAAGAGTTTTGTCGTGGAAAAATTTATCAAACTGGGCATAACCCGTCAGACTGATAGTAACCAGAACAAGTATTATAAATTGTTTCATAATAAGCTATTATTTTTGCTGAGCTGCTGCATCTGCAGCATCTGTTGCTGCTTGTTCTTCATCTGGTGATAACCAACCACCTCCAAGTGCTTTGTAAAGCTCAATATAAGTAGTCAATAAATTCAATCGAGTTTGGGTAAAGTCTAGTTGAGCATTAAATGACTGTCGTTGTGAGTCAAGTACTTCAAGATAAGAAGTTTCACCAAGTAAATACCTTTTATCTGAAAGCATTTCAGCATTTGTAGCAGCCTTATATCGCATTTGCTGTGCCACCAGCTCTTCTCTCAATGTTTCAATGCTAATTAAGGCATCTTCAACCTCTTTGAATGCCTGCAAAACAGAACTTTCATAATCATATAGTAAAGCTTTGGTTTCAAATCTAGCCATTTCAGCACGTTTTTTATTCTTACCAAATTCAAAAAGAGGCCCTAGTAAACTAGCACTTGCCGACCACGCTAAACCTCCTGTTGTTAGGCTGGAAAGGTCAGTTGAAGCAACTCCAAGTAATCCTGTTAAACTTAGCGAAGGCCAACGCATTGCTTCTGCAACTCCTATTTGAGCATTTTGAGCTTGTAATAAAAACTCAGCCTGCTTGATATCAGGGCGACGTTCCAGTAATTGTGATGGCAATCCTGTAGGAATATCCGGGGGGAATGCCATATTAATAAGTTTTGAAGTTGTTGCAATTGCTTCTGGATTATTTCCAAGAAGAATATTTAGGGAGCTCTCTGTTTGAGCAATGGCTCTTCTGTATTGGGGAACCGCCGCAGCAGAAATTGCTCGTTGTACTTGGGATTGATTCAAATCAATTTCAGCAACTACTCCCCAATGATATCTTTCTTCAATAATTAATAAACCACTGTCGCGTGAGGCAAGTGTGTTTTCAGAAATAAGCATTTTTGCTTTGTTACTTAGCAACTCGAAATAGGTGCTGGCAACACTTGATATTAAGCTCATTTGTATTGTACGCATACCATACTCACTTGCTAGCAAATCAGCTTGTGAAACTTCATTTAATCGTCGATATTTACCCCAAAAGCCAATTTCCCACGACAATTCAGGGTAGGCGAAGAAATTATTGGTTGATGAAGATTGTTTAACACCAGCATAATTACCACTTCCTGCTCCAGCGTTGTAATTTAGTGTTGGCCACTGGTCGGCATTTGTGTATCCTATGTTAGCTCTTGCCGATTCAATTCTGGCAGCTGCTACAAGCACATCTTTATTTTCGCGAAGGGCGGTTGCAATTAATGTGTCAAGTACTGGGTCATCAAATAATTTCCACCAATATAAATTAACAACTGTATCTGTAGCCGTTGAATCAAATCTAAATGTTTCAGGACTATTATAATCTGGCTTCTGAAAATCAGGGCCTAATTTACATCCTGATAAATAAATGATTGTCCCAAGAATGAATAATATTAGTATTTTTTTCATCGCTTAATCATTTTTGTTGTTATCTTCAACTAATTCAGCCTTAACTAATTCAGCCTTTTTCATTTTATCTCTTCTTTTTTCATACCCTGCTATTTTACCTATTAACACGAATAGCATTGGATACATAAACACTCCTAAAAAGGTTGCTACCGACATACCTCCCAATAGTGCCATTCCCATTACTTTGCGCGATTCGGCTCCTGAACCTGTTGCTATAACAAGAGGAAAAACACCAAAAATAAATGAGAAGGCTGTCATTAATATAGGGCGGAATCTTGATCTGGCTGCGCTTATGGCAGATGTAAATAGGTCTTTGCCTGTTTTAAACTCATCATTTGCAAATTCAACAATCAGAATTGCATTTTTTGCAGCCATTCCCACAAGCATTACGAATGAAATTTGTGCGAAAATATTGTTTTCAAAAGTAGGACTGAAAAGCCTTGCTACCCATAATGCAAATATTGCACCAAATATTGCAAATGGTGTTCCCATCAAAATACTAATTGGCAGCGACCAACTTTCATATTGTGCTGATAGAATAAGGAAGACAAAGATTAATGAAAATGTTAGTATCATTATTAATGAGCCCGAGGCTTTATTTTCCTGATACGACATTGCGTTCCATGCATAACCCATATCATCAGGTAATACCTCATTAGCAACTTCTTCCAGAGTTGCCATTGCTTGTGCAGATGTGTAGCCATCTCCGGGGTTTCCTGTAACTTCAACGGCTCGGAATAAATTAAACCTATTTGTAAAATCAGGCCCTGATATATCTCTTACAGTTACCAGAGTTGCCAATGGAACCATTTCACCTTTGTTATTTTCTAAAAAGAAATTGCCGATTTGTTCCTTATCAACTCTATATTGTGGTTCAGCTTGAATGTACGTTTTGTATAAGCGGCCAAAACGTGTAAAATCATTTACATATGATCCACCCATGAAAGCACCTATTGTATTATACAATTCATCAAGAGGAACCCCAAGTTTAAGAGCCTTTTCTTTATCAACATCCATATACCGTTGGGGTACATTTGCCTGAAAAGTAGTAAAAGCATTTGATACTTCAGGTCGGCTATTTACCTCATTAATAAATTTGGTTGTATTTTCTGCAAGGTAGTCAGGTGTATTACCTCCTTTATCTTGAATCATTATGCTAAATCCAGATCCATTACCAAGTCCTGGTAATGCTGGTGGGCCAAATGCAAAAACCTGTGCCCCAAGAATTTTATTAAACAATATTGGATTAAGTTTTTTTATTACATCTTTAACAGTAACATCTCTTTCATCCCAAGGTACTAGTGTAACAAAAACAAACGCAGTATTTGATGACATAGCACCTGATAACATGCTATATCCGGTAACAGCTGTTACAAATTCTACCTCAGGGATATCCATTAAGAGATCCTCAATCTCAGTAGTGATTTCATCAGATCGCTGGAGAGATGCAGCATCAGGAAGTTGCATATTAATAAAGAAATAACCCATGTCTTCTTCAGGGATGAACCCTCCCGGTACCATGGTTCCAAAAATACCAGCAGCAATGGAAATGATAACAATAAAAATCACACTGCGTTTTAATTTACGGGCAACAATTGCCGTGAAGCTCATGTAGGCATCAGTAGTTTTCCCCATATATTTATTAAATACACCGAAAAACTTGCCTAATAAGCCACCATAAGTAGTAGGTTCTTTAAGTAAAATTGATGATAATGCAGGACTTAACGAGATTGCATTTATTGATGATACAATAACCGAAACAACTATTGTTAGAGCAAATTGCTGGTATAAACGACCGGTAATACCTGCCATACCTGCAACGGGTATAAATACTGCAATAAGAACAAGAGTAGTTGCAATAATAGGAGCTGTAACTTTTCGCATAGCCTCAATAGTTGCTTGCTTTGAGTTCATTCCTTTTGCTATATTAACCTGTACTGCTTCCACCACCACAATTGCATCATCTACAACTATTCCAATGGCAAGCACTAATCCAAGTAATGAAAGCACATTTATTGTAAATCCAATTACAGGAAAGAAAATAAACGCCCCAATTAACGATACGGGAATTGCAACTGTAGGTATAAGAGTAGCTCTCCAGTCCTGAATAAAAATAAAAACAACGAGTATAACAAGAAATACGGCAATAAGCAATGTAACTACAATGTCTTTTATTCCTGCTGTGATAGGTAGTGTTGCATCTAACGAAACTTCATACTTAATACTTTCGGGGAATTTCTTTTTCAGCACTTCCATTTCTGTAATTACCTGTTTTGCAAGATCAACAGCGTTGGATCCCGGAGCTTGGTACAATGCAATAACGGAACATGTTTCCTCATTTAGTCTTGTAATAGCATTGTATGATTCAACGCCAAGATCAATAGTGGCAATATCTTTTAGTTTTACTTGTGAACCTTCCGGAGTAGTTCTAATAACAATTTCGCCGAATGCTTCGGGTGAACTAAATCTTTCGGGTAGTCGTACTGTATAGGTAAACTCAGTACCCGGAGGTGCTGGTTCCGCACCGAATTTTCCGCCCGGGACAACAACATTCTGCTGATTTATGGCATTTTGGATTTCTGATACAGTTATCCCCATTTGCGCAAGCCTATCGGGTTTAACCCAAATACGCATTGAGTAATCGGAAGCTCCAAGTATATTAACTCTACCCACTCCTTTAATTCGTGATAGCTGATCCTTTATGTTTATAATTGCATAGTTACCCAGAAAATTTTGGTCATATCTACCATCAGAGGTAAGTGTAACCAACATTAAGATATTAGGTAGCGATTTTTCGGTAGTAACGCCAAACTTTGTAACATCGGAGGGAAGTTTTGCTGAAGCTGCACTAACACGGTTTTGCGATAGTACTGTATTCATATCCGGGTCGGTACCAACTACAAACGAAATATCAATTGACATTGATCCATCGTTAGCATTTGTTGATTTCATATAAATCATATTATCAACTCCGTTGATCTGTTGTTCTAGCGGGGTTGCAACCGATTCCTCAACAGTAATTGCGTTAGCACCCGTATAAGTAGCTCTTACCTGAACAACCGGCGGTGTCAGATCTGGATACTGCTCAATGGGTAACCCTATTACCATTACAAGCCCAACAATAATTATAACAATGGCTATCACCATTGCAACAATAGGCCTTTGTACGAAAAAATTACCTTTATTTTCAGACATATTTATTTATTTTATTGTTTGGTTGCTTTACTTTCAAATTTAGTTATCTTAGGAACTACTGCCATGCCGGAACCTACCTTCTGAATAGCGTCAATAACAACTTTATCATTTGCTTTAAGTCCGCTTTCTACTATACGGTAATCATGGTATTTATATCCTGTAACAATTTGACGATTTTCAACTTTATTACTATCTGAAACGACAAAAACCGAGTGTGTGCCTTGCAACTCCATAATACAACGCTGAGGAATGATCAGAGCATTTTTTATTACACTCATTCTAGCTCTTACTTTCGCATATTGACCGGGGCGCAGCAATTCATCCGGGTTTGGGAAAGATGTTTGTATAAGCAGTGATCCTGTTTCAGGATTAACTTCCCTATCAACAAACTTAACTTTACCTTCATACTTAAAAGTAGAACCATCTGATAATATTAATTTTAGCTGGCCTTTTTTATTTTCTTCTTTAATATAGTTAGCATCTTTTTCTTCTTTTACACTTGCAATAAAATTACGCGCAATTCCCAAATAATCCGATTCAACAAGGTAGAATTCAACATGGACAGTATCAATGGTTGAAACCGTGTTTAATATAACCGGGTTTGGGTCCTGACCTACAAACTCGCCAACTTTAGCTTCAGTTTTCCCAATTAATCCAGTAATTGGAGATTTAATCCATGAATAGCTTAAGTTTATATTTGCAATCCTAACACTTGATTCTACTGCCTGAACATTAGCAACGGCTGCATCATATTGTGCCTGTGCTGCATCGAGGTCACTTTTGCTAACGGCATTAATTTTGGCAAGAGGTTTTATCCTTCCCAAATCGCTCTCAGCTTTTGCAAGTTCTGTTTTTGCTTCAGCAAGATTACTCATTTCAACAGCTACTTCAGCTTCCAATGGGTCGGGATCTACAGTATAAAGCAGTTGCCCTTTTTTAACCCACCTGCCTTCGTCAAAATGAATTGCATCTAAAAAACCACTTACTCTTGCGCGTATTGGAATGTCGTATTGACCGTATACTTGTCCTACAAAATCCTGATAAATTGGCACATCTTTTTGAATTACTTCAACAACCGGTATTTCAGGTGGAGGAGGAGCTTGCTTATTCTTTTCGCTACAAGAGCTAAATATTAGCAATATAAGCATAATAATGCTGTAATTTCTCAAAAAAGTTTTTGACTTATTCATAGATGCTTAATTTATTAGAGTAATAGTTTATTGTAAAACAAAAGTACCAAAATTTCTCACAATATTTTTGCCCGTTCGAACTCCTTTGTTCTATCAAATAGATATCTATATGTTATATGTTTTTTCTTAACTTTTCCGCCAATTTGTTTTACAAGTTTAATCATCCTTGGATTAAAGTCTCCTATCCAGTTCATTTCTAGATCAGTGTAGTTAACACCATGGGCAATTTCATCTTCAAAATATACTATCATACCTTCGGCAACACCTTTGCCTTGAAATTCAGGAATCACACCAAATATCAATCCTATCGCTCTGGTACATACCTTTCTAATCTTTAAATCAAATAGTAGTTTCATTTTATTTACCAGGTTAAAATTTCCTCCAAAATTTTTAATTATCTGGTTCAAATCAGGAATCATTATGAAGAAAGCAATTGGTTTATTATTATGAAATGCAAATATTATAAGTTTAGGGTCAATAATTTGTTTCATTGACTTGAAAAGCGCAGAAGCCTGAGCAAGGGTAATAGGTTTTACACCAGGAAATTTTGCCCATGCTTCATTAAAAACCTCCATGAAATTACTAGCTGTTCTTGATGGATTCTTTTTGTTATGAAACTCAAATTTTATGGTTGGATCTTTTCTGATTTCTTTAGCTTTTGCTGTTATAGCAGGGTCAAGGTTTCCTTGAACAAGAGGGGAATAAAATGTAAGCTGATTAAAAAAAATTTTGAAGCCATAACTCTCAAAAAGTTCATTATAATATTTGTGATTATATGGCATTTTATAGACTGGCTCAAAGAAACCTTCTGAAAGGCAACCCCAAAAAATTTCGCGGGAGCCAAAATTTATAGGCCCATCCATGGCTTCAATTTTATAATTCTCGAGCCAAATTTTTGATGCATCAAAAAGACTTTTCGCAGCTAATTTATCATTAATACAATCAAAGAAGCCGCAACCTCCTGTTGGTTGATCATATTTTTTGATATTTTGTTCATTATAAAAAGCTGCAATTCTTCCTACTATATTGTTAGTTTCGTTTTTAAGTATCCATCTAATAGCATTTCCTCTTCTAAGCAACTTATTCTTTTTTGGGTTAAATACCTTTTCAATATCTTCATCCAATGGCCTTATCCAATTTTTATCGTTTTTATAAAGAGTTGCTGGAAAATCAAGAAACTCCTTGATCGTTCTTTTATCTGTAACCTCGATTAATCTGTAGTTTTTTCCCATGGTTGTAGTTTGAAGATTTCAAAAGTAGTATTTTTGCCGTTTCAAACATAAATATTATAACTTGATTAATCAATGTCAAAAAATCTATACATAGCAGCTGCTGAAGCCGATGCTGGTAAATCGATGATAATACTGGGTATAATGGATTTTCTATCGAGGCACATTAAAAAAATAGGCTTCTTCCGACCAATAGTAGGCTCTAGTGAAGTTGTGGACAATCACATTCGGCTAATTTCATCGCACTATAATCTTGCTTTTAATTATGAATCAATGTACGGGTTAACAAGCAGTGAGATGAATAATTTTCATAGGATTGGGGATACTGAAGGTATACAAACTACTATTCTTAATAAATATATGATGCTTGAAGCAGAATGTGATTTTATTTTAGTTGAAGGTAGTGATTATAGAGGCCATTTAAGTACATATGAATTTGATTTTAATTTGAGAGTTGCAAATAATCTTGGATGTCCGATTATTGCGGTTGTAAGTGGTTATAAAAAGGATATTTCAGAGGTTGCGGTTTCGATTCAAATACTCAGAGATACTCTTGCACGAGAAAAATGCTTGCAAATCGGCACAATTGTTAACAGAGTTCATAAAGAAGATGTTAATGAGGTTAAGCAATTGTTGGGTAACCTTATGCCTGATAATGAGATAAGTTTTACAATTCCAAATGACCCTTTTTTGCAGAAATTAACAATGCGTCAGATTAAGGATGCAATTAATGCAAAGCAGTTTTACGGTGATGAGGATAGCCTTAGCTATGATGTTGGAGATTTTAAGATAGGAGCTATGAATATTGAGAATGTATTGCAGAAAGTAAGTGCAGGTACATTAGTAATAGTTCCCGGTGATAGACTTGATGTGCTAATGGGATTAACATTAACATTGTTAAGTGATAATTTTCCTAAAATTGCAGGTATATTACTTACATGTGTAAAACCTCAGGACCAATTTAAGGAACTAATATATGGATTGAAAAAATTACCTGTTGCTATACTCTCCGTTGAGTCGGATACATTTGTTGCTGCAGCTAATATAAATAATGTAAGACCAATACTATTGCCTCAAAATGAGCAACGACTTGCTACAGCTCTTGGCCTTTTTGAAAAGTATGTTAATACTGAAGAATTAGCTAAAAAGATTGCCATAGCAAAATCTAATGTTGTTACACCTTTAATGTTTGAATATGAGCTTTTTAACAGGGCTAAACAAAATCGAAAACATATTGTATTGCCCGAAGGAAATGATGACAGGGTATTACGTGCAGCAAGCATATTATTAAAAAGAAATGTAGTTGATATTACATTGCTTGGAAACGAAGATGAAATATTTAAAAGAGCAGATATATTACACATTAGCTTGAAAGGAGCATTTGTAATTGATCCGTATGATAATGACCTTATTGGAGAATACTCTTCTGAATATTACCAACTGCGAAAGCATAAGGGCATAACAAAGGAAATAGCTACAGAAACCATGTATGATGTTAGTTATTTTGGTACTATGATGGTACATAAGGGGCATGCTGATGGAATGGTTTCGGGAGCTGCTCATACAACTCAGCATACTATTAGGCCTGCATTTGAATTTATTAAAACAAAACCAGGTATTTCAATTGTGTCTAGTTCATTTTTTATGTGTCTTGAAGACAGGGTGCTGGTTTATGGTGATTGTGCTGTTAATCCAAACCCCAATGCTGAGCAACTTGCTGACATTGCCATTAGTTCATCTGAAACAGCTGCTATGTTTGGTATTGAGCCCAGAATTGCTATGCTCTCTTATTCAACCGGGAGTTCTGGTAAAGGTAAGGAGGTGGAAAAAGTGAGAGAGGCTACAGAAATAGTCAGGCTGCGTCGTCCTGATTTAAAAACGGAAGGACCTATACAGTATGATGCAGCAATTGATGCATCAGTAGCAAAAACAAAAATGCCTGATAGTAAAGTTGCCGGGAAAGCTACAATATTTATTTTCCCCGATCTGAATACCGGAAATAATACCTATAAAGCAGTTCAGCGATCAGCTAATGCAGTAGCAATTGGGCCTGTATTACAAGGTTTGAATAAGCCTGTTAATGATTTAAGCCGCGGTTGTTTAGTAGCCGATATCGTAAATACAGTCGTTATTACAGCAATACAGGCACAGGAGTTATAGGAATATTGTATCTGAGTTCGATTAAACTATAAATCAGCGCGTTAAAACAATATTACTTTGGAGTATTGGAGGTGTGGAGTATTGATCAACTATAAAATTCCACTACTCTATCACTCCATTTTTATGAATGCAAGTACAAATTATTACCTCAAATTCACATTAATAAGTTTTATGGGCTAGTCTTTTTCTCATCATTGGGATACTGACAAAAACAAAAAGTAAATTGATTGAGATTGGGCCAAATATTGTCCACCATAACGAAATATCAATGGCAATAGACATAAAATACAATCCCCACCAAAATAAAATTTCACCTGCATAATTCGGATATTTTATTATTGTCCAAACTCCGCGTTGTAATTTTTCGGTTTTACTGTTTCCTGCTTTAATATGTCTTCTTAATGTATCATCTGCGGTTTTTTCAAGATATATTCCTCCCATTGTAAAAACTACAGCAATTACAGTTAACCATGAATTTGGAGAAGTAACTGAAGAGTTAAATGCATAAAAAACAGGTGTTAATCCTAAGAACACTAATGTAGTTGGTAACAAGTGAATTGCCATAAAGCTAGTAGGCCAATAAAATTTGCCTGTTCTTTTTTTAATGTTAACATATCGCCAGTCTTCATCTTCCATTCCATCCCATTTCAATATCCAGTTCCAAGTTAAACGAGTACCCCAAATCACAATTATTACCCACATTATTTTGTAATAAAAATCAATTTGTCCCGAGTTAAAGAGCCAATATATACCAATAAAAATTGGTGCCGCACTCCAATATGGGTCGTAGATACTTGAATTTTTATACTTAAAGCTAAATAAAAAGATTATTACTGTAGCTACTAAATCTGCCAAAGCTGTTTTCCACAATATATTTGTAATGAGAGCGTATTTTAATGTTAGCATTGCAGCAAATAGTGCAATAATATAAATTACTAATATATGGAGCAGATCTTTAACTTTCTGTTTCATTGTTATTTAGAATGTAATTTGTGTTTAGAAGCAGGTTTAGAATAATTATAGGTTTTAATCAGTTCTAAACCTTAGCCTATTTTAAATAAAGACCTTTAAGCGCTATTATCTTTTAATAACAACTTATGCCTGAATACCAGCAGGTCCTTTATATTCTGCATTGCTAAATGCAAGAATAGGGTAAAAAATAAAATTTAATAATAATAGCCCAATTGTAAAGCCTACTCCCTTTCCAAAACTTATCGAAAGGAGGTTTGTCATCCAAATAGCAAAAATTATATTTACACCTGGAATTAAAAACAGAAGTAGCCACCACCAGGGTTTTCCTACAATCTCTAATAATATTATTGTATTGTAGATAGGTATAATTGCTGCCCAACCCGGTTTTCCGGCTTTTTCAAAAATACGCCAGTATACGTAAATGTAGAAAATAATAATAAAAACAATAAATAACCATGATCCTGAACCAAGACCATCAAAATCGTGCATTTCATTTTCCATAGCAGAAATTTTAAAGTTAGACATCAAAGGTATAAAAAATTTTGAGTTGGAAGTTAGAATTGTCGGAAGTCAGAAGTCATAAGTTGGGAGTTTGAAGGTGGGAAATGTCAATGCCTAAATAACGTTGACCGTTTTCAAACTCTCGTTTTCCAACTCAATCAAATCATTTTCAGTATATTTACTTCCTTCTCTTTCAGAAACCTCCATTTGCCTCTGGGCAGATCTTTTTTTGTTAAACCTGCAAAAATAACCCGATCAAGTCGAACAACTTCGTAACCAACTTTTTCAAATATTCGTCTTACAATTCTGTTTTTACCAGAATGTAATTCTATTCCAACATGTCTTTTATCCATTTCATCAGTCACCCAGTTTATTTTATCAGGCTTAATTGTACCATCTTCTAGCTCAACCCCATCTATTATTTTTATCAAATCATTTTTCAAAAGGGGTTTATCAAGAACAACATGGTAGAGTTTTTTTACACCATGTTTTGGATGAGTTAAGCGTGTAGTTAGTTCGCCATCATTTGTAAATAATAATAAACCGGTTGTGTTACGATCGAGTCTTCCAACTGAATAAATTCTTTCAGAGCACGCTTTTTCAACTAAATTCATCACAGTTCGCCTATTTTGAGGATCATCTGAAGTTGTGATAAATCCTTTGGGTTTATTAAGTAATAAATACTTTAGCTTTTCGCTACGCAGTATTTTGCCCATATATTTAACTTCATCTTCTGGATTTACTTTTGTGCCAAGTTCAGTAATTACTTTCCCATTTAAATATATTTCCCCCTTTTCGATAAGTTTATCGGCTTCACGTCGTGAGCATATTCCGGCATCGGCTATATATTTATTTAGCCTTTTTGTATTTGGCTGATTGGATTTAGGTTTCTCCGGTATTATTGAAGTGCTTCTATGTGGTTTTCTGTCCTGATCTCTTTGTTTCTTCTCAGGTTGGCTTCTCTTTTTTTTCATATTTCTTTCATTATTTCTAGTGTTTTTATTTATACTAATTAGTCACCAAAATAAGTCTTAAAATATTTCTTCCGAGCTATGGCTATGCAACAAATATTTTAAATCGATAAGCAGAAAAATATTTTGTTTTATATGGCTCATTCTAATAAATAATTGGTATTACATAGAATTCTGCAAATATCTTTAAGATTATTTAGATATACTATTGCATGGATTAATTTTGTTTTGAAATGCTTTTTCCCATTCTAAAATGCAAATGAAACATTTAGATGTCCCCACCGATGCCAGTAAGCTAAATTAAATTCAGGTGAGCGTACTTCCATTCCGTATTCAACACTAAATTTATTAAATTTAATAACTGCGCCAAATATAGCATGATATAAGGAGTTATTTATAAAACTAATAGTGTGAACATTATTTTGGTTATAAGTACCTCCTTGTAGTGATGCATTATAATTAACTAAATATATAGAACCGCTGCAGAATAACCATGCCTCCCAATCATCAGAAATATCAACAGCAAATCCTTTAAAATAGTCTCTAAAATATCCTAATCTTAGATAGCCTCCAAAATTTGCTTCGGTATGAGGTACTCCAAGGGTGCCGCTAACAAATCCATTTAGTTCCAGCCAAGGTAAATTAACCAATCCCTTTTCGATTATTGCATTGTATTGTAAGCAAATATCATTTTGTATTTGATTGTGCCAACCTTCAGAGGGTATTGCAATAGATGTGTTTTCGTGTATTTGGTTCTGAATAAATTCACCCCCTGCAAACGATCCGATTATCCCTAATTCAATACCTGAACTTTTTTTAATTCGTTTCTTGTAGTTAAACGACACTTTGTTATTACCAAATAATAAATAGCTAGCATATGGGTGATCTGTTAACTGAATATCAGGTGTTAATGTGCGTTCGGGTGTGTACATGCGATGCGTTACACTTAATGCATAATAAGTGATTTCATTATCATTGCTAGGTAGTAGAATTTTGTTGATAGGTGATTTAATCATCCATGGTGTATATACTTTTATAGTAATCCCACTTGAATAATACCTGTCTCTATGAAAAACAATATCGTTATCAACGGAAAAATCAATAATAGCATTTGTATTTTCGTGTTGAGCTCTCGCAAAAATAAAAAGTATCAAAAAAACTATGACCAAAATTGATTTCATCATTAGTTTGTTAAGAAAAAAACTTCTTAAAACTTGTTTGTCAAAGGTATAAAAAATATTTTACTAACCTGATACCTATATAATAACAGAAACCTCTGCACACGGAATATCAATGCGTTCGAAATAATATTGAGTTGGAGTAGGGAGTTATGGAGTATTGGGTCTTTACACTAGTTGTTTTCTTCTATTACTCCCTTCCTCTAATACTCCAATATTTCAAATCAGATTGTCAATATTTCAAAATTATATTTCTGTTATCTGCGGTATATGCGCCAAAATAGCCAAGGGCATTATTACTAAGGTTGGAAATAGGGTTGTATGGAGTACTACCCATGCCGCCACCACTTAATGCATCGTTTAATGTTCTGAAATATTCGTAGGTATTGAACCCTATAGTTTGGAGGCTAATATTAACAGTATCTCCGGGTTGTGCTTCTACCCACCTTATTGGATATTGTAATATTTGTCCATTAAAAAGCTGATCGCTGGCAAGATAGTAATAGCTTCGGTATCCTTCTGCAGGCAGACCATTAATTAATATTTCAAAACGGTAGTAATCGATAGTTTCAATAGGGTCAGAAAATGAACAGTAAATAATATAGTATTCTTTTTCTTCATCCCCTGATCCTCCCCCAGGTCCTCCAAACTCCATTTTCTCATAACTGAGCGAATCAATTAGCACCTTTTCGGGGAGCGTTTCTGTACCTGAATATTCATTTCCGTTATGGTTAACAACCATGGTATATGTCCTGTTAGCTTCACCAATTATTGTGCTTGTGTAATATATTCCGGCTTCATATTCAATAAGAGTATCTGAATGCCCCAATTCATCAGTAATAGTAATATCTGCACCGGATATTGGTTCGATCCCCTGAGCAGTATAATAATCGCCGGAACTGCTTAATAATACTAAAGATGGAGATGGTTCAGATGTTATGTTTCCTTCAATTACAATCCTTGGTTCAGCAGAGTTTAAATCCAGATCAATTACTTTTTCACACGACATCAAAATAGAACTGCTAATAACAGCTAATAGAAAGATGTATTTATTTGATTTCTGCATTGGTCTAAAAATTAAAATTCCAGGTTACGGAAGGAACGATTGAAAATAGTGAGAATTGAACAGCCTGCATTGTGCCAGGAACTGTTTCACTTTCCTCAAAAGAAATAGAGTAGGCATTCTGACGAGCATAGGCATTGTATAATGAGAAATTCCAGCTGGATTTAAACTTACTGGTTTGTTTACCTTTAAGTGTTAATCCCACATCAAGACGATGATAATTTGGCATTCGATAACCGTTTCGTTCAGTATAGTATGGAATTATATTTCCATCGATAATATATTGTCCGCTGGGCATAGTTACAGCATCACCTGTATAGTAGATCCAAGTAGCTGAAACTGATATTTTATTGCTTATCTCAAACATTCCAACAATAGAAACATCATTGGTCCTGTCCTGACGCGCTGAAAACCAATTACCACTGTTGATTTCATTAAATTTGTGTTCTGTTTTTGATAGAGTATATCCAACCCATCCTGTAAATCTTCCAAGTCGCTTTTTTAATAGAAGCTCAATTCCATAAGATCTCCCTATACCAAAAGCAAGGTCGGCTTCCACATGCTCATTTAGGAGTACATCAGCACCATCTTTGTAATCCACAAGATCATACATATCTTTATAATATAATTCAACCGAAGACTCAAATGTATTATTCAGGAAGTTTCGGAAATATCCAACAGAATACTGATTTGCTTTTTCGGGTACTATAAGTGAGCTGCTGGGCATCCACACATCTGTTGGATTATCAGATGTGGAAGCTGATAACAGATGAATATATTGTGCGTTTCGCTGATAAGAACCTTTAACTGAACTTTGTTCATTAAGCATATAACTCATTGAGAATCTTGGTTCGGGTTCCACGTAAGTTTGGATTAATTCCATATTTGAATATTCCTCCTGGTTAATAATGTTGCCATCAATATCGTATTGGTATACATCACCAGGACCAACATTGTTAAACATCGTTAATCTTATACCATATTCAAGCATTATGCGTGACCCAAATTTTTGTTCGTTAGATACATAAATACCACTTTCAAAGGCGTATTTTTTATCGATAATGATATTGTTTAATTCTGTTTCACCTCTAGATGTTAGTTCGCCGGGCATGAAAGTATGGTAAATTACATCAAAGCCAAATTTTAAAGTGTTATTTGTGTTGGCAAAAAAGGTAAAATCCTGTTTAATGTGTGAATCATTAATTCCTGATTTTATTGTAAAATCGGTGTTGTTTTGATTAACCTGAATTTCATAATCATAGCTGCTGTATATTACAGATGTGTTCGAAAATAACCGGTTATTGAAAACATGATTCCAGCGTAGCGTACCTGTGGCATTACCCCAGTTAAACCCAAAATTTTCAGTACCTAGCTTATCTCGTCCAAAATAACCAGATATAAAAACCCTATCTTTCTCTCCAATCTTATAGTTTGCTTTTGCATTCAAGTCATAAAAGAAAAGATTCATTTCACGATAGTCTTTATCAACTGCACCAAGTAATAAATCAGCATAGGTTCTACGACCTGAAATTATAAACGACCCCTCATCTTTTACAATGGGTCCCTCAACAGTTAACCTTGAAGAAATTAATCCAATTCCGCCCGATACAGTGTATTTTTTTAAGTTTCCTTCCTTCATATGTACATCAAGTACCGATGATAGTCTGCCACCAAATTGTGCCGGAATACCTGCTTTGTAAAGCTTAATATCTTTTAATGCATCAGAATTGAATACAGAAAAGAACCCCATAAGATGGTTGGCGTTATATACCGGTGCTTCATCTAATAAAATTAGATTTTGATCGGTATTTCCTCCACGAACATAGAAACCTCCTTTTCCCTCTCCCCCACTACTTACACCGGGCATAAGTGTGAGGGTTTTAATTATGTCCTGTTCGCCAAATAGCACAGGTATCTTATTAATTTCTTTGATATCCATTTTAACAACGCCCATTTCAGCAGATCTTATATTCTCGTCATCAGCCTGGCCTTTAATTTCTACTTCATTTAATGTGGATTCGAAAACCTTCAATTCAATATCATGAATTTGATTATTAATGAGATCAATGGGAATAACAATAGATTCAAAACCTATATAGCTAAATCTAATATGGTAACTTCCTTTAGGGATGGTTAATGAATAAAAACCATATACATTGGTAGTGCCACCACTTTTCAGCTCTTCGATATAAATGGTTGCTCCAATAAGTTCTTCACCCGAAGAGGCATCTTTTACATGACCACTAATGGTAAATTTATCCTGAGCCAGGAGGAGATGAGATGACAACACAATGGCGACTATTATAAAAATGTACTTTATCATAAGTTGTAAAAAGCTTTCTGCGTTCCTTTAAACGTAAAAAACCCTATTCAATTGCTTTCATATTTATCGAAAAAGCAAAAAACTCAAAATTTGTGTTGCAGCTCACAAAACAATACACGACGGCTTAATGATTAGAATGGTTAACTTATAATTTGCGGAAGATGGAATGAATATTCCTGATTAAAATAATGAAAAGTAGCAAAACTCGTTATTTAGAATAAATATAAACTGGGGGGGGGGGCAGGCAAAATATTTCATAAGAATGGTATAAAGAATATTATTTTTGGTACTAATAAGTAGGGAGAACTTTTTATCATTGATTACAGAATAAAATTAAAAACCTCCTAACAAAAATTTATTGAACACAACGACAATTGTAACTCAAAAAATTATGAAAGGAGGTAGTGGCAAAAATAATTAAAAAACACAGACGATTATTATAGCTTAGCCCGCTATACATTAATTATTTTGTAATTTATATTTATTTGATGACAATATTTGCTTTGTGGTGAAGAGTGAATTAACAAGCCTAAATATTAACTATAAAAAATTAACAGATGAAAAAAATTATATTTGTAATTATATTTACAAGCATGACTGTTGCTCTATTTCATGCTTGTAAAAAAGACAAAGAAGTGAATAGCAAATCAGAAAATCTGAATGAACAATCCTTTAAAGATGCACAATTAGAAAAAAGGATTATTTCTTTTAGGGATAAAATAGACTTCATCCGTGAAAATCCGTCATTAAAATCTGGTACAGACCCTATGGAAGTTGATAGTGCCATATGGTATATTGAGGCAACTTCAAATTTAACATACGGAGATGCAAGTACTGATCTTGAGAAATATGTAATTGATTCAGCATTTATTGAAGTGCCGCTTACTAACGGGCAAATACTCTGGAGCGATATGCAAGAAGCATATGATCAAGTAATTGACAGTTTGTCAGCGCACAACGCTGCAATAACAGCAAGCAATAAACAGCTAATTGTTGCTGATGTTGCCTTAAAAGAAACTAATGACAATACTGCAACATTTGAAGTTACTTCTGGTTTTGGTACGGACGGAGAAAGCTATCCTTGGAATAACGATTACCCTTGGTATTGGGGTTGGGAACTTGGAAGGTGTGATGGATTAGGTCTCGGCGTAGGTTCAGATGCTGCTGATAAGATTGCTTATTTGGCTAATATGCTGGTTTCTGTTCCTTCGGGTAATTCATATTATACAGCTGTCACGGAAATTGAGGTTTGGTATTGGGATGTACCAACAAGCAATAACCCATATGGTGATTATTTACTTTTTCGTGATTATCAAGTTGGCACATTAAATCATGCTTGTTTAACTACTGACGAGATCGGTTACTATAAAAATGCACTTATTACTATTGGAAATATGTATAAACCAGCAATGAAAAGTTTAATTAAATGTTACTGTTGGGATGAAACTGCCTATGGAATAAATAATGGTGAAGATGATTGGCTTATGTGCCACGTAGGAAGATTTAAATACGGAATATGGCATACAAGCGGTAATCCACCTGATGAATTATAATTTATTTTAACAAAACTATGGCAAGGTTAAACCTTGTCATAGTTTTAAAATTTATCCTATGAGTAAATCTCACATTTTATTAATAATTACAATGTTAAGTTTATATTTTAACATGTATGCTCAATATACGTTTGAAGAAATAATTTCACGACCTGAGAACCAAATAATTAATTCAGTTATTGAGGATAGTAATGGTAATTACATAATGGTTGGTCGGATAAGGAATATAGAGACAAATCAATACAACGGCTACTTACTAAAAATTGACAATACCGGGAATTTGATACAGGAACAATTTATTAATCCAGGAAACGCTATTTCATCTCTTTTTTTTAATATACATTTTTTCAATAATCATTATCATATCTTAGGTACCGAATTACTTGAATATCCTAACATATCAAAACTATGGTATTTGAAATTGAACTTAAATCTTGAAATTGAAGATGAGAAGTTCCTTGCTATTCCTAATAGCAGATGGTTTTCATATATGAACTCAATATTAGATTCTGATACAAATTTTGTATTAACAGGTTACACAACTCGTATTGATACTAACAACAATGGAAACACTTTTAATAATAATGATGTCTTTTTTTATAAATTAAATTTAGGTGGTGATTCTATTAATTCTGTTTTTTATACATCCGATGTACCATTGCATTTTTCTTTTGATATAATTGAAAAACAAGATAGTTCAAAATACTATGCTTTTGTTAGCCATTTTACAAATATTTTTGGAACTTCTGGACAAAGACTTACGCTCAATAAGGATTTTGAAATTATTGATATAGATTCTATTCCATTGCAGGTTTACGATTTTTATTCGCCAAGTTACTTTAACCAAAATAAAATTCTAATTTGTGGAAAACGCGGTGCAGAACCTCCCAACAACTATGCGCTAAATGTATTATCAATAACGGATTCAGGCGAATTAGTTAATTATAATACATTTAAAAAGAACACTTATAGAGATCACCCTGCAATGTATAACGGGGTAAATAAAAATGAAAATAACATTTATGTTGGTGGAACTTCTAATTTTGATTATTCCAATCCTTTTTACAGCACCTTTGATTCATGGTTTCATTTAATAAAGATTGATTCTGATATAACCCCAATTTGGGAGTATTGGTATGGGGGTGATGCCTATTACGTACTATATAGTATTTTGGCCACAAATGATGGTGGTTGCCTTATGGTTGGCTGTAGATATGATTATGAAACACAAGATCAGGAAAGAGATATTTATATTGCCAAAGTAAATAGTGATGGACTAATTGTTTGGACACAAGAAATTCCAATGGGTAAACAAGTAACAACAGTTTTTCCAAATCCGGGTACAAACCGGTTAAATATTAAAACTAATAACAAACAACTGGACTTTGAACTAATAAACATAAGCGGACAAGTTTTAATTAGTCAAATAGTTAACTCAAATGCTAATACAATCAACACAGAATCAATAAAATCAGGCATATACTTTTATAGGCTAATTGATAAAAAAGGCAAAATTATGGAAACAGGAAAATGGATTAAACGATAAATAAGGGAGCACTCCTCCCTTAAGTGTATTGCTGGGTTGTTATGTATGCAACCCAGTTCAACTACTTTTTTAGTTAGTTTATTACAGCCTAAAATAACCGAAAGTATAATAGCTACCTTAAAATCTTATACAATTAATACAAAATTTCATAACACCTATGAAATATCAAAGTTGTATTCTTGCATAATTAAATTGTGTTAAAAAATTAAAAGAGGATAATTAATCAGTTATTTATAGGTTATTATGCTACTAATAATTTTTATTAACTAACATCATACTTAACATGAACATAAATAAAAATATTGCTGTCAGCGATTCGGGATTTGTTTTTAACCCTACTACAGGAGAATCATATTCGGTAAATCCAATTGGAGTTGAAATAATTGAAATGTTGAAACAGGAAAAATCTATTGATGAAATTAACCAGGTTCTTATCGGCAGATACAATGCTGATGTAGTAACTATTGATAAGGATGTATCTGATTTTATTAATTTGCTTAAATTATATTCATTAATTGAAAATCAAAATGCGGCCTAAAATCAAAATTGCTGTTACGGGGTTAAATGCCATCGATAATCCTGGCCCGGGCGTTGCTGTTATACGTGGATTGCTTGAAGCTAAGTCGTTTGATGCCACCATAATTGGTTTGGCATACGAATCGCTTGAGCCGGGTATTTACATGCACGATATAGTTGATCGCACATACCAAATACCATATCCTACTTCCGGCACCGATTTGCTTTTGGAAAGATTAACTTACATTAACGAAAAGGAATCATTGGATGTTATTATTCCAAATTTTGATGCTGAGCTATTTTCATTTATGAAGCTTGAACCAAAGCTTAAAAATATGGGGATTCATATGTTTATGCCCACACTTGAGCAGTTTGAGGAAAGGTTGAAAGTTAATCTTCCTAAATTTGGCAAGGAATATGATATTAACGTTCCCAAAAGCGAATCGATTTATTCAATTTCAGATTTTAAAAAATACAAGGATGATTTTGATTGGCCAATAGTAGTAAAAGGTAAACATTACGATGCAAAGATTGCTTACAATAAGGATCAACTTCAAACACATTTTAATAAAATTTCAGCAAAATGGGGTTTACCTATTATTATTCAGGAATTTGCACATGGCTCTGAATATAATGTAACCGGTGTTGGAGATGGTAATGGTAACACTTTATCGGCAGTACCAATGCGAAAGCAATATATTACAGATATTGGTAAAGCATGGGGCGGCATTGCAATTACCGATAGTAAACTATTGGATTTAACTCATCATTTCATAAAAAAAACAAAGTGGAGAGGAGCGTTTGAGCTTGAACTCATGAAAAATAAAGATGGTGAATTCTATCTTCTTGAAATAAATCCACGGATTCCTGCATGGGTATATCTGGCGGTTGGTGTTGGGCAAAATATTCCTGAACTAATTGTTAACCTTGCATTAGGAAAGGATGTTGAGCCAATTACTACTTTTAATGCAGGCAAAATGTTTATAAGGTATTCATGGGAAATGATTGTTGACCTTGAGGAATTTGAAAAAATATCAACTACGGGAGAACTGTAACATGTATAATTATTGACAAAATATTGATTTCAACCTGATAAATAAAATAAAATGGATAAATTTAGATACGAACGACCACTTATTAAAAAACTAGAAAGTAGCATGCCAAATAAATTTGGAATGCGTACTGAGTATTCTCCCAAAACACATATCGACGGGGTTGCTGTAGCTGACCTAATTGATAAATACGGCTCACCTGTTTTTGTGTTAAGTGAAAAAACAATTCGGAATAATATACGCAAAGCCCGCAAAGCTTTTGAAACCCGCTATCCTAAAGTTCAGTTTGCCTGGTCGTATAAAACAAATTATATGGATGCCATTTGTCGTACTTTTCATCAGGAGGGATCATGGGCTGAAGTAGTATCCGGTTTTGAGTATGATAAAGCTTTAAATAATGGTGTTGAAGGCCCGAAAATTATTTTTAATGGTCCTGATAAAACCGATGATGATCTACACAAAGCAATAAGCAATAATTCAATAATCCATATCGACCATTTTGATGAATTTTATGCCATAAAAGAGATAGCTGCCTCACTCAATATTACTGCTAAAGTTGCTATAAGAGTAAACATGGATACCGGAATTTATCCTATATGGGATAGGTTTGGTTTTAATTTTGAGAATGGTCAGGCATGGGATGCTCTTAATAAAATAATGCGGTCGGATGTAATGGAACTTGTTGGTCTTCATACGCATATAGGCACATTTATGTTGTCGCCAAATGCTTATTCAGCTGCTGCATATAAACTTGCTGAGTTGGCCATAGGAATTAGAGAAAAATACAACCATGAGGTTAGCTATATTGATATGGGAGGTGGTTTTGCTTCCAATAATACTCTAAAAGGCGGGTATTTACCCGGTACTGATGTTAGCCCTTCAATAAACGAATTTGCCGAAGCCATTACAAGTGCATTGATAAATAGTAATTTCAGACCAGATAAGCTACCCTTATTGATACTTGAAACAGGAAGAGCTCTTATTGATGATGCAGGATTTTTACTTGGCTCCGTATTATCAAACAAGCGTTTGTCGGATGGTCGTAGAAGTACAATTCTGGATATTGGAGTTAATATTCTTTTTACATCATTCTGGTACGATCATAAAATTACACCTGCTCAACCATTTACACAATACACGGAAGAAACAGTATTGTATGGTCCGTTGTGTATGAATATTGATGTTATTCGAGAACATATAAGCCTCCCACTTCTTAATAAAGGCGACCATGTTGTTATTCATAATGTTGGAGCGTATAATATGACTCAGTGGATGCAATTTATTACCTTGCGACCAAAAATTATAATGATTGACCTGGAAGGTAAACCGCATATTATTCGTGAAAGTGAAAGTTTGCAAACCTTACTCGAGGTGGAATTTGTACCAACGCATTTAGAGAAGTTTGAGTTGTAGGAATTGGGTTGAAAAGCTGAAGTTGACCACTGCCTCTAAACTTCCATCCTCAGCATTCTGACAACCAGCTTTCAAAATATAATATTGCAAATGTATAAGATCTCAAAACCAAAATATTCAAATATAGCAAACTGCATACTAAATAGTTATGCACAAGTATTTTTTTCAAAAAATCGATTTTTTGCGGTGATACTTATTGTGGTTACTTTTTTCGACCTCTATGCTGGTATTGCCGGACTGGGAGCTGTTTTGGTGGCAAATCTTACAGCTGTAATAATGGGAATGAACCGCGAGAAAGTAATTAGTGGTGCATATGGCTTTAATGCTTTAATGGTAGGGCTTGGTATTGGCATTTATTATCAACCCAGTGTTGAGTTTTATATGATAGTGTTTTTTATATCAATACTAACACTAATGATAACCATTGGCCTTGAGGGTGTTATTGGAAAATATGGTCTGCCTTATTTGAGTATTCCTTTCTTATTTGGGATATGGATGGTGATTATTGCCTCAAAAGGATATTCGGCACTCGAGGTTAGTGAAAGAGGTGTTTATAACCTTAATGATATGTATGCCATTGGAGGCATGGCTATGGTAAACATTTACGAATGGTTTAACAATTTAAATATTCCGGAAGCATTACGTATATATTTTAAATCTCTCAGCGCAATACTGTTTCAGTATCATATGTTTGCCGGCATACTGCTTGCAATAGGTTTGGTCATTTATTCAAGGGTCGCATTTTTAATGTCGCTTATAGGATTTTTTGCAGCTTATTATTTCTATATTATTATAGGTGCTAATATTAGTGAATTAAGTTATAGTTATATAGGGTTTAATTATATTCTTACTGCAATAGCTGTGGGCGGATTTTTTATTGTGCCCTCTCGCAGAGCAGTTGCCTGGGTTATATTATTAACGCCACTAGTAGCAATTACTTTGTCGAGCACCTCGGTTCTTTTTGCGCATTTTCAACTGTCGGCTTTCTCGTTACCTTTTAATATAATTGTAATTTTATTTTTATATGTGTTGAAATTTAGAGAGAGAAATTTCGAAAAAATATCAACTGTAGTTGTACAACTTAATTCTCCGGAGCTTCATGCTTACTCAAATCAAAGCTACATGAAACGCTTTGGAGTGCTGCCATTTTTTTCAATGAAACTTCCTTTCTGGGGCGAGTGGAAGGTAACTCAGGGACATAGTGGTGAAATTACTCATAAAGACAGATGGCGTCATGCCTGGGATTTTGAAATCTTTGACGAAGAAGGAAATACATACGAAGGTACCGGTGATTATCCTGAAGATTATTATTGTTATAATAAACCTGTTGTAGCTCCTGCTGATGGTGTTGTTGAAGAAATTGATGCCGGTGTTTCAGATAATATTATTGGCAATATGGATATAGGTCATAATTGGGGCAATAGTATTGTTATTAAGCATGGAGAACAATTTTATTCACAGGTAAGTCATCTAAAAAATGAAAGTATTAAGGTAGTGCCAGGTCAGGTTGTTAAACAAGGTGAAATAATTGCTCTTTGTGGTAGCTCAGGAAGGTCGCCATATCCTCATTTGCATATGCAGTTTCAGGCAACTCCAACAATAGGCTCAAATACAATTGATTATCCGTTTTCGTCGCTTATTCTGCGAAATGAGAAGGATTACAATTTTGAAACTTCCTGTAATCCTGTTAAAAATACAATTGTTTCTAACTTATTGCCAAATGATACACTTAAACACGCATTTCATTTTCTTCCGGGTGCAGAAATAAGGTTTGAAACCAATGAGGCTGATCTTATAAAAGAGCATCTATGGATAGTTGAAACGGATATATATAATAATACTAGTATTGTTTGCAAAGAAACTGGCGATAGAGCATGGTTTAAAGGTGTTGCCGATGTTTTTTATTTTACATTTTTTAAAGGAAGTTCAAATTCTCTATTATTCTATTTTTATCTGGCGGCTTATAAAATTGCACTGGCATATTATAACAAAATGGAATTGAAAGATTCTTATCCGCTTAATGTTTTTCCTGATAAGAAATTGTTGTTGTTACAGGATTTTGCTATCCCTTTTTATAAATTTCTAAAAGCAGAGTATTCTGTAACATATTTCAAAAAAGAAGATCTGATTAATCAAAACTTGATTACTCTTAAATCTCAAGCTATTTTTGGCATAGGGAAATTAGCCGAAAGAAAATTTGACTTTGATATTATTGCCGGAAGCAAGGGAATAGAGAAATTTATTATTTGTGATAATAAAAAGACAATTAGCGCTTTAAGAAAATTTTAAAATCAGAGAAAAATGTTCAAAAAAAGCGCAGTAAGCTTGTTGATTTTATTTGCGAGTGTATACCAGTTGTCAGGTCAAATATATATTGGCAACGATTATAAGGAATTAGATTCAATTACATATGCGCAGTATATTAACCAAGACTGGGAGAATGTACTTTATAATGGAAATAGAGCTCTGAATAAAAACATAGATTATTTTTATTTGCGTATGAGAATGGGAATCGCTGCCTATTCTCTTGGCAGGTATCCCGAAGCTGCTAATCAACTCGAAAAAGCATTAACTTATAATTCAAAAGACGCAATAGCTCAGCTTTATCTTTACGATACATATAAGCTACTTGGAAAAAATACGAAAGCTTATCGATTATCCAAGAGTTTTACAAAAAACACTTTATCCTTGGTTCCAACAAAAAGAAAAGTTGTTGAAGCTTTTTATGCCGGAGGTGGTTATGTGTTTTCTGATAACAACAATCTTAACGACAAGTTATTTATTAATAAAGAGAATGATACCACTGAGGGATATAGGATTTTAATTGGCAATAAATCAGATGTTTATGCAGGTATTAGTTTTAACTTATCACCGGCGGTTAGCATCTATGCAGGATATAATCATCTGCAAATTCAAAAGAAAATTAATTTTCAATATACAGAGGCACCACTTGTATTAGACTCTGTTCAAATACAAGATTGGGGTTTTCAGAATTTCTTTTCAGCCGACACATCATTTTTTCAAAAATCTTTTGACGAAATAATAAATCAGGATGAGATATACCTTAATTCCAGATTTCAATTTGAAACAGGGTGGGCAATTACCCTTTTTACAAATATGGTTATGGTAAACTCTGTTAATATTAGACCAGATACAACACTAAAAACAATTACTGACACCAGTTATTATATATATGGAAATGACCCTGAGTTAATTAGCTATAATGAGCTTCAATTTATACGAAACGATTCTTCTTTTTTTAATTACGTAATAGGAATAAATCTTGAAAAGGATTACAACAATGTTACATTTAATCTTTCCGGAGTTATATCAGCTCTTAATGGGTTAAAACAAAATCAACTAGGATTATCGGCGTTTTACTACATAAATCCGCACGCTTCTTTTTATGGGTCAACAGGTTTAATGTGGTTTTCGCAAACATGGGATGATGGATGGAGTGAAAACCGATTGATTCTTAATCAGAAATTAGGAGTCAACTTATACCGAAATTTATGGGCAGAAGGTGAATTCACTTTAGGAAATCTTAATAATGCCAGCACAAATAATGGTTTTATTGTTTATAATCAGGCAGATAAAATGAGATTTAAAGGGGGTTTAACTTTGAAGATATTCTTAGGAAACCATATGGAGTTAAGTTTACTTTATCGATATACTGCTTTTGAAGGATTGTTTATGAAAGATATTGATGATGATCAAAATAATGATTTAAATAAAAACACGTTTAATTATCAAACACAAAGTTTATTCGGAGGATTAAAATGGAAGTTCTAAAAAAAGTAATGATTTCAATACTCGTTGTTATATCTATTAATGCATTTTCGCAAAATGAAAACAAATTGCAAAAAGCATTTGATGTATCATATCAGTTGGAGAAGGATGGTGAATATTCTGAAGCAATAAAACAGTTAAAAGATGTTTACGATGAGGATTCGTATGAAATAAATCTACGTCTAGGATGGTTGCATTATTTGTCGGGTTTATTTTCTGAATCAACACCGTATTATCAAAAGTGTATACAGCTTAGACCACTTTCTATCGAAGCACGACTTGGTATTGTTAACCCATCAGCAGCAATGGGTAACTGGACGCAGGTTGAAAATACATATAATGATATATTGGCTATGGATCCTGAGAACACAACTGTTAATTACAGGCTTGGGGTAATATATTATGGTAAAGGTGAGTACAAAATAGCTTTAAAATATCTTGAAAAACTGCTTAATCATTATCCATTTGATTATGATGCATTAATTATGTCAGCTTGGACTTATTATAAAATGGGAGAGATGAGAAAAGCAAAAGTATTGTTTAACAAAGCTTTATTATACCAACCGAATGATAAATCTGCGTTAGAAGGGTTGAGTTTGATACAGTAGATAGGTTTCGTGTTTTATGTTTTATTTATAGATTACTGACCAAGTACTTTGTTTCATCTTTTATGCTTCATAATATATATTACATAAAATATGTTACATAGTTTATGAAAATGTTATATCTATAAACGATTTTTGCAGAAAGATTATCAATAAAAAATATGAATAAGTTTATTCCTCTACTTCACACAGCCCTTCCATAGTGTCTTCAATATCTCCGGGAGTACTCATAATTTTCATAAAAGTTCCCATTGTAAGCTCAGGCCAGAAAAGGGCTATGCGGTATTTACCGGCAAGCATTGTCGCTTCGGTGTCCTGAAGAATGATTTCGTAAGGCATGTTGGCAACATGGTTTTCACCAATGATTGGCAGAAAATGCGCCTCACCGTTTTCTTTATTCCATAATCCCACACCAAATACGGCAACTTTTTTGTCAGTAAAAATTTGTTCATACACTTTAACTGTATTTCCTTTTCCTTTTTTAAGATTATCTCTAATAATTTTTACACCTTCTTCAAAAGAAGAAAAATCACCAAGTTCATCCGGATCATCAAAATAAGGCATCATCATTTTGTAATGATAATCAATAAGATCATCTTGTTCAAGACTACCTCCAAATGGAGTAAGCTCTCCCATCGATGAAAATGCTACTTTGGCTTTATCGGATATCTTTGTTAGTTTCGATTGCTGACCATCTAACTGATTACCCCAGTATGCCAAAAACATATATTCGGGATTAAGAATGCTTAAAGTTACTTTACCCTCTTTTTTAACGAGTCCGGCTTTTAGTATGCTTGCCAAGGCACCACGGTCCTTAAATTCAAGGCTTAACTTGTCTAGCTCCTTGTTAGTAAAGCAAATAACATAAAGGTTATCATTTTCACCCGGATGATATTCACCAATAACTTCAAATCCATCCGCATTAATTGCGTCTTTAACTTTCGTAGCTACATCAGCAATGCTGGTATCGAAATCGGCAACTTTATAATATGGTGAGTAAGTTTGCTGACCAAAGCTAATAGTAATAATTCCAACAAATAATGTAAATAATAATGCAGTCTTTTTCATGAGTAGTATTTTTAGTTTTGAAATAATGCGATAAAAATACTAAATGAACACATTCAAACATCTACATTTATTAATTTATAAACAATTTAAATTGCTTAATAATTTTTTGATATTAAGCGGATTTAGCTTTATATAATGATAATTTGGTATTTTTAGGCACTCTAAGGATAAGGATTTATAGTAATATAAGCATGACTTTTAAAGGGAAATTAGTATGGATAGTTGGTGCTTCGTCAGGAATTGGCAAAGCTCTAGCCATTGACATATCTAAACATAAAGCTAAACTTATTCTTTCTTCACGTAATGTTAAAGAGTTAGAAAATATTAAGAATATATGTTTGCAGCATACAGAGTACTGTACAGTAATTCCCATTGATTTAGAAAAAAATACTGACTACAGCCCCAAGGTAAATGAGGTTGTAAGTTTGTATAACAAGATTGATTATTTGATAGTAAACGGTGGGATTAGTCAGCGTTCACTGGTATTTGAGACACCTTTAAGTATCGACAGGCGGTTAATGGAAATTAATTATTTTGGGAATATTGCAATTACTAAAGCTGTTTTACCAACTATGATTAGCCAAAAGTCAGGGCATATAATTGTAGTGAGCTCCATTGTTGGAAAATTTGGGTTTCCACTACGTTCAGCTTATTCAGCATCAAAACATGCACTTCATGGATTCTATGAAACATTGAGAGCAGAACAAAAACAGAACAATATTAAGGTTACAATAATAATTCCGGGACGGGTACAAACAAATATTTCGTTAAATGCTGTAACAAAAGATGGTAGTCTGCATAAGCAGCTAGATGATGGTCAGGCAAAAGGAATCAGTACAGAATCTTGCTCAAAACAAATTATTATAGCAATAATGAAAAACAAAAAAGAGGCATTAATTGGGGGTAAAGAACTTTGGATGGTTTGGATAAGAAAATTTTTGCCTTTCCTTTTTTATAGCTTTGTAAACAAAATTCAACCAAAATAGATGACAAAAATTATAGCAGGGATTCAGCAGTTAGGAATAGGAGTTTCAAATTTATCAGAAGCCAGGGAGTGGTATAAAAAAATCCTGGGTTATGATGTTATAATTTTTGATGAAGCTGCAGAAGCCAGCTTAATGGTTAGATATACCGATAATAAGCCACAAAAGCGTCATGCAATACTGGCATTCAACATGAAGAGCGGTGGAGGATTTGAAGTTTGGCAATACACAAGTAGAAAACCTGTTCCTGCTAATTTTGATATTCAGTTGGGCGATTTAGGCATATTCGTATGTAAAATAAAAGCTCCTGACGTACAAAAAGCATACAATGATTTTAGAGATAATAATGTTAACATTGTTTCAGAAATAAGTAACTCTCCCAAGGGTAAACCACATTTCTTTTTTAGAGATCCTTACAATAATTTGTTTGAAGTTGAAGAAGGATACGACTGGCTACTAAAACAAGCTAAAGTTACAGGGGGAAACTCTGGGGTAATAATTGGGGTGAGTGATATGGAGAACTCCATTAAGTTTTACTCTCAAATATTGGGTTATGAAACTATTGTTTACGATCAGGAACAAGTATTTGATGATTTTAAAGATCTGCCCGGAGGTAATGAAATATATAGAAGAGTGTTGTTAAAGCACAGTGAAAAAAGAAAAGGTCCTTTCAGCCCCATGTTAGGTGATAGCACCATTGAACTTGTACAGGCGAAAAATCGTAGTGTTAGAAAAATATATGAAAACAGGTTATGGGGTGATTTGGGATATATCCACTTATGTTTTGATGTGATTGGAATGGATCACCTTAAAAAAGAATGCGAAGAAGCAGGATTTCATTTTACTGTTGATAGCGCAGAGAGTTTCGATATGGGAGAAGCTGCCGGCCATTTTTCATATATTGAAGATCCGGATGGTACATTGATAGAATTTGTTGAAACTCATAAGATTCCAATTATAAAAAAAATCGGATGGTATTTCAACATAGTTAACAAAAAACACAAAAGGCCACTGTCGATGTGGTTTTTTAAGGTGTTGAATGCTTCCAGGAAGGTATAAGTTTTATTAGTTAATTATTTTCAACGTTGTTTGGGATAACATATCCCGAACTAAAGTGCACTGGGGTTTTCAATCTCTATGTAATAAAACAACATTATGCAATTAAGGTATTATACCCGAATAGGTGACCAAAAGATCAAAAAACTTATTCACGATTTTTATCTTGAGATACGTGATGATGAGTTACTCAGACCCATGTATAAAGATACACTTAAAGCTGCTGAAGAAAGGTTATATCTTTTTATGATTCAGTATCTTGGAGGACCTATGCATTATGATGAGAAAAGAGGTCATCCCCGGCTAAGGCAACGCCATGTTGGTTTTCCTGTAAATGAGCAAGCAAAGAAGCACTGGTTAAAAAACATGAAAACAGCTCTTGATAAATCAGAAATTGGTGAGGAAGAAAAAGAATTTCTTTGGAATTATTTTGAGAAGACTGCTGAGTTTTTAAAGAATAAATAATTTTGAGTATCCAATTAGAGAGCTTTTGTCATTACAAATATGCGAAGCAATCTATCTGCCCTGAAAACCAAAAGAAAACTTCGTTGGTTCCCCGGGCAATTATTATGTATTTGGAATTTTTTTGAACAGCATGATTTATTTTAACAACTATTTATCAGAAACTTTAACTAGTTGATTCTTAAACCATATATAATTCGTATGTTTTACAATAATTTGTTACTTTTGGTATGAATTTCCGCATTTAAAACCTATTGCCATGAGTACTACCGTTAACAGAAAACCTCTTAAGTTTGAACCCGATCCCACAAGAGTAATCGTACGTTTCTTTTTCCCGGGACCTGAAACCAGGGCTATTTCAATTACTCAAAGGGTAATTGATATGCCTGAACAAGCTGCTCAGCTATCATTAAACCAAACATTGAGGGATTTTTCTGCCAGACATAGGAATATCTCAAAAATATTTCAGAAACATTTTGATAGAGTTTGCGATATACTGAAAAGTAAAAGTGATGAACTAAAAGCTCTTTCTGAATACAAAAGATTACTTATAGGCGCTTATTTTACAAGTGAATATTCAATTGAATCGGCAGCTTTTTTTAATCCTTCGATGGTTGAAGATCCTGACCAGTCGGGTTTGCAAGAGGGAGAGAAAAGAGTAATCATTAGCTTCAGGGCAACAGGAGAAGGGCATATTTCATCCATCGTGTTCAGGGGAGGTATCCTGGATGTTAACAATAATCTGAATATGGGGTCTCAAGGAAAGCTGGTTGACGAAGCAGAAGCTATTTGCAATTTTGTTTATGAGAAGGAAGCATTTTGTAAAAAGCTTAGAGAAATGCATGCAAATAGTGATGTGGTAAAAAATGTAATGGATAGGCTGAGGTTTGAATTTGATTATAGCGAGCTGCATAATGCTGTTAAAGAAACTTACAATGAAATTAATCCTGATTATCATCAAAAACGTATACTACAAACAATTAGCTGGTTAGCAGATTCGCATTATGAAATATCTTTCTCACTGGATACGGCAATTTCAGAGCGTGTTATTTTTCCTATTGCTGCCGCTGAAAGCAATGGAATTGAAGATGCACGCTTTGTTAAATTTACAGAAAGTGATGGACGTGTAAAATATTATTCTACTTATACAGCATACAATGGATATGCAATTATGCCTAAGCTGATTGAAACCAAAGATTTTTACAATTTTAATATAATGCCCATTCATGGGGAGAATGCTCAAAACAAGGGAATGGCATTATTCCCTCGAAAAATAAATGGTAAGTATGCTATGCTTTCGCGATTAGATGGTGTGAACAACTATATAATGGTTTCAGATGACATAAACCTTTGGAATGATGCTGTTAAGATACAAGGGCCAAAGTATCCCTGGGAGTTTATCCAAATAGGGAACTGTGGATCACCCATTGAAACCGAATATGGGTGGCTGGTGATTACCCATGGTGTTGGAACAATGCGCAAGTATAGCCTTGGTGCTACACTTCTTGATATTAACGACCCAACAAAGGTAATTGGCCAATTAAGTGAACCATTGATTTCTCCCAATGCTGAAGAGCGTGAAGGTTATGTACCAAATGTAGTATACTCATGCGGATCAATTATTAATAATAATGAGCTGGTAATTCCATATGCTATGTCCGACACGGCTTCTACATATGCCACAGTACCAATGGAAGACTTGTTAAGCAGATTGATACCATCTGATTTTAGTAAGGGTATTGATAAAGAAAAAACGAAAGCCAGAATATTGTTAGTGGAAGATGAAGTAATAATTCAAAAGCTGATATCGAATATCCTTAAAAAAGAGGATTATGAAGTAGAAATCGCATCCGATGGTATAGTTGCTTTGATGCAAATTGCAAAAGAAAAGTTCGACCTTATTTTATCGGACATATCAATGCCAAATTTCGATGGCTATCAATTACTTGATTATATGAAGCAAAATAATATCAATATCCCGGTGGTGTTTATTTCAAGCTTTACTTCTGAAGAAGACGAAATAAAAGGACTTAAGTTAGGTGCTGCAGATTACATTAAAAAACCTGTTGATAGAGATATTATGTTGCTTAGGATAAGTAAGATACTTGATAAGGAGTAGTAACTATTTTTTGAAGTAAGGTGTGGCAACTAGCCATGATATTAGATAGGCAATCATGCTTTCTGCTCCCTGATTAAGGCTAACACCAAATTTTCAGTAAAAGTTGCAATGCCACATTTGCGCGGAGGATAATTACCTATGCATATAACTTTCATGATTTTTACTTTTTGCATAAAGTGCAGCATTGTATAATGCTGCAAATTAGTAAAAATCTTCGGGTATTTACTGAAGTATCGTTAATATAATTAATAAGATAGATGAAATTTTATGATCAGGATTTCAGACTGATAATTAAATGTAAACAATCCTCTAAAGCTATACCTTCTTCAATTTCCATTTCCCTTGCTTGAAGAACCAAATTGCAGCCAGTGCCATCGCTGTTTCGGCAATTATTATGGAATAATAAACGCCTGACTCCCCAATCTTTAGTTGTATTGCCATTATATATGCCAAAGGAATTTCAAGTAGCCAAAAGCAGAAAAAGTTTATCCATGTTGGTGTAATGGTATCACCGGCACCGTTTAAAGCTTGTACCATAACCATACCTAAACCATAAAAAATAAAACCCAGACTAATAATTCGCAAACTTGATTCCCCACTACTAATTATTGTCAGGTCATCAATAAATAAATTAAGGATCGTAGTTGGAATAAGGAATAAAATTACCCCAACCAAACCCATATAAACCATGTTTATTTTACTTACCGACCAAACCGATTTTGCTGCACGTAAGGGTTTATTTGCCCCAAGATTTTGACCAACAAGTGTTGATGCTGCATTACTTATTCCCCAGGCAGGCAGCAATGAAAAGATGACAACTCTTATCGCTATGGTATATCCCGCCAGAGCCTCACTACCAAAAACAGAAATAATTCGAACCAAACCAATCCAGCTTGAAGTAGCTATTAAATTTTGGCCAATACCACCAAGTGATAATTTTATTAGTTGATAAATAGTTGCATAATGAATACGTATATTTCTAATTGTAAGTTGTACTCTTTTGTGCCCATAAAATAGAATGTAAAACTGGTATATAACAGCAAGACCACGACCAATGTTGGTAGCAACAGCAGCTCCTTTTATACCCAATGCAGGGATTGGGCCAAATCCAAATATTAATAATGGGTCAAGTAAAATATTCAGTAAATTGGCAATGATTAGTATTCTCATGGAAATGGCAGCATCACCGGCACTTCTAAAAATCGCATTAATTATAAACAATAACATAATTACTACGTTCCCACCAAGCATAATAGTTGTATAACTACTCATTTGGTTATACATATTCTCTGATGCACCCATTAACTTTAGCAGATCGTCTGCGAATATTACACTAGGAATGGCAATAACAAAAGAAATTATTAATCCTGTAAGTATTGATTGGAATGCTACTCGGCTGGCACCTGCACTGTCTTTTTCTCCTATACGTCGTGAAACCATTGCCGTAGTTGCCATACTTAAGCCTACCGCAAGCGCATAAACAATGGTTATTAACGACTCGGTTATGCCAACAGTAGCAATTGCATCGGCTCCCAGTTGTGCAACAAAAAAGATGTCAACAACAGCAAAAACTGCTTCCATTAACATTTCCACTACCATTGGAACAGCTAATAAAAATATCGCCCTTTTGAGGCTGCCTGTAGTAAAATCCTGTTCAGTGCCAGCAAATGCCTCTTTAAGATTTATTAATAGTTTATTGTATTTTGATGTCGATTTATTCATAAATTTTGAAGCAACAAATTTAATAATTGTGACAAACAAATAAAGGTCTGAGCTATTCCCGAATATTATGATTCTAGTTGATTTAATGTTTTGATAATTGTGATTCAATATAGAATCTGATAAGATGAAGATTTTAAGTCGCTTTTTGGAGGTTATTTTGGTATAATTTAACATTCAAACATATACTTCTCAACATAACTTCTTTTTTTATAAATTTGTCGAACTTATTGAGTACAGATTTATATATGAGTCGATTTATATTTTTAACTAGAAAATTTAGGACATGAATTACCCCAAAAAAGTAGTTATAGGTGATATTACAGTTAGAGACGGATTTCAGCACGAGGAGATATTTGTGCCAACAACGGCCAAGTTATGGGTGTTGGAAGAAATGATATTGGCTGGGATAAAGCATCTTGAAGTAACAAATTTTGGCAATCCGAAAGGGATGCCTCAGTTTAAAGATTCAGATGATCTTTTTAAGCAAATAAGGAAAAGCAAAAAAGTTGGTGACATACTTGATGATGTAAGTTTAACAGCTGTTACTATTCGTGAAAGATCTATTGAAAGAGCCATACAAGCGAAAAAGGAAGGCTGGGGTCCGGACAGGATATTAATGATGGTTTCGACTAGTGAAGCTCATCAAAAGCAAAATTCTGGAATTACGCTTAAAGAATATTGGAAAATGGCTGAAGAATGGATTCCTAAAGCTCATGAGGCTGGACTTACTGTTAATGGTACTGTTAGCACTATTTGGGGTTGTCCGGTATCGGGTCCAACAGAGCTTAGTGCTGCTGTTGATTTCACACAGAGATGGTTTGATATTGGCGCAAATGACGTGGAGCATGCTGATCATGATGGCTCGGCCTCACCCGATAGAATCTATCGTTATTTTTCGATGCTTCAGGAAGCTGTGGGTAAAACACATAAGCAAATAGTGCATCTTCATACTACACGTGGTTGGGGGCTTGCTAATGTATTGGCTGCATTACAGGCAGGTATGACTAACTACGAAGCAACACTTGGCGGCATTGGAGGTCAGCCTGCAAATTTTGTTGATAGGTCTCCGGTTTCTGGTACTGGCGCATATTATTATAAAGATGCAAATGATGTTGGATTAGTTACGCTAGAAGATATGGTTGTTATGATGGATGAAATGGAGATAGAAACGAATCTTGATATCGATCGTATTCTTAGTACTGGAAGAATGGTTGAAAAGATACTTGGAAAAAGACTCAGATCAGAAACAATTAATCAGGGTAGAATCCCAAAAGAGCTTTCCGGGAGAAAGTAATACTAATCTTACTACTAAAATGTATTCTGATCCTAAAAACTTATCTTCGACATGCATAATCAGAGACTAATTTTGGTGTTTTTATTTTGATTTATACAGCAATAATTCTGAATAAAACTTGTTTTTTTAATAGTTAGCTTCATCTTTCTTAACAACATGCTTTAATATTGTTCAATGTAAAAAATTAAAAATCAACACATTAAGTTGATTATTAATATTTGCATGTTGATAAATAATGCTTTGATTTTAGCATTTATATTAACTTAGTTAGTAAATGAAAAATATTTTTTCATACTTCAAGATACATTTGTACATTTGCACCTCAATTTTTTAAAAGATTTATAATGGCAGCAATTGGAAATATTAGGAAGCATTCTACCTTTCTTGTTATAGTAATAGGTGTTGCATTGGCAGCATTTGTTTTAGGCGACTTTGCTAAAGGTGGTGGAGGATCGCGTAACATTAATATTGGTGAAGTTGAAGGTGAAGAGATTACAATAATGGATTTTAATTCTCTAGCTGAAAGGAATATCGATGCAGTTATGCAACAACAGCAGAAAGATAGATTAACATCTGATGAAATCTTTACTACTAAAGATCAAACATGGAATGAGGAAGTACATCGTATTATTATGAATAATGAGTATGATGTTCTTGGTTTAACGGTTACAAGTGATGAACTTTTTGATCTTATTCAGGGTCCCAATCCACACAAACTAATCAAACAGAATTTTGTTAATCAGGAAACCAAACAGTATGATAGAAATTTGGTTATTCAATATTTGCAAAATCTGGAAACAATGCCCGAAGCTACAAAGCAGCAATGGGTTAGATTTGAAAAATATGTAAAGGAAGATAGGCTTAGGAATAAATTTAATGCCCTTATTTCAAAAGGTTATTATGTTCCAAAAGATATTGCTAAAATAGTATATAACGAAAAGAACGATAAGGCAGATATTGATTATGTTGCAGCTAAATTTGCTGATGTTAGCGATAGCCTGTTTAATCCAACCGATAAAGATTATTCGAAGTACTTCAATGATAATAAAGAACAATTTAAACAAAAAGCATCAAGGGATATTGAATATATAGTATTTAATATAGTTCCTTCAACAAAAGATATAGAAGACTCCAAAAAGGAAATTGATCAGATTGCACACGAGTTGAAAGAAACTGTAGATGTTGTTAGGTTTGTTAAAGTAAATTCTGATACACCATACGACACAAATTGGTTTGTCAGAGGAACTCTACCTGTTCAGATTGATTCTATAATGTTTAATAGCGAAGTGGGGATTGTAACAACTCCGTACATGCTTGATAACGAATTTCATACAGCTCGTTTAATGAAAGTAGGATACAGGCCTGATTCAATGAAGGCTTCTCATATTCTAATTTCTTATGAGGGAGCTTATAATGCCGACCCAGAGATTAAGCTTACCCGTGATCAGGCAGTTAGTTTGGCCGATAGCTTATTTAATGTATTGAAAAGAAAACCTGATAGTATGGATACTTTTGCAAAAGAGTTTTCAACAGATCCTTCTGCTCAGCAAAATAACGGTGATTTAGGCTGGTTTAAAGATGGTCAAATGGTGCCTGCATTTAATGAAGCTGTTTATAATACAAAAGAAGGCGATTTCACAATGACTGAAACCCCATTTGGTTTTCATATTATTGAAGTAACCGGTAAAAAAGAACTGGTTAAAAAAGTAAAAGTAGCTATGGTTGATAGAGAAATCTATGCAAGTGATAACACATATCAGGATACTTTTGCAAAAGCCAGTAAGATAGCTACTGAAAGTGAAAATAGTGATGAGTTTAATACTACAGTTATCGAGCAAAGGCTTAATAAACGTAAAATGACTTCTCTCCGTGAAATGAGTAATTATATTGCTGGTCTTACAAACCCACGTCAAATTATTCGCTGGGCATATAATGAGGATACTGAAGTTGGTCAGGTTTCTAGTGTTTTTGATTTGGATGACATGTTTGTTGTGGCAGTTCTAATTAAAAAAATAGATGAGGGTTACCCTACTGTTGATCAAGTTAAAGAGAGAATTAAACCACAAGTTTATAATCAATTAAAAGGCAAATATTATGCTGATAAGATGATTGAGTTTGATGGTAATCTTGATAAAATCAAAACAGATATGGATGCAACAGAGAAAAATGTACCAACATTATTCTTCTCTTCACGTAATCTTCCGGGTTTCACAGTTGAGGACAATGTTATTGGGAATGTATTTGGAATGAAGTCAGGTACTGTGTCCCAGCCAATAGTTGGTAATGCTGGTGTGTTTGTTGTGAAAGTAAATAACATAGCTATTGCGAGTGATGTTACTGATTATACGTCAATAGTTAAAGGTCTTAATGCTGATTTTGAAAGACGAGTTGGTCAGGAAAGCCCTTATAATTTACTTAAAGAATCGCTTGATATTGTTGATAATAGGATAGAATTCTATTAGTAGAAATACTAATTAATTATAGTTAAAAAACTGCTCATTTTTAAATGAGCAGTTTTTTTTGTGCCAATCCATTAAAAAAACACTGTTTTTATTTGCATTATGAACATATGTTCATTATCTTTGCAGTCTCAATTATTTATTAATCATTAAAAAAATATTGTTATGCCAGGAAGAGACAAAACAGGACCACAAGGAACTGGTCCAATGACAGGAAGGCGCATGGGATATTGCGCAGATAATGAAAATCAATCACGTGGCTTTTTTGGCCGTGGTAGAGGATTTGGTGGTGGGCAAGGCAGTGGGCGCGGGTTTGGAATACGCGGAAACTACAACACCAACTTGCCTGAATCAACTGAAACATCAAATTTTGTAAGTGAAATAAACTCACTGAAAGATCAAATTAGCTCTTTGGTAAAAGAGATTAAAGGATTAAAAAACAATATGCCTGATAACAACTAGGAAAGTGTTGAATAGATCCAGGATATATAAATCACAAACTGGGATATAAGAATTGGAGTACATTCCTTAATCTTGATTCCAGTAAAAAGATATAAATACTAAAATTATGAGTTTATTTGGAAATGGAAAAGGCCTTGGTTTAGGCGGAGGCAAAGGACGTAATAAAGGAGGTGCCTTTGGTATAGGTGGCGATTGTGTATGTGCCAAATGTGGATATAAGCAACCCCATCAACAAGGGATTAAATGTACTACAATTAAGTGCCCTTCCTGTGGAACTACTATGATTAGAGAAGAGCTGCTTAAGAAGTAATTTTGCAACTAGTTTTTTTGATAGTCAATTTTAACTTACGTAAAATATTTTTGTGTATAGGAGTTAAAACGGAAAATGGGAAATAGAAGTATTGGGGAAATAAGATATTAAGGTAATATGGGACATGTAATATTAAGTAAAATAATAATCTGTTAATTGTATAATAATTCACACTCATATTCCTCTTATTCCCCCTATTTCCTTATTCTTAAATACCTATACCCTGGTAAAGGGAAATAGAAATTTTATATACTAACTAAAACAAAAAGCCATGAAACGTTTAATGAATTTGTACGATGATTCGCATTGGGAAAAGGCAGATGAGTATTATAAAGGTACTTTAAGAAAAGTACTTCGTGAGGAAAATGGACGCAGGACAGTTTTACTAAAACTTCCGGCCGGATTTACGATGACACCACATTCACATATTGTTACTGAACAACATTTTGTGCTGGAGGGTGAATACTCAAGTAATGGAAAGTTATTTCCTTCCGGGTCGTATCAGATTTTTTCACCGGGTGATGAACATGGTCCGTTTGAGTCAAAAAATGGAGCCTTGATACTTGTAATTTGGGATCCAATTCAGGCTTCTGAATAATTATTTAATTAAATAATATTAATGAAAATAGCGATTGCAAGCGGTAAGGGGGGAACGGGTAAAACAACTTTATCAACCAACCTAGCCGCATATTTATCAGAATATGACGAGGTAGTATTAAGCGACCTTGATGTTGAAGAACCAAATTCCGGACTATTTATCAAAGGTGATGAAGTTCATCGTGAGGACAAATATAAAATGACTCCACAGTGGATTGAAGACACATGTATCTTTTGTGGTAATTGTCAGAAAGTGTGCAATTTTCATGCAGTTATACAGCTAGGGCCAAGCATTATGGTGTTCCCCGAATTATGCCATAGTTGCTATGCATGTTCCGAATTATGTCCAACATCATCTCTTCCAATGGTTCCAAAGAAGATGGGAGAACTGGTTCATTTTAAAAAAGGCAATATTAATTTTGTTGAGAGCAGGCTGGATATTGGAGAAGAGCAGGCAGTACCTTTAATTGCACAAACTCTTAAATTTGTAGATAATAATTTCCCCAAAAATATTATCAAATTATTTGATGCTCCACCCGGAACATCATGCCCCGTGATTGAAGCAACAAAAGATGCTGATTTTATAATATTAGTTACTGAACCCACACCTTTTGGATTGCACGATCTTAAGCTTGCTGTTGAAACAATGAAGGAACTTAATAAGCGATTTGGCATTGTAGTAAACAGGTATGGTATTGGAAACGATGATGTAATTAGGTATTGTGAGGATGAAAATATTCCCCTTATGGCAAAAATCCCCAATAGCCGTCAAATAGCAGAACTTTATTCTTCAGGAAAGCTTATTTATAAGGAACTTTCTGAAGTAAAACAACAATTGAAAAATATTAGAAGCTTTATTCTGAATGAAGTAAAGGAGGTGAAAGTATGAAGGAGATAGTAATTATTTCGGGAAAAGGCGGAACGGGTAAAACTTCACTTACGGCATCCTTCGCAATACTTGGGGGCAAGGATGTTATTGTAGCTGATTGTGATGTTGATGCTGCTGATATGCACTTATTGCTGGAACCTGATTTTAAGGATTCGGAAGATTTTTATAGTGGCGAACTGGCAGATATAAATCAAGACGAATGTATTCAATGTAATAAGTGTTATGATGTTTGCAGGTTCGATGGTATTGATATTATAAATGGAAGATATGTTGTTAATCCGCTAAATTGCGAAGGTTGCGGATATTGTGCAAGGGTATGCCCCACAGAAGCCATCACTAATAAGTCTTTAAATGTAGGCAAGTGGTATATGTCGAATATTAAATCCGGAAGCATAATGGTGCATGCTAGGTTGGGGATAGGTGCTGATAACTCAGGAAAACTTGTTGCAAAAGTTAAGAATGAAGCTAAAGAAATTGCCGAAGATGAATTTAAGGACTACGTAATTGTAGATGGATCGCCGGGTGTTGGTTGTCCGGTTGTTTCTTCTTTGTCAGGAGCAAAATTTGTTGTGTTGGTAACCGAGCCTTCGGTATCAGGAATTCACGATTTAAAACGAGTTTATGAACTGGTTAAAAAATTTAATATCAAAACTGGTTGTATTATCAATAAATACGATATCAATAAAAAAATAACATCTGATATTGAAGAATATTTAATAAGTGAAGATATTGTACATATAAGTAACCTGCCTTATGATGAAGATTTTACAAAAGCTATGACTAACGGTAAAACCATTGTTGAATATTCAGTTGGTACGTTAAAGGAATTAGTTATTGATAGCTGGAATACTATTTTAAAAGCAGTTTCTTAAAAAAATAAGATTAGAGATTTCAGTGGTATTTATTCGCGGCATTGTAATTAGTCAAGGTATGGTGAATTGAAAAAGGAAATTAATTGAATATTTAAATAATAAATTAAATAAAATAGTAAATAATGAAAATAGCATTTACAGCAAAAGGAAAAGAGTGGAATTCGGAAATAGATCCCCGATTTGGAAGGACTGAATATTTTGTATTTTACAATGAAGATACAACAGAAGTATCTAGTTACGACAATCGCGAAGCAAATAATGATGCACATGGTGCCGGCCCTAAAACAGCACAAAAATTGTTTGAACTGAAGGCAGATGTTTTGATTACCGGAAATGGTCCGGGAGGAAATGCGGCATCGGTAATGAATAAAACGGGAATAACTACATATGTAGGAGCCGGCGAAATGACCGTCAAAGAAGCCTATGATGCATTTAGTAAAGGAGAACTAAAAAAGGCATAGGATGTGTTAGGTTTACAAAATCAATATATTCTGGCACCTCTTAGGTTAGGTTATAGTGATGGAACAGGTATAATATTAAAAAAGCATATGAATTTTCAGTTGGCTATAGAATAATATATTAGTTAACATCGTTTCTCTGTTAAAATGTTAGATAATACGGAGTGTAAATGGTTTGATGTTTGCCCAATGAAATACTTCTGGCAAAGAGGAAAGCTAAATTCAAGTTGGATTGAGAATTACTGTAAAAATAATGGGGATGGTTGTGTTAGGTATGAATTAGAAGAGAATGGTATATATCATCCTGACAACATGTTACCAAATGGCGAAATTGATGAATCATTAAGTTAATATAATAAATTACTAAGTTATGAGTACTACTAAAAAAATAGGAATAATAATTTGTGATCGGTATAAGAGCTGTTCAGGAGGAAAATGTTTTAGGGCTATGCAAAACCGCGAAGGTGCCTTTGATATTTACAGCAAAGATGATCAATTGGAAGTTGCTGGATACACAAGTTGCGGTGGATGTCCGGGAGGCAATATAGAATATGCACCTGAAGAAATGATTAAAAATGGTGCTGAAGCTATACACTTTGCAACAGGACTTGTTGTTGGTTATCCTCCCTGCCCGTATATAACGGAGTTTAAAAATTTTATTGAAACTAAGTACAAAATACCGGTTGTTGTTGGAACTCACCCTATTCCTGAAAAATATATGCTTACCCATACCGAATTAAATACATGGAATACTAAAGAATGGCAAAAGCATATTAAGCCAACTTTAGCTGATGAATCTGTGAGAAAAGCATATAATTAATAAAATTCAAACTTCTTTATTATGAAATTAGAACATATTGCCCTTACCATCAATAATAATGATGAGATTGTAGACTTCTATCATAATGTGTTAGGAATGAAAACTGCTAGAGCCTTTACTCTTAATAGTGAACTTTCTGATACAATTTTTAAAATTATTAAGGATGTACATGTTTATTTACTAAAAAAGGGGAATTTATTTTTCGAGATCTTTATAAGTCCTGAAAAAAAATCTCATGGATATGACCATGTTTGTATTTCGGTAACTAGCAGGGGAAAAATGATACAAAATGCAGTTAAAGCCAACTATGAAGTAATTCAAATAGAACGTGAAAATAGTGATCTTGTATTTATTAAAGATAAGAGTAATAATATTTTTGAAATAAAAGAAATGTAAGAATAACTAATAAGTGTTCTATGAAATTAAAATTTGCATTTGCTGTTAATAGCAACAATAAGTTTGTCAAGAATCATTTTGGTGATTCTGATAAGTTTTTAATTTATGAAGCCGATTCGGGAAAACTGGGAATTCATTCAGAAGAAAAAAATGTTTTTAAAGATATGGATGAAACAAATAAACATGGCTCGAAAAAGAAAGGCTTGGCAATAGTTAACCTCTTAAAAAACAAAGGAGTTAATGTGTTGGTATCGATGCAGTTCGGCAAGAACATTAAAATAGTTAATGAACACTTTATTCCGGTAATTATATATTCCGATCAGCCAAAACAAGTTGTTGATGAATTAAATCATCATCTGTACTGGATAAGTGATGAACTTCAGAGTACTACTTCCGACTTTAAATTATTCACAATTAAATCGGGGATATTAAAGACAGTAGTAAAGAAGTAGATATACATGTTAAGTTAAAGGTTGAGGTTAAGAAGGCTTGATAACTCAACCTCAATCTCAACTTCAATTTCTCCTCAACCCATTTCTTTTTATCTTTGTAATCTTATCCAAATTAATATCTCTCATGAAAACCTATCTCGATTGCTTACCATGTATGATGACCCAGGCACTACGCACCGGGCGAATAGCAACAGATAATGAGGAAATTATAAAGAAAATACTTGATGAGGTAGGTAGCTCAATTAAAAATGTACCAATGCATAATACTCCTGCACAAACAGGAGCAATAGTTTATCATATAGTTAAAGAAATTACAGGAGTAGTTGACCCATACAAGCAAATAAAAGCTGAAAGTATTGCAGAGGCTCTGGAACTTTATCCTAAACTTGAGGCCTATATTAGTAACGCTGATGACAAACTTCTTACTGCCATTAGAATTGCTATTGCTGGTAATGTTGTTGATTTTGGAATCAATAAAAAATATGATCTTGAACCAGAGCTTCATAAAATTATGGATCAGGAGTTTGGCATTTTTGATTACAGCAAATTTAAAGAGGAGCTTAGTAGAGCTAAATCTGTTCTTTATATTGGTGATAATGCAGGAGAGTCGGTTTTTGACAAAATACTTATTGAACAACTTAGCGTGCCGGTAACATATGTGGTTCGTGGAATACCCATTATTAATGATGTAACTGTTGAAGATGCAATTGATTCGGGTATAGAAAAAGTGGCGGAGATAATTTCATCAGGGACAACTGCACCCGGCACTATAATGGAGTTATGTACTAATAATTTTGTTGAAAAGTTTGAAAATGCAGATATGATTATTAGCAAAGGACAAGGAAATTATGAGGGTCTGTCAAATGTGAATAGGCAAGTATTCTTTTTGCTGAAGGCAAAATGTCATATAATTGCTAAACATTTAAATGTTGTTGAAGATGACATTGTGCTTAAAGCTTCGAAGGTGTAGCCTTAACATAATGCATAAAATCTCTTATGCTAGATCAATTATGTTGGTGCATATTTAGTATTTGTTCTGAAATGATTTAATCAAGTCATTAAACAATTTACTATTTTTGTCTACTATAATTATGATTGGTAAACTGAAAATAGTATTATTTATTTTAATGGGAATTCTTTTATTCTCACAATGTAAAAAAGATGAAGAAGATTGGGTCTTTTGCATTGATTGCGATCTTAATTCATGGGTTGGAAACTATGAGGGTAGTGGAGTTTATTATAGTGATATCGATGGAAAAACAGACTTTGATGTTCAAACAAATATCACTGTTGAAAATATTTCAGGGACAATTTTGAAAACAACAGTTACTGCCGGCGATTATTTTACTTCATCTACAACGGCAAGTAAAGACAATAGCGATTATTTTTTTGAAGTACCGGGCTCTAACGGTTCTTTAAGTTTAACTCTTTCTAAAAAAGGAAATGAATACAAGTTAACAGGAACTTCTAAACAGTATCATTATCAAAGTGATACCCTATTTACAGATCATAGTATTTCATTTGATGTTTTTAAAAGTCAGAAGTAATTAATTTGTTACTATTTGGTATTTATATTGCTATTTGCAAAAGCATAAGCTCCAACAGCAACAGCTTTTGATGTTCCAAGTTTGCTAATTCCTACGCCAATTTTTTTTGTAGGTGAATACAGAGCTATTTTATTTGAGTTAGGAACATTAATTTCAATTTCATCTTTTTTTAAGAAATCCCTCATACAGTCAGGGTTTTCAAAATTGTATGCAAAAGTTTCAAGGCGCTGAACAGATTCACCATCTATTTTACTAAATTTACCATTCATTGTTTCAATGGCTTTTGGCAGGAAAAGGGAGTGCGCTCCTGAAAGGCCACCACCAATAACTATTAATCCATCTATTAGTGTATTAGCGTTTGCCAGGGTATGTCCCAGAACAATTCCAAAAGTTTCCCATGCTTTAATTGCTGCATCAGTATTTCCTGCTCTTTTCCCAATTCCTATTTCATAAATTTCATAAGGTTCAGGACAAAGTTCAGGTTCAACTCCTGCTTCTTCACAAAAAAGATGTTTAATGCCACGAATACTGAGCGTTTCTTCAATACTCATTTCAGGGTTTAGAAAATTGTTTGAGCGGTTTATTTCGGCTCCGGCTGAGTTATCACCTATTAATAATTCTTTATTAATTACAATGCCGGCTCCGGTTCCTGTACCTAAAGTTACACCAAGTAAATTACGGTATTGTTTAGTGTTTCCATTATTTTTAAGCTGAGTATTAATTTGTGGTAAGAGTCCGTCAATAGCTTCACCGAGCGTAAAAAGGTCACCATCGTTATTTATAAAAACTGGTATATTAAATTCATTCTCGAGTATTTGTTTCAGGGGTATTCCACCTTTAAAAATTGGTAGATTTTCAAGATCGCCAATAACTCCTTTTTGGTAATCTGCCGGGCCGGGAAAACAAAAACTTATGGCCCTTGCTGAGTTATGATGTTTCTTGTTTATTGCATGAAATCCCGAAATTAGCTTCTCAATAAATTCATCAATACTTTGTGAAGCAGCAGGTAATATTGTTGAGCTAACTACAATATTACTGGTGCCAATAGCATTAAAAACCAAATTTGTACCTCCGGCATCCAGGGTTAGGATTACATTGTTCGATTCTTTCATTGTTCAACTTTTATAAGGATCAATTGTTTTTAGTTTATTACTTAATAATTAATACTCTTTATCTAGTACTAATGAGCTTCCAACCATGTATTGCCGGTATTCATATCAATTACAACCGGAACATCAAGCTTTATTGCATTTTTCATTTTCTCTTCAACAATCGATCTAACGATTTCCTCTTCATCTTTATGCAAATCAAATACAAGTTCATCATGGACCTGTAGTATCATTTTAGTTTTTAACCTTTTGTTTGTCATCTCATTGAATATGTTAATCATAGCTATCTTAATCATATCAGCTGATGAGCCTTGTATTGGTGCATTTATAGCATTTCGTTCAGCAAAACCTCTAACAACTGCATTGGCTGAATTTATATCTTTTAGATAGCGCTTACGGTTCATTATAGTTTCAACCCATCCATGCTCTTTTGCAAATTCAATTGTATTGTTCATAAACTTTTTAACACCCGGATATTTTTCAAAATAGCTATTAATTATATCTGCTGCTTCTCTTCGGGGGATACCTAAACGTTCGCTTAAGCCAAATGCACTTATGCCATATATTATTCCAAAGTTTACTGTTTTTGCATTACGCCGCATATCTTTTGTCACTTCATGATACTCAACTCCATAAACTTTAGCTGCTGTAGCTGTATGAATATCATATCCTTCGTTAAAGGCTCCAATCATGCCTTTATCTTTACTCAAATGAGCAATAATTCGTAATTCAATTTGGGAATAGTCGGCAGCAAGTAACGTATATTCACTATTTCTGGGAATAAATGCTTTTCTAATTTCTCGTCCTTTTTCAGTTCTTATTGGTATATTTTGAAGGTTTGGATTGTTTGAGCTTAAGCGCCCGGTAGCTGCAACAGCCTGATTGTAAGATGTGTGAATTCTGCCGTCTCTGGGGTTAACAAGAGCAGGTAAAGCATCTACATAGGTTGATTTTAATTTAGTTAAAGAGCGGTATTCAAGTATTTCCTCAACAATTGGGTGTTTATGAATTAGCTTAACCAATATATCCTCTCCTGTTTTATACTGACCTGTTTTAGTTTTCTTAGGCTTACTTGAGATGGCTAGTTTTTCAAAGAGAATCTCACCTAATTGTTTGGGAGAAGCAATGTTAAATTCAATTTCAGCAAGATCAAAAATAGTTGTTTCAATTTTGGCAATTTCATCCTCAAGTTGGACACTAAAATCGACCAAAGCCTCTACATCTAATTTAATCCCTTCAGCCTCCATGGAGGCTAGAACTGGCACAAGTGGCATTTCTATTTTCTCAAAAAGCTGATAAGTTCCGGTTTTTTTTAATTCAGGTTCAAAAGCAGCTTTTAGTTGTAAAGTAATATCTGCATCTTCTGCGGCATATTCCTTAACTTTTTCTATATCAACATTTCGCATGCTTAATTGGTTTCTTCCTTTTTTGCCAATTAGCTCTTCAATCGAAACAGGTTTGTAGCCGAGGTAGTTTTCGCTTAGCACATCCATATTATGACGCATATCAGGCTGCAACAAATAGTGGGCAATCATTGTGTCAAAAAGTGGCCCGGCTACCTGTACATCATACCACGACAATATATTTATATCGAACTTAATATTTTGCCCTGTTTTGATAATTTTTTTTGCCTCCAACACAGGTTTAAGGTGCTGAACAATTTTTTCTGCTTCGTGATAGTTTTCAGAAATTGGAATATACCAGGCCTCATATGGTTTAACTGCAAATGAAATACCAACAAGTTCGGAGTTGTTAGGATCAAGCCCCGTAGTTTCAGTATCAAAGCAGATCACTTTTTCCATTAATAGTTTCTTAGCAAGTTCTTTTGCTTTGTCAATAGTATCAATGAGAAAATAGGAGTGGGTGGTGTTATTAATATTTTTTAGTTTTGTTTGTTCGTCATTCTCAAAAAGTGATCCTTGCACAGGCTGGATTGTAATTTCGGTATTTTGATCAGAAAACATACGTTTGGCAAAGTTCCTGAATTCAAGCTCATCAAAGAGTTCCCTTAAGGATTCAATATTAGGATCTTTTCTTTTTAGATCTTCTTCTAAAAAATCAATGGGAACATCTAATTCAATGGTTGCAAGTTCTTTTGACAATAAGGCTTGCTCGGCAAAATTTTCAACATTTTCCTTCTGTTTTCCCTTAAGTTTATCTGTGTTTTTTAATAGAATTTCAATGCTGTCATATTCGTTAACTAGTTTGATGGCAGTTTTCTCACCGATTCCGGGAACACCGGGAATATTATCAGATGCATCACCCCATAACCCTAATATGTCAATCAATTGTTCAGGGCGTGAAATTCCAAAGCGTTCACATACTTCATATGGCCCCCATATTTCAGGTTTATTTCCCATACGGGCTGGCTTGTACATAAATATATTATCTGATACCAATTGTCCAAAATCTTTATCGGGAGTCATCATGTAAGTTGTAAAGCCAGCAGCTTCAGCTTTCTTCGACAATGTTCCAATTACATCATCGGCTTCAAAGCCATCAACAGATAGTATGGGTATGTTAAAACCTTCTATTACTTTAATAATATAAGGAATTGATGCTGACAGATCTTCAGGCATTTTTTCACGTTGAGCTTTATATTCAGGAAACCTCACATGTCGAAAAGTAGGTACTTTTGTATCGAAAGCAACACCGATATGCGATGGATTTTGGTTCTTTAGAATATCATATAGTGTATTTGTAAATCCCAGAATGGCAGATGTATTTTGACCTTTACTGTTAATACGCGGGTTTTTACTCAATCCGAAATACGCCCTGTAAATTAGAGCCATAGCATCAAGTAGAAAGAGTTTTTTTTGTTCGCTCATATTAAAATAGTTCTAATGATTCTACTACAATATTAGTAGAAATTAATTATCTTTTAGTTGGTCACAAAATTTTTGATTGTACCAATGAATGATGGTATGCTTAGTTGCTAAAGTACATCATTAATTGTTAAGTAATTGATAATAATAGTTGATAAACATAATTCTAATATTTTCAATATAACTTTGACATCTTTACTCATTTTAGCATTTACTCATTTACTTATTTTAGCATTTTAATCCTCTTCATCAAACGTATAGTAGTACAATTAATAGAAAAACAAAGGTAGGTGAAATCTTGTCAACTTAATTATGTTTGAAACTCTCTTTAACGATTGCCAGATATGCTCTTTATGTAATTAAATTTACCTATCTGAAAACAAAACTTTTTTTGATATGGATAAAAGAAACATAGAAAATACTAAATCACTTAAGAGCAAAAAGATTTTTGTGCTTGATACTTCAGTTATATTATATAATCATAATGCGATTAATGAATTTGATGATAACGATGTCGCAATACCTATTACGGTGTTAGAAGAGCTTGATAATTTTAAGAAGGGAAACACAACTAAGAACTTTGAAGCCCGAGAATTTATCAGGTTCTTAGATAGTATTTCCGGGAAAACAACCATGAAAAACTGGAGACGTTTAAATGGTCCCGAAAAGGGTAAGTTTAAGGTCATTATGAATGAGCAAAGCAAGCTAGATGCTCGTCAGGTTTTTGATGATAATAAACCCGATCATAGAATACTTAATGCGGCAATAAAACTCAAAGAAGACTATCCTGATAGAAAAGTAATACTGGTAAGTAAGGATATAAATTTAAGGCTTAAAGCAAAATCTTTGAGTCTGCAAGCTGAGGATTTTGAAACTGGTAAAGTGAAAAATATAGAATCACTATATACCGGTAGTACAACAATTGAAGGTATTGAATCAACAGTAATTGACAAGCTCTATTCACAGGGATTTTGTGATGCAGATGAGATAAGTGCTGAGGGGTTTGTAGCTAATCATTATTTTATTTTGAAGAGTGACAGCTCTTCTGCATTAGCATTTTTCAATCCCATTACGAGCCGTGTTGAACGTGTTGAGAAAAGGAGTATTTCCCGAATTATGCCACGAAATGCTGAGCAGGTTTTTGCCTTACATGCAATTATGAATCCTGAAGTTAAATTGGTTACATTACAAGGTGTTGCCGGAACGGGGAAAACTTTATTGGCCCTTGCAGGAGCATGGGAACAGCGTAGGAATTTTAAGCAAATTTATCTTGCACGACCAATTGTTCCACTAAGTAATAAAGATATAGGTTATTTGCCCGGTGATATTCATGAGAAAATAAATCCTTATATGGAACCACTGTGGGATAATCTAAAGTTTATTCAAAATCAGTTTGGTGAGCAGGATAAGGAGCATAAAAGAATAACTGATGCGATTGAAAGTGAAAAACTCATGATAACTCCGTTGGCATATATACGCGGGAGAAGCATATCAAATATTTGTTTTATTGTTGATGAAGCACAGAATCTTACACCACATGAAGTAAAAACAATTATAACAAGGGCTGGTGAAAATACCAAGATCATATTTACAGGTGATATTTATCAAATTGATACTCCATATCTGGATTCACAATCGAATGGGCTTTCTGTGTTAATTGATAAGATAAAACATCATGAATTATATGCACACGTACGACTCGAAAAAGGAGAACGCTCGGAGTTGGCCAACCTGGCTAATGAATTGTTGTAAATAGCCAAAAGCTAAGTGCCAATAGCCAATAGCCAAATTATTGGAATTATTATTAATATTCTTAACTCATGACTATTGGCTTTTAGCATTTGGCTATTAGCTATTGGCTTCTGTTTTCTATTCCCAACAATTCATCCTGTTAAATCAACAGTTGGGTAAGTATAATTTTTCCAGGAACTACTACACATATATTTTTGCTGCTGTTATTAATCATTAAAAACTATAAAAATGAAAAAAAGTATTTTAACAGTAGCAGTTGTATTTCTTTCAATATTAACTTTTGGAAGCACAAATAACTTTGAGAAATTAATGAAACAAAATTTGGAAACAGTTAGAGCAAATAGTGAAAATACTGATTTCCAAAAATTAGGTGAGGATTTTGCCAAAATTGCAAAACACAACAAGACACGTTTTGAACCACTTTATTATTCAGCATATTGCTATATAATTAGTAGCTGGCAAGTTACAGAAGCAGATGAAAAAACCGCAATCTTAGCAAAAGTAAAACAGCAAATAGATAAAGCAATTGTACTTTCTCCCAACAATGATGAGCTTTTAGTTTTGGATGCTTTTTATTATCAGGCAATGATAATGACTAATCCACAGAAATTTGGTCAGTCATATTCTGCGAAAGCAAATGAATTATTGAAAAAGGCGCAAAGTGTTAATATAGCAAACCCTAGAGCTGAGTTTTTGTTGGCACAAAATATTTATTATCGTCCTGCTCAATGTGGTGGAGGTAAAAAAGTAGCATTACCTTTATTTGAAAAAGCAGCAAAACTTTTCAATCAGCAAAATACTAATGACTATTTGCTGCCGGTTTGGGGTAAAAAAACAAATAAAGAGATGATTAAGCAGTGTAAAAAATAGCTTTTGGATGGGCACAACAATTGATTATATGTGTTGTGCCCAACTAGAAGGATTAATACTGAGTAATAAATTTTAATAAATCTATCATGAAAAATACTCTACTAATTTCAGCAATAATACTCTTAGCAGTATGCACAAGTTTAGGACAAACAAATTATTATGTGAGTACCACAGGTGACAATAATAATTCGGGGATTACCCCAAATAAAGCATGGCAATCAATTAATTATGCTGCACAAAACAGTACTGTAGTTGCTGGTGATACAGTTCAAATTATAGAAGGTACATACAACGAACAGGTTAATTTTACCATTTCCGGTGCTCCTAATCTGAAAATTACTTTTAAAAATTATCAAAACAATGAAGTAATACTTAGTGGTTTGTCATTGCCTTCATCTGAATATATTATGAAGATTGAAGATCAAAAATACATTCGAATAATAGGGCTAAAATTTAAAGATTATCAGGCACTTGATGCCATTGGCCTAATTATAATTAATAGTAGTTTTATACAGGTTGAAGATAATGAATTTGTTAATATTGATTATTCAACCACAGCTATAGGCGAAATACCAACTGAAAACCAAAACAGTCAACCAATTATTGTTTATGGACGTGAACCTGATAGCACAGATGTTTCACAAGGATTGGATTTTATTGGAAACAGTATCCATGATTGCGAAACAGGCTGGAGCGAAGCTCTTTCGATAAACGGACATATTGATGATTTTGAGATTGCTTATAATGAGATTTACAATAATACAAATATTGGAATTGTAGCCATTGGATACGAAGGTGAATGTCCAAACCCAATTAATGATCAAGCCAGAAACGGACATATTCACCATAATATAGTTCATCATAATCCATCAGCTTATGCTAAGTGTGCAGGAATATATGTTGATGGTGCAGCACAGATGAATGTTGAAAATAATATATTATACAATAATGATTACGGCATTGAAGTTGGTTGCGAAAATAATGCGAATATTCCAGGAGCTAATGCTAATAGTATAATTGTGCGTAATAATCTGATTTATAATAATACATTCACAGGGATTGCTTTAGGTGGTTATAATTATCCCACAACAGGTTATGTTGAATATGTTAAAATAAGTAATAATACTTTGTATAATAATGATACAGAAAATAATTACCAGGGCGAAATGATGATTTCGTATACTGAATATGCAATTATTGAGAATAATATTATTTACGCTAATAATATTGATAATGTGTTATTTACATATTCAAACACATCATTTGCAGTAATGTTTGATTATAATTTGTTTTATATTAAGTCTGGTACTGATAATATTGTTATTGAGTGGAATGGAATGGAGTTTAATACTTTTGCAGATTATAGATCAGCAACATTTCAAGATATAAATTCTCTTTTTTCCAAACCAATTATCGTAGACGGCTCAGTAACAAATCCAGACTTGCACTTGCATAATTTTTCCCCGGCAATAAATGCAGGAAACCCTGCCACTTTGCCCGAGGGATATGATATGGATGATGAAGACCGGATCAATCAAGATGTGGTGGATATTGGAGCAGATGAATATTATTTGATAACATCATTATTTAATCATAATACTGAGAATGAAATATTGTGTTATCCCAATCCTACAATGGGAAAGGTAAATATTGTATTGTCAGAGAGAAATATTCAAAATATAACAGTATTAGATCTCACAGGAAAAGTAATAATTGCAAAAACAACAATGCAACAAAACGAACTCATTGATTTGTCAGGTTACGAAAGCGGAATCTATATAATAAGCATTCAAACAGAAAATGAAGTTTTTACTGTAAAAATTGTGAAAGAATAGTACATGGTATGAGTATATAAGGAAACTTAGTTGCTAATTTTAACAAGTCTATTTCCTCCTGATTTAAGCGAAGGGAAACTATGTAAAACAATTTTAGAGATTCTTTGCCTCATAATCTGCACTCACAATTAACAGTTCCAAATAAATAAATACCTTCGTCAAAAAAATTATTATGAATAAAAGGAACATATATAATATCATCATAATATTTGTGATAAGTATACTTATTACTATTATATTTAGCATAAGTTTTGGCAGTAGTATCTGGAATTTTAAAGGACTCATGTTTAATGTGATATATGGGTTAATTATTGGGGGTTCAATTAGTTTGAGTGGATTGCTAACTCGATTTATAATGCGAAATTCAAACACTCAGGAATATCCTTTACGAACTTATGTAATTCTGCTAATCTCAATATTTTTATTTATTAGCATCGATGTTATTGTCATCAACGCACTTTGGTACAAATATTTTCATGGATACGAATTTCATCAGATATTTACAAGTGCGGGTATTATCCTATCAACTGTAATAACTATTTTCATAGGCCTGACAATATTTTTTATAATATTATCAAAAAATTATATAACGAGGCTTCTAGATGCGGAAAAAGAAATACAAAAGGCTAAACACGAAGCAGATAAGTCAAAATTTGAAACATTAAAGTCACAAATTAATCCACATTTTTTGTTTAATAGCCTTAATACTCTGAGTACACTTATTCTAATTGATGCAAAAAGAGCGGATGAGTTTACATCAAAACTGTCTAATATTTATCGTTATGTATTGGATAATCAGGATGAAGATCTGGTACCAGTAAAACAAGAGATTGAGTTTGCAAAGAATTATATTGAGCTTCAGTCAATTAGGTTTAATAACAATTTTAATGTAAACATTCAGGAGTTTGAAGGTGATAAGGATACCATGATCATTCCTCTTTCGTTGCAGTTGTTACTAGAGAATGTTTTTAAGCACAATATCATCTCTCAGAAAAATAAAGTGAAGATTTCCATAAGTTTTGAGGTTGGATACATAGTTGTTAGAAATAACAAAACTTCCAGTAAAGAACTCAAAGAATCACATTCTGTAGGGTTGTCAAACATATTGAGCCGTTATGAGTTAGTTTGTGATAATGAATGCATAATTGAAGATACTTCAAGTAGCTTTACAGTTAAGTTACCATTAGTAATAACTGATTGAAATGGATATTATGAAACTACTTATTGTTGAAGATGAATCACTTGCAGCAAGCAGATTGGAACTGCTGTTCAAAAAGAATATTCCCAATTATAGTATTGTAGGAATTGCTAAATCAATCGAAGATGCAGTTTTTATTATTGAGAACAATGAAATAGACCTTGGCTTTTTCGATATTCAGATAGAAGATGGACTTAGTTTCAGTATTTTCGAAAAAACAAAAGTGAAATTTCCTGTAATCTTTACAACAGCCTATAACGATTATGCAATCAAAGCATTTAAATTAAATAGTGTGGATTACCTGTTAAAGCCTATTTCTGAGGGTGAGCTTGTAGCTGCCTTAGAAAAATTTAATAGCATCTGGAATAAACCTGACACATTGATTAACTCATCTGTTATTGAAGAAATGAAACAATTGCTCTCAGGTAATTACAAGGAGCGGTTTACAGTTAAAATTGGCAATAAAATCGAGATACTAAACACGTCGGATATTTGCTATTTCCATAGCTTTGAAAAAGGAACATATGCAAAAACAATCAATAACAAAGATAGCCTGCTTGATAATGCACTTGAAAATATTTATCCACTATTAAACCCAAAGCAGTTTTTTAAGATAAGCAGAAAATACATAGTTAATATTCAGTACATCAATAATATATATGCTTATTCAAACTCACGATTAAGAGTGAATACACAAATAAAAACTACCGATGAATTAATAGTAAGTAGAGAAAAAGTAAGGGCATTTAAGGAGTGGATTGAGGATAGTTAGCGATATCTGTCCATTTGACAAAGATGGTCAGAAATTGTATATTTGTGCCAAATTATAATAGGAATGATATTTCATTTCATACATAGCCAAATTTCCCACAACCTCAACAGTTGCCTGTTCGAGTGTTGGATTTTTTGATTAATCAGTGTTTGTTTATAATGTCTGATTTCTTTGTTATACTCATCTTTAAAACAGTCATTTACAAAAGTAAACTCCTTGGTTTTAAAGACTTTGTAAGCCTCGAACTCAAACATTCTAAACTAAACATGATTTTATGGATAGACTCTAATTATATACTTCATTAACCTTTTGGAGATTTTTGAGTTGAATCCTGTTGTTGGTAACAAATCCAACAAATAACTTATAACATATAACTCTTCACACTTCCCCATGCATGGTATTATTTTCGATATAAAGTATTTTGCAATTCACGATGGTCCCGGAATTCGTCAAACAATATTTTTTAAGGGCTGCCCATTATCCTGTTGGTGGTGTCACAATCCTGAGAGCAGAAGCCCTGAAATTTTTTCTTATGAAAAAGAAGACATGATTGAAGGCGAAAAAGTGTGTGATATCAAAACAATTGGTGAAAAATATTTAGTAGAAGAATTGGTGACAGAAGTAAAGAAGGATGTTGTCTTTTTTGAAGAGTCGGGTGGAGGAATAACATTATCTGGAGGCGAGCCATTATTGCAATATGATTTTGTTATGGCTTTTTTGAAAGAATGTAAGAATCTTGAAATCAATACTTGTATTGACACAACTGGAAATATAAGTAGTGATAAGCTAGCAAATGTTGCTTCATTAACAGATTTATTTCTATATGATTTGAAACATATTGATGACAATAAACATATTAAATATACAGGAGCTAGCAATAAGCTAATTCTTAATAATTTGAAATTACTGGATGAAATGGGAAAAGATATATGGATTCGACTACCATTAATTCCTGGAATAAATGATGATGAGAATGATTTGCTAAGAATGATGGATTTTCTGTCAAATCTTAAAAACAGATATCCTGTTAATATTTTACCGTATCATAAAATAGGAAGCCATAAATATGAGCGCTTTGGTATTGATTATAAAATGGTTGGTGTTGAAGAATATGGTGATGATGAAATAAATAGAATAAAGAACATGTTTACTGATTCTGGTTTTATAACAAGTGTGGGAGGTTAAGTGTATAGAATAGAACCGACGGGTTTTTATCAACCCGGCGGGTCATAAACTGAAAAAGCTATTGCCAAAAAAAATAACAATGAACAATAGAATTAAAAAATTACGGGAACAAAGTCAAAATGCTGAACCACGTATATCAGCCGAAAGAGCTTTGCTAATTACCGAATTTTACAAAAGTGATTTATGTCAGCAAGTAAGTGTTCCTGAAAGGCGTGCTCTGGCATTTAAACACATATTAGACAATAAGTCAATTTGTATTCTTGATGACGAACTAATTGTGGGCGAACGTGGACCTGCTCCAAAAGTAGTTCCAACTTATCCTGAAATAAATTTGCATTCGCTGGAAGATTTACACATACTCAACACAAGACCAAAGGTTTGGTTCAGGGTTGACGAGAAAACTAAAGCAACTTACAAAGATGTTATTATCCCTTTCTGGAAAGGCAAAACAAACCGTGAGAAAATATTTTCAAACCTTGATGAAAATTGGCTTTATGCGTACGAGGCTGGTGTGTTTACTGAGTTTCAGGAACAGCGGGCACCCGGACACACTGTGCTGGGTAAAAAAATGTTTCAAAAGGGGTTTCTTGATTTGAAACATGAAATAAGCACAAGTATTACTAATCTTGATTTTTTTAATGATGGAGATGTATACAACAAGCGTGAAGAGTTAAGAGCAATGGATATAAGTGCTAATGCCATTATTCAATTTGCAAACCGACATGCTGAAGAGTTGGAAAAGCTAGCTGTAGCAGAGATTGATGAGAATCGGCAAATTGAACTTATGAACATAGCTTCAATTTGCAGAAAAATTCCTGCCAATGCTCCCCAAACTTTTCATGAAGCTTTACAACATTATTGGTTTATTCATATTGGTGTTATTACGGAAGTAAATCCTTGGGATAGCTTTAACCCTGGTAGGCTCGACCAGCATCTTTACCCTTTTTATAGAAAGGAAATTGATGAAGGAACACTTACTAAAGATCATGCCATTGAATTACTGGAAGCTTTTTGGATTAAATTCAATAACCACCCAGCACCGCCAAAAATTGGGGTAACAGCTAAAGAAAGTAGTACTTACACAGACTTTTCCCTTATTAATCTTGGCGGTGTAAAAGAAGATGGAAGCGATGCTGTTAATGAGCTGACTTACATTATTCTTGATGTGATTGAGGAAATGCGTTTGTTGCAGCCCAGCTCGATGATACAGGTGAGTAAAAAGAACCCTGACAAGTTTATTAAACGTACTACTCGTATTATTAAAACAGGGTTCGGGCAACCTTCTGTATTTAACACCGATGCAATAATTCAACAGTTACTTTATCAGGGGAAAACCCTTGAAGATGCGCGTAATGGAGGTGCAAGTGGCTGTGTTGAAACAGGTGCCTTCGGAACAGAAAGTTATATACTAACAGGCTATTTCAATCTTGTTAAAATATTTGAGATAGCGATGCATAATGGCATTGATCCGATGACAGGAAAATTAATTGGCCTCAAAACCGGAAATATGTCGGAATTTGAAAGTTTTGCTCAGGTGTTAGACGCTTTTGAAAATCAGGTGAAGTATTTTGTTGATATTAAAATTAAAGGAACAAATATAATTGATAGAATATGGGCTGATAATATCCCTGTTCCATTCCTTTCATTACTAATTGATGATTGTATAGAAACTGGAACGGATTATAATAATGGTGGTGCCCGATATAATACAAGTTACATCCAGGGAGTAGGTTTGGGTAGCCTTACAGATATCTTAACCTCAATAAAATTTAATGTTTTTGATAAAAAGAATATAGGTATTGGTGAGCTGGTTGCTGCTGCTGACGAAAATTTTGAAAATCAATCAGAGTTACGTAACAAATTAGTAAATCATACTCCTAAGTACGGTAATGATAATGATTATGCAGATGAGCAAGCTAATAGCATTTTTAATATCTTCCTGAATGCAGTAGATGGCAGACCAAATACTAAAGGGGGACATTTTCGAATCAATATGTTACCAACAACATCACATGTGTATTTTGGAAGTGTAACAGGTGCAACACCTGATGGCAGATTAGCGCATAAACCTTTGTCGGAGGGGATATCTCCATTTCAGGGAGCTGACAGAAAAGGGCCATCAGCTGTTATTAAATCAGCGTCAAAAATTAATCATCTTAAAACAGGGGGCACTCTTCTAAATCAAAAGTTTACGCCTGCATTACTGGAAGATGAAAAAGGCCTTGATTCACTTGTGCATCTAATCAGGGCTTATTTTAGGCTTGACGGTCATCATATTCAGTTTAATGTGGTTACTGCCAAGCAATTACGCGAAGCACAAAAACACCCTGAAGAGCATAAGGATCTTATTGTACGGGTGGCTGGTTATAGTGATTATTTTAATGATTTAGGCGATGAGTTGCAAGACGAGATAATCAGAAGGTCGGAACACGATGTGTATTAGTAATCTCAGTACTCTCAGCGTAGTCTCCAGATTACGCTGAGTTGTGGTTATGGTTGTGTTGTGGTTGTGTTGTGTTGTATCATTTTTACTCCCTCTGATGGTTTCCCCAGAAAATGAATAACCAAATATATCCCTATAATTCCAACAGGGAACAATATCCATGGCGACACTCCATATGAAGCTGGTAAGGTACCTAAAATTATAGCAACTGCACCTGTTGTTAACGCATAAGGAAGTTGGGTTCTAACATGTTCAATATGTGGACATGAGCTGGCAAGTGAGCTAAGTATTGTGGTGTCGGAAATTGGAGAGCAATGGTCACCTAGCACCGACCCCGTTAGCACTGCCGCAGCTATATTATGAAAAATTGAAAGAGTAGTTTCATAATCTAGTCCTGAATTTTCAGCAAGTAGCCAACCCGACGGTAATATAAGTGGATAAAGTATTGCCATTGTACCCCATGAGCTTCCTGTTGAGAATGAAACAAGGGCCGAAATCACAAATGTTATCACAGGAATCAGATAAGGTGAAACAGAAGCATCCATTAATAACCCCGAAATAAAATTAGCCGTATGCATATGCTCGGTAATCAACGCAACCGACCATGCAAGTGTTAGAATCATTATTGCCGGGAGCATAGTTTTAAATCCCTGTATTATGCTCTCAACCGAATCTTTTAAACTTAACAACTTTTGTGATAATGTTAGAATTAATGCAGTAAATAAACTTGCTAAAGAAGCCCAAAGCAATGCAATGTATGAATCGGCACTACCAATAGTATCTGAAAGTTTTTCAAAAAACCCTAACGTATTGCTATTCCACACTTCCTGATTCCATCCTGTATAAAGTAAGGCTGAAAGTGTTCCAAAAATAATGACTAATATGGGAATAACTGCATTAAAGCTCCGTGGTGTTACGCCCTCTTTTGCCGATATTTCTTCCATAAGATCATACGAAATTTTTTCATCAACAGAGTAAGTATTTGGCGATGATGAACCTTGTTTTCGCGCAAGCGTTTCTGCTTTAAGCATAGGCCCATAATCAACATTTTTCCAAATTAGAATAAGAATAAAAGCAAGAGTAAAAAATGGATAGAATGAATACGCTAGTGAGTTAAAAAACACTCCATAAGCCGACTCATTGAGGTTGAGTGTATTGATTCCATCCTGAATATAACTTAGCTCGGCACCAATCCATGTGGTTACAAAGGCAATTGAGGCAACCGGTGCAGCTGTTGAATCAATAATGTACGATAGTTTTTCGCGTGAAATTCGTAATTTGTCTGCAAGTGGACGCATGGTGTTTCCAACAACCAATGTGTTTGCATAGTCGTCAAAAAATATTATGATGCCAAGCAACCAGGTAATAAACGATCCTGATCGTGGACTTGTTGCATATTTTGAAAGTCTGTTTACTACACCTTTCATCCCTCCATTTTTGGAGATAAGACTTACAGTAGCTGCAATAATCATTGAAAATAAAATTATTGCCAAATGCCCGCTATTGTTTAGCGACTGTATGATGTAAGTATCTAATATTGCCAGGAATCCTTTGAAAATTGCAACCAGTAACCAAGAGCCTTTGTAATAGTAAATAATTGCTGTTCCAACCCAAATGCCTATAAACAATGCAGTATAAACTTCACGAATTATCAGGGCAATTAAAATTGCGATCAGTGGAGGTAAAATCGAAAACCATAAAGGAATGGGGTTAACAGGCTCTGAATGCATGAAATCACCAATGCCTATGGTTATGGTTTCCTTTTTGTTAAAAGTGTAAGGAAGGGTTATTACCCCATTTATTACTTCGGCATTAATGTTTGTTCCTGATAGTATTACGTTAACCTTTGTATTATTAAATTGCTCGGCAATTTTTTCATCAGTTACATAAATATTTATACTTTGTTTAACATTCTTAACTATTATATCAGGAAAGCTAACCTCAATACTTTGATCTGTAAATACATCTGTTTTATTCGAATAACCTGATATGTTAACAAACAAAAGAATTAAAGAGACTAATATAAAACGCATACTGGTTTTTTGAGTCTGTGAAAATAAGAAAAAACCTTTAAGATTAAGATAAACTCTCTCTCGACTGAAACAAGAAATCATTTTCATAGTGCTTCAACATCACTACCACCACTTTACATCACCATCTACAACAGTAAAAATACGTTCTTCTTTTCTTGAATCTTTTTCAACTAACCAAAGTAGAGCATTGTTGGGAACATTTTCAAAATGCAATGGTTTATCTTTAACAGCATTTTTCGAATCGATTTTTATCCATTCATCATTCCAGTAAAAAAGCTCATATTCGGCACCATCCTTAAAACTGGCTTTTTCTATTTCATCGGTAGCTTTACGTGTTACTTTACGAGTTGTTGAATATAATTTGACTTCACTTGTTTTGGTTGTATCAGCAACATTTTCACTTATGCTCCCATCTTCTTTTAGTATAAATTGATTCCCGGCCGGGATAATTTTTCCATTTTTATAATAACAAGGTAGGTATGCAATACCTTGTCCCATATCTGTAAAAGTAACAGAATCACCTTCAATTTTACCCCAATGCATTGCTTTCCAATCGCCTGAATTAAATACATATAAATATGCGTAGTTCACGCTGTCGGGTTTTTTTCTTTGCAAATTAAGCACAACATCTGTTGTTGAAATATAATCATTAGTTACATCAACATAGTGGCTCGATCTTAACCACCCTGGTAATTTCTCATACTTAGGAGCAGTTAATGCTAAGCTGTTTTTTTGTCGTCCAAACGTTTTACGATATACTTTTGCTTTTTTGTTATTTAGTTTGTAATCGTATGGATTTGATTCTCCTCCCATAAAAATAACTACTTCATTGTTTTTTGTAAGTGTTGCATTCCATGCATGATTATTCCCAGTGTTAGGCCAGGCAGGTGTGTAATCACTCATAACTGGCACGCCTTGCGAACGCATTGCATAAATTGCAAGATTGGTCATGTCTTCGCATCTTCCTTTTTTAAATTCAAGCATTTCGCTTAACCCCAAATCCGTTGGGTGATGATAAAAACGGGGGTCAAAACAGAACCATGATTTCAATTCATTATTTATTAAAGCACAAGCTTCGGTTGGATTTGTAACGTCAGACATGGAATCTTTAATCCAGTTATAACGGTCAAAAAGTTGTCTTCTCCAACTTTCAATGGGTTCATTACTCGATCTGTAGGGTAATAGATATTCGCAAAACTGATCGAATGTAAGATGTGCTGCCCAGGGTTTTTTCCATGCTATAAAAGCCATGTCAATATTTTCTATTAAGTAATCAGCTGTAATATAGTTAACGTCATAGATAAGTGTATCACGTTTAAAATCAATACTTCCTATCTTGTTTTCAATAGAATCCCATCCGGCTACCATTGTGCTGTAATTTGGATAATCTAACACATTAAAATCCACATTATTCCCCGAAGTATCAACAATTTTTGTTATTGAGTAGCATTGGCCATCCATATTTTCAATTAAAAAATAGGCTGCATTTAATTTAGTAGTATCATTAAGATCTTTGTAATAGGTTATAACTTTTTCGAGTTCGTTACGGTTTTCCTTTGCAGAATCGAGTACCCGGCTAACATCTTTTGGGAGCTGTTGTTCACACGATATTAGTAATGAAATTGAAATAACTATTATGAATATTTTTTTCATTCTGTAATTATTGTTTTTAACTGTGCATTAACTTTTCAACAACTTGTGTTAGTTCAACAAATTGTTCAGGTGATAATTGTTCAGCTCTGAGCGAGAAAAATTTGTGATCAGATTGCTGAATATCAGGCAGAAGAGGTCTTAATGCATTCCTAAGTGTTTTTCGTCGATGATTAAATGCTGTTTTTACTGTAGTGAAAAATAATTTTTCATTACAATCAAGCTTTTGAGTTGTGTTTCTTTTCAGGCGTATTACTGCCGATTTTACCCTTGGAGGAGGAAAAAAGACATTTTCGTTTACTGTAAAGCAATATTCAATATCGTACCAACTTTGTAACAATACGCTTAATATTCCATAGGTTTTATTACCATGATGTGCGGCTATACGTTCGGCAACTTCTTTTTGTATCATACCCACAACCAATGGAATTCGGTTTCTGTTTTCAAGAACCTTAAAAAATATCTGGCTTGAAATATTGTAAGGGAAATTGCCAATAAGTGCAAAAGGGGAACTGAAAATAATATCAATATTTATTCTCAGAAAGTCGGCTTGGATAATATTTAATCTATCATCTGTGAAATTTTCATTAAGATATTCAACTGATTCGGGATCAACTTCAATAAGCTTTAGCTCTTTTATGTAATCTTTTTCCAATAACGGAGTGGTAAGTACTCCCGTTCCCGGACCAATTTCACAAACATTATTATATTCAGAATCCAGGCAGTCAACAATGTTTTGGGCAATATTTTTGTCGGTTAAAAAGTGTTGCCCCAGGTGTTTTTTTGGTCTTACCATTATTTTTAATTTAATGACCTTCCAGAGTCGGCACGACCTGGAAGAGTCATTGTTTATTTAAAAACTATTCCAAATCCCGATAATCGGCACGACCTGGAAGGTCTTTTTTATTCCTCAACAAGCATCCTATATTGTTTCCTAGCTTTTCCCGAGTAAATACTTTCAGGATAGTCAGTCATGAGGATCATATATAGATTTTTGGCTTCATCATTATTATTAAACCTGGTTCGTTGAATTTCAGCACGTTTAAATAAAGCATTGTCGGCCTTAATGCTTCCGGGGTAGTGTGTAATAAGCCTGTTGTAAACCGAATCAGCATTCTTGAAATCACTCATTTTGTAATAGAGTTGTGCCTTATTGTAAAGCATATATTCCATACTGTATATTCCGGCAGGTTCTTCTTCAATTTTATCTAATAGCATCATAGCCGAATCATATTTTCCCTGATATGTGTATAAATCAGCACCTGCAAATTTCCGCAACACAAAACCAATGGTGTCTTCTTCACGCATATTATTAATAAAGACAGAAAGCTCGATAGCATCGTTGGAAATTAATTTTGATGTAGCTGACTTTAGTATGTCAAGTCGTGTATTGGCCCAATCAAATTCCCCAGCATAATAGAACACCTTTGCATTTTTTAATTTTGCTTCATGGCCAACCGGCTCATTTTTCATATCCGATTCAACTTGAGAGTATAGTAACGTAGCATCCCAAATATTATCGTTAGCAACCATAATATCAGCAAGTTTTAGCTTTAAGTAAGCCTTGTTAAATTTGTTGATGGTTGGGTTTGCTAATGTTTCCTCAATCATTTCAGAAGCTTCATTGTTTTTTGATAGTTTGAAGGCGGTTATATCTGCAAGGTTAATAACAATAATAGAGGTAGTATTATTAATCCCCAATATTTCTAAGGCTTTAATGCCCACCTTTTCAATATCTTCATAATTTTTGCGCGTAATAGTGGGATTTTCTTCAACCAGTTTAATAACCGATAAAAAATAGCCTACATAGCTATCAGCATAGTAAGGAGTAGCTGTTTTTTTGTCTTTTATATATCCGTATGCTTTTTCGCTTACAATGAAATCATAATTTGAAAAAGCAATGTCAGCAAGTTCAAGCATGTCTTTATCACGATTACCAAATCTTCGATCAATAGCTCTAGCCTGACGGAAAGCCATTGAAAAATCTTTAGTTTGTAAAGAATACCACAACAACATTTCAGCTAACTGAATTTTATCAGGATTTTGTTGTGAAGCATAAAGCAACTTGCTCTTCAGTATTTCTGATAAATTACTGTTAACATCCATTCTCATGATGTATTGTAATTTATTTTTGACGCGTTGAATATCATCAGGATTTTGATCTAATAGTATGATGTAAGTATCGAACATCCTGTCGTAATCGCCGCTATATAAATAGGCATTTGCAATCTCAAAGTTATAAGAATAATTATCAGACATTAATTTGGCTTTTTTAAAAACCTTAATGGCTATTTTAGCATATCCCTTCGACTGTAGACTTGATGTGATTTGGATGATTTGGTTTCGTTTCGAAGGAAGGTTATTTATTATTTTATTGAGAATTCTGTCAGCTTTCTTTTTGTTTCCTGATAATTCTGTAACATAAGCCTCATCTATCAAATACTTATAATTATTAGGGTTTAATTTTTTCTGTTGTTTAGCAAGTTTTTCAGCCTGTTTATAATTCTTTATGGCTACTAAACTGTTAAAATAGTAAATGTAATAGTAGTTACTTTGCTTGTCGTTATATAATTGCTGAAATAACTCGCTTGCTTTTTCGTAGTCTTTCTCCAGATAAAAATTTAGAGCCAGTTTTTCTTTTGGATCCTTTTGCTTTTTACTAGCTATAGTTTTATTCGAACGTGGAATATTTTGTGCGGTTATCTTTGATAATGCTGATATATCAAAGAGTATTATTATTAAAAACAAATATTTCAGAATCAGTCTCAATTATTGATATATATTAAATTTTTAATTAATGGATTTAATGAATCATATTTACGTGTTTCAGCTATAACTCTTTCATAGTTATAATTTATTCTGTCAATTATTCTATTAATTTTCTTCTTTTCATCTGCAATATAATGTACTAACAAACTAGTATCAATAAGGTCGTTATTTACATCATAAAGTAAATTGTTTATCTGAGTTCTGGATTTAACAATATCCTTTTTTAATTGGAAATCTATTTTCAGAATTTGTTCTATTGAACTACTAATCTTAGTATAATGAATAATAATCTTATTATGCAAATTATCATCCCTATAATCAATTTTTGAACAATTATCTACTATCTCTTCCCTAATTTCCACAATGGCTAAACTATCCATATCCGAATAGTTTTTTGCAGCATTTTCCAATTTTGTTGAAAGGCTATCAATACTACTTATATATTGCTGATTACTATAATTACTACACGACAGCGCGATAATTGCCAGCAAGATTATATAACTAATTAATAGCTTCATGGTTAATTAACAAACTCAAAACTAATCAATAATGTCAAATCGTGTATAACTTCTTAATGCTTCAGGAATAACAATTCCTTTTTCGGTTTGATTATTTTCCAGTAATGCTGCAACTATTCTTGGAAGTGCCAATGCGCTACCATTGAGTGTATGTGCAAGTCTTGATTTGCCATTTTCATCTTTAAACCGCAGTTTCATTCTATTTGCCTGAAAGTTCTCAAAGTTAGAAACAGAGCTCACCTCCAGCCAGCGTTTCTGAGCTGCCGAGAAGACTTCAAAGTCGTATGTGAGTGCCGATGTAAAGCTAATGTCGCCGCCACATAGTCTAACAATTTTAAAAGGTAATTCAAGTTTTCTCAGAAGTGAGGCGATTTGCTCTTTCATTATTTCAAGAGTTTCATACGACCTGTCGGGATGTTGAATTTGAACAATTTCAACCTTATCAAACTGATGTAGTCTATTTAACCCTCTTACATCTTTACCATATGAACCGGCTTCGCGGCGGAAGCAATTTGAATAAGCAACATTTTTTATCGGGAAATCACTTTCCTTAAGTATCACATTGCGATAAATATTTGTTATTGGCACTTCGGCTGTTGGAATAAGGTATAAGTTATCTTCACCCACAAAATACATTTGCCCTTCTTTGTCAGGAAGTTGTCCAGTGCCATAGCCTGAGTCGGAATTTATAAGTAATGGAGGCTGGTATTCCAGATACCCCTGATCCATAGCTTCATCAAGGAAAAAGTTGATAAGAGCTCTTTGTAATCGTGCTCCTTTACCTCTATAAAAAGGAAACCCTGCGCCTGTAACTTTACTCCCTAAATCGAAGTCAATAATTTTGTATTTAGATGCCAATTCCCAGTGTGGTAGTGCGCCGTCGTAAAGTTCAGGAATTACACCTTCTTCATACATAAATTCATTATCTGCATCTGATTTTCCAGGAGGAACAGAAACATGAGGAATATTTGGCAGCTCAATTAATTTACTGTTCAATGTGTTAACCGTTTCACTTAATTTTTGCTCAAGCTCTTTCGATGTTTTTTTAAGATTTGCTGATTGGGTTTTTACATCATTTGCTTTTTCATGCTGACCGGTTTTGTATAAAGAACCAATTTCCTTTGCCAGTTTATTACTGGAAGCTAATGTATCATCTAATTCTTTCTGTGTTTTTTTTCTAAGGTCATCAAGTTCAATAATTTCGTCAACAATAGTTATAGCATCAAAATTTTTGATGGCTAGTCGTTGAACCACATTGGCTTTGTTTTCTCTTATATAATTAATCTGAAGCATATTTAAAATTTTACGCAAAGTTAGTCTATAAAATTATATTAAAATACAGGTTGAATCTATAATTCCGAACTTTCTGGATCGATTCTTTAAAAACTCTAATTAGTGGTTGTAAGAAAACAAACCCTTTTTGAAAGTGGGTTTAAGAAAGCGTCAAGAACGAGGCTTGCGAAGTGTTTAAATCAGGAGTTTACTTTTGTAAATGACTGGTCTTAAACACAAGCGTAACGAAGTTAATGAGGTTTTCTTAAATACACTAAATAAAAAACCCCACCAACTACTGGCAGGGTTTTTATATATTAAAAATGTGATTAATCTAACTAGTGCTAGTTAGTTTCAGCATTTATAGGTGCCACACTTACGTATGATCTATTGTCTCTTTTTTTTCTGAACTCTACAACACCATCTATAAGAGCAAACAATGTATGATCTTTGCCCATACCTACGTTTAAGCCAGGGTTGTGAGTTGTTCCTCTTTGGCGAACAATAATATTGCCAGCAATAGCACCTTGTCCTCCAAAGATCTTAACACCTAATCTTTTACTTTCTGATTCGCGTCCGTTATGGGAGCTACCCATTCCTTTTTTATGAGCCATTTTTCAGTATTTTTAGTCAGCCTTAGGCAGACAGATTAAACAGTAATTTTTTCAATTAACACTTTACTTAAGTCCTTACGGAAACCATTTGATTTTTGGTATCCTTTTCTTCTTTTCTTTTTGAAAACAACAACTTTATCGCCTCTTAAGTGTGAAACGATCTGGGCATCGATAACAGCTCCTTTAACTAAAGGCTTACCAACTTTTACTTTACCATCGTTATCAACAAGCAACACTTTGTCGAACTTAACTTTATCACCTTCTTCACCTTCTAGCCTGTTAACAAAAACTTCTTGTCCTTGTTCAACTTTGAACTGCTGTCCGGCCATATCAACAACTACATACATGTCTAATAATCTTTAGTTTAATTTCCTTAGAAATTTGGAGGTGCAAAATTATAAAAAAAAACTAATTAACAAATAATTGTTGCTAATTTTTTTTCTTTCTCTTAAATAATAGCTTTGCAGCGATATTAATAGCCTTTAATGGCGTTGTATTTACCAAAAGAACACCCGTAAGTATGAGCGCGAACCAAATTATATAACTTATTTTAAATATCTCACCATCAATTATACCCCAAGCAATTGCAACTACTGGTATTAAGTATGTTACAGATGATGCAAAAACCGGGCTACTAATTTTAATAAGCTTATTGAAAATAATAAGAGCAATACCTGTACCAACCACGGAAAGTATACTTATGTATCCTAATCCTGTTAGTGCATCTGTTTCGTGCAATAACTTATTAGGAATATCTGAAAATATTAGTACATATGCCAGTGAGGGTATCCCTATATAAAAGAAAGTAAAGGCGGTAATTGTTAATGAATCCAGTTCTTTCAAATATATTTTTATGAAGTTTACATTAAAAGCATAACAAATAGTTGCAATAATAATTAAAGATGCATATTTGATATTAAATACAAACCCCATCTCCCCACTTGTTGCATAAATTAATCCCGTAGCTCCTACTAATCCAATAAACACACCTAATATATTATACCATGCTGATTTTAGTTTAAAAAAGGCTAATCCTAGAAATAATGTAAAAAGGGGAGTTAGTGAATTTAAAATACCTGCCAAGGAACTATTAATGCCGGTTTGAGCTATAGCAAACATAAATGCCGGTATAAAGCTTCCTACTACCCCTGAAATAATAAGATAATTACGATACTTACTATTTATTTTACTTAACTTTAGTATGGCAATTGGCAATAAAAAAATAAAGGTTACTGTAACCCTAAGTATCCCAACTTCAGTGGCTGAAAAATACATCAAAGACTTCTTGATTAGTATAAATGAACTTCCCCATACCAATACTAACGATGCTAGTATTATCCACGATATCAGGCTGTTGTTGTTTTTCATACTTATTAAAAATGCTTGGCAAAGCTATTAAAAAAGCGGATTGAATATGATAAAAAAATGTGCATTGCTTTTTTGTAGTTTAACAAATGAATAATTTATTTATTGAGACTTAATATTTAGTCTAATTATTGAATAAAAAATAATTCCTTACTTTTGTATTATAATTGAACTGTAAGGTTGATATTACTAGTCAATATTCCAGTTAAAATTATCATATTATCTAACAATGAAAGATAATCGAGATAGATTATTAGAAGGCTTAAAAAGTGGTGATAAACTAATTTTTGAAAAAGTTTACCGCGAATACTATATGCCATTATGTTATTATTGTTTAAGATATGTTGAGAATTTTGAGGACTCCGAAGAGATTGTCCAGGAACTCTTTTTAAAACTATGGGATAAGCATGAAAAGCTTGAAATAAATAGTTCACTTAATGCATATTTATATAGAGCTGTTCAAAACTATGCACTTAATTTTCTGAGTAAGAAAAAAACAAAAGAGAAATATTTTATGGCTAAAGGGCAACAATCGCCTGATACAATTGATACCGGACTTGCAAAACTTGAAGAAGAGGAACTTCGCAGTATGTTAAAACTGGCCATCCTTAAATTACCGGAGAAACGCAGAAGAATTTTTGAACTTAGCCGTTTTGACGGATTGAAATATGGAAAAATTGCAAGCCAGTTATCAATTTCTGTAAAAACAGTGGAGTCGCAAATGACTAAGGCACTAAAATATTTGCGAATTATACTAAAAGATTACATTCCTGTTATAATAATTGTGATGCTACATTTGTAGTATTATATGATTATTTTTACTTGGAAAAGAGAGTTATAAAAAATTAAAAAATAATAATTAGTAAGGGTAAATTAATAGTTGGCTGTCTTATGATAAAGATCTTTATCTAGCATTGATTAATGACTGACGAATTAAACATACAACGATTAGTATCGTATATAACTGGTAACTGCTCCAAAAAAGAGCAAGAGCTAGTTGAACAATGGTTGGGTATGTCTGATGATAACAGGATGTTATTCAACGACTTTAAGCAGGCGTGGGCTTCTTCGGCAGCTGTTAGTCAATCATGTTTAATTGATATTGATAAGGCATGGGAAAACTTTAAAAAACGTGCAAACTTTGTTGAACCTAATCCTATTATAACAGCAGAGGATAATAAGCAATTTAATATAAAGAGTATTCTGGTTAGTGTTGCTCGCATTGCTGCCTTAGTAGTTGTTTTATTTGGTCTTTATTTATTGTTTGATAAAGAAAACAAGGTTGAATATAATAACTATTGTGCAACTGCTATACAACCAGATTCTCCTTTTGTTCTCCCTGATGGCTCTAATGTTTTTATGAATAAGGGAGCTGAAATTGAATATCCTGAACAATTTTCATCTGATGTAAGAAATATTAGTTTTAAAGGAGAGGCTTTTTTTGATGTTTCTCACAACCCTCAAAAACCTATGGTTATTGCTGTTGGTAATGTGAGAGTTAAAGTATTGGGTACCTCATTCAATCTTTGTAACTATATCGATAGTGATGAAATTACTGTGCATCTTGAAACAGGCAAAGTATTATTTTACTCAGTTGATGATATTGATGGAAGCATTCTGGAACAAATTATACTTCACCCCGGACAAAAAGGCATTTATAATAAGAATACAGGATTAATTACAAAACAACAAACCTGTAACCATAACTATATGGCTTGGAAAACAGGTGTGTTGGAATTTGTAAATGCACCACTTACTGATGTGATTAATGTAATTGAAAGTACCTATAGAATTAATGTTGTTTCTGAAATATCATTGAGTAGTTACCACCTAAGTGCACGTTTTAATAATGAAACCCCCGAAAGTATATTTGAATCACTACAAATTATTTATGGTTTCAATTATGAAATTGTTGATAATTCTGTGCTGATTTATTAGTGAGTTTGATATTTGAATATTAAAAAGTAAACCAAGTTTATATTTTCCCAATCTTAAATAGGACTGTACCTGAGCAATAGGTACATCATCAAAAATTTCTACTGTTTTGATTTCTATAATTTCTTTTTTTTCTTTGTGAAACTTTGAGTATTCTCTGCGTAACTTTGTGCAATAGCCCTGCCTCGGCAGGCAAGTATGTCACAAAGTTACGCAAAGACGACACAAAGTTGCTCAAAGAGATTGCTAATTCAGATTCAGTAATCATTTGCCAGCACAACCAATAATGTTTAGCCGTTTTTCAATTGTAGCAATTCACTTACCATTTGGTTTTTTTGTATTTTAGCCCACAAGTATTAACTATAGCTGTAGTTTGTTAATGGGGTTATTATCAATTCAAAGTATTCGTGTATTTAAAATGAAGCTTCCACAAATATATTTTGTTGTTAGCTATATGTTAGCAATCAGTTTGTTGCTTTCATTTTTTGTGGGTAATCCGTTGCGAGCACAGTCGAACAACAATGGCAGTATCAATTTTAATATTGACAATGAAAAGCTTTCATCTGCGTTGTATCGGCTCGCAAATGATACAGAAATGAATTTCAGCTATGATTCATCGGATAGTCTTTTTAGTAAAAAAATAAGCTATAATGCTGTTAATAAGCAGCCCTTGATTATCCTCGAGGAGTTATTGTCAAATTCTAATCATAATTATAAAAAGGTAGGAAATCAAATTGTTATATATAGGGATAAAGACTCCAATCAATCATTATCGGCAAATGAAAATTATGATGGGAATTTAAAAAATTCCAATATACCTGTTGCGGTTATCCAACAACCGTCAAATTTTCATAAAGAGCCAATTGTAGAAACCACTAAAGTTCATGATACAATAATAAAAATACAAATAGATACTATACTAATAACAGATACTGTTTTTATTGAAAAGGAAAAACCGAAGAAGCTTCCAGCAACAAAAATTAAAGATATACCTGTAGATTATTTTAACCCTGATGCATCACGTGAAAACGGATGGGCAGCTGCTATTTATTTTGCTCCCATTATGTCCGATTTTTCCTTAGCCAAACAAACAGATGAATGGGATATTAGAAACTTTTCTCTTGGAGTTGAAGTAATTAGAATTTTCAATAATTGGAATATCTCAGGAGGTTTTAATTTAACCCACTTTGCTGAGAAGTTTAACCATTCGTATAATATTACAGAAGGTGGATATTTTGTGTCTGATACTGTTGATGAGTATTATACAGTAAGTCAAACAGACACTACCTGGTATTATGTTACAGATTCAACATATAAACCTATTGATAATAATGAATACAGCTATAATATTAATAATCGTATTGGCTATCTTCAGTTTACCCTGTCAGCATCATTTGATTATTACAGCAATCGCAAATTACGATTGTACATTAAAGGAGGGTTGCAGGCAGGTGTGCTAATATATAGTTCAGGATTGGCAATACCCGATGCAAATGAACCAATCGGTGTTGATTTTGCTGATCTTAACTTCAATAACCTTTCGTATTCAGTTTTGGCAGGAGCCGGTATAAAATATCGTATAAATGAATCTCTTGATTTTAATTCTGAATTGTATTATTTTAATAATTTTACTGAAGTAGTAATTGATTACTCCCTGGATAGAAAAATAAGGGGTGTTGGTTTAAAACTTGGGCTTATTTACTATTTTTAATCATTATAAATTTTTGTTCACTCTCATAACAATTTCTTTTGTATATGAAATATGGCATCCTAATATTGTTTCTGGCAGTTACTTTACAGCTGTTCTCCGACACAATATTAGTTGGTGGTATTATGGAAGAAAGTGAAACCTGGACAAATGAAAATACATATATAGTTTTTGAGGATCTTATTGTCCCGGAAGGAATAATACTAACAATACAGCAAGGAGTTGAGGTTAGAATTAATTATGCCAGAGGCATTACAATTAATAATGGTGGGCTACAAGTTTTAGGAACTCAAACCGATTCAGTTTATTTTATTCCAAACCATAATAATCCAGGACAAACATGGAAGTGGAAAGGGATATCAATAATAGTTGATATCTCCAAAAATAATATTTATATTAATTATGCAAAAGTTGCTGATGCTGAAACAGCTATAAAACTTGAGGACACACAACACGTAATAATTGAAAATTCAAGCATGTTAAATTGTCAAAATTTGGGTTTTCAAATTATAAATAGTAGCGCCTGCGTTTTAAATAATTGTCATATAAAAAATAACTACGATGGAATCGAAATATTTGGGGATTATTTGGGGGTATCATCAAATAATACAATCTCCAATTGTGTTATTGAAAACCAAAATCATAATATTTATATTTACAGAAACCTAGGTGGCACATGCCAGAACAATTTGGTTAAAGGTAATATAATTAAGTCAGGGAATAGTGGACTGTGGATTTATAATATTGGTCTTACAACAAATTCTCAAAATGTAGTTGAACAAAATATTTTTTATAATAATGGAGGAGAGGTTGGTTATGGGTTGTATTTGGATCATGATTCTACAATTGTTAGAAACAATATTTTCTGTATGAACAGTACTGCTGTTTTTTGTGATCGCAACGGAGATAATTGTGTGATAACAAATAATAGTTATTATAAAAATGAAATGGCTATTGTCGTGGGATCAAATTCCAAAGGAAATAAATATTTAAATAATACATTCTCACTAAATAAACAGGAGTTGTTTAGCTTTAAAGAGATTAATGATATAGAGCTAAGAAGTAATAACATGCTGCATAATTATGGATTGAAAAATATTGTGGTAAATAATACCAATACCGATTTATCAGTTATTGAAAACTGTTGGGGAACGATCGACACTGTTCAAATACATAATTTTATATATGATAGTTTGGATAACCCAACACTTGGAAAGCTGAATTTTATTCCATTTCTGGAAAATATGGATACTAGTAATCCAGTTTCGCCACCTTATAATATAATAAAACAAGTTGTAAACGATAAAGTGCTAATTTCCTGGCATTCAAATAAGGAACAGGATTTAATGGGCTACAGGATTTATTTTGGAGATTATGCTAATTATAGTTTTTCGGAAAGTGTTGAATTAGGAACTGATACATCATTTTTTATGCCTGCTGGTATTTCAATATATGATTCCGTTGCAGCTACAGCTTTCGACTCAACGATAATTCAAAACAACAATCAATTATCAGGTCATGAAAGCCCTTTTGCATTTGCAAATATTTATCCTTATGCCGGTAACGACACCATAATTTGTGAGAAAATACATGAGTTGGAAATTGAAAATAGTACTATTCCATTTAGCTATCAGAAGTTATTTTGGCAAACAAGTGGTGACGGATCTTTCAGTAATATATACAGTCAAACTCCAAAGTATTTTCCAGGAGCGTTGGATATTCAGGATGGAGGTGCAATAATATTTTTTAATGTAGTAACCTATAACGGTGATACACTTATCGATAGCTTTAATTTGTCGATAATTAATGATCCGGTAGTATATGCCGGAAACGACACTATAGTTATTGCTGACACCGAAATTGCACTTGTGGAAGCATCAGCTCAAAACTTTGATAGCATCGTATGGATTACCGGAGGTGATGGAAACTTTAATAACCACAACCTTATTAATCCTGTTTATTCTCCGGGTACATTTGATACAGAATTAGGTGTCGTTATTCTTGAAATGATAGCATATTCCAGATGTGGTAATGTAAATGATTCTATTTTTATTTTTATTGAACCTTACTATTCCGTTGAGGGAAATCTTTGGACATCAGCGGAGATAGTAAATAATGGTGTTATTGTTGCATTTAAAGAAAATAATGAAGGGGCCAGGGCGGTTCAAATAGAAAGTACACAAACTGATGGCACATTTAGGTTCGAAAAGCTAATGATTGGTAATTACTATTTGTATGCACTTCCCGATACTAATAATTCTAATAATGCCGCTCCTTGCTATTATGCTAATGATTTGAGATGGCAAAATGCTTATTTACTTCCGGTAGATGCTGATGTTTATGATGTAGATATTCAGCTACAGCTAACCGATTTTGTTCTTCCGGTTGGTGAGGCCTCAATTTCAGGACATATGGAAAAACCAAATGACTCAAAATTTAATAGTGAAATCTACTGTTCACCATGGTTCGAAAATAGTACGAATGATTTTTGTCGTGATGGATTATCAAATAATACTGTGTTATTGTTTAACAATACCACAACAAAACTGCTTGACTACACATTAACCGATGAACTCGGTGATTTTTATTTCAGTAGTTTACCCTTTGGTGAATATATTGTTGATGCTGAGAAAGCAGGGTTTTCATCATATCCATCTCCTTTAATAACACTATCACCTGAGCATAAAAATGAATCTGGGGTTGTGTTACAAATAAGTCAACAAAAGATTGCAATTTCTATTGATCCCATTCCTTCCGAAGAGATATTTACCACAGTCTTTCCGAATCCTGCTTCCGCAGAAATAAATATACCATACTCAAACCCTCTTTTGCTTTCATCGCAACTAGAAATTTTTGATCTTTTTGGGAATCATGTCATGAGTTATAATATCCCTATTACAAAAACTTCATCCACAATAAAGCTTGATATTATTAAATTAAAATCTGGTTTGTATTTCGGACAAATAATTACCTCAAATCAAACCATACATTTTCGCTTTGTAAAAAGATAAAATAGAGCATATAGAACCGGACGGGTTTTTTCCAACCCGTCCGGTTTTTTCATCCCGACGGGTTCCCCTCACTACAAACCATACATTTTCATTTTGTAAAATAGTTATTATTTTCTGCTAAGTGTTCCGCTAAATTGGCTTTGACTTAGCAGATAGAACAGAATTTTATTTAGATAGTCCATAATATTTTCAAATTGTTGTTCCCAAATCTGAGTTTCAACTGGATATTTAATAATTTTGTAAAAACTTAAAAAAACAGAAAATGAAAAGAAATATATTCAAGATTGTTTTAACTTTAGGATATATTATAACAGGATTTAATGTAATTGCTCAAATGCCAACAATTGGTCTCCTGTTTTCAGATGAAAATGTTTCTGAAGGATATACACTTTTTACTCCAGAAAAGAATTATAGTGTTTATTTGATAAACAATTGTGGACAAAAAATAAATGAGTGGACGTTTTCTGAAAACCCAGGAGCCACCTGCTATCTTCTGGGAGATGGAACATTACTTCGCGCAGGTAAAGATTCTTTGGAAATCCGCGATTGGGATAACAATCTACTATGGTCCTATCCAACGACAGCTAATGGAATCCTTCAACATCATGATATTGAGCCGTTACCAAATGGTAATATATTGTGTGTTGCCAGCGATAGATATACTGATGTTGAGATTATAGCTCAAGGTAGAGATTCTACTAATGTTTCAGAAATTTTCAGGCTAGATAAAATTATTGAATTGCAACCAATAGGGACTAATGATGCAAGTATCGTTTGGGAATGGAAATTTATAGACCACTTAATTCAGGATTTTGATGATTCAAAACCTAACTTTGGTGTAGTACAAGATCATCCAGAATTTGTTGATTTGAACTATAACAATGGATATGATGATGATTATACTCACATAAATGCTATCGATTACAATTCAAATCTTGATCAAATTATTATTACACCCCGACATTTAAGTGAATTGATGATAGTCGATCATAGCACAACTACCACTGAAGCAGCAGGACATACAGGAGGAAATTCAAATCTTGGAGGTGACTTGCTTTGGCGATGGGGAAACCCTGAAGTATACAGACAAGAGGGAGATCAAAAACTATTTAAACCACACGATGGTAAGTGGGTTGAGCCTGGATATCCCGATGAAGGTAAGATTTCAGTTTTTAATAATGGCGGTGATGGAACCAATACCTTCAGCTCTGTTCACTTAATAGTACCGGACATTATTAATGGGGTTTATTCAAAAGTAAATAATATTTTTAGTCCGCTTGATTTTGAATGGACTTGGGATGGTTCAATACTTGGAAATGTTGTATGGGAAGGAAAAAAATCCGGAGCACATTTGCTGCCAAATGGGAACTTTATGATTTGCCAAACTTTTTTAGGACAAGTATCTGAATTAACTAAAAATGGGGATCATCTATGGACTTACAGAAACCCAACAGGAACAATTATTCATGATCAGTTTACTAATACTGCTTCACCTGATAATTTAATTTTTAGAGCAGAGAAGTATCCTTCTAATTTTTCTGGTTTTGATGGAAAAGATTTAACACCACAAGGAATTATCGAAAATCAAAATTCAATTTCTGATGAGTGTATATTGCTTGAAGTAATTGAAAAACCAGACGCTGGTATAGTAGCAATAGTTAACCCAATAGTAAATGGTAATATTCACTTTGGTAAAGATATTAATCTTAACGCTATTAATATAATAGATATAACTGGTAAATTAGTTTTTAAACACGGTTTTTTCAATGGTAATAATTTGAAAGTCAATCTAATACCCGGTATTTATTTTCTTCAACTTTATTCAGAGAATGTAATTGAAACAAAAAAAATAATTGTTCGATAGTGAATATTTTAAAATCTATTGAGTGGAATTTTATAGCTTGCTAAGCTACTGTATTAAAACTAGTTGCTTTCAAAAATTTTCTAA